>Ga0208849_1000317_pt1 | contig 46935 bp, 45 predicted proteins | sample NGESurdeep072012_10_FD_184470 | JGI IMG/M metagenome (GOLD analysis project Ga0208849, IMG submission 184470) | Arctic peat soil microbial communities from Barrow, Alaska - NGEE Surface sample 53-3 deep-072012 (SPAdes) | ecosystem: Environmental > Terrestrial > Soil > Wetlands > Peat ... | reverse complement strand
ATGCGTGGCTATTTGCGTGCGCTTGGCCCCGGGTTGGTGACCGGCGCATCGGATGATGACCCGTCCGGGATCGCGACCTACGCGCAGGCCGGATCGAAGTTCGGTTTCGGCTTTCTCTGGACGGCGTTGCTGACGTTCCCTTTGATGGCGGCGGTGCAGGAGATCTGCGACCGCACGGCGCTCGCAACGGGGAAGGGATTGGGTGAGCTCGCGACCCTGCGGCTCGGAGGCAAGGCTCGAGGCATCGTGATTGTCCTGGTCGGCGTGCTGATCGTGGCGAACGCGCTCAACATCGCGGCCGACCTCGTTGCAGTTGGGTCGGGCATGCAGTTGCTGCACGCCGGTCCGGCAGTCGTGTGGGCCCTTGTTGGGGGCGCGGCGATCAGCGCGCTGCTTTTGACCGGATCGTTCGAGCTTGTCGCTCGGGTCTTCAAGCTGCTCTGCATCGCGCTTCTCGCCTACGTCGCGATGTTGTTTGTCGTCAAGGTGAACTGGGGCAGCGTCGCCCGCGGCACCTTCCTGCCGCACCTCTCATTTGGGAGCAGCTACATCGAATTGCTGGTAGCGATCCTCGGCACGACGATCTCCCCTTACCTGTTCTTCTGGCAGAGCATGCACCGACTCGAGGAGATGCGCGACGAACCAGAAGGCGGCAGCAAACCCGAACCGCTCCCAAAACGCGAGGACGACGATGCCCGCAAGAAACAGAGCAGAAGTCGCTTCGACGTGTTCTTCGGGATGGCGTTCTCGAACATCGTGATGTTCGCGATCATCGTCACGACCGCAGCCACACTCGACACACACGGCAAACACAACATCCAAAGCGCAGCCGAGGCAGCGAGCGCACTGAAACCCGTCGCTGGCCGCTTCGCGTCCGCCCTGTTTGCGCTCGGCTTCATCGGTGCCGGCATGCTCGCGATCCCGGTGCTCGCCGGAGCAGGATCTGCCGGCATGGCCGGCCTGCTCGGCAAGGCCACGGGATTCTCCCGCTCAATCCGACGCGCACCAACCTTCTACGGCCTCGTCATCCTCGGCACCCTCGGCGGCGCGGCACTCAGCCTCATCGGTGCCAACCCCATCCGCCTACTCGTCCTTGTTGCCGTCCTCAACGGCGTCGCCGCAGCACCATTCCTCGTCCTGGTGATGCTGATCTCAAACGACAAGAAGATCATGGGCGACTACACCAACGGCAAACTCGCCCGCACACTCGGCTGGGCAACCACCGCCCTGATGACCGCTGCCGCCGTGATCCTCTTCGCCTTCGCACACGGCGGCGGCCTCTACTAACCCGCGCACATAGCGCGAAGCCGGGCGCCCACCCGAACGTGGAGTCCGATGCTTAGCGCGCGTTTTCACTGGAGTTATTCAAGGTACTCCCGCAGCGCCGCCCACAACCCTGACACCTGCTGAGAACCCCAGCCATCCGAATACGTCCGTGGCAGGACCGCATATGCGGACTCGGCGTAGCCGTCTCGCTCAAGGGTGATCGCGCCAGTCCGATCTTCTGCACGCCACTGGTCGATTCGATCGGCGAGAGAGGTAGCAATCGTGCGCCAATCCTCTCTGAGATAAATCGTCACGACGTCAGCCGCATAGTCCCCACGTGCCAACTCCCGGAGCTTGCTGGAGAGCACGCGAGCGTAGTCCTCTTCCAGCCCAAACCTCTGTCCCTCAACGTCGAAGGCGACGACTTCCATCAGCGGCCGAGCCTACTCCCGGCTCGGTACGCAGTCGACCCTCGACGGCCCTCACTAATGTCCACCAAAGCGGGGGAACTCCAGACCTCCGGGTGATGCGCTCTGAGGTTCTGTCATGCTGGCCTGCACCACCCCAGGGTGTCATGCGAGCGGATGAAGGAGGTCATCGATGGCAATCGCACGGATCGTCGAGACGCGAATATCGCCCGAGGAGTACGACCAGATGAGGGAGCGGCTGGGCATCGGAGACACGCCGCCGCCCGGCGGAGAACTTCACGTAGCCGCCATCAGCGAAGACGGCAAGGTGCGGGTCGTTGAAGTCTGGGACTCGCGTGAACAAGCGGAGGCCTGGGGCGAGAAAGTGGCCGCTGCCCGTAACGAAGCGGGATTCGGCGATGGGCCGCCGTCGATCGAGTACCTCGAAGTTCACAGCATCGTTAAGCGCTAGCTCCGTTTGGCGGGAGCCGGCTCCGGTGGCTCCCGCCATCCTTACCTGGACGAGCGTGCTCTCGTCCAGCTCGAGGGACGCTCGGGTCAGACTGTTACTCGAATCGCAATCGCGTGCGAACGCAGTCTTCAGGTTCAGCACGCCATCACCGACTGCATCGCCCACCGAGTCTTCCAGCCAGTGCGTGAGTACCTCTAATACTGCGGATTTTTCGATAACAGTGAAGGTGACGTTGGTGCCGGCGTTTGCCGAGACAGCGATCGTCTGGCTGGCAGGCTGACCAGCCCTAGGTGTCACCTAGGCCGTCAGCGCGACGCGCACCCACTCCGTCGCCGGCTGCCCCGAGAAGCCCACCGGCGTTCGGTAGACCCGGCATGCGAACACGAACCTGTCGCGCTCGTCGGCTCTAGGCTCGACGTCACAAACGCCAGCCCCAGGATTTAGTTCGATTCATCCCGCTACGCAGCCCCGGCGGGTTGGCGCGGCCTGCGATCGCGGCGCCGACGGGTCGGGCTATGGTGGATCGATGCATCGGTCGCACGCAGCCGATTTGATGCGCCCTACATCCGGCTTCGCGCTTGAGCGCCGCTTCGCGACGCTCGCAGGCTCGGGCATCGTTGCCGATCGCTTGCGGTCGCGCGCGGTCGAACGCGAGTCGAAAGCAGGCCGCGGATGATCAAGACGCCTCTAACACGGATGGAGCGCAGACGCGCTCGCCGGCGCCGCCGCGCGGTTCTCGGGCTGCTCGTCGGTCTCGCCTGTTTGGCTGCTGGTGGCGTTGTCGCGATCCTCGCATCACGTCGGGGAAGCTCACCGCGGGCGCAACCGACGACCCGCGTCGCCGCGCTCGTTCGCAGGACGCTTCCGAAACCTCCCGCCGCGCTCGTCGAACGCCAAACGGGGAGACTCGCTGCGCCCGTGCAGGACGCGGCAGCCGCTGCCCTCCGGGGCGGACGGGCGATGCTGCTGGGCGGTCTGACGGCTGCCGATACCTCGCGCACGGACATCCGCATCGCCGCACCGAGCGGCGACCGCGCGGCGGGACAACTGCCGACGGGGCTGCACGACACGGCGGCGGTGCGACTTGGCGACACGGTCTACCTCTTTGGCGGTGGCACCGCGGCGAACACCCAAAGTGACGCGATCGTGGGAGTGCCCCAGGCCGGCGGAGCCGGCACAATGGTTGGGCGACTTCCGGCGCCGAGCTCTGATCAGTCGGCAGCGGCAATCGGCGGCACGGCGTACATCGTCGGCGGCTACACCGGTACGCGTTGGCTGGACACGATCGTCGCCTGGCGACCCGACTCGCCGGCGCGCGTGGTTGCACATTTGCCGTTCCCACTTCGTTACGCGGCGGTCGCTGCGGTCGGTCACCGGCTAGTGATCGCGGGCGGCTCGCTCGAGAACGGGACCGCGAGCAGCACCGTCTTCGAGTACATCCCGCCGGATGCGAGCGTCGTTCGGATTGGTCGGCTGCCGGCGCCAACGACGCACGCCGCAGCCGCCGCGATCGGACGAATCGCCTACGTGATCGGAGGGCGCGGCGCCGCCCTAAACAGCCCGACGGCGCGGATCGTCGCGGTCGACCCGCAAACGCGGCGCATCCGCAGGGCAGGATCGCTGTCTCTGGCGCGGTCCGACCTGGCAGCGGTGGCGCTCGGCGACCGCATCCTGCTCGCAGGCGGCCGCAGCGCGCAGGGTGTCGAGACCCGCTTGAGCGAACTCGTCGCGGCGCCGGCGCGAAGGGGAGCCCGTACCGAGCCCACGGCGTTTCCAGCAGCGCCGGCAAACAACGTGTACGCCTACGACGGCGCGAACATGCTCACGGGCGCAGCGCGCACGGCGAAGCCGCTCATTTACGTCCCCAACAGCGTCAGCGACACCGTCGATGTGATCGACCCAAAAACCTACCGGATCGTCGAGCATTTCGCGGTAGGCGGCCTGCCCCAGCATGTCGTTCCCTCCTGGGACCTGAAGACGCTCTATGTCACGAACGACACCGGTAACAGCCTGACGGCGATCAACCCGCGCACCGGCAAGCCCGAGGGTGCGCCGATCCCGGTCGAGGATCCCTACAACATGTATTTCACCCCAGACGGGCGCTACGCGATCGTCGTCGCCGAGCGGCTGCAGCGCCTCGACTTCCGGGACGCACACACCTTCGCGCTGCACCATGCGCTCTCGGTCCCGTGCGTCGGCGTCGATCATCTCGACTTCACCGCCGATGGCCGCTACCTACTCGCGAGCTGCGAGTTCTCAGGCCAGATGGTCGTCGTCGACGTTGCTCGCGAACGCGTTGTGCGCACGATCAACCTGCCAGGCGGCCGAAGCGGCATGCCCCAAGACGTCAAACTCTCGCCCGACGGCAAGATCTTCTATGTCGCCGACATGCGCGCAAACGGCGTCTGGGAAATCAACGCCCACACGTTTCGGGTGACCGGCTTCCTCGCAACCGGCGCCGGCGCACACGGCCTCTACCCAAGCCGCAACGCGAAGCAGCTCTACGTCACCAACCGCAGCGAAGGGTCAATCTCCGTCATCAGCTTCCGCACCCGCAAAGTCGTCGCGAAATGGAGGATCCCCGGCGGCGGAAGCCCCGACATGGGCGGCGTGTCCGCCGACGGCAAGGTGCTCTGGCTCTCGGGCCGCTACAACGCAGTCGTGTACGCGATCTCGACCCGCAACGGCAGACTGCTGGCCAAGATCCCCGTCGGCCAAGGCCCGCACGGCCTCTGCGTCTGGCCTCAACCAGGCCGCTACTCGCTCGGCCACACGGGCATCTTGCGGTAACGCCGTGTTCCCGACCGCCGCAGCCATCGTTGCGGCCGCGCTGGCGGCGGTGGCACTCGCGGGCTGTGGCGAGACCAGGGACGTCTCCGCCGCAGCGGCGCTCGGGCCGGGTCGTCAGATCTTCGCGCGCTCCTGTAGCGGCTGCCACACGGTCACCGGCCGCGAGAGCGCCACCAGCGGCGGCAATCTCCTGAACGCGCACCTGAGCATCGCCGACCTCGCAAGCTTCGCCAAGGAGATGCCCACACCCCGACCGCTATCCCGGGCAGAGATACTGGCCGTCGCCGAGTACGTGCACTCGGTCGCGGCGTCGGCCGCCGCCCGACGCCGCTAGCTGCGCGATGGCGCGTGCGCCCACATCGACTCGCCGCCGGGTAACGCGTGCGCTCGCTGCGCTGATCGTGCTCGTAGCCGTCGCTGCCGCGAGCGCCTGGGTCGCCAGTCCCGCCGCAACGACGCTCCAGACCCGCGTCCAGTCGCGACTCGAGGGCACGGGCGGACGGGCGATCACGGCCGGCGCAATCGCGCCCATCCTCCGCGACGCCGTCGTCGCAACCGAGGATGAACGCTTCTACCACCATCACGGAGTCGATTTCATCGGCGTGCTCAGAGCGCTCCCCTACGACCTCGTACACCTGTCCTTTGCCCAAGGCGCAAGCACGATCACCGAGCAGGTCGGCAAGCTCCTCTATCTAGGCGGGAACGACCACACCCCGTGGCGAAAGCTCGAGGACGCGGCGCTCGCCCTCAAACTCGAAGGCCGCTACACCAAAGAGCAGATCCTCGCCGCCTACCTCGACAGCGCCTACTTCGGCGAGGGCGCCTACGGCGTATGGGCGGCAAGCGAACGCTACTTCGGCGTTCGCCCGCTCAAGCTCGACACCGCACAGGCGACACTTCTGGCCGGGCTGATCCAGGCACCCTCCACCTACGACCCGATCGCACATCCCGCCATCGCCCGCGCACGCCAGATCGACGTGCTCCGCTCACTCGTCCGAAACGGCTTCCTGACCGAGGAAGAGGCGGCCGCCACGCTCGCCCGGCCACTTCGGCTACGCGCCGGACCCACCCTCCCGCCGCTGCGCCACATCGATCTCGCTCCCGGCCCGGCCTTCATCTGGTGGCAGCTCGCGCTCGGAGCAACGCTCGCGGCAACAGCAACACTCGCCCTCGCCGCCTCCACCACTCCCCGCCTGCGCGGCGTCCGCGGCGTACACGCATCGAGACTGCTCTCGCTCCTCCTGATCGTCCTCGCAGCGGCCACCGTCATCCGCTCATTCCGCAACGCCTGAACCGACACGAGAGAACCGCCGCTTTCAACGCGCCTGTCGGGCCGCGCCTCCTGTCCGGCAAGCACAAGCAGTGCACAACCGTAGGCTCGCGCCGTCGAATCGAACGATCCGTAAGCAAGCGCGACGTATGCGATCATCCACGCATGGATACCCAAACGATCGACCAAGAGTACGAGAAGCTCCGCACCGAGTTTCAAGACGTCGCACAGACAGTGCAGGCGCTCGCAGAGAAGATGCAGGCCGCCGAGAAAGCCGGGGACGGCAACGCGACCACGTGGCTCGCAGACCTCAAGCAGATCGCAAGCGACATCAGCAGCGAGCAGACACAAGCCAACACGCTGCTACAAGCGATCCACGGCTTCATCACCAACATCGCCCAAGCCCAAGACAACGCTTCCTCACAGAAACCACCGCTCTATGCGCCCGGACAGGAACCCCAGGAACAGCCCCAACAGAGCCACCCGCAGCGAGGCGGCCTCTTCGGCGGCGGCATGGCCGGAGGCGGAATGATGGGCGGCTACTTCGGCGGCGGCTTCGCGCGAGCCATGGAGATGGGCGCCGGCATCGGCCTCGGCCAAAACCTCATCGGCAGCATCTTCCGCCTCTAGGTACCGAAATGAGGCAACGTCTCGGCCTTGTCTTCCTCGTCGGGCTCGCGGCGGTCCCATGCCTAACCGCCTCCGCCTCCGCCCGTCCGACCGACCCCCTCGCACACCGCAGCGTCACCCTCGGGCATTCGGTCGACGGACGCCCAATCACGGCAGTCGAAACAGGAGACCTCGACAGCCCGAGAAAGGCGCTCATCGTCGGCTGCATCCACGGCAACGAGTGCGCCGGTATCGCCATCGCCGAGCAGCTCGCCCGTTCAGCGCCGCCGGCCGGGGTGGACCTCTGGATCCTCCCCAACCTGAACCCGGACGGCGCTGCAGCCGAAACGCGCGGCAATGCCCACGGCGTCGACCTCAACCGCAACTTTCCCTGGCGCTGGACACCGCTCAGCGGGATCTACAACTCTGGCCCACACCCCCTCTCGGAGCCGGAGAGCCGAATCGCCTACCGCCTAATCGAGCGCGTTCGGCCCGCCGTATCGATCTGGTTCCACCAACACCTCAAGCTCGTCGACGACTCGAGCGGCAGCACCGACATCGAACGGCGCTTCGCAGCGGCCGCGCGGCTACGACTCGCGCCTCTCGCGCAAGAACCGGGCAGCGCCGTCACCTGGCAGAACCACACCTTCCCAAACGCGACCGCGTTCGTCGTCGAACTACCGGCCGGGCGGCTCCCTGGCGCGACACTCTCCCGGCTCGAACGAGCCGTTCGCATCACGATCGCGCCACCGCTCTCCTAGAAACTGACGTTGCTGGGCAGCTCTCGAAACACATCGCCCGCACACCTCGGTCGTGAACGGCTCGGTCTCCATCATCCGCAGCCAAATACGCTGAAGCAGCCCTGTTCCGCATCCCAGCCGGCAAGCGCGCGCTGCGCCGCCCCGGGCAGACGAAGACGAGATCGCCGTCGTACGAGCAGCCGCGATGGTCGCGCACACCGTCCCGTTGACCTCGACGATGCGGCGCGCGCCCCCGCATCCACCAGGAGCAATCGCTGCGTTCCATCGCCGCTCGCACCACCCCGAGGACCGGCTCGACCACCGCGTCGGCTCGGCAGCGCGTGCATCGACCGTCAAACAGCGCCCTCGCCTCGGTGAAACGGCCCTCAGTTGGTCGATGATCGGTGCCCTGGATTGCTACCCGAACCGATCGCTCTCAGGAGCAGCGCACGATCACGACTCCGTCGTCCCTCGCCTGAATCTTGATCGACGCCGTCGAGGTGGCGTCCCCGTTCACAAGCCTAGCGTTGCTCGTGTGGCCCGGCTTCGGCACCCACGCGCCGACGACTAGCCCGCCGGCCTCGCACGCGAGTCCGTCACCGACCGCGAGGTCACCAGCCGCAAAAGCGATCTTCTGGCCCTCTTCGAGTATCGCGACCGGGTTAGCGGGTGCGGGCGGCAGCGACCCAGACGCCGCGCCTCCGAACCGGATCCAAAACGGCACCGCGACAAAAACGAGGACAATCAGGCCAACCAGCAGCCAGGTGGTCTTCCCCTCGGCACGTTGCACGTCACCTGCGACCCGAGCCACGGTTCCCCAGACGATACCCCCTCCGCCTACTCCGCAGCCGACCCTGCACTCGCCACCTTCGGAGGGCGTCAGGCGGATCGTCCGAGTGCACACGCACACGCGCACCGTTTCGAACGACTCGACAAGGAGATCGTCTCGTCAGCTTTGCGCAACGATCACGGTCGCGCCTAGCGGGAGCCATTGGTAGAGGAAGGCCATCGCGTCGTGCGGGACGTGGATGCAGCCATGGCTGGCGTAAGGGCCGTTTTCGGAGCCGGCCCCGAATGCGCCTGCGGGTTCGCCGGGGTCGTCGTGGAGGAAATCGTTGTCGTAGAAGTACATCGCCCAGGTAACCGGGGTCGGGGGATACCAATACGCGCTCCCCTTCGGCCAGGGCGAGGTGAATACGTAGGGGCTGTAGCGGCTATGAATGTAAAAGCTGCCGAGCGGCGTCGGAAGGGCGGCCCGACCGGTCGTCACAGGCGTCCTCAGCACCGGCTTGCCGTCGAGGTAGGCAGTCAGCGTCTGCGCGCCGAGACGTACCACTACCGCTCTCTGCTGCCGCGGTTGCGGCGCCTGCGCGCGGCGAACGGCAAGGCGGAGCAAGCCCGATCGTCCCTGCCTGAGATAGGCAGTGAGCGCCACTTGAGCACGCAGCGTGGCGATCCGGATTCCGGACCGGGGTCGGTCGACGACGGCGTGCCGGCCGATCAGGCGCACAACCTCCGGGCGGACCGCCTGTCCATAGCGGCGGCTTGCAACCGCCAGATAGGTCGCGAGCTGATGCCTGTCGACTGAGGTCGCAGCCGCCAGTGCTTGACCGGGCAGCGCTTGAACGGCGGCGAGGATACCGCCCGCGTCGATCGTGGCTCCCAGCCGCGACCGGGCGACAGACCAACGCCGGTCGCCGAGCGCGAGTCGCACCGGCGCCGCCGGCAGCTGCCGCAGGACGCCAAGCGCAGCCGCGGCGTCCATTCCGCCGACCGCGACGCCGTTGACCGTCACACCCTGCGCGATCTCGCCGGCCGGCAGCGTCGTGAAGGCCTGATCCCCGCCCAGCGCCGTGTCGCTGCCGCTGGTTGCGACGACCGAGAAATGGTAGGTCGTCTGGGGCGTCAACCCCGTCAGCGTCACCTGGACCTGCTGCTCGGCCGACGCTGCTTGCAGCGGCAGAGCAGCGGTACAGAACCCGTAGTCCACCGACGATCCGTACTCGACCACATATGTTGCCGGGCCTGCGCCCGAACCAATCAGCGCGCCGAGCTCCGCCGACGAGGAACCGACCGACACCGAGCCGACCGGATAGCCAACCGTCAGCGCAGCACCCGACTCGCCCGAAGCGCTGAACATCGGGCACACATCCGTGGTCACCGCCGCGGCGGACCCGACACCTGCCACACCAACCGTGCACAACAAGACCAACGCCCATGAAAGCCTCGACATCACCTCCCGACAGTACCCGCCAGCACGCCTCACGTAACACCGCAGGCGCTGTCACGGCCTCGACTGCCCGCCCGCCCGAGCCATACGTGGACAAGCGTCCGCACATACTTTCGACCAGTCGTATCGACTCTTCGAGCTTTCGTTGATTCCGCTGAGCGCCCGTTCCGCGCCTGGGCCCGGAGCCGCAAAGAGTCTCAGATATTTTTAGCGCCTCTGATGCGCGTAATGGTCTAGGTGCCGATCGCGGTTGCGCGTTGCCGGGCGGGGCGTGCTTCGAGCTGTTCGAGGTACGCGTTGATCGCGGGCAGTTCGTCGGTAAGCCCTGCGTTCTTTGCGGAAATCAGTACCGCGCCGCACACGAGGTCGGCGACGCTGAAGCGCTCACCGACCAGGTAGGCGTGTCCGCGCAGAGCTTGCTCGACAGCGACGGCAGCGACTTGGAAGCGCTCGGTGCCTGCCTGGGCGCGGGCGGGCTCATCCTCGCGGTATCTGCGCGCCTCGGTGATCGCGGGCTCGAGCTCGGTCATCGCGAATACCGTCCACTGGTAGACGAGACCGCGCTCGTGCGTTGCGAGCGGCCAGTTCAGCTGCCCGTCCGGGTACAGATCGGCAAGCTGCAGGCAGAGCGCCGCCGACTCGAACAGAAACCCGTCATCGTCCTCGAGCACGGGCACGCGTCCCAGCGGATGGCGGCTCCGATGCTCATCCGTCCGCCGCTCCTCCCCCTTCATCACCACCAGCTCGTAGGGCTGACCGATCTCCTCCAGCAGCCACAGCACCCGCGTCGAGCGGCTCGGCGCTACGTGGTAGAGGCGCATCGAGCGATCCTAGTCGTTGAACTCTGGTGCTGTCTCCAGAAGCTGTGACGTAGACCTGGGCCGGATCGGTAGCGTGACGTCGTATGGGCTCGATCTCGGTGTCGATGTTCAGTGATGCGGCCTGCCCATGGGCCTATTCGGTCAGTCCGTCGCTGCGTGTGCTCGAGTGGCGCTACGGTGAGCAGCTCGGGTGGAGGCTGGTTGTGATCGGCCTGACAGAGCAGGCAAGCCAGTACCGGGAGCGTGGCTACACGCCCTTGCGCGGCGCGAAGAGTCAGCTTCTCTTTCGCCGCTATGGGATGCCGTTTGCTCCGCAGCCGAAGGAGCGGGTGAGCGCGACTGCGCGTGCCTGCCGCGCTGTGGTCGCGGCACGGCTGCTCCAGCCGGGTAGCGAATGGCAGGTGTTTCGCGCGCTGCAGTTGGCGAACTTCACCACGCCGCTGCTGCTCGATGACGACGATCAGATCAAACAGGTGCTACAGCGGCTTCCCGCGGTCGACGCCGATGCAATCATTGCCCGACTCGACGACCAACCCGTCACCGACGCCTACGAGCGAGACAAAGCGGAAACGCGAACTGCGGCCGGTTCCGCCGCGGAGCTCCAGCAGAAGACCTCGCAAAGCGACGGCCCTGTGCGCTTCACCGCCCCCTCGCTCGTCTTCGAACGCAACGGTCAGCGGCTGATCGCCGGCGGCTTCCAGACGATCGAGGCGTACGACGTCCTGATTGCGAATCTCGACCCCGGTCTCGAGCGTCGGCCCGTCCCCGATACCCCGTTACCACTACTCGATCGCTTTCCCGACGGCCTCACCACCCAAGAAGTCGCCGCCCTGCTGGCCAAAAGCAACGACCCCGTCGACCGCTTAGCTGCCGAGAACGCCCTGCTTGAACTGCTCGCCGACGGCACCGCGACCCGCACACCACTCGGCGACGACGCCCTCTGGCAAGCCGCCCCAGCAATCCCGGACTGACCGCCGACGGTCGATCCCTGATTCCGCAGTTCTACTACGCCTTCCGTCGGCGGCAGTACTACAAGGCAAACGCGAACTGGTCGTCCAGAAGCACATCTCGTCTTCCCCCCCGTTGCCCGAGGATGGGCGCCCGGCCCGCCGGACTTCGTCGGGGTCGGAGTGCAGAGTTCGGTGAAGCCGAAGTCGCTGAGTACCACCACTTGTTTCCGCGACCGACAGGATCGATCTCCGGCGAATGGACTCCCCACTACATCTGGGAGTTCTGGGTACCGCCTTTGCTCAAGCACGCAGCCCCTGACGCGCGCATCCTCGTGATGTTGCGCGACCCCATCGAGCGCTACTTATCGGGGTTCGCAATCACGTTCCCCCGGTCGCCTCGCAGGACTTCTCGGCGGCGATGGTGGCGCACACCGCGTCGGAATGGGGTCTTATAGCGAGCAGCTCCGACGCTGGTTCCGCTACTTCTCTCGCGATCGCGTCCTCGTCTTACAGTACGAGGCTGTGTCGAAAACCGCTCGAGCAGCTTGCCTTTTGTGCGGTTTGGAGCCAGCCGACGCATGATCTCTCTCGCGCGCGCGAGTAACATTAAATGTCGAGGCCAGTCGCCCAAGCGGAATCGGCGACCGCCCGCGTGCGTTCGAACCGGAATGAAGGTCGAGATCTGGTCGGACGTCGTCTGTCCCTGGTGCTACATCGGCAAGCGCCGCTTCGAAACAGCCGTCGCGTCGTTCGAGCGCACCGCAGAGGTCGAGATCATCTGGGCCGGCGATCTGGATCGGCATGGCAGGGGCGCTCGGCTCTGACCCTGAGTAGATGACCAGGACCACTCCCAGACGGTAGCCAGCCCGTCGCATGCAGCGCGGCTAGTACGAGATTGCATGCAGCCCGAGCCACACAGCGTGCCGTGCACTGCTTTGGGATGAACGTCCGTGAGAGCCGCCCGACTGGACACCGGACGAAGCGAGGCTCATCGCTCGTTCATCTTCGCATTGCGACAATCTCGGCTGTGCGTGTGCTGGTGGTTGAGGACGAGCCGAAGATGGCCAGCCTGCTCTCCCGCGGCTTGCGAGAGGAAGGGTATACCGTCGATGTTGCCGGTTACGGCGAGGACGCCCTCCTGATGGCCGCGGCGGCCACGTACGACGCGATCGTCCTCGACGTGATGCTGCCCGGCCTGGACGGGCTCGAGACCTGCCGCCGGCTGCGCAAGCAGGAGGTGTGGACGCCGGTGCTGATCCTGAGCGCCCACAACGCGGTCGATGATCGGGTGGCGGGTCTCGACGCCGGCGCCGACGACTATCTCACCAAGCCGTTTTCGTTCTCCGAACTGTTGGCGCGGCTGCGCGCGCTCACGCGCCGCGCCGCGCTCGAGCGGTCATTCACGATCGACGTTGGCCATCTGCGGCCCGCCCGCGCCGCCCGCCGAGTCTAGCAACCGTGCGGACGCGATTGATCGGTCTGAACCGATACCTCCAGGCCGAAGCGGTACGGTCTTCGTTGCACGGCGCGACGGCGTGAACACGTTCAGGGACGACGACGTCGAGTTCGACCTCTTCGACGAACCAACGGTCGAAGCCGTCCACACAGGACAGCGCTCGCCGCGCCTGCAGCGCCTGCGCGGTCGCGGTTCGGGCGAAGGGCCGCGCCGGCCGCCGGCACGGCCGCCACCCGGGCTTGTCCCGCTCGCGCGCTTGGCCGGCCTGATCGCGCTCGCGATCGTCACCGTTGTCACGCTCGTCACCGGAATCACGGCCTGTGAGGGTCCGAGCAAACACGCCGAGTACGCCTCCTATCTGAGCAAGGTGCGCGCGCTCGCTCGGGACTCGAACGAGCTCGGCGCCCAGTTCACAAACAGGCTCCGTGCGCCCAGGCTGAAAGCCTCCGACCTGGAGGCGAACGTGCGCCAGTACGCTCGCCAGGAACAGCAGACCTACGACCAAGCGCAGCAGATCCGCGTGCCCGGGCCGCTGCGGCAAGCGCACCAGCAGCTGTTGGACGCGCTCGAGCTGCGCGCGGAAGGTCTCGCCAGTCTCAGCGAGGCGCTCGCACAGGCTTTGCCGGTCAAGAGTGCGGCTAGCTCGGCGACCCTGATCGAAGAGCTAACCGCGCAGGCGGAGCTGCTGACGACGAGCGACGTCGTCTGGGACCAGCTGTACCGGACAGCCGCGACTGCGCAGATCAAGGCGCAGCACGTCACCGGCCTTGTCGTGCCGGAGTCGCACTTCATCGCGAACACCGATCTCGTCGGCGCCAGCTCGTTCGGGCTCATGCTGCGGCGCCTGCACGGCGTCTCGAGCAAGCCCGCCGCCGCACCGCTCCTGAAGTTGGGCTCTGCCGGGACCGCGGTCGCGGCATGGCAAACCCAACTCGACCGCTGGCGCCGGAAAGCGCACCCGGGCCAACCGCTGCTCGCGATCACGGGAGCCTTCAACCCGGCCACCGAGACAGCCACCAAAGCGCTTCAACAGGCGGCAGGAATCACCAACGACGGCATCGTCGGACCCGCCACACGGCGAGCGCTCACGCGTGAACTCGCACATCCAGGCTAACCCGGCAGCCGTCCGTCATGACCTGACTCGTCCCGAACTCCGCTTTGGAGTTCCTCACACACGCCCTCGGAGCGCCACGCGCCCGCGAGGAGGTACCAGGCCGAAGGCGAACCAGTGTTTCTCTGTTGTCGAAGGGAGACGTGGCATGAAACGCTTGTCGCAGCGGTATACCATCGCCACCATCGGTTTCGCGATCGCGGCGTTCTGGACGGGCCTGAGCCTGACGAGCGCGTTCGAGTGTCTGTTCGCGTTCATCTCTGTCTACACGATTGCCGGCGCTCTGCAACGCGGTGAGACCCGAGTCGACGACGCTCGAGTCAACGACTCACGACGCTCGCGCTCTCGGCGTTCCCGCCGTCATCCTCCCCGCTCTCGGCCACCACGCGAGCGATCAGCCTTCCTGCGAGACAACGATTACGACCGGCTTCGAGAACCTCCGCGGCGTTCAGAGAAGGCCGTGTACGACCTAGACAGACACGGCGGCGAAGATGAGTGGGCACACGTCGCTGACGGCGGCTAGAAACGAAACGGGGATCGGCGAAAAGGACTGGAAGACCTCCGTCACAGCGATGGTGTCGCGGGTCTCGAGTGCCGGCTGAACTGCGCCGCGGAAGTACCGCGCGATGAAGTGCAGCGCGGTGATCCCTCGGCCCGCGACCCCGCTGCACTTCTGGTGCATGCGGCTTGCATGTTTCTCGGCGTAGGTTTGCGGATCGTAGGACTTCGTCCCGAATCACGGCACTGCACAATGCTGGTGTCCGCCGCCGCCGAGACTCAGAAACGAGGCTCCTGGCTCACGAGTTCAACGAGAGCTGCGCGTCCCGCTTCGCGGTCGTCTAGTTCGACTTGCTCGCTGCCACGCTCGTAATACCGCTCGTGGCCGCGCCCGACGATGAGCACGGCGTCGCCGGGTCTAGCCGACGCGATGGCGCGAGTGATAGCAATCTCTCTGTCCGGCTCGATGATCGTTCGACTGCCTCCTACCTCGTTGCATCCGTCGAGAATGGTGTTCGCGATTGCCACAGGATCCTCATCGCCGGGGCTATCGGTAGTGATCACCACGAGATCGGAGCTCGCCGCGACCCGCCCGATAGCGGCTCTCTTGTCTCTGTAGCGTCCGCCGCGCGCGCCGACAACGACGATGACTCGGCTCGTTGGACCAGTCAGGCGGCGCGCGGTATCGATGAGGGCTGTGAGCGCGGCCGCGGTATGCGCGTAGTCGATGACGACCAGAAACGGCTGCCCTACATCGATAACCTCGAAGCGTCCCGGGACAGTGGGTGCGTCGGCCAGCGCCCTCTTCGCCTTCTCGCTCTCAACGCCCAACGCGCGAGCTGCGAGATAGGCAGCGGTCACGTTGTCGGCGTTGACCGTGCCCGGGATGACGGTCGAGAGACTGAGTCGTTGCTCCCCCCAGCGAATATCTACCTTCGTCCCGCCGAGATCGGTCGCGACGTCTTCGATCACCACGTCCGCGCTCCTCGTCCGACCGAAAGTGACGAGCGGCAAGGTGACGGTTGAGGCGAGCCTCTGGCCCCATTCGTCGTCGATGCAGATCACCGCGAAACTACACCGGGACCGGTGAAAGAGCCGCGACTTCGCCTCCAGGTACTGCTCCATCGTCCCGTGATATTCGAGGTGCTCGGGGGAGAGGTTTGTGAACACCGCGACCTCGAACGACAGGCCGGCAACCCGTCCGAGGTCTAGGCCGTGCGACGAAACCTCCATGACGACATCCTGCACATCGCTTTGAACCATCTCCTGAAACAGGCGATGCAGCTCTGGGGCTTCGGGTGTTGTCGCTCGACTGGGGATCGTCCGATCGGCGATCTGGATCGCGATTGTTCCGATGTTGGCGGTTCGACGGCCGCTTGCGGCCAGGCAATGCTCGATGAGGTGAGCCGTTGTCGTCTTTCCGTCTGTTCCGGTGACTGCCGCCAGGCGCAGCCGACAACTCGGCCACCCGTATATCGCAGCGGAGAGCGGGCCGAGGGCAGCGCGAATGTTCGGCACCTGGAGCTGTGGCACCGGCAGGTCGAGAAAGTGTCCGACGATCAGCGCCGGCACCCCGGCGGCAACCGCTCGACTGGCGTACTCGTGACCGTCTGCGTGGCGGCCCAGAAGGGCGCAGAACGCGACGCCGGGGCCTACGAAACGGCTGTCGCAGCTGATCCCGACAACGCTGGCGTTCCCGCGACGGACGGAGCCTGGCACGAGCTTTTCAAGCGCGTCCAACGTTGTGCTCAGAGCGACGGCCTCCGTTGCATCCGAACAACCTCCACGCGACGGATGAGACCGCGGTGAAACCGGCTAGGCTGAGCGACCTCGGTTATTTGACCCGCGGTGCGTTCGCGAAAGCACCGACGACGGCATCGGCGAGTCGCTCGAGCCCAGCGACGCGCGAACCCTTGAGGAGCACGGCATCGCCGGGTTGCAGGAGAGTTGGCAGAGTGACTGCCGCGGACTCCGCATCCGGGAACCAGCGGCTCTCGATCCGCCCGTCGGATCCGGCGATGTATATCCTCGCCAATGCTCCGATCGCGACGAGCAGGTCGACTCCGACCGCGGCCGCCTCCTTCCCGATCGACTGATGCCAGCGTTCCGACTCAACGCCGAGCTCGGCCATCTCGCCGAGAATCGCGACAGTCCTTGCCCCCGAGCGGCTTGAGATGAGCGTCTCCAGAGCTGCCCGCATCGACAGCGGGTTGGCGTTATAGGCGTCGTTGATCAGAACTCCGCCGCCGGGAAGCGGCTGCTCTCGGCCTCGCCAGGGGGATAGCTGGACTTCAGCCGCACCTTCTCGGACGCGTTCGAGCGGTAGGCCGAGCGCAGCGTAGGCCGCAACTGCGGCGCACATGTTGAGCCGATGGTGAGGTGACGGGAGATTCGTCGTGAAGGCGATCGTCGCCTCGCGCACCCTGAGCTCGACTTTCGTCGTTCCGCCGACCCGGCTCCACTCGACTGGGTAGACGTCAGCCTTTCTGTCGAGCCCGAACGTCCACTCCTCGAGCTCATCTCGACGATGCTCGTCGAGAAGCGGCTCCCCCTGCGGCAGGACCATGACCGCGCCGGGGCGGAGCGCCGTAATCAACTCGGCCTCGGCGGCCGCCACACCACTGAGCGTGCGGAGCGACTCAAGGTGCTCGGCGCCGATCGCGGTCAATATGCCGGCGTCGGGTTCGGCGATCCGGCAGACGGCGGCAAGAGCACCAGGCCCGTTTGTGCCAAGTTCGCACACGCAGAAGCGCGACGCCGGTTCCAAGAGGGACAGAGTCAGGGAGACGCCGAGCTCGTTGTTGAAGCTGGCGGGGCTCGCGACAGTCGGCAGCACGGGGGCGAGCAGCGAGCGAAGCACATCCTTCGTTGTCGTCTTCCCAGCCGAGCCGGCGACGCCGATGACGGACGCGTGTGACCGGCGTCGCACCCGATTGGCGAGCGTGCTGAGCGCCGACAATGGATCGTCCGCCTCGAAGACAGCGAGCCCCGGCCATGATTGGCCGCGGCCACGCTCGCAGAGCACCGCGAGCGCGCCTCTCCTTGCCGCCTCGCCAACGAAGTCGTGACCGTCGCGACGGCTGCCGCGTAGGCAGACGAAGAGCGACCCGGGGCTCACGCTACGGGAGTCGCAAACCATGCCGTCGACCACGACCTCCGCATCCCCGGTCACGCACCTGACGCCCTCGAGCTCACCCGGGCGAGCGGGAATCAATGCGCCGTTGCGTGTAGAGGCGGCGGGGCGTCAGGCGTGGACACTGATCTGGCCTCCCTGGAGCTGGGAGCCTTGGCCCGGCTGCCACTGAGCGTGGACGTAGCGACGGGAGCCGTCGCGTGTCCGGCAGCTGGCCTCGAAGCCGTAGGTATGAATCTTGGTGACGTGTCCGAGACACAGCAGTCCGCTGGGCAAAAGCTCCATCTGGAACGTCGTTGTCTCGACCCCGCGCGGCCGGATCAGCAGGTCGGCGCGGACGAGTGCCCGCTGCTTTCCGTCGCTCGTGCCTGCCAACGAGATGATCCCTTGGGTGACGCCGAAATCGCGCAGGACCTGTCCGTTCAGAGTTCCGGCGAAGGTGCGCGCGTTCCAGGGCTTCGGCTGGAAGCGGAACGGGCCGAGCGCTAGCCCGACGAGCAGGGCGACCGAGGCGGCCGCGGCGACGACGGCCCCAGCCGAGCGTGAGATCCGTGTCCGTCCTCGCAGAAGTCGTACCGTCGTGGCGATCGCGACCGCTGCGACGGCGACGCTGTAGAGGGCGAGCAGCCAGGTGGAGCTGCGGTCGGTGCCGCTGCCGACGCCGTGCACGGTGGCGGCAGTCCAGACGGCGAAGTTGAGGTAGTGAGCGCGCCGCCAGAAGCGGTACGGGAGCCGGCGCCGGTAGTGGTTGCTGACCGCCAGCGCAAGCAGCAACTCTGCAGCGACAATCCCAAGCGCGACCCAGACGGGCCTGTAGAGCGAGAGCAGCGGGATCGCGATCGAGGCGACCGAGAAGGGCAGCCAGGAATCGATGGCGATTGCGACAATGTGGATGGTCACGAAGGCGCCGACGAGCAGGCCCGCGAAGCGGTGTACCTCTTCGAGCGCGAACTGGGGCCAGCGCTGCAGGGTCGCTTTCCGGGCCATCGTCGTTCCGAGCACGACGACGAAGCTGAGCAGGAGGTAGGCGATCACGCCTGCGGCGCGGGCGGCGTACCAGTCGAGCGGACTCGAGGTCAGATGCATGCGGGCTCGTGCTCGCGCAGGCTGCGACGCCACGACGCATTGGACGTCGTCTCCCCGTCCGCGGTTCGAAACCAGCCGGGCAGTCCGTGCCCGTCGAGCCATTCCGGCGCGTCGCGGCCGAGCAGAAAGGCGGCTTTCGCCGCGACATCGGCCGCCAGGCAGCTGCGACCGCAGACCGTAACCTGCTCCCACGGGGACTGCGCCGGCCGGCCCGTGCCGGGATCGATCAAATGATGCTGGAGCGCGCCGCCGCGCCGCCAGCGGCGGCGATCGCTGCCGCTTGTGGCGAACCCGCCGCGAAGAAGTTGCACGACTTCCCCGCCGGGCAGCGCGACCGAGAGCCCGCCGCGGGCAGCGAGGTCGCCGCCTGCCGAGACGAAGCCCTCGCCACCGAGCAGAGCCAGTGCGTCGTCGACGGTCTGCGCCTTCACGACGCCGTTGAGGTCGAGCTTGACGTCGGCGGGAAGCTCGAGCAAGCGCCCGCGGAGGCGCAGGCGGCGCAGCGCGGATGGTGCGGCGAGTCCAGCCGGACGCGGGTCGTCGGCGAGGGCGGCGAAGTCGAGGTCGTAACCCGCCGCCTCGAGAGCGCCGCCGAGCGTCGGGTCGACAAGTCCCGCTGTCTGCCTGGACGCCGTCAGCGCGAGCTCGAGCATCGAGGCGAAGTCCACGCTCACAAGCGCCGGCCGCCCGGCGTGCTCGTTGACGCGGTTCAGCTCGCTGCCGGCGACGAAACGGCTGAACGTGCGGTCGCGCCACGCGAACAACTGCTCGATCGAGTCCGCCTCAGCGTCGGTTGCCCCGCCGACGACGACCTCGCAGCCCATCGAGCAGAAGCGATGCAGAGCGCTCACGAGCTCGAGGTGGCGGCACCGGGCGAAGCCTCGGCCGGCGCGACGATCCCCGCCTGAAGGAGGTTCTGCTGGACGATCCGAATGTAGCGTGGTGGTGCTGTCAGCGATCGCAGCGGCGTCTTCGAATGGCCCGCGTAGTAGATACGCGAAAAGGCGAATGCGGCCGCGAACCCGACGGCCGCGACGCAGGCGACACTAACCTTCGCGACGGCCACGCGACGACGCGCGGCCTCCATCCGTGGCTTTAGATCCGTCGTAGGTGATCGCGCCACCGCCGCCACTACGGCCCGGCGCCGTTCCCGCGCGCGCGCCTTCTTGGCTCGGCTCACGCGAACTCCGTCGGTGCGCCGACGCGGCGCAGATCAGCCATCGATTGGAACCGGCCGGACGGCTGGTTTCCGACATTCAGCTCGAACACACCAGCAGTGCAGCGCCCCGGGATGAAAGTCCTATGAGAGGCGGCCCGCGAACGTGTGCCTGCGCGCTTTTGGGGAAGCGCGAATTCGGCCTAGCGGCGTCGAGGCGTGGCGAGGCCACGGGATTGGCACACCGAAGTACCTTGCAACATCGCCTTCGAACCTCGTGACTTCTTTTTCAGAAGTGACGTCGCTCAGCGGGACGACCATCACTCCCCGGAAGAGCGGCCGCTTCGTGTCGTCGGCGAGATGATCAGCGAGCCTCTCCGCTACGTCGCCGTCCGGGCGTCGGTCGGCCTTCCCGATGTAGTACACCTGCCGCTCCCGCGTCGCTGGACTCGGAGCGACAGCGATGCGCGGTCTATCGCGTCGGTCGACGACCACAAGAGCCCAGACGAGTGCGGTCGGATCTACTTCGCCATCGTGTCGGAGGAGAAGCGGTTCATCGTTGCCCACATCGGACTGCATCTGTAATCGCAGGCTTCCCGGTTCGGCCTACTGCGCGAGCTCTGCGACACCTACCCGCGGCTTCGCCGCAGCGCCAGGCGCACGCGACTTATCGGCGTGGCGTGGTTCGCGTTATGACCGACTGGGAGCATCCGACTGGTTGCGTCTGTAACCGACATCGGCTCGGTGGGACAGCGCTCCACTGACTCCCTAACCGGAGCCGGCGATCAGCTCGCTGACGGCTGAACTGCCGGCGATCAGGACGCTCCCCAACAAAGCGATGACAAGCCCGGCGATCAGCGGCACGCCGTCAAACATGGCCGAGCCCCAGCGCTCGCGGAGGAACAACGGCTCGAGGACGATCGGCAGGAACGTCTGCATGGCGGTCGCGACGGGGACGACCGTCGTCGCGGCGCGGCGCTGGAACGCCGTCATGTACGTCAGCGTCGCCATCACGCCCGTCCCAAGGCCGACGATCCCCCACACCACGGCGTTGCCATAGTGGCCCACGTCGAAGTCGTCTCCGAGAAGCTTGATCGCGACGTTGGTCGCACCGAAGCCGCAGCCGGCCGCCAGGATCGTCAGCGTCGCCGTGTCGAGCCGGGTATCGCGGACGACGAACGGCGCGAGTCCCGCGACCGACAACGCGGCCACGACCGCAACGACCGCGAACCAGCTCCGATGGGTCTCGGTGTGCGAGGGCGCCCCCCAGGCGACGAGCGCAACGCCGCCGATGATCGCCACTACTCCCGCAACTTCCCTGGGTCCGACCCGCTCATGCAGCACGTGCACCGCGAACACGAGGACGAGCAGCAGACCGACGCACAGGACCGGCTGGACGACGACGAACGGGGCGTTCGCGTAGGCGACTATCTGAGGCCAGATCCCGATCAGGCCAAGCAGCCAGCCGACGACCCAGCGCGGCCGGGCGAGCAACCGGGCGAGCAACGCGAGACGGAGGCCGAGCGCGCGCGGCGCGACCCGCGCGTCGAGCGCCTGGAGAACGATCCCGACGTTGAAGAGGATCGATGCCGTCAGCGCCGCAGCCAGCCCAAGCCAGAGCATTCGACCATGTTCGCCGAAAGCCCCACCACCCGCCTTGAAGGCTGCCGGGGTCCGGCCCAGCTCGACGACTACCTCCCGGCCGCGGGCTCAAGCTCACCACCACCGACAGCTACCGGCAAACCCTCCGAAACCACCTCCTCCCCGCCTTCGGCAAACACCCTTTCTTGATCGCCGCGGCCCTCGCCCATCCAGAACCGATATCGCCGATCGGCCAGGCGCCTAGGTCACCCCGGCGCCGCATGTCGAGAGGCCGCAACCGCTACATGCGAACCGTTGCTCAAACCAACCAGTACACTCGGGCCTTCTTTTTTTGTGTTGCTTCGGGCCAGTCCGGCGGGCATCGGGGGTCCATCCGGAACACAATGAGCCAAGCACAAGCACCCCGAGCCCTCAGCAAGGTTCCACGCGTGACGGTCTACTTCTGGGTGATCAAGATCCTGACGACCGCGATGGGCGAGTCCACCTCCGACTACCTTGTTCACCGGTTCAATCCGTACGTTGCGGTGATCGGTGGGTTCTTCGCTTTCGTGGTCGCGATCGCGATCCAGTTCAGCGTACGGATGTACATCCCCTGGGCCTATTGGCTTGCGGTGCTCATGGTCGCAGTCTTCGGCACCATGGCAGCCGACGTCCTGCACGTCGAATTCGCTGTCCCCTACCTCGCCTCCACCATCCTCTTCGCGATCGCGCTGACCGCTGTCTTCGTGGCCTGGTATCGAAGCGAGAGAACGCTCTCCATTCACAGCATCACCACGCGCAGGCGTGAGGCCTTCTACTGGGCGGCCGTTCTCGCGACCTTCGCGATGGGTACCGCCGCCGGCGACTTGGCCGCATACACCGCACACCTTGGCTTTCTCGCGGCCGGCCTGCTCTTCGCGGTCGTGTTTGCGCTACCCGGGATCTCATACCGCTCCTTCGGCCTGAACGGCATCTTCGCCTTCTGGTTTGGCTATGTGATGACACGCCCGCTTGGCGCCTCGTTCGCCGACTGGACCGGGAAATCGCACCGCGCCGGCGGTATCAACATCGGCGACGGCCCGGTCGCCTTCGTCCTCGCAGTAGTGATCGTCGCTCTCGTCGGCTACCTGTCGGTGACCGGCATCGATCGTGAGACGGCGGCGTCCCGAGAGTGGCAGGGCCTGGAGAAGGCCGCCGAGGAAGCTTCGGGATAGTAGGCGCACCGATGCTCCCATCAGCCGCCTACGACATTCGACCGTCAGCACGCCACAACAGAACGATGCCCATCGCAGGCAACTCGAACAGCCCTGCACGGCCGGCGGGCAGGCCAAGACTCGCGCAACTACCGGCGGCTGTAGGCCGCGACCTGACGACGGACAAGCTCGACGAGATTGCCGAGCGCGATGTTCAGGTCGAGAACGTGAAGCCCGAAGGCCGGGTCCTGCAGTCCCGCCAGCAGCGGCCGGCGATCGCCGCCACCACCGTCAGGGCTGACCTGCAACCAGGTCGCGTTGCCTGAGGACTCGCAGCGGCCCGTGTATTCGCCGGGGAAAGAAACCCACGGCGTTTGCACCTTCAGTGCACGACCCGCGGGGACAAACGCCAGGACAAGCGCGGGAATGTACGGGTCAAGGACGGCCGTCCCGCCCGCCAGAGAGGCCGGATTGACGCACATGATCCTCAGCTTCGGTGACACGTTGCGCGGCGCGAGCAGGCGCACGCCCCCATCGGAGGTCGTCCGGCCGAACTGGCTGCTCTCAGAGGGCTTCGCCGTGAAGCTCGAGTAGGCGACTACGCACCCGGTCTGCCGGCTCGAGCTGCAGGCCGGGATGTGCGAGAAGCTGCCGCCGACGCGCCTACCCTTCGCAACGGTGAGGTTGCCTCCCAGCAGAAGCGCCGAAACGAGCCGGCGGCGCACCGACGGCTTCCCGTCTACGTCCTGCTCGAGCAACTTGATCAGGATCACAGCGCCCTGCGAGTGTCCGATAAACACGATGCCGCGACCGTGGTTGTAGTGGGCCAGATAGTCGCGGAAGGATGCGAGCACGCCCTCGTAGGCGATCAGCGCCTCCGCACGCGTGATCGACGCCGGATGCTGCAGCGCGCTCAGCGTGATCTGCCGATAGATCGGCGCATAGACATGGCAGACCTGCGAAAACCGGGCGGCTTGCGCAACCGCAACCTCCCGCTCCCGAAAATCGATCGCGAGATTCGCGTTGATCGTCGGCTGCCCACTGACCGTCGGGTAGACGTAGAAACAGTCGACCGCGGGCTCCCTCGCCGCGGAAGCCCGCTCAACATGGGTTGCGCCGCTACGCGCAACCACCGTTGTCGTCAGGTCGGAGACACAGGGATCGTCAACCAGGCCGGGACGGCAAAGCCAGACCGTTCCCCAGCGGTCACGCGGAGCACCCGCGGCCGCCGCCCCCGGCACTGTCTTCGCCGCCGGCCTGCTCGTCGCGCCGCCGCAGCCGGCCAAAGCGACGCCGACCAAGACAAGCACGACGAGTCTCCAAAGACAGGCAACAGACGACACGGAACCGATCCCAAACCTAGCGCCTGACCGCCGGTTCACGATCAGGAGCCAGTCGAGGCACTCTGCGCGGACGGTGCGGACGAAGCGCTCGGCGATCGCGTTCGTCCTGGGCGCGCGTATCGGTGTCCTGATGTCTGGATGCCTTCGCTGACGAAGACGGCGTCGAAGTCGCGGGTGAACTTGCTGTCACGGTCGCCGATCAGGAAGCGAAACGATCCCGCTCGCTCCTGGAGCGTCCAGGCAAACCGGCGCGGCCGCCGCCGCGTCTATGGCGCCCGTCCGATCGCCGGGATCGACGCCTTGGCGGGCCCGCCGAGCCGCTCAAGCTCGGTCCCATCGAGCCCGCGCGAATCTGGCTCCGTCAGGCTGCGGTGCCCGTTCTGTCGACGGTCGATACGGCGTCGACGAGCTCGCCGAGCGCGCAGCCTTTCACGAGGAACGCGCTGACTCCGGCTTCTTTCGCTTCTGCCTGCAATGACGCGTCGTCGTAGGCTGAGAGCATCACGATCCGGACGTTCGGGAGTTGGGCGAGGATTGCTCGGGCCGCTTCGATTCCTCCCATGCGTGGCATGCGCACGTCGAGCAGGACTCCGTCGGGGGTGAGTGAGAGCGCAAGCGACACTCCCTCGATCCCGTCGATCGCGCGACCGACGACCTCAAAGCCCTCTTCCTGGAGTACTTCCGCGAGGACGGCACGGACAGCGTCGTCGTTCTCGACGACGAGCACCCGCATTGCCTTCGCCGGGCTTGCGTGCGTCAACTCAAGCGACTGCGAGCTCATGTTCGCGCACCCCCTCGGCAACGCGCGTCTTCAAGGGGAGAAACGCTTCGACGCGTGTGCCGGATCCGGGCCGCGAGATCACCCGGCAGGTTCCGCCGAGGCCCGCCACCCGCTCTTCCATGCCAAGCAGGCCGAAACGCTCGCCGCGCGAGGTGCACCCCTCGACCGCGTCGACGTCGAAACCCCTGCCGTCGTCGACGATCACGAGATGCAACGTCTCCACATCACTGCTATCGACCAGAATGTCGACTCGCGCGGCCTTTGCGTGCTTGCGGGCGTTCGCGAACGCCTCGCTCGCGACGCGGTAGATGACCGTCTCGAGCTCGGGGGCGAGCTGATGCTTCGGGATCTCGCAGACGACACCCCATTCGGTCGGTGTGTCCGCGAACGTTCTCGCGGCCACGTCGGACAGGGCGGCGGACAGTCCGCCTTCGTCGAGGATCGGGGGCCGCAACTCGACCATCAGCAGCCGCAGCGCCTCCATCTCGGCGGAGAGTGAGTCCCTGGCAGCGCCCATCAGTGTCTGGGCGTCTGTGAGCTCGTCGCGGTCGATTCGGCGTGCCAGCCGGTCGAGGTTGAACGCGAGCACCGTCAGCTTCTGGATCGGACCGTCATGAAGATCCATCGAGAGGCGGATCCGCTCGTGTTCGGCCACCTCGACCGTCCGCTCCAGCAAGTGGGCGCGCTCCTCCTGCGACGCAGTCAACGCGGCGAGCGCTTCCGTCAACAGCTCATTCATCTCATCTTTGGCGGTCAGGGTGCGCGCCTGCGACCGCGCTGTGCGACGCGAGCTCCCGAAGTAGAAAGCAAAGGCGAGAAAGAGCGCGACGATCGCCGCAAGCCCGCCGACCGTCGATCTGGAATCCGCGACCGCGGCTTGCTGGCTGTACACCCTCCCGGCACCGTCCAGCAGACCGACCGCTTTCGCCAGGCTGACGTTCTCGGCCTGCGAGACGGCAGTCGTCGGAACAGGATCGTTCCAGCCGCCCGGCTTGAGACCCATCGCGAAGATCGTGTCGAGCGAGGTGAAGTTCGCCCGGACCGGCGCGAGGACAAGCGCCAAATCGGACGTCGACGTCGACCGCTGCAAGCGACCAAGCGTCGCGAGGATGCTTCCCTCGCTCGCCCGCATCGAGGCTTTGATCTGGCCCGGTGAGCCGTAGCGCGGGTTCTGCACCTGCCACGGCATTCCTTGAACCTGGTTGAGCTTGTTCTCGGCGCGCACCAGCGTCAGCTGCGCGCGGTCGTTCCTGGTCGCGCGGTTCTGAAGAACCACGAGCCCCACGCCCGACGCGAGCGCCAGCGCGAGGCCGATGATGGGTATGAAACTGGTCCGGGTCATGATCCCTTCCAAAGATGGGCCGCAGAAACTGTCGGATACACCATCGTCGGGAAACGAGACCCAGCCGACCCCCGTTTACGCGCGATCGGTCACACCCAAACGGGGGAGGGCGAGTGCGGGCCGGGCCGCAGCGGGGTCCGGTCGCCGATCCGGTCGACGTCGCGATCGTCGAGACCGCGAAGAGCTACCCGACCGACGGCTACCGGATGGTCTGCTGCTTCGTCCGGCGCAAGCTTGGTGTCGCGGTCAACCGCAAGCATGCCGTCGACGAGCAAGCGATCCTGCCGGGCACGCTGACGCTGGGCACGGACAACGGGTCCGCCTTTACCGCTCGCTCGACCCGGCTCGCGATCAGCGCGCTCGGGCTCACGCACCGCCGCGGCGGCTACCGCGACCCCGAATCGCAGGCGTTCATCGAGAGCTGGTTGCGCTACCTGAAGGAGCGCTGCGTCTGGCGCAACGCGTTCGAAACCCTCGACCAGGCGAGGGAGGTGATCGCCGCCTACATCGACCACTACCACGACCGGCCCCCACAGCCGACTCGACTACAAGACGCCGCGCGAAGTGCGCGCAACGTGGGACGATGCGACAGCACAACTACGAAAACTCGCGGCCTGAACCGTCAACACGGAGAGGGGGCGGTCCACTTGGCGTCAGTCCATAGCTCGCAGGTGTACCGGTCAACCCTCCACCACTAGCGGTCTAGTACTGACCGCCGTGAGGGGGTTGTTGCTTGGGTCGCAAAGGATGCGCCTCTCGAATGGCCAGCGATGGGAATGACGATCAGCAATCCGGAACCTGAGATCTCGACCGTTGTCGGCCGGCCGCGGAAGGCGCCGCGGAGATGCTGATCCGGCTGTTGCGTACCTATCTCCGGCCGTACGTCCCCCAGATCGTGGTCGTGGTGGCGCTTCTGGTCGCCCAGACCGCCGGGAATCTCTATCTGCCGAACCTGACGGCGAACATCATCAATAACGGTGTCGTAAAGGGGAACCTGCATTACATCTGGACGACGGGCGCCGAGATGCTGGCGATCACACTGGTGCTGGGTGGGATCTCGATCGTTGCGGTCTACTGGGCTTCGCGGGTCGCGATGGGGGCCGGTGCGGATATGCGAGGCGGTGTCTTCACGCAGGTGCAGGCGTTCTCGGCGCGGGACATCGATCGCTTCGGAACGCCGTCGCTGATCACGCGCAACACGAACGACATCCAGCAGATCCAGCTGTTTCTGCAGATGGCGCTCACGCTGATGGTGATCGCGCCGATCATGTGCGTCGGCGGCGTAATCCTCGCGCTCCGGGAGAGTCTCGCGTTGTCTCCGCTGCTTGGCGTGGCGGTGCCGGTGATGGCGGTCGTGATCGGCGTCGTGATGGTTCTGGTCGTGCCGCAGTTTCGTTCGATGCAGGTCAAGGTCGACCGCATCAACCAGGTGCTCCGCGAGCAGATCACCGGTGTCCGGGTGATCCGTGCGTTCGTACGTGGCCGGTCGGAGGCGGAGCGATTTGGCGTTGCCAATGCCGATCTCACGGCAACGGCTCTGCGTGTGAACCGGATCTTCGCTCTCACCTTGCCGGCGCTGATGTTGATCCTGAATCTTTCGAGTGTCGCGGTCGTCTGGTTCGGCGGTCGGCTGGTGAGTGACGGCTCGATGCCGATCGGCAACCTCACGGCGTTCCTCGCCTACATCCTCCAGATTCTGCTGTCGGTGATGATGGCGGTGATGGTCGCGATCCTGCTCCCCCGGGCGCAGGCCAGCGCGGACCGGGTCGAGCAGGTGCTGCGCACCGCGCCGTCGATCGTTGACCCGCCGCACCCGGCCAGGCCCACGCAGGTGACCGGGCTCGTGCAGTTCGCCAACGTCACGTTCGGGTATCCGGGCAGCGAGCGTCCCGTCTTGCACGATCTCTCCTTCACGCTCCGGCCCGGAGAGACGAGCGCGGTGATCGGCGGCACGGGCAGCGGCAAGACGACGCTGCTCAACCTCATTCCGCGCTTCTTCGACGCCGCGGACGGCAGCGTCCTCGTCAACGACCTCGACGTGCGCGAGCAGGAACTGGAAGAGCTGTGGAGCGCGATCGGGCTGGTACCGCAGGCCGCGTTCCTGTTCAGCGGTACGGTTGCCAGCAACCTACGCTTCGGGCGGCCCGAGGCGACCGACGCCGAGCTCTGGCGGGCACTCGAGATCGCGCAGGCACGCGACTTCGTCGCAGCGATGCCACTTGGTCTCGACGCTCCGATCGACCAGGGCGGGACGAATATCTCCGGTGGGCAGCGGCAGCGGCTCTCGATCGCGCGGGCGCTCGTCAAGCAGCCACGGGTCTATCTCTTCGACGACTGCTTCTCGGCGCTCGACGCCGCGACCGACGCGCGGCTGCGCGCCGCCCTCAAGACCGGGACGGGCGACGCGGCGGTCGTGATCGTCGCGCAGCGGGTGAGCACGATCATGCACGCCGACCGGATCATCGTCCTCGACGACGGCCAGATCGCCGGGATGGGCACACATACGGAGCTGCTCGAGAGCTGCGAGCCGTACCGGGAGATCGTGGTCTCGCAGCTCGGTGAGGACGCTGCCGCATGAGCATGATGGCCGGCGGCCCGGGCCGCGGCATGATCCGAGGCGGGGGCGGACGGCCCGCCGAGCGGACGAAGGATCTCCGAGCGACGCTGCGGCGGCTGCTCGCACGGCTGCGACCCGAACGCTTCCGGCTGGTCACCGCCCTGGTGCTCGGGATCAGCTCGGTCGGCTTCACGGTGGCCGGCCCGAAGATCCTCGGCGACGCGACCAACATCCTCTTCGACGGCGTCGTGGGCAAGCAGCTACCGCCCGGGTTGACGAAGCAGCAGGCCGTCGCACGGCTGCAGGCGCACCACCAGGACCAGCTCGCCCACATGATCGCCTCGATGAACGTCATCCCTGGGATGGGCGTCGACCTCAGCGAGCTCGGCCGGGTTCTGGGTCTGGCTGCGATCGTCTACCTGCTCGGTGCGGCGTTCAACTACGGGCAGGGCTACATCATGGCCGGCGTCACGCAGCGCACGATGTTCGGCCTGCGCCGCGAGGTCGAGGAGAAGCTCGGCCGGCTGCCGCTGCGCTACTTCGACAGCCACCCGCACGGCGACATCCTGAGTCGGGTCACGAATGACATCGACAACCTCACGACGACGCTGCAGCAGGGCCTGAGCCAGCTCCTCACCTCGGCGCTCACGATCGGTGGCGTGCTGGGGATCATGTTCTGGATCTCGCCGCTCCTCGCAGCCGTGTCGGCAGTCACGATCCCACTCGCGATCGTGCTGACCCTGCTCGTCGCGAAACGCTCCCAGGTGCAATTCACGGCTCAGTGGGAGCAGACCGGCACGCTGAACGGACTGGTCGAGGAGACCCACACCGGCCACACGCTGGTACAGGTGTTCGGCCGCCGGCGGGCCACGATCGACGAGTTCGACCGCCAGAACCAAAACCTCTACCAGGCAAGCTTCCGGGCCCAGTTCCTGTCCGGGATCATCCAGCCGGTGATGCAATTCCTCGCCAACATCAACTACGTCGTGATCGCGGCCCTTGGCGGCTACCTGGTTGCCTCGGGCGCCATGTCGCTCGGCAACGTCCAGGCGTTCATCCAGTACTCACGCCAGTTCACGATGCCGATCACCCAGATCGCCAGCCAGATGAACATGCTCCAGTCCGGCCTGGCCTCAGCCGAGCGCGTCTTCGAGTTCCTCGACGCTCCCGAGGAGGCATCTGACCATCCCGGGACGCCCGGCACGCCGCGCCAGACGCAGGTCGCCGGCCGCGTGAAGCTCGAGCACGTGTCGTTCCGCTACGAGCCCGACAAACCGCTGATCGATGACTTCAACCTCGACATCGTGCCGGGCCAAACGGTGGCGATCGTCGGCCCGACCGGCGCGGGCAAGACGACGATCGTCAACCTGCTCGTACGCTTCTACGAGATCGACACCGGACACATCGTCCTCGACGGTAGCGACTACCGCGACCTGACCCGCGACGAGGTCCGCGGCGCCTTCGGAATGGTGTTGCAGGACACCTGGCTGTTCGCAGGCACGATCCGTGACAACGTCGGGTACGGCAACCCGGGCGCAAGCGCCGAGGAGATCATCGCCGCGGCCGACTCAGCGTACGTCGACCATTTCGTCCGAACACTGCCCGACGGATACGACACCGTCCTCGACGAAGACGCGTCCAACATCTCCTCGGGCCAGAAGCAGCTGCTGACGATCGCGCGAGCCTTCCTCGCCAACCCCGCCATCCTGATCCTGGACGAGGCGACGAGCAACGTCGACACCCGCACCGAGGTCCTGATCCAGGAGGCCATGGCCCGGCTGCGGCACGGCCGCACCAGCTTCGTGATCGCCCACCGCCTCTCCACGATCCGCGATGCCGACACGATCATCGTCATGGACGCAGGCCGCATCGTCGAACAAGGCAACCACGCCGAACTGCTAGCGCGGGCCGGCTTCTACGCCACGCTCTACAACAGCCAGTTCACCGAAGCGCAAGTCACCGCCGGTTGAGGGCCAGCAAGCACTGCACCGACGACAGCCGGACGCGGACTCGTCCATCACTCCGACCAAGGCTCGCAGTACGTCTCGCTCGCACTCGGCCCCGCTGCCGCCAAGCCGGCATCGAACAGTCGATGGGCTATCGCGGCCGCGCCTACGACAACGCCCTCTGCGAATCGTTCTTCAAGACCCTCAAGAGCGACCTCGTCGACCGCCGCAACTAGCCGACAAAGCCCGAGCTGCGCAGCGCCGTCTTCGACGACATCGAGTGCTTCTACAACCGACAACGCCGCCACTCCAGCCTCGACTACCTCTCACCAGCCGAATACGAAAGAATCACCGAATAAGCGAGAGTTGCCTAACGACCCCGTGTCCACCGAAGCAGGGACACTCCACTGACTTGAAAACGCAGCACAGCGACCCGAGCGAGGATCACGACGCCTTTAGCCGCGCGCGAAAGCCGCGGACTCCCAGACGAGCCCGTGCCGCTCGCGCGTCTCGAGCTCGAGCCCGTTCCCGCGTGCGGCAGCGACCATCTGCTCGACGGGATGGACGTACGTGCGGAAGCTCGCGCCCGACAGGCACAGGAAGCCGTTGAGGACGCGCCCGCCGAACCGGACGATGCGGCGCTCCTGCGGATAGGTGAGCACCATCCGCCGGCGAGCGTGCGCCGCTGCGGCGCCGACGAGGGCGTCGACGTCCGGGTAGCAGCAGACGACGCGGTGCATGACGACGACGTCGTGCTGCTCGACCGCGTCTCCCTCGGCGACGAAGTCGCCGATCCGCCGATCCACCCGCCCGACTAGGCCACGCTCGGCGAGCAGTGCGCACGCTTCCTTCTCGTACTCCGGGGATAACTCGACGTTCGTCGCACGCTGCGCACCCCCGTCGAGCAGCTCGAGCTCGATCGCGCCGATACCGCCGCCGATGTCGAGCACGCTCGCGCCGCGCACGTTGCCGACGAGACCGGTGAGCGCGAGGGCCGACTCGGTCAGCCCGCGCAGCCGGTAACGCCGTGCGTCGCGGGCCGCGACACGGCGATTAAAGAACCTCCCACAGCCGGACGGCGTGCAACAACCCGACACGCGGACCATCGTAGATCCCCCAGCGACTACAGCGGCACGAGCGCCCGCACCCCACGACGCACGAGCAGGCGTGCGCATTGTTCTGGGCCAGTCTCACCGCCTTTTCGAGCGCCTCTGAGCTGCCAGAGCTGCCTTCCGGGTCCACGAAACCGGGGGAACTCCTGGCACTCCAGTGCCTCGGTCAAGGTTCGTACCCGACGAAGCTCAGTGCTTGGTGACGGTCACGGTGAAGCTGCGGGGGGCCTCTTTGCCGTGTGGATCGGTCGCCGAGCATTGCACGGTGGTGGCCCCGACGGGGAAGGTGGAGCCCGACTTCGGTGAGCAGATCACGGGGTCCAAGCCGTCGAGGAGATCGGTCGCGGTCACCGTGTACTTGACCGTTGCGCCGTTCGTCCCGGTCGCGACGACGGAGATGTTCGCGAGCAGGTTCAGGGTCGGGACCGTCGTTCGACGACGGTCACGGTGAAGGTGCCGGTCGCCCGGTTGCCGTCCGCGTCGGTCGCCGAGCAATGCACGGTGGTCGTGCCGAGGTGGAAGGTCGAGCCCGAGGCGGGCGAGCAACTCACCGCGACCGGCCCGTCGACGAGGTCGAACGCACTCGCATGGAAGCGGACCACCCGCCCGAACGGGCCGAGCGCCTCGACCACGCGATCATGCGGCAGATGCAGCCGCGGCGGCGTCGTGTCCTGCACCGTCACCGTGAAGCTCCCCACCACCGTTGACCCATGCGCGTCGGTCGCCGAACAGTTCACCGTCGTCACACCGAGCGGGAACGCCGAACCCGACCTCGGACTACAGCTCACGCGATCTGACCCGTCAACCGGATCGGTCGCCGTGGCCGTGAACTTGACCGAGGCACCCGACGGCCTGGTCGCCTCGACAACAAGGTCACCCGGCAGATGCAGTGTCGGCGCGTCCGCCACGGTCACCGTGAAGCTCCCCGTCGCCTTGTTCCCGTGCGCATCCGTCGACGAACACGCCACCGACGTCACCCCGATCGGGAACGTCGAACCAGACGCCGGCAAACAGGGCACCGGATCCGTGCCATCGACCAGATCGGTCGCCGTGGCCGCGAACGTCACGGCCGCGCCGCTCGCCCTGGTCGCAACGACCGAGATGTCCGCGGGCAGACTCAGCGCCGGCGGCGTCGTGTCCTGCACCGTCACGGTGAAGCTCGCGGATCCGGTCACGCTCTGGGAGTCGGTCGCCGAACACTCGACCGTGGTCGTGCCGAGCGGGAATGTCGAGCCCGAGACCGGCGCACACGTCGCCACAATCGGACCGTCGATCACATCGCCCGCCGACGCGCTAAAGGTCACGGCGGCCCCACCCGGCCCCGTCGCCTCCACGGCCAGGCTCGAGGGCACGGTGACAACCGGCGGCGGCGGCGGCGAGACCACAACCGACTCGTGGGCATCGCCGCAGGAACCGGATGCAGTCGTGTTATTCGCGTCACCGCTGTAGCTCACGACCCACTCGTAGGTACCCGCCATGGTCGGCGTGAGCGGCCCGGAGCTGTTCACGCCGTTGCCGTTCACCGTCGCAGTCGCGGTCGGCGCCGCCGGGTTTGAACACGTCGGATCGTTCGGCCCGAAGAGCTTGAACGTCAACGTGCCGGTCGGATCGGACCCGGCGCTGACGGTCACCGTGTCGCTCACCGACCCCGTGACCATCACCCCGCCCGACGCCTGCGTGGAGAGCGTCGGAATCGCATCGGCGACGGCCTGGCTCAGACTGCCGGTGGAGCTCTCGTAGTTCGAGTCGCCCGAGTAGGTCGCGACGACCGGGTGACTCCCCGGCGACGACGGCGTCGTCGTGCACGATGCGGTCAGAGACGCCGTCCCGCTCAACGTCACCGCCGAACAACCTGCGATCGGCTGGCCGCCATCGGTGAAGGCGACCGTGCCGGTCGGCGTCCCCACACCCGGCGCGAAAACACTGACAGTCGCCGTGTACGTCACCGGCGCCGAAAACGCGGAAGGATTCGCGGTCGAAGCGAGTTGCGTGCTGGTCGGCTGCTCCGTCGGGGCGGCCGGGATGCTGCTCGCAAGGATGCTCGTGTCGAGCGCGGTCTCGGCCACGACCGTTCCGTAATGAAAGCCGAACGCGCCCGTCGAGTCCACCCATGACCCGTCCGCTTGTTGCCGGGGGATCAGATTCGTGGCGTAGCCTTCCTCGGCCTGACCAACCGGGGTCGCGTACCAGTCGAACGAGCCACCCGTCGGTAGACCCGTGAACGGGTCATAGTTCGCCACCTCGGCCGCGGCCGGAGACATCCCTGTGAGAGCACGCATGACGCTGTACATCGCGTCGCTGTCGCCGAGGTTCGTGTCCGATGACCCGTTGTTGTCGTTCCAGTGGCGGTAGATGTAGCCGAGGCTCGCTTCGATGCTCGGGGACGTGCTCGGCGCGCCGAGAAATTCGTCGGTGATGATCCCACCCGCCGTGAAACCGATGCCCGTGAGACTGTCTCCGGCGTTGAAGTCCCCGAGCCCCCCGTAGTTGTTGCTCGACGGATTCTCATCCGTGGTGTAGTTGAGAAAGTCCGGGATGCCGGCTGGGACGAACGGGGGGACGGTTGCGTCCATCTGGTTCTGCGCAGCCTCGAGCGCGAGAATCACCCATCGGGTCACCTCGTTCGTCCCGGCCGCCGTGTTTGCCTCGTAGCCCCAAGAGCCTGCCGCGGGGCCGGAGTTGAGTTGGTTCTGGCTGTACGCGAACCAGTCGACCGCGTCCTGAGCAATTGCGGAATAGGGTCGGCCGAAGACCCACGGGCCGCCGGTCGTCGCGATCAGGTTCGGGACGCCGCTGTCCGCAAGTGCCATCGCGCACACCGCGCTCGTATACGTCTCGGCCGGCGTCCTGGCGTCGATCGCAAGTCCGATCCCGTTGCCGTTCGAATCGGGATCGCCCCCGAACGTTTGCGAGATCGGCATGGCGTCCCATTGCGTCGCGATGGAGGCGAGGGCGCGTTGGACGTCCTCGACATACGGGTCGTTGTCGGACCCGTTCGGTCGGCTGCCGTGGCCCTCGAGCGTGTCGACAGCGAGGCACGTCGATCCAAGGTCGCCGCCATCCCAGTAACCGTAAGGTTGGCCGTATCCGGGCGATCCGCCACCGAACTGCGACCGCGTCTCCTGCACGTGCAGGTACCAGAGACTCTCGTCGACGGCCATGCGCGCACTCACAGCGAGCTGCGCCGGGTCGCTGAGCGATGTCCCCGATGACTCGATCTCGACGGGATAGGCAGCCGTGGTTACGACCGACGGATTCGCCGAGTCGCGCACCGAGAGCGTGGCCGAGTACAGGCTGTCGATGGCGCCCACGTAGACATGCTTGATTCCGAGGTCATAGGGGTTCGTGATCGACTCCCAGGCCGACGGAGTCGTGCCGTCTCCGAAGTCCCACATGTACTGGTCGCCGCCGTAACGCGCGATTCCACCTAATGTGATCAGCGCGCCGGAGACAGTCGGATGAGGCTCGCTCGGATTGCCCGGGTTCTCGGGCACTGTGAGCGCCTGCATCTGGCAGCCCGACACGTCGCTTGGCGGGGCGCAGGTCGCCAGCGTCTGATCGGCCGACGCCGCCGCCGAAAACGCGAACACAAACGCCAGCGTCAGCGTCAGGATGGCAAGACGCTCGACCCCGCGTAGACCCGCCCCTGCGCCCGTCTGCTCCCGGCCCACCCGTACTCCAGTCCGGTCAGGGCTGCGGCGCACTCATGGGAACATAAGACGCGCACGTCGCACCTGTCAAACCCGAGGCGCATGAGCGTCGCCCCGAATCACGTTGGCGCCGAGCCTTCCCCGAACGCCGGTCAGAAGTCATTCGGGGTCAGCGCTTTGCGCCCAGCGGTCAGCAGGCAGCCCTTGGATGCGACCTGACCAGTGAGAGGAGGTTGGCTAAACCTGCCCTCGCAGCCCGCGCGAACGCCGATCAGTCCGGCTCAGGATTCCTGCGCGTCTGTTGAAGTCGCACCGACTGCATAACCGACGAGCTTGCCTTCGCGCTTATGGAGGACGACCTGCTGGGTTGTCGGAGTCGACGCGAGCGCGGGAAGCTCGAGCTCCTCGACGGTGAAGTTGAAGCCGGCATCTTTGAGCGTCTTCCTGACGTCGGCCTCGTTGCGCTGCAGCAGACTTGCAAGCTTCGCACCCTCGACCTGCTTTACCCACTTCTTGTGCTTCATCGCCTTGCTCGTGTCCGGCGCCTTCGTCGATTCCAGAAGCTTCCTACTCGCGCGGAGTTCCGCGTCAGACGGCTCGCTCATCGTGTCTCCTCTCGAGTGTGCTGCGCCCCAGATCAGCTCTGGCACGGCGGCCAGTTCAAGGCCTCGCTGCCAAGTCTGCTCCTCCCCCAACCGGACGTGGCTGAAAGGGACAAGTTGGCGCGATGACAGAACGCGAAGGACCCTGGAAGCGGAGGCTCCGAAGCGAGGCGTCATCCGCCACCATGCTCACGCGATCACCGTACGCACCGCACGCCGCACGGGCAAGCGTGCGCAAATACTCTCGACCAGTCTCACCGCTTGTGGTTCGAGACCTGAACGCTGGGCAGAACTTCGCGTTGCACAAACCAGGTCACCGCCGAGCCTCAGAGCCTCGACCAGGGCGGCAGCCGGGGTGATCACGCGCGAGGAGGCTAGCGCATTCGAGTGTGCGTTCGGACTAGGTGTTCGTCCCAGAGAGGTGCTGTCCCCGTCAAACCCGCTCCGGCTCAGTCTCCCCAACAGGTCATGCCCCGGTCTCGGCGCATCATGTGCCCAAAACGTTGGCGTCGCGCCGGTGGCTGGCGGGCCGAGACGCCAGCGAGCGAGCCCCCGCACTCCACGGCCGTAGGGCAAAGCGTGCTGATATCCGGTCCTTACCCCATGGCGGGCAGACGCCAGGGCCGCGAACCTGGGTCTAACCACCTAAAGGAGGGGAAGATGCATGGGACAATGGTTTGTGGCGTGACCGACGATGACGAGAGTCGCGGAGCGGTCGAGTTGGGCATCGAGCTCAGCAAGCGGCTAGGCCTGCGCCTTGTGTTGGCTCATGTCGCCGAGGGCTCCTACCCACACGACGTCGACCAGGATGGTCCTGAAAGTGTCGCCAAGAACGGCGACCGCTTCCGAGCAGAGCGTCTTCTGGTCAAGCTTGCCGAGGAGTACGGAGTGACCGACACTGCGGAGCGTCGCTCCGGGGTCGGTGACCGAGCCGCGCTGCTGGGGCAGATCGCCGCCGAGGAGGCGGCCGACGTGATCGTCGTTGGCTCCCGCGCTCGCGGCTGGCGCGGGCGGGGCTTCGAGAGCAAGCTCGCCGACGAACTCAAGGCAGCGACACCGGTGCCTATCCTGATTGCGCCTCCGAATTCCGAGCGGCGGGAGAGACTGCTCTCCGTCCACGGAGGACCGCGCTAACGTCGAGCCATGACGCGTCGCACACTATCCATCTACTGGCGCGTCTTCGCGGTCAATGTCGGGCTGCTCGCAGTCATCGCCGTCTTGCTGGTTGTGACGCCGGTGACGATCAGCGCGCCGATCAAGCTCGAGCAGGCGCTGATCATCGCCGTCGGCCTTGCTATCACGCTCGCCGCTAATGCATGGCTGTTGAGGCGCGCGGTCGCCCCGCTCGAGCGTCTGGCGCAACGGATGGAGACCGTCGACCTGCTGCGTCGTGGGCAGCGGCTGGAGGTTCGTCGCAGCGACGAGATCGGCCGGGTCGTGAGTTCTTTCAACCGCATGCTCGACCGCCTCGAAACCGAGCGCCGAGACAGCGGCCGTCGCATCCTCGCAGCGCAGGAGGCAGAAAGAGTCGGCATCGCCCGGGACCTCCACGACGAGGTGGGGCAGGTCTTGACCGGGGTCCTTTTGCATCTCAACTCGATCGCCGACACCGCGCCCGATCACCGCGACGAGATCGACGAAGCCAAGCAGGCCGTGCGCGGCGCGCTCAACGAAGTGCGGCGAATCTCGAGCGAGCTGAGGCCGGAGATGCTCGAGCACCTCGGACTCGTGAGCGCACTCACGGAACTGTCGACGTCCTTCCAACGGACGTCCGGTGTTCAGGTCGATCGTAACTTCGCCACCTCGTTGCCGGCGCTCTCGGCGGAGACAGAGCTCGCCGTCTACCGTGTCGCTCAGGAGAGCCTGACGAATATCGCGCGGCACGCTCAGGCAAGCTGCGTCACGATCGGCCTCGAGTGCGGCCCCGGCCGGGTCGTCCTGCACGTCGTCGATGACGGCTTGGGGTTCTTGGGTGTGCCGGAAGCGAACGGCGGGCTGCGCAGCATGCGCGAACGGTCGCTGCTGGTCGGCGGCGCGCTCGCCATCAAGCCGGCCCCCGGAGGCGGCGTCGAGGTGCGGCTCGAAGTCCCGGCAACTCCGGTCGCAGAACAAGTCGGGGTAGCGAGCTGATGCCAATCCCGCTCGTCACGCGGATCCTGATCGCCGACGACCATGCAATCGTACGATCCGGACTCAAGAAAGTGCTCGACGCCCAGCCCGACCTCCACGTTGTTGCTGAAGCTGCGGACGGCAGCGAAGCGGTCGAGAGGGCGCTCAAGGAAGACGTCGACCTGGCCATCCTCGATATCTCCATGCCGCGGATGACCGGTATTCAGGCCATCGCCGAGCTGCACAAACGCAAACCAGAGCTGAAGACGTTGATCCTGTCGATGCACGACAGCGAGCAGTTTCTGTTCGAGGCACTGAAGGCCGGGGCCTCCGGATATGTCTTGAAGTCCGGCGCCGACACCGATATCGTTGACGCGTGCCGCGCCGCTATGCGGGGCGACTCCTTCCTTTATCCGTCGGCGGTGGCGACGCTCGTCCGTGACTACGTCGAACGTGGCGGCCGCGGCGAGGAACAGTTCGACATCTTGACGCCGCGCGAGCTTCAGGTTTTGAAGCTGATTGCCGAGGCCCGTACGTCAAAGCAGATCTCAGAGGCGCTCTTCATCAGCATCAAGACCGTCGAGCGCCACCGTCAGAACATTCTCGGCAAACTGGGAATGCGCGACCGCGTCGAACTGACGCGCTACGCGATACGCCGAGGCTTGATCCAGCCCTAGGGCTCAGACTCGGCCGAGCCGTCGCGCAGACTTGATCTGCAGTGGCTGGCGGCGCCGGTGGACAGAGAGGTAGCGTGCTCCTTCCCGTCCGGCGGTGATCTGGCGTCGCTGGCCCTTGTCGATGATTGTCGTTTCGCCCACGCAGAGCCGGTGCGCGCCCTCATCGGTGCGCACCGTCACTGAACCGGCCAGCACCACGATCAGGACATCTCGTTCTGCGTTGACGTGCTCAGGTGTGCCTCTGCCGGCGTTCCACGAGAGCAGCGTCGCGTTCAGGTCTTCAGACGCTGCTCCCCAGATCGGGCCGCTGCCTTGTCCGGGCGACCTCTCCTCCTCGTCGCGCACGAGCGCAAGGACATTGAGTGTCTCGTTCGCCAGCAGCCGTTCGATCATCGGGAACAGACGGCGTTCCTCGAGACGGATGTGCGCCTCGAGGCCCTCACCAAGCGCCCGCATGACCGCGGCGTTCACCTCGCCGGCCGCCAGAAGCGCTGTGAGCTCCGCGGCCAAGGCGTGAAGGCGCTGGTGATCCAGGAGCGCGACGACGACAAGCTCCCGTGCCTCGTCGCGGTCAACGACCTGAGGGAACAACAGCTCCTCCTCCTCGCGAAAGTGTCTGACGGTCTCCGCCGCGAAGAACCCGAGAAAGTCAGCCGCCGCAACCGCCGGCTCGGCGCCGTCGGCGCCGCGACGCAGGCGACGCGCCGCGACCAGCGCGTCGTGATGATCGTGCGAGAGCGGGACCAAAGCCGCGTGCCGTTTCACTTTGCGAGCGTAGCGGCTCACCGCCAGAACTCTCACGATGTTCGGCTCACCGCGAAGCGGCTCGGCGTGGCTGCTCCGCGCGGGCAAGTGCGCGCCCGACCGGCTCGTCGCTCACCATCCGCCGTAGCGCCACGAGCTGCGACTCGAATCCCGAGCAGATGACGTCGATGACCTCCGCACGAGTACCCGCGTTCTGCGAACGCCGGTAGCGGGCCTACTCGCTCACGCTGCCCAGGCGATCGGCGACAAGCGTCCTTGCCGCATCGGCGTCAAGCCATCCCGCCGGAACCCAGTTCACACGAATATCCTTCGCCAGCGAGCGGATGCGGCCGTCGGGCACGACTCCGGAGCTCGCCAGCTGCGCGACCTCGTCGGCCCAGCTCCGCCAAACGTCGCTCGCCCCGGACAGCCAATCGGCGAGCTCGGCGCTGCGATCGCCGGTGAGCACCCAGCGAACATGGTCGCCGACGATGGCGAGGCAAAGCAGGTCGCAGAGCTGCTGCTGAAGCTCGTCCTCCGCGCCACGCCGGTCGGAGCTAGCGCTCACCGTGCGTCTCCCCGGTCTTGCCTCGCCGCAGCACCTCGGCCAGCACGACGGCCTCGTTGTGTTCGGTGTCGCGCGCCGCGTAGACGAGCGTAAGCCGTCTCGTTCGCGCGCGGCGTCGCAGGTCGGCGAGTATGGCCTCCTTGCCGTTGAGCTCAGCTTCGTACCGGCGACGGAATTCCTCGAAGCGCGCCGGCTCGTGTCCGAACCATTGCCGCAGCTCGGTGCTCGGCCCCAGGTCTTTCACCCATTCGTCGACGTGTGCGCGCGCATGGGTGAAGCCACGGGGCCAGAGGCGGTCGATCAGGATCCGCTCTCCATCGGACGCCGCAGGCTTGTCGTAGACGCGCTTGAGGCGAACGTCCACCTAGCCCACGTCCACTTTCGACCGAACGATCACGACCGGGCAGGCGGCGTGCTGGGCGCATTGCTGGCTGACGGACCCGAGTAGGAGTTGGGCGAACCCGCCGTGCCCGCGCGAGCCGACGACAAGGAGATCCGCCCGAAGCGATTCATCGACTAGGACGGCGCCCGCCGTACCTTCGACGACGCGCTGCTCGACCTCGACGTCGCCGGCGGCGGGCAGTGCCTCGCGGACGATCGCCACGAGGGCCGCCGCGGCGGCGGCGCGAAGCTCCGAGATGTCGCCGCCGACGGCAGGCACGGCCCCCTCGAAACCGGTGTAGCCGATGTAACCGAGCTGCCAGGCGTGGACCGCGCGCAGCGTCGCGCGGCGCAGACGCGCCTCCTCGTGGGCAAAGACCAAGGCGGCCTTCGCTCCATCAGAATCGTCGATGCCGACGACGATGACGCTCATCGTTGCTCACCCGTAAAGCCAAGCTCGCTCCGTCTCACCGCTGCTCCTCTCTGCAGCCGTCAAGTCCTCTCGTCTGGCTGCTTCCAGGCTCCCATGCGGCGAGGGATTCCACTATCGGGTGTCCACCCCATTTGGTCGACGGCCGGAACCTCAGTTGCAGCCCGCCGGGCCAGGCCGAGAGCGGACGACGCACAGCGGCGTCTACGAGTAACGCGAAGCAGTCACGTCATCTTCGGCGGCGCGGCGGTAGGCCGAGGCGTGGGCTGCGCAGATCATGCCGCGATAGCGGTGAACGAGGAAGAGGATGACCGACGCCGAGGTAAGCGTGCTCAGCTGGAGCAGGACGAACACGGCGTCGTGGCGATGAAGGGCCAGGGCGCCGACCAGCACGCTGCTCGCCAGCCACATCGCCCATGCTCGCCCGCTGACTCCGGCCGAGCAGTGCTCGCGCGCGAGGTGAACGACCTGCGGGAGATACGCCAGCACGGAGACGGCGATACCGATCAGGCCGAGAAACTCGAACATCTCGGCCTTGACCCCGCTCCATCAGCATCGACCAGGCGATCAGTGCTCAGAGCCGACCTCGGCGAGGCGTGCGCCTTCGTCATCGTTGACTCCGACTGGTGCCAACCGACGGCCTTGGCCTCGTCGCCGAGCTTCGACTCTCGCCGGCGTGGACCAACCAAAGCTCCGCCTTCCCACTCCCACCGCATCAGAACAGCAGGCCACGTCTCCTCTCCGCGGTCTGCCGTCATGCGGCTCGAGACGCGAGGTCGAAACGGGCGACGCCGCGCAGAGCGAGACGGTCCAAGCTGCCGGCAGAGTCGTTGCTGTTGCGCAAGGCGGCGTCGGCACCCGGAGGTACGACGACCACCGGACACGGGGCACGCTTCGACACGTCGGCGGAGATGCTGCCGAGGCTCGACCAGCGCGGCCCATCGCTGCCTACGACGATCATCGTTGCCCCGGCCTTCGCCGCGACAGCGACCAGTCGATCGGCGGGATGCCCGGTCTCGACGATCCAGTCGGCGCCACAATCGGCCTCGCAGGCAGCGCCGCGCAGATGCTCGAGCCGCTCAGCGCTCGTGTCGATCCGCTCGGCGGACGAGCCGCCGGCGAGGACACGGACGAAAACGAGGTCGAGGCCGAGCTTGTTGCTCAAGACGCGGGCGACTCGTGCGGCTCCGCGCGCCGCCTCGGATTCGTCGACACCACAGATGACCGGACCCATCTCGATCTCCTTCCGATCGCGTTCATCCAGGTTCGCCGACCCGGAGCCCGGTCGCCATTGGGTGCAGAGCCCATCTTCGTCCGGCTTGGCCCCCCACGATCACGGCAGCCGACGTGGAGTCTCCATCAGCCGTGAATGGGTTCGTCGCCCGATAGTGGCGACGTGCGCACAACGGGAGGGTCGAGGCAGCGGCACCGATGGGGAAGGAGGAAGCCATGAGGACGACCGGACCGAACACGCGCTCACGGGGGCGGTCAAGATAGACGCGGACGTCTTCATCACCATCTTCTTCTGCTCGGAGGCTGCTCTCGTAGCACTCGTCGGCGGCCTCGTCACCATTCACGAGCGCCGGAAGAGCGCCTCACTCGCCGCCCCAGAGCAAGCTCATGCCAGCGGCTCAGGTCGCGCCGCGCACCGAGCGGCCGGGCGAGAGTCGGCCGTGCGCAATCCAGACAGTGAGAAGAGCCGTCTGCCAGATCGGCGCGGTCGGCGCCCGAGGAGGAATCGATGAGACACTCCGAGCCCGTGATCGCCACCGTCAGCGAGCTTGTCAGCGGAGGCTCACGATGAACCGCCTTCGGCAGCTATCGGCACTCGGCCAGAGCGTCTGGATCGACTACCTGTCACGCGACCTACTCGAGTCCGGCCGGCTGGCGCGCGCGGTTGAAGACGACGCCGTCGTCGGGGTCACCTCGAACCCGAGCATCTTCGCGAAGGCACTGTCGCACGGTCAGGCCTACGACGCGGAGATTTCGGTCGTGTGCATTCGGCCGCAAGCTTCTTTGTCTCGCGTGTCGATACCGAGGCTGACCGCCGCCTCGTCGCTCTCCACCGCGAGGAACTCAAAGGACGCCTCGCGGTCGCGAACGCCAAGCTCGCCTACCAGCAGTTCAAGGAGCTGTTCTCCGGCCCGCGTTGGCACGCTCTCGCCGATCGCGGCGCGACCAAGCAGCGCTGCCTGTGGGCGTCTACGTCAGCCAAAGATCCCAGCTACCGCGACACCCTTTACGTCGAAGAGCTGATCGGCCCGGAGACGATCTCGACGATGCCCGAGGAGACGATCGCCGCTTTCCAGGACCACGGACGCGCTGAAGCGCGACTCGAGTCCGAGCTCGACACGGCACGGCAGCTATTCACGGAGCTCGCTGCTGCACGCGTCGACTACAACGACGTCGTGGCCACCCTCGAACGCGAGGGGATCGAGAAATTCGTCGCTGCCGTCGACGACCTGACGAGAGAGATCGCCAGGAAACGCCGCCAACTCGCCAACCAACCTGACGGGCGTTCGACAACCGCCGTCGTACCTGGAATCATATAACCCATGATCGGCGTCTAAAATAGAGTGCAGATGAGAGTCGCCTACCACTCCGTGCTTCCCGAGGCGGTCCGCACGCTAAGACAGCTGGAACTCGTCGTTGAGCAAACCGGTCTCGAGCCGCAACTCCTCGAGCTCGTGAGAATGCGGGCATCTCAGCTGAATGGCTGTGGATACTGCCTTGACATGCACGCGAAGGACGCGCGGGCTCGCGGCGAGGAGGAGCGGCGCCTGCACGTGCTCGCGGCCTGGCGCGACGCGCCGTTCTACGGAGACCGTGAGCGTGCAGCACTGGCGTGGTGCGAGGCGTTGACGCTCCTTCCCACGGGCGGTGCCCCCGACGAGGTGTATGACGAACTCGCAGCTCAATTCGACGAGCGGGAGTTGACGGCGCTGACGTTCGCGATCGTCGCCATCAACGCCTGGAACCGGCTGGCCGTGGGATTCCAGTCCCCGATCGGCGAGTACGTCTCACCCCACACTCGCGCCGAGCAGGAGAGCGGGGACGCCGGTCGGGCGTCCAGGCCGGCCGCGTGACCTCCAAGGCGCAGCCTCCTCGTGATCGATCTACCGCGGGCCGGCACGCAGACGGTCACTCAACCCTGACGATGAGCGGTTCGCGGAACATCCGTTGACGAGCCTCCATTACGGCAGCCCGCAGATCGCGATCGGCGTGACCTTCGCGGTACTGGCCGTGCTGCTCGCGTTGGCCTTCGGCGTGATCGCCGTCCAGGCAGGCTCGGAGGTGGCGGCACAACGAGTCCACGACGTCGGCTACTGGCTGCGGAAGCGCTGGCTGGCACTCTTGCTCGTGATCGGGGTGCTCGTGGTCGGGATCTCGCTGTTCGATCTTCCGTTTGCGAGCGGCGGTGCGGATGGGCGGACCGTGGTAAAGGCGGTAGGGGGCCAGTTCTTCTGGTCGCTGGTGCCGGATCGCGTCCCGGCCGGTACGAAGGTGCGCTTTGACGTCACCTCGATCGATGTCATTCACGGCTTCGGCCTCTATGACCCGCACGGGCACCTGATCGGCTCGGTGCAGGCGCTACCCGGCTACACCAACGAGCTCGACCTAACCCTTGGCGAGGCCGGGGTGTACCGGATCCGCTGCCTGGAGCTGTGCGGGGTCGGCCACTCGACGATGCAGAACACCTTTACGGTGGCGGCGCGATGATGACAACCGTCGCTGCGCCCGCTTCGACGGTGCTGCATCCGAACGCGGCCGCGTTCACGGTCGAGGCGCACCCGATCGAGCGGCGTATCGGTCTGCTCTTCGCCGCGACCGGGGTCGCCTTGATCGCCGCGATGGGCGTGCTCGGCCTGATCATGCGCCTGGCTCAGGCGACCGTGATCAGCCTCTCGCCCGCCTGGTTCTACCGGATCTTGACCCTGCACGGAGCCGGGATGATCGTCGCCTGCCTGCTCGCAGGGATGGGCGCGCTCTGGTACGTGCTCCACGCCACCGTGTCGTTGCGGCCGGGGTGGATGCTCGCCACCTATGCGCTCACTCTCGCGGGCGTGCTCGCAGTGCTGGTGGCGACGCTGGTCGGTGGCTTCGGCGCCGCCTACACGTTCCTGCCGCCGCTTCCCTTCTACCCGGCCGGTCAGTGGCCCGTGTGGTCGGAAAGCCTGTTCTTCGTCGGCTACCTGCTCGTCGGAGCCGGCTTCTGCGTCTACTGCGTCGACGTCCTCGAGCGGACGACGAGCACCTACGGCGGGCTTGTACGCACGCTCGGCTGGCATTACCTGCGAGGACGAGAGGAGACGGCGCCCCCGCCGCAGGTGATCGCTGCCCTCGTGGTCGTGATCAACGGTCTGGTCACCTGCGTGGTCGGCTCGACGCTCCTCGTCGGGCTGCTCGGGCGCACCTACGCCAGCTCGGTCCGGATCGACGTCCAGGTCGCGATCAACCTCGACTACTTCTTCATGCACGAGCTCGCCAACCTGACCATCTATCTCGGCGCCGCGGTGATCTACGTGCTCGTCCCACGCTACGCCGGCAGGCCGTACGAGACGACCAAGCCGTTCGTCGCCGGCTGGATGGCATCGCTCGTCTTCATCCTCACCGCCTACTCCCATCACCTGTACATGGATTTTGTCCAACCGGCCTGGGCCGACGTCTTCTCCGAGATCGCCTCCTACGGCGCGCTGCTCCCGGTCGCGGTGATCACGATCTACTCGATGACGATGCTGATCTGGGGCTCCCGCTACCAGTGGACGCTCGCCTCGACCCTGCTCTACATCGGCTTCGCCGGCTGGGCGATCGGCGGCACCGGCGCGGTGATCGACTCGATCATCCCGTTCAACTTCCGCTTCCACAACACCACCTGGGTCGTCGCCCACTTCCACACCTACCTGATCCTCTGCGTCGTTGTCTGGGTGCTCGCCTTCCTCGCCCACCTGCTCGAGCGCGACGCGGGCCGCACCTCCTCACGCGCGGCCCGCGGCTGGACGGTCGCGCTGATCCTCGTCGGCGGCTACGGACTCACAGGCACGTGGTTCGTTGAGGGGATGCTCGGCATCCCCCGCCGTTACGCGATCCAACCGCCCGGCACCAGCACCTACAGCCTGGTCGGGGCCAGCTTCGCCCTGCTGCTCGCGCTCGGTTTCCTGGTCCTTTTCCTCCAGCTCGCCGCGCTCGCTCGCACCGCCTGGATACGACGCCACTCCGCGCTCGTCGAACATATGGACGGCTGGACCGGAATGCACTACACCGCCCTCGCATCAAGAGGCGACGACGCCGGACCGTCGCCGGTCGAAAGCCGGCCGCTCGCCCGCAGGGGCGTCCCGCTCGCCGGCCCGGCCCAGCTCGGCTTCGCCGCTTCCGTCTGCGTCATCGCTCTGGCCGCCTTCTTCCCCCAGGTTGTCCACGCCTCCGAGGCGGGCATCCGCTACACCCACCTCGACAACGCCGGGATCTTCTTCTTCGGTGCCATGCTCGGCCTGCTGCTCGGCTCGCTGCCGGCCATCTCGCGCGCGCTCGGCGACCACCCCTCGATCGGCCTGGCTACGGTGATCGCGGTTCCGACCCTGATGATGCTCGCGATGGTGCCGAGCATCTACGAACATTACGAGCGCCACCCGCTCGTGTACACGTACTACCTCCTCCACAACGCCGTCCTCGGCCTGCTCACCGGCCTCGGCGCAACCCGGCTCGGCGCCGTCGCAGGCCGGGTGATGTTCGTCCTCTCAGTCGGGATGCCGGTCATGTTCGCCGCCGCCATGAAATGAAAGGCACCTAGCCGATGAGCGAACCCTCGACACCGCCGCACGCAACCTCGGACGTGCTCTGGCGCTGGCTGCTCGGCGGCCTCGCCAGCGGCGCAGTCATCCTCGGCCTGCTGATCGCCGCCTACGCGATCGGCTACCACCGTGGCC
>Ga0208849_1000315_pt1 | contig 47242 bp, 45 predicted proteins | sample NGESurdeep072012_10_FD_184470 | JGI IMG/M metagenome (GOLD analysis project Ga0208849, IMG submission 184470) | Arctic peat soil microbial communities from Barrow, Alaska - NGEE Surface sample 53-3 deep-072012 (SPAdes) | ecosystem: Environmental > Terrestrial > Soil > Wetlands > Peat ... | reverse complement strand
CAGCGCTGCTGACACATCTCTCTCTCTCTCTCTCTCTCTCTCTCTCTACTCCGGCTCTCTTAGGTTCTAGAGCCGCTTTTGGCGCCCAACGGGGCGCCTTCGATCACTCTCTAGGTTGTACCCACCGCGTCTTTGGGCGTGGTGTTTGTCGTTCTCGGCTGGCTGGCCGGGGGGCTTGTTCGAGTGCCACCGGTCCCTCTCGGGTGGTGCTCGAAGAGGCTCCGTCGTGTGCTCCCACACGCGATGGTTCCAGTAGCGCTGAGCGCCGTGGCCTTGATCCAGGGCCACGGCGCTCCCCAACCGCTATCCATATCACGGCGGTCGATGGGCCTTACTGCTCCGCGCCCTCGCGCGGGCCGTCATTGAACACTCGAGGGGCGCTCCCCTCTTTCCTGGAGGAGACGCCCTGATGAGAAGAGAAGACTCCAACGCCCGCCTACGTCTGTTCCGGTCGGGGAGCTCGGGTTGCGCTCGGAGGCGGAGGGTCTGGATGGCGGTCTCCGTGGCACTCCTTGGCGCTTGTGTGCTCGCCACCCCCGCCCTCGCCGCTCCCGAATTGGGCATCGAAATGACCCACGCGAACGCCTACGGACTACAGGCTTCTGAATGTCCTACCGGCAAAGAAGAAGACTTCCCCGGAGAACCTGAACGCGACTGCGGAGTCGATCCGTTCACGGGCAGCGCCACCACCTTTACCCGAGAAAGCGGATTCAACACATATACGCTCACGGTGACAAATCGCGCCGTCCGCACGGGCGGCGAGCTCCTCTCCTGCGACGCCGGCACGTGGGAAGGGGAACCAACGTTCACCTACCAATGGTTGCGGAACGGCGTTGCGATTGCCGGGGCGACCGAAAGCAACTACGCCACCACTCCCGCTGATGAAGGCAACGTCGTGCAATGCCTCGTCACCGGAACCAACCCCGGCGGGGCGACGGTGGCTGCGAGCTCCAGAGCAGCAATTGTCCCGCCAGCTCCGACCACTAACCCTCCTAGCTCAGCGAACGAAGCAACCACCGGCGCAGCGGCAAGAGTGGAAGTTGAAGGTGGCGCCGAACCCGACCTCGGCAATACGGTGCTCTGCAGCCCGAACACTGAAGCATGGGAAGGCGACCCAACGTACTCGTATCAGTGGCTTCGCGATGGCGTCGCGATAGCCGGGGCGACATCGCCAAGCTATGTGCTCGCTGCAGCCGACGAAGGTGACGCGATCCAATGCCTCCTCACGGGCGCGAACGCGGGTGGCGTAGTGGTCGCAGGCAGCAACGGAAAACTCGTGGCCGCGCCCGCACCGACCACCACCCCTCCGGTACGCGAACTAGCGACGGTAAGCCTTGCGAGCCAAACCAATGGTGAAACGAGCGGGGCCGTCATCGTGGCCGACCAACTTCCGGCTGGGCTGGAAGCGATCGGAACTAGTGCAGAACCAGCTGCATCGGGGACTCACTGGACCTGCACGACGACCTCGGCAGCTCGCGGAGTCAGCTGCTCGAACTCCACGCCGCTGCCCCCTGGAAGCAGTTACGCACCGATCATTCTCCATTTGCATGTGGCTGCAGACGCTCCTCTCGGCGCGCCGCCGACAGGCGGTGTGACAAACACCGCCGCAGTCAGCGGTGGAGGTTCACCGGCGGCCCTCGCGAGCGACGCTACCGAAATCAGGCCGGCCGTTCCCTTCGGAATCCAAACCTTCACGACCGGTGTCACAGACGCGTTGGGCGCCCCGTTTACTCAAGCAGCAGGACATCCGTTGGCCGCCAATGCGACAATCGCGTTCAACCTCACGCCGGAAATCGGCGGCAGGCTGATGACTGCCGGCGGCAGTCCAAAGGATGTCGAGACGGAATTGCCTCCGGGCTTCGTTGGCAATACGCGAGACACAGTGACCTGCACTGCCGCCCAGCTCGAATCCGGGCGTGAACCGGGCGAAAGCTGTCCCGCGAGTTCGGCGATCGGCTTCACTACGGCGATTGTCAACTACGCGGAAATCGACGGCGGTAAGGCGAGGCCGTTCGGAGGGGCGCCCCAGAACACCTTCGTCGTCTACAACCTCGCACCGCCGCCCGCCGTCGCGGCGAGCTTCGCGTTCGTCGACTCCGGTGCGTTCTTTGCGCTCGACGCGCGAGTGCGCAGCGACGGCGATTACGGTCTTACGATCGGTGACACGCATGTGGGCCGTGTCCCGATCGACCTGAACGGTCTCAAGGCGGTGAGCTTGACGATCTGCGGCTACGGAGTTACTGGTCATGGGACCATCCAAGGCGGTGCGGCGACTGTGGCCTGCTCCGCGCCCGCTGCGGGCGTGCGGCCGTTCCTAACGACTCCGAGCTCATGCTCCGGGCCGGCGCCGGTCACGACAGTCGTCGCCGACACTTATGAGAACCCCGCGGACTACGTCTCAAAGACTGTCTTCAACGGCACGCAGCTGGCGGGTGACGCTCCGAGCGCGACGGAATCGTTCGGCACGGGTTGCGATGCGCTGCAGTTCGCGCCTACGGTCGAATTTGGCCCCACCTCTGGAGCCGAAGGCGGCACCAGCCAGGCCGACGAGCCCACCGGCGCTCAGTTCAACCTGAAGATTCCGCAGGCACCGGAACAAGCGGCAGCGAACGCCACGCCGGAGCTGAAGGACGCGACCGTGACCTTGCCCGAAGGTATGAGCGCCAACCCGGCGGCCGCGGACGGGCTCCAGGCTTGTTCGGACGGCCAGTTCGGCCTCGGTTCGACCGTGGAACCGGCCGAACCGGCCGGTTGTTCAACGAGCTCGCAGATCGGCACGCTTGAAGTCTGTACGCCGCTCCTCGCCAATCAGACCGGCAAAGCCGAAAACGGCGAACAGATCGACCAAGAATGCGAGGAAGGCAAAGCCGCTCCCATGCTGCAAGGCCAGGTATTCGTCGGCGAGCCGGAATGCTCGCCCTGCTCCGCCTCCGACGTCGAAGAGGGCAAGCTCTTCCGTTTGTTCCTACAGGTGCGCGCGCCCGAACGCGGCGTGATCGTCAAGCTCGCTGGCAAGGTTCACGCAAACCCGTTGACGGGTCGACTGCAGGCGACGTTCGCCGAGCAGCCGCAGTTGCCATTTGGCGAGCTGCGGTTGAAGCTCAAGGGTGGACCGCGCGCGCCGCTCGCCACGCCGCAAAGCTGCGGCTCGGCGCAGACCTCGACGGTGATCACACCATGGAGCGCCCCGGGCGTCGGTGGCGTGTCCGGCAGCGAACCGATCGCGGGCACACCCGATGCGATGCCCTCCTCGTCGTTCAATGTCGATTGGGATGGCAGCGGCGGCGCCTGTCCGGTGACGATGCCTTTCGGTCCATCGTTCAGCGCAGGCACGGCGAGCTCGACGGCGGGCGGATCGAGCCCGCTCTCGGTGACGTTTGGCCGCCAGGATCGCGAACAGGACCTGTCGGGGATCACGCTGAGCACACCCGAGGGCCTGCTCGGCCGGGTGTCGCAGGTCAGCCGGTGCTCCGAAGCGCAGGCCGGTGCTGGAACGTGTCCGGCCTCGTCCCAGATCGGCACTGCGACGGTTGCGGCGGGCGCGGGGCCAAACCCGTATTACTTGAGCGGACAGGTCTATTTGACCGGTCCATACAAGGGTGACCCGTTCGGTTTGAGCATCGAGGTCCCCGCGGAAGCCGGCCCGTTCAAGCTCGCAGGGAACACCGGGAGAGGCTTGGAGGTCGTTAGGGCCGCTATCGCCGTCAACCCGAGCACCGCGGCGCTCACGATCGCCTCCGATGCTCTGCCGCAGGTCGTCGATGGCGTGCCGCTGCGCTTGCGCCAGGTCCACGTCGAAGTCAATCGTCCGGGGTTCATGCTGAACCCCACGAGCTGCGCGCCGCTGAGCATCGGCGCAACCCTCACAGGCTCACAGGGCGCGAGCGCGAGCGTCTCGAGCCCATTCGAGGTCGGCGGCTGCGAGAGCCTTCCGTTCAGCCCGAGCTTCTATGCCTCGACGCAGGGCAAGACGAGTAAAGCTGGTGGGGCGAGCCTGACGATCACGGTCAAGTCGGCTGCGGGTGAGGCTAACATCGGCAAAGTCGATGTGCAGCTGCCCAAGACGCTGCCGGCGAGGTTGATCCCGACGCTGCAGGACGCGTGCACCGAAGCGCAGTTCAACGCGAACCCCGCCGATTGTCCCGCCGACTCCTTTGTGGGTATGGCGACGGCCGTGACGCCGATATTGAACACGCCGCTCTCCGGCCCGGCAATTCTGGTATCGCACGGTGGTGCGGCGTTCCCGGATCTCGAGTTCCTGTTGCAGGGCGAAAACGGCGTGGAGATCGTCCTCGACGGCAAGACGAACATCAAGGGCGGGATCACCTACTCCAAGTTCGAAACGGTTCCCGACGCACCGATCAGCAGTTTTGTGACGACGCTGCCGGAGGGTCCGCACTCGATCCTCGCGACCGACATTCCCGCGAGCGCGAAAGGCAGCCTCTGCGGACAGTCCCTGACGATGCCGACGACGATCACCGCGCAGAACGGCAAGCAGATCGTCCAGAAGACGAAGATCACGGTCACAGGGTGCGCTGCTGTGAAGACGAAGCCGTTGACGCGCGCGCAGAAGCTCAAGCGGGCGCTGCATGTGTGCCGGACGAAGTACAGGACGAAGAGCAAGAAGACGAAACGTCTCGCGTGCGAAAAGCAGGCTCTTAACCGGTACGGGCCGATCAAGAAATCTAAGAAGGCGAACCGGAGGAGCAAGTAAATGCGTAACCAGAGAACCCATATCCTCCCCCGGCTCGTACTCGCCGGACTGGCGCTCATGGTCATACTGCTGCTGCCGGCACCGTCAGCACTAGCCTCCGGGGGCTGCCCCAACGAACAGGTCCGTGACGAATCCAGTATCAATCCAACGACGGGCCAGCCCTACGATTTGAGTCTGTCGGAATGTCGGGCGTACGAGATGGTCACGCCGCTCGACAAGCAGGGCTTCGATGCCCTTTACCATAGGGAAGGTGAACCAGCGATCGTCGCCGGCAACGGCGATGGAATCGAGTGGACTGGTCAAGGCGACTACGCCGGCGCTGAAAACTATCAGGTGCATTCCTCCTTCCCGACCAATCCCTACGTCGCGACGCGCACGTCGACTGGGTGGACCACGCGATCGGGCTACCCGTCGGCGAGCACGATCGTCCAGCCATTTCAGGCGTTCGGTGGGAGCGGCTTGTATCCGGCCGAGCTCACAACCGAGATGGTCTGCGGAGCCACTGAGGTAATTAGCGATGAGGAAGGCCCGAGTTTTCGTTGTGGGGTCAGAGGTGAAGACGGAACCTGGACGTTCACGCCAACCTACACGGACCTGACAAACTCACCTTTCCATATGATCACGTTCGGCGGTTCGCGAACCGGGAACGTATACGTTCTTCAAGGAGAAGAAGGTGTACCCTTCACGTCGGCAGACATCTCCTCATGCCAAGGTTCGGGGAGTTCATGTGGCGGAATATATGAGGTGACCGGCATCGGTGGACCGGAACCTAAACTTCGTCTCGTGGACGTGGACAATGCCGGCAACATGATCGGCCCAGAAAACGCCAACGCCGTCGGAGCGCTCTCAAAGGAACCGTACGGCGGTGCATATCAAGCGATCTCAGCCAACGGCGAAAAGATATTCTTTACCGCAACGCCCGCCGAAGGTGTGCCGACGCTCTACGCGCGGATTGACGGCAAAGAAACGGCTGACATTTCCGATCCGTCACCCGCGGAGTGCACAACGTGCAATCCGACACCCTACGAAGGGCGCTTCCAGGGCGCCTCTGCGAATGGAGAAACGGTCTTCTTCACGACCAAGCAGCAGCTCGTCAGCAGTGACACCGACGAAGCCATCGACCTTTATGAGTACGCTTTCAGCGAACCCGTCGGACACGCGTTGACGCAGGTGTCCGCGGGTGGGCTTGGCGACGCTACGCCCGGCGCAGGCGCCAACGTCGAAGGTGTTGTCGGAGTCTCGGAAGACGGGTCACACGTCTACTTCGCGGCGGGCGGTGTGCTCACGACGCTGCCCAACGGTAGGGGCGAGAGGGCGCAGCGGTTTGCCGACAACCTGTACGGCTACGACACAGAAACCCACGAAACCAAGTTCGTGGCCGCTTTGAGTGGAGCCGACAGCCAGCTATGGGGACAGAGCACCCTGTCTGGCAACGGAACCGCCGACAGCCATCTTGCGCAGATCACCCCGAACGGCGAGTACCTCGTCTTCGACACAGCCGCCCCACTAATTACCAGCGGAGCCGAAGCGGACACCAGCGGCACGCAGCAGGTGTGGAGGTACGACTTCCAAACCGGGGCGCTGATCCGGGTCTCCGTCGGCCACGAAGGGTTCGCCGCGGACGGCAACGTGGCCGGCTACGAAGCGGTCATCGCGCCAGCCGACCTCCTCGGCAGCCCGGCCTCTCCAGCAGTCAACGAAACGAGCAGGACGATCAGCGAGGACGGCGAGACGGTCGCGTTCGTCAGCGCGGCAGCACTTCAGGACACCGATCACGCCGCCGGGACGAACACGACCTGTGTGCATGGGCAACGCGATCTCGGACCTGGCTGCGAGGTCTACCTCTGGCAGGAATGCAGCGGAGGAGTCTGTGCCGATGGGAACGCCGGGGAAGTCGACTTGATCTCGGACGGCGTGAACCCGGAAGGGACAATCTACGCGGGCATGTCCGCCGACGGCTCGAACATCTTTTTTCAAACCTGGGCGCAACTTGTCCATCAAGACACAGATGGTCTCGGGGACATCTACGACGCGAGGGTGGACGGCGGGTTCCCGGCGCCGACGCCCGAACCCTCCTGTTCAGGCGAAGCCTGCCAGGGCACCCAATCGTCATCACCAGCATTCGGAACCCCGGGAAGTCAAACGTTCACCGGCGGCGGGAATCAAACCGCCCCGCCGTTCAAGGAAGTCCTCGAACCGGGGACGAAACGGAAGTCGAAGCCGTTGACGAATGCGCAGAAGCTGGCGAGGGCTTTGAAGCAGTGCAGGAGGGATAGGGTCAAGGCAAGGCGGGTGGCGTGCGAGAAGGCTTCTCGGAAGAGGTTTGGTCCCAAACCCAAGGCGAAGAGGAAGAAGTAGGAGGGGCTCTCTCCGGGGGCCTTCGGTTGGTGCGTGGTGATCGTGTCTGTATCCAGGCCGAGGCGAGAAGCTTCTCACCCCGGGGCGGGACGGGCGCGGGCGGCGGGCTTTAACGGCGCGTCGCATGCTCCGGTGAGTGAGTTGCAGCGTGCGCGTTTGCTCGCGGCCGCGGTGCAGGTTGTCTCCGAGGTGGGCTATCGCGGGATGTCCACGGCGCGCGTCAGCTCTCGCGCGGGTGTCTCGCGTAAGACGTTCTACGACCTGTTCGCAGATCGCGAAGATTGCTTTCTCGCGGTGTTCGACGACACGGTCAGCCGGATCGCGGCGGTCGCCCATCCAGCATTTGAGCGTGAGGGGCGCTGGCGGGAGCGGGTCAGGGGCGGCCTGTCGAGCGTGCTTGGGTTCATCGGGGATGAGCCGCTATTGGGAGCGCTTGTCGTCGTCGACGCGCTCGGCGCCGGGCCACGGGTCCTGCAACGCCGCGCGCAGTGCCTCGAAACCTTGAGCGATATCGTCGATGAGGGACGCTCGGAAGTAAAAGTGGGCAAAGGACCGCCACCGATGACCGCCGAGGGTGTGGTGGGGGCGGTGTTCAATGTTTTGCACGCGCGGATGATCGACCCGGACGGCCGGCCGTTGCCAGAGCTTTTGAACCCGTTGATGGCGATCGTCGTCATGCCCTACCTCGGCCAGGGGGCCGCGGCCAGGGAACTCCAGCGCCCGACGGCGAAAACGCGCCGCGCGCCGCGCCCGCGTGTGCGCTCTGCGTTGGACGAGCTCGATACGCGCATCACCTACCGCACGCTGCGTGTCCTCGCGGCGGTCGCCGCGCTGCCGGGCGGGAGTAACCGCGAGATTGCCGATCATGCGGGGATCTCCGACCCGGCGCAGATCTCAAAGCTCCTCGCGCGCCTGCAGAAGCTCGGGCTGACCCACAACAGCGGACGCGGACACGCCAAGGGAGAGCGCAACATCTGGACGCTCACATCCAAGGGGAAGGAGGTCCAGGGCGCGATCTAGCGCTACGCGCGGCGGGCGATCGCCTGTTGGCGCCAGCGCATATAGCCGGGTTCCGTGTTGGGCAGCCACGGCGGCATCAGCGGCGTCGTGGCCTGCGGTCGCCCCGGCCACATTGGCTCTCCCGTCCCAGGAGCTGAGTAGCTTGCTTCGTCATGTCGACTCGAAGGATCAGCCCCGGGCTTACTGACGGTTTGTGCTCGCTGGCCGAGAGCCAGTTGCAGATGCAGACCGCGCGCTCCGCTGCGCTCGACGGCGGAGCGCTCAGTGTTATGGCCGTCGACGCGGCCATCGCCACGATCACCATCGGCATCGGGGGTACCCACCACTTCTGGATCGTCGCGCTGGCCCTGCTCGGCCTGTCTCTCTTGCTGGCTGTAGGGGCCCTGCGCCTCCCAGGCGCCGAGCAGACCGGGCCCTCGGTCGCAGGCCTACACGATGCTCGCGATACCCAAGACGATTCCGGGCTCGAAGACTTACTCTTCGAAGGCCTCGCGGAAGACGTTCGCACAAACCAACAGGCCCTGGCTCGCATAGCTCCGCTATTCAATGGGGCTCTGGCATTCCTGATGCTCGCGATCGTGATCGAGCTTGTAGGAAGACTACAATGACACCGATGGAACACCCCACCGTCAGCCAGCCGCCCGCCTCCGATTCTCAGCGCACGGATGCCACCGAGACCGGCACGGCTGAGACGACCCAGGGCACGCTGCACATAGAGCACACGAAACTGCCCAGTCTCGGATCGGGCCCCATATTCCCCATCGAGTGGGTTCGGAAGCTCTTCAGGAGAGCCACTCTCTCCCCCTGAATCACGGCGGCACGCAGTTGCTCCAGGTTGATTCAGAACGCGAGTTTGGGGCAGGCTAGAGGGGAGACCAACACCCGCCGGCTCACTCGCCGAGGAAATCGCTCAGCAGCGCGTTGAACGCCATCGGGCGCTCGATCATCGCCATATGTCCGGTGTCCTCGCACACGACCACGCGCGAGTTGGGGATCAGTTCCGCGAAGACCGACGCGTCGCGTGGGGTGATCACGCGGTCCTTCGCGCCCCACACGATCAGCGTGGGGCAGGCGATCTCTCCCAGGCGCTCGCGAAAGTCGTAGTCGAGGTTCGCCAGCAGCGCCTGCGTGAAGCCCGGCTTGCCGGCGCCGCGCAGGATCTCCGCCGCCAGCGGGGCGGGCAGGCGGGATGGATGGCGGGTAACGAGACTCAGGGTCGCCTCACGCAGGCGGGGGCGACGGGCGACGGCCTCTGACTTCGACGCCATCCAGGCGACGTACCACGTCACGATGCGGTCGACTCGCTCGAGGACCGGCACCGCGCGCAGGCCTCTGCGGTCCTCGAACGAGGAGATACCGGCGGGGGAGACGAGCACGAGCCGCTCTACCCGTTGCGGGAACGCGATCGCGAGCTCGGCCGCGATGAAGCCGCCCATCGAGTTGCCCACCACCGCCGCGGCGTCGACCCCCAGCTTGTCCAGCAGTCGGTCGAGCAGGCGCGCGTACCCCGAGATCGAGATACGCTCGCTCGGCATCGGCGAGTACCCGAACCCGGGCAGGTCGAGCGCGATCACGCGATCGCCGGCCGCCGCGAACACGGGCAGCTGCTCGAGCCAGTTCTGCCACGATCCCGACAGGCCGTGGACGAACACGAGCGGCTGGCCGATCTCCGCTGATCGGTCGGAGCCGAGCTCGATCACGTTCACGGGCTGAGCGTCTAGGATTACCCAGCGCTGGTGCGCGCGCCAGTCGACATCCAGCCAGGGGGAACGCCCGTGCGGGCCGTAGACTGCTGGACGATCCAGCCGGGGGAGTGAGGGAGAAGCTGTGGCTGGCGGGCTCACAACCGGTCAACCTACCCGAGGATCAGCGTATTTATGAGGATCGCGATCGACATCGATTCAACGCTGCACCACTACTGGGACATCCTCTCGGAGGTCTCCGTGCAGCGCTTTGGCATCGAGCTGCCCTACGGCGAGCAGTTCACCTGGGGGATCACCCGCCTGCGCCCCGAGCAGCTTGAGCTGTGCATCGAGGAGAGCCACTCCGATGCGCGGATCCTCGCCGGCACGCCCTACCCCGGCGCCGTGCCCGCGGTGCGCCGCTGGCACGAGGCAGGCCATTTCGTGCACATCACCAGCCACCGCGCCGTCGACCGCAAGCCCGCGACGGCCGCCTGGCTTGCGCAGATCGGCTTGCCCTGCGACGATCTGCACTGCTCCTACGACAAGGTCTCCCGCTGCGTCGAGCTGAAGATCGACCTGTTGATCGACGACGGTCCGCTGAACCTCGCCGCGGCACTCGAGCGGGGCATCGCCGCCGCCACGATCCTGCACCCCTGGAACAGCGACCTGTGCGAGGAAGAGGGCATCCTCGGCGCGCGCGACTGGCCCGAGCTCGAGCGGCTGCTCGGGCCGCTCCTGAGCAGGCAGGGCATGAAGGTCGGAGCGGCGAATTAGCCCCGCATGGGGATCTCCGCCTGGAACGACGCGCTCGCGCTGCTCGAAGACGATCTGAGCCGCCGCGACGCGGCGCCGCGCACGCGCCGCGCATACGGCGTCGACCTCGCCCAGTTCGCCCACTGGGCGCAAGGGAGGGGCTTACAGCCGGAGTCCGTCGGTCCGCGCGACGTGCGCCGCTACATCGCGCTGCTCTCTGAAAAGAACGCCGCCGCGAGCACCACCGGGCGCAAGCTGGCGGCGCTGCGCGCGCTCTTCACAAGCCAGCGCGAGCACGGCCTGATCGCCCAGAACCCCGCCGACCTGGTGAGCACGCCGCGACGCTCCTCCCACCTGCCGCGCGTGCTCAAGCAGAAGGAGGCCGCCAAGCTGCTCGACGCGATCGCGGCGCCCGGGGCGGGCGGGTTGCCCATCAAGGCGGGTGGGCCGGCGGTCGAGGCGCCCGGGGCGGGCGGCCCGCCCGTCAAGTCAGGGCCATTGATCCTGCGCGACCGCGCGCTGTTCGAGCTGGCCTACTCGTGTGGGCTACGAGCGGAGGAGCTCGTGTCGCTGAAGACCGCGGACATCGACCATGACGGCGAGCAGCTGCGCGTGGAGGGGAAGGGGCGCAAGACGCGCTATCTGCCGATCGGCGAGGTCGCGATCGCGGCTCTCAGGCTCTACCTCGAGCAAGGTCGCCCCGGGCTCACCGCCCCGGGCGCCCCGGGCACCCCATGCGCCCCGGGGGGGCGTGGAGGAGAGACGGGCGCGCTGTTTTTGAGCAAGACCGGAAAACCGCTCGGCACGAGCGACGTCCGCAGGCGCCTGCGGGCCTGGGCGACGCACGCCCAAATACCAGGCGGGGCGACGCCGCACGCGCTCAGACACAGCTTCGCGACGCACCTGCTCGACGGCGGCGCGGACCTGCGCAGCATCCAGGAGCTGCTCGGCCATGCCAGCGTGTCTACTACCCAGGTTTACACTCGAGTAGAGTCCGTAAGGCTGAGGAGCGCCTATGCGCGCAGCCACCCTCGGGCCTGAGCGGGGGGAGAAGACATTGGAGACTAGTGTCAAAGCGATCGAGCTGCGCGAAGTTTGGCGGCGGTATAAGACCGACGATGATCGCCGTGCGCGCGAGCGGCTCGTGCTCGCCTACTCGCCGCTGGTCAAGTACGTAGCCGGGCGCACCGCCGCGGGGCTGCCCCCGCACGTGGAGGAGGCCGACCTGATCTCCTACGGGCTGGTCGGGCTGATCTCCGCGATCGAGCGCTTCGAGCCCGCGCGCGAAATCAAGTTCGAGACGTACGCGATCATGCGCATCAAGGGCGCGATCATCGATGAGCTGCGCGCGATGGACTGGGTGCCGCGCAGCGTGCGCTCGCGCGCCCGCGAAGTGGAGCGCGCGAACGCCAAGCTCGAGCACAGCCTGCAGCGGGCGCCGACCGACAAGGAGCTGGCGGCCGAGCTGAAGATCACGGTCGAGGAACTGAACGACTCGCTGCTGGCGATCTCGCACTCCTCGATCGTCGCCCTGGACGAGCTCTGGAGCGTCTCAGACTCCAGCGGCGATCAGGTATCGCTGATGGACACGATCGAGGACCACGCGGCGCCCGACCCGGCGAAGGCGCTCGACGTGGGCGACCTGAAGGACCGGATCGCCGAGTCGATCGCGAAGCTGCCCGAGCGCGAGAAGCTCGTGATCGCCCTCTACTACTACGAGAACCTGACCCTACGCGAGATCGGCGAGGTGCTCGGCGTGACCGAGTCGCGCGTCTCCCAGCTGCACACGAAGGCCGTCCTGCGTCTGCGCTCGCGCATGCAGGAGGATTCGTTCGACGGCTGATCTTCGAGTAGTCTCCGGACCGATGGCCACCCGCACGATCGTCACCTCCCAGCCGGATGTCGCCTGCGACGTGTGCGAGCGACGGCTGCTGCGCGGCGAGCTGCCCGACGTGTTCCTGGCGAGCGGCAGGCGTCGCACGGTGTGCGAGCTGTGCGCGCCGCGCGCGGCGCACGAGGGCTGGCTGCGCGAGGCCGACCGCCATTCGGTGAGCCTGCCGCCGGCGCGCTCCAGGCGCGGGCGCAACCTGTTCGAGCGTCTGCGCACACAGCGCGCGCCGAACTCCGCGCTGCCCGCCGAGGACTTCGCGGGAGGAGAGGGGCTTGAGATCGCGCCGCCGGAGGAGGGCCTGCAGACCGAGTCCTATGACTTTCTCGAAGCTATCGCCGTGGCTCCCGAGGATGCATCGGCGGGAGCGATCGTGCCGGTCGAAGAGTCGGCCGTGTTGACAGGCGGTGAGGTGAAGATTGAGCGGGCACTCGAGGTGTTCAACGCCGGCGAGCACCCCCGGCGCGTGGCGGGCGTGGCCCGCTCGCTGGGCGAGCCGAGCGTCGTCGTTCGCCCCCTCGCCGACTCCGGCAGCGTGGTCGCGATCGTGGTCGCCTGGGAGCTCTGCTGGTACCGGTACGAGGTGGACCTCGGCGACGAGGCGGCCGGTGCGCTGGTGGCGGCGCAGGGGACCGAGCTGGGGGAGCTCCCGCAGGAGGACCGGCGCGCGAACGCCACGGCCGATGAGCACGGCGCGCTCGCACGCATCAGCGCCTGAGAGCACGCTCTGAGCATCGCCGGCCCGCGGGCGAGGATGCTCAACTCTAGGCCCGCTCCCGGTCGCGCGGGTGCACGGCTTGCTTATTCGCGCTCAGCGAGTAGAATCGCGACCACGATGATCTATTGCGTGGTTCCCAAGCCTTTGGCCGACGAGCTGTATCCGAAACTCGTCGAGCACTACGAGCACGAGGACAACGTGACGGTGATCGTCGATCGGCGTGAGTTCGACCGGCGCGCCCGCCAGGGAAGCTCGGTCGCGCAAGCGCCGGCGCCCGAGGGTACGCCGCGGCGCGTGATCCGCGATCGCCGCAGAGCCCGCGTGGCCGGCGACATGCCGCCGCTCGCACGCGCAGCCTCATAGCCGGCGCATCTCCACGCTCCCGCGTTGTGCCCCGCTGGAGCCACGGCCGTCCTGGCCGATCGACATACTGAGCGGCGATGAAGGTGATTGTGCATGTCGACGGCGGCGCCCGTGGCAACCCCGGACCGGCGGCTGCCGCGTGCGTGATCACCTCGCCCGAGGGCGAGGTGCTGGGCGAGCACGCACAGCTGCTCGGCACGGTCACGAACAACGTGGCCGAGTACCGGGCGCTGCTGCTCGGCCTGGAGCGCGCGCGCGAGCTGGGCGCGAGCGAGATCGAGGTGATCGGCGACTCGGAGCTGATCGCCAAGCAGGTGCGAGGGATCTACAAGGTCAAGCACGCGGCGATGAAGCCCCTGCACAGCGAAGCGAAGGCGGCCTTGAAGCAGTTCGAGCGCTGGTCGATCCGAACGGTCCCACGCGCGCAGAACGCGCACGCCGACGCGCTCGTCAACGCCGCCTTGGACCAGGCGCGCGCGGCGGCTTCGGGCTAGGAGACACCGCGGCGGCGCGGGCGCCTCAGTGCAGCGGCTGGGCCGAGCGGGCGATAGCGAGCATCTGCTGGTTGGTGAGGTCCTCGAGCAGCGTGTTGGTGAGCCAGTAGAGGACGCGACCTTTGCGCCAGGCGACCATGTGGATGTGGTCTCCGTCCTCGAAGAGCATGTATGGACGGCCACCGATCTGGCGGGTTTCCTCGGGGTGGGCGATGATCGGCGGTTTCTGCCAGTCGGTGCCCTGCAGGTCGTAGTAGCCGCCGAGTCCGTTCTGCCGCCAGACCACGACGTAGGCGTGGTGGCGATGCTTCTCCGGGTCTTCGAGCGTGTAGGCGCGCGTCTGCAGCTGTTCGGCGGGACCGGTCGCGAGCGCCGGGTAGAGGACGGGGAAAGGCACTTCGACGGCGGCCTTGACAACTTCATTCTGGTCTGAGGAGGGGGTCGGATACAGGCCGAGCGACGCGGCGCTCGGGGCGCCGGGGGCACTCGCGCGGTGGCCGTGGTGGGAGTGTTGAGAGCGGCTGGGGCTCTTGGGCCGTTCGGGGGCGACTTTCTGGTGGCCGTGCAGGAAGTCTTCGAGCGTGGCATTCGCGAGAGCCGGTGTGGTCGTGACGTAGGAGCCCCCCTTGAGCACATAGTTGACGTTCGCGGTCTGGAACTTGACCTGGCGCAGCGGCTTTGACTGTGAGAACCCGACGAGCTTGGCCAGTTCGATCAGCTGGTCGCCCGTAGAGCTGAATCCGGCGGTGGCGATCGCCTTGCCGACGCCCTTGGCCACGTTGTCGATCTGGCCGATCACGTTTTCGGGCGAGATCCCCTCGCGCAGGTCGCGCAGGAAGTCCTGCTGGCGGGCGACGCGCACGAAGTCCGAGTCGCCGTGGCGGTAGCGCACGTAGCTGAGCGCGTTGTTGTAACAGAGCTTCTGATAGCCGGGCTGGAGATTTATTTCGGAATAGTTTTCTTCCGGGGCGCCGGTGTTGACGTGGTAGTAGCGGTGGTCGACGTTGACGTAGACGCAGCCGAGCGTGTCGACGACTTTGATGAAGCCCGTGAAGCTGATGTCGATGATGCCGTTCAGCTCCAGTCCGGGGAACACTTCCTTCTTGATCGTTTCGGCCGCCAGCACCATAGAGCCCCTGACGCCGCCGATCTGCGCGCCATAGGTGTAGGCCGCGTTGATCTTCGACTGCGGGTAGTACTGGCCTTTGTCGGTCGTGATGTTCACGAGCAGGTCGCGCGGGATCGAGAGCACCGAGGTCTGGCCCTGTTCGGGGTCGAAGCGCACGAGCAGGATCGTGTCGCTGTGCGGCGGGTCGGTGCGATCGAGGTTGTCCTTCGAGCCGGCTCGCCTGTCCGAGCCAAGGATCAGATACGTCTCCGGGCCGCCGTTGTATTCGGGGACGACGACCCCCTTCGGGACGTGGATGACGTTCGCGAAGATCTTGTGCGCGAGGCCGCTGGCGGTATTCAGCGCCACGGTGGCGGTCGCGCCACCGCTGAGCAGCACGATCAGCACGCCGCCGATCAGGAAACGCTTCCACATGCCCAGCCCCAGGGAGGGCGGGCGCTCGTCGTCGGTCATCGGCCAAGGGTACCTGCCATGCCGGAGCATCCACGCCGCTCAGGCGGCTACCCTCGACCGATGCTGAGCCCCCGCAACCGCGAGCTGTTGGGCCTGGTGCCCGCCGCACTGCTGGTCACGGCGGGCTTCACCGCGATCTTCATCCAGGCCGAGAACAACTCTCCCGGGGCCTCGACCAACTTCACGCTGAACCACGCCTCGGGCGTGTCGCTCACGTATGGGGCCGTCTTTCTGGGGCTGTGCCTGGCCGCGCATCTGGTGATCCGCTTCGCGCTGCCGCACGCCGACCCCTATCTGTTTCCGCTCGGGGCCGTGCTCGCCAGCGTGGGGATCGTGATGGTGTATCGCATCAACCCCGCGCTGGCGCGCCAGCAGGCGCTGTGGATGGTGATCGGGCTGGTGCTGTTCGCGGCGACGATCCTGGCGCTGCGCCGCGGTGGCGTGGGGGTGCTCGAGCGCTACCGCTACACGATCGCGGCCGTCGGCATCGGCATGGCCGTCCTGCCGCGCCTACCCGGGATCGGCGAGCAGGTCAACGGCGCCTATCTGGACATCCACGTGGGCAGCGTCTCCTTTCAGCCGGCCGAGCTGGCGAAGATCGCGATCGTGATCTTCCTCGCCAGCTACCTGCGCGACAACCGTCAGATCCTCGTGACCGCCGGGCGGCGCGTGTTGGGGGTCACGATCCCGCCGATGAAGCAGTTCGGCCCGATGCTGATCGTGTGGGGGGCGGCGATGGCGACGCTGCTGTTGACGCGCGAGCTCGGCACCTCGCTGATGTTCTACGGCGCTTTCCTCGCGCTGCTGTACGTCGCGACCGGTCGCTTCTCCTTCCCGCTGATCGGCCTGGTGCTGTTCGCCCTCGGCGCGTGGTTCGTGGCCGTGCACGTCAGCCACGTGCACGCGCGCGTGCTCGCCTGGGAACACCCGTTCGAGCCGGCGCTCTACCATCGCCTGGAAGGGGGCAGCTATCAGCTCGCCCAGTCGCTCTTCGCCCAGGCCGACGGCGGGCTGCTGGGGACCGGCTTTGACCAGTCGCTGCTGCGCCTGCCCCACGGCGGCGCCCCGATCCTGCCGGTGCCCGAAAGCGACATGATCTACGCGGTCATCACCAACGAGCTGGGCCTGGTGGGCGCGACGGCGCTTTTGCTCGTGTATCTGCTGTTCATCGCCCGTGGCCTGAAGACGGCGATGCTGGCGCGCGACTCCTTCTCCAAGCTGCTCGCGACGGGGCTGTCGTTCATCGTGGCGATACAGGTGTTCGTGATCGTCGGCGGCGTCACGCGCGTGATCCCCTTGACGGGCGTGACGCTGCCGTTCGTCGCCTACGGAGGCTCCTCGGTGGTGATGAACTTCGTGCTGCTGGCGCTTTTGCTGGTCGTCTCCGAGCGCGCGCGGCGACCCTACGCGCGGAGCTGATCGGGCGGCGATTGGGCGTCTCGGCGTCTGTGGGGGTTTGCTGACGTTTTTGGGCGAGAGCCTTCACGACCCGGGCCCGCGCAGGTGAGCCCCGGGCGCTGTCGAAAACCTGGGCCGTGCTGACTTCGACGATCGCGGCGACGCCCCGCCTGCTCCTGCGGACACCGCCACAGCCCACGCACCATCGCTACGCCGGCCTGGCCGCGCCAAGCTCTGCGGGCGGCGGGCTGTCATCTGCCGCCGGCCTGCACCGGCGGCCGTGGCTGGCGCGTCTGCGCCGCGCTCTGGCGGAGGATCTGTTCGTCCTGCACTACCAGCCGATCGTCTCGCTGCGGGACGGGAGCGTCTCGCACTACGAGGCGCTCGTACGGCTCGCCGACGAGCCCGGCGGCGGCCTGGTGGCGCCCGGCAGGTTCCTGCCCGCGGCCGAGCGCTACGGGCTGATCCGTGAGATCGACCGGATGGTGCTGGGCAAGACGATCGCGCTGCTCGCCGATCGCAGCTCGACCGACGAGCACGGCGCGCGTGGCGCGCACGGCGTGCGGATCGCGATCAACTGCTCGTCGCTGTCGATCACCGACGGGGGCATGCTCGCGCAGGTCGAGCGCGCGCTGGCGCTGGCGCGGGTCGATCCCGCACAGCTCGTGATCGAGGTCACCGAGACCGCGGCGATCTCCGACATGGCACGCGCGAGGGCCTTCTGCGCGGGCGTACAAGCGCTCGGCTGCGCCGTCGCGCTCGACGACTTCGGGGCAGGATTCGGCTCCTTTCAATACCTCAAGCACCTGCCGTTTCAGTACCTGAAGATCGACGGCGACTTCATCCGCGGCCTGCCAACTTCGCCGCAGGACCAGCTCGTCGTCAAAGCGCTCGTCGAACTCGCCCGCGGCATGGGCAAGCAGACGATCGCCGAGTACGTCGAGGACGGGGAAACGCTCGAGCTGTTGCGCGCCTACGGCGTGGACTACGCCCAGGGTTTCGAGGTCGGACGGCCGCATCCGCTCTCGCGGCGCCTCGTCGCCCCTGGCGGCGTCCTCGATCGCACGCGTGCGTAGCACGCCACGCTCACTGCGTCCTTGCCAGGAACGACGATCCATCCGCGAGAGATCGCGTCTGGATAAGCGGTCGACTAACCTACTTCGGCTGGGGAAACTGGGTGCGCATCGCCGCATCCCAGAGACGATCCGGGGTGAGCTTGCGCTGCAGGATCGAAAGCCGCGCGGACGGCGTCACGGGCACGCGCGTGGGCGCGCGGCGGCGGGAGATCGCCTTCTCGATCGCCTTCGCGACGACCTCCGGGCCGCCGCCGAGGTGGCGCATCGGGCCTTCGTAGGCGCCGGTCGTTAGCGCCGCGACCTTCGCGTCGAACTCGGCGTAGGGGCCGTCGCTGCTCGCCTCGCTCGCCTTTGCCACGGCCGTGGCCGCGAAATCGGTGACGATCAGGCCCGGCTCGAGCAGCACGACGTCGATGCCAAAGCCCTTGACCTCGAAGCGCAGCGCGTCTGAGATCGCCTCGACCGCGTACTTGGTGGCGTGGTAGAGGCCCGCGCCGGGGAATGTCAGCCTGCCGCCCATCGAGCCGATGTTGACGATCTTGCCCCAGCGCTGGGCACGCATCGCGGGCAACACCAGCTGAGTCATTCCGATCAGGCCGAACACGTTCGTCTCAAACTGCCGCCGCGCGGCCTCCAGCGGCACCTGCTCGATCGCACCGCCCTGCGAGTAGCCCGCGTTGTTGACGAGCACGCCGACGGCGCCCTCGGCGCGCTGCACCTCCGCCACCGCCGCGCGCATCGAGGCCTCGTCGGTCACGTCGAGCTCGAGCGTCCGGCAGCCGGCGTCCTTGAGGTGCTCGATCGCCTCCAGCCGGCGGGCGGTCGCATAGACGGTCCAGCCGCCGGCGGCCAGACGGCGCGCCGTGGCCTCACCGATCCCCGAAGAGCAGCCTGTGATCAGCACCGCCTTGGATCGGGAGGTCATCGCCGCAGGATACGGAATCTCTATATAGACCGTGGCGCATGCGCCACGGTCCGGGGCGGCGCATGCGCCGCCCCGCCGGGTCATGCATGCATGACCCGGAACGCAGGGCCGCATGCGGCCCTGCGCGGAGGGGCACATGTGCCCCTCCGAACATCGTGATCGACCCGGTTTCTCTAGGCTCCCGTCTGCGATGCGCGCGGTCACCTTCCAAGCCCCCGGCGAGGTTCGCTTAGAGGAGGTTCCCGAGCCGGAGCTGATCGATGGCGGGGATGCGATCGTGCGGATTGAGGCGACGGGCGTGTGCGGCTCGGACCTGCACATCTACCACGGCCGCGTGCAGATCGAGCCCGGCTTCACGATCGGGCACGAGTACGTCGGCACGGTGATCGCCGCCGGCGATGACGTCCGCGACGTGGCCGTCGGCGACCGGGTGCTCGGCTGCTTTCAAACCGCCTGCGGGCGCTGCTGGTTCTGTCGCCGCGGCTGGTTTCACAAGTGCGATCACTCACGCACGTTCGGCCACGGCGCCGCGCTCGGCGCCCTCCCGGGCACGCAGGCCGAGCGGGCGCTCGTGCCGAACGCCGATCTCGTGCTGCGCAAGGTGCCCGCCGGGATGAGCGATGAGACCGCCCTGTTCGCCGGCGATGTAATGGGCACCGGCTACCACGCCGTCGCGGAGAGCGGTCTGCGCGCCGGCGATGTCGCCGCGGTGCTCGGCCTCGGACCGGTCGGCCTGTGCGCGGTGCAGGCGGCGAAAGCGGCCGGCGCTGCGCACGTGATCGCCGTCGACTCGGTCCCGGAGCGCCTCGCGATGGCGGAGTCCTTCGGAGCGCAGGCGGTGCACTTGAGCGAGGGAGACCCGCGGGGCGCCGCGCGCGCGGCGACCGAGGGACGCGGGGTGGATGTCTGCATCGACGCCGTCGGCCATCCCCAGGCGCTTGATCTCGCGCTGCGCCTGACGCGCAAGTGCGGCACGGTGCAGGCGATCGGGGTCTACGCCGAGCGCTGCGAGCTGCACATGGGCCTCTTGTGGATCAAGTCGCTGCAACTGTGCGCCGGCCACGCGAACGTGATCGCCCACGTCGACCGCGTGCTCGCGATGATGTCCGCCGGCCTGCTCGATCCGAGTCCGCTCGTCACCCATCACATGTCGCTCGATGACGCTCCCGCGGCCTACGCATTGTATGACCGGCGCGAGGCGCTTAAGATCGTGCTGAAACCGTGAGCCCGACCGCCGCCGACACCGCCACCCAGACCCTCCCGGATGCCCTCGGGGACGCCGCGCGCGCGTTCCTCGCGGGCCCCCACGGGCTGTTGATCGGCGCCGAGCGCCCGCAGGCCGCCGACGGGCGCACGTTTGCCACGCTGGACCCCGCCACGGGCCGCGAGATCGCCCGGCTGCCCCAGGCGGGTGCGCAGGACGTCGAGCGGGCGGTGCGGGCGGCGCGCGCCGCGTTCGCCGACGGCCCGTGGTCCTCGATGCCCGCTGCGGGACGCGAGGGCTTGATGCGTGCGTTGGCCGACGCGATTGAAGCGCGCGCCGAGGAGCTCGCCCAGATCGAGTCGCTCGACAACGGCAAGCCGGTCGGGCTCGCCCAATACGTCGACGTGAACGGGGCGGTCGGGCACCTGCGCTACTTCGCGGGCTGGCCGACGAAGATCGAGGGGGGCGTGCTGCCGGTGGCGGCGCCCAACATGCACTGCTACACCCGGCGTGAAGCGGTCGGCGTGTGCGCTCAGATCATCCCCTGGAACTTTCCCCTGCTGATGGCGGCGTGGAAGCTCGGACCCGCGCTCGCGGCCGGCTGCACGGTCGTGCTCAAGCCGGCGGAGCAGACGCCGCTGAGCGCACTGCGGATCGGCGAGCTGGCGCTGGAGGTCGGGTTCCCGCCGGGCGTCCTGAACGTGCTCACCGGCGACGGCGAGACCGGCGCCGCGCTGGTCGACCACGCCGACGTCGACAAGATCGCCTTCACCGGCTCGACCGCCGTTGGGCGCGAGATCGGCGCCAAGGCGGGCCGGGCGCTCAAGCGCGTGACGCTCGAGCTCGGCGGCAAGTCGCCGAACATCATCCTGCCGGACGCCGATATCGACGCGGCGATCAAGGGCTCCTACCAGGCGATCTACTTCAACTCCGGCCAGGCGTGCAACGCGGGCTCGCGCCTGTTCGTGCCGGCGGAGCGCTTCGACGAGGTCATGAGCGGCCTCGCAGACGCGGCCAAGGCGGCTCAGCTCGGCGCGGGTCTGGACCCCGGCACGCAGCTCGGACCGCTGGTCTCCGCCGAGCAGCGCGAGCGGGTGCTCGGCTACATCCAGGCAGGTCGCGAGGAAGGCGCCGAGGTGCTCGCCGGCGGCGCGGCTGCGCTCACCGACAGCGGCGGCTACTTCGTCGCGCCGACGCTGTTCGCCACCACATCCGATGAGCTGCGGATCTCCCGTGAGGAGATCTTCGGCCCGGTGCTCGTCGCCTCTCCATATGACTCGCTCGAGGAGGTCGCCGAACGGGCGAACGCGAGCGAGTACGGGCTCGCGGCCGGCGTCTGGACACGCGACCTTTCAAGCGCCCACCGCATGGCCGCGATGCTGCGCGCCGGGATGGTCTACATCAACACCTGGGGGGTGGTCGATCCGTCGGCGCCGTTCGGCGGCTTCAAGGCCTCCGGCATCGGTCGCGAGCACGGCCACGACGGTCTCGACGCCTACCTGGAGACAAAGACGGTTTGGACAGCGTTGTAGGGAGCAGCGGCGGCGTCGCGGGTGACGGCGCTGTGAGTCCCCCCGTGGCCGGCCGGCCGCGTCTGGGCGAGAGCGCCGTGGAGCGCTGGGCGCGCGCGCTGATCGTCCTGTGCGCGCTCGTGCTGCTCGCCGCCACCCTGGAGATCGTGATCGACGCGGCGGTCGGGCACTCGCCGCTGATTCCCAAGCAGCCCCAGATCGCGGGCTGGCTGAGCGGCGTTGGCGTGCGCCTTGGTTACCGCACCTTCCTGATCGCGCTGCTCGCCTTCACCGGCGCCTACGCGGTGATGCTGGGGCTCGTGGGGCGGATCTCAAAACGCTGGGCGATCGTGCTGATCGGGGCGCTGCAACTGATCGTGTTCGTCGGTCCGATCTTGATCTCGACCGACGTGTTCAGCTACATCGCCTATGCGCGGATGGGCGTCGAGCATGCGATCAACCCATACACGCATGGCCCGATCGCGATCAAACACGACGCGGTCTATCAATACGTCGGCCACGACTGGAAGCACGTCGCCACGGCGTACGGTCCGCTGTACACGCTGCTCTCTTACCCGCTCGCCCCGCTCGGACTGAAGGGCGCGGTGTGGGGCATGAAGCTCATGGCGCTGCTCGCGAGCGCGGGGACGCTCGCGCTCACCTGGCGCTGCGCCAAGATCCGTGAGATCGACCCGGTGGCAGCTGTGTTTGCGGTTGGCGCGAACCCGCTGTGGGTGATTTACGGCCTCGGCGGCGCGCACAACGATCTGATCATGACGCTGCTGATGATGGCCGCGGTGAGCTTCGCGTTCGCCGGACGGGACATCCCGGCGGGCGCGTCGGTGGTGGCGGGCGCGCTCGTGAAGGCCACCGCCGCGGCGCTGCTGCCGTTCATGGTCCTCTACCGTCGCGGGCTCGGGCCGATCCTCGGCGCGCTGGCGGCGTTGGCGCTCGGCGCGCTGATCGGCTATGCCGTGTTCGGCATCCACGGGATCGACGTCGTCGCCGCGCTCAACCGCGACGCGGCGTTCGTCTCGACCGACAGCTTCCCCACCGAGCTCGCCCACCTGGTCGGCAAGCCGGGGGTGTTCCCGATCGACCACGACCTGCTCAAGGGGGCGCTCGTGCTGATCGTGGGGTACCTGATGTGGCGCACGTGGCGGGGCTATGACTGGGTCGCCGCCTCCGGCTGGACGCTGTTGGCGATCTCCGTGACGAGCACCTGGCTCTTGCCCTGGTACACGCTGTGGGGGCTGCCACTGGCGGTCATTGCGCGTGACCGTCGCCTGTTCGCCGCGACGCTCGTGATACAGGGGCTGTTCATCGCCCACCAGATCTCCCCCCTGCTGGTCCCCGTCGCATGAGTCGGGGTCGTTTGATCGAGACGACGCTGCTGATCCTCGCGGGGGTGCTGCTGGCGATCGCGACGGTCAACGACGTCGTCGAGCAGACCCATGTAAATCACCGCCTGATCGCGGATCTGCACACCTGGCGCGTGTATACGGGCCACGACTACAAAAACGTCTCGACCGAACAGGACCTGTACGGCCACACCACGCGCGACGTGGTCTGCGGCAACACGACGCCCGGCCCGCCGAAAGAACGGATCCAGCTGTGCCTGCAGATGACCGGGCCGGTGATCGACGGACGCCGCGCCGCGCGCGGCGGCTGGTACCTGCCGCCGAAGAGCGAAGACGAGCCCGCCGCCCGCTACGGGTGCTTCGGCTCGGCGACACCGGCGCGCTACTGCGGCAAGGACGCCGCGAGCGCCACCGAAAACCCCGAAGCGGGCACCTCGCCGGAAACCTCGCCGGAAGCAGGCCAGTGAGCGCGACGGTCGTCCCGCCGGCCGGTACCCAATCGCTCGCCACCGCGCGCAGAGGAGCCCTGGAGCAGTGGTGGCCACTCGCGGCACTGCTGATCCTCGCCGCGGCGCTGCGCTTCTCGACACTCGGACTGCAGAGCTTCTGGTACGACGAGGCATTCACGCCCGTGCACGTGCTGCACGCGAGCCTCGGGGCGACGCTGCACGGCGTCGTGCACACCGAGAACACGCCGCCGCTGTGGTACGTGCTGATCTGGGCGTGGTCGCGGATCTTCGGCGCCGGCGCGCTCGCGCTGCGGTTTCCCTCGGCGCTGGCGGGGGTTGCGACGGTGGGGGTCGCCTGGGGGATCGGGCGCGAGCTGACCGGACGGAGGGCGACGGCGATCGCGACCGCCGCGTTCATCGCGGTGAACCCGCTGTTCGTCTGGTACTCGCAGGAGGCGCGCGCGTACGGGCTGTTCGTGCTGCTGAGCGCGCTGGCGATGTGGTGCTTCCTGCGCGCCGAGCGCAGGCCGACGCCGGGGCGCCTGGCGGCCTTCGCCGCGGCGGCCTCGCTGGCGCTGTTGAGCCACTACTTCGCGGCGTTCCTCCTGGTCCCGATGATCGCCGTGTTGCTGTTGCGCGGCCGACTGCCCGGCCTCGGAGGAGAGCGGGTACCGGAGGGAGGGAGCCGCGCCGGCTCGACAGATGCTCAGGCGAGCGGCGAAGGCGCTCGGGGGGCTCGGACGAACCGCGCGACATGGCTCGCGTGCGCCGTCCCGACGGCCGTCGGACTCGCGCTGCTCCCGTTGGCCCTGGCCCAGGGCGGCCACGGCGCGCAGTGGATCGGCGAATGGGCGTTGACGAGCAGGCTGCAGGCGATCCCGCAGTACTTCCTGACCGGCTATATGGGCGCGCCGCTGGGTCATGGAATCGAGCTGCTCGTGGCGCTGCCGATCCTCGCCGGCATCGGCTATGGCCTGTGGAGTGTGCTGGAGCCACGCGAGGAGCGAGGCGCGCTGATCGCTTTGAGCGTTGCCGCCTGCGGGGTGCTGCTTCCGATTGTGCTCGTCGCGTTCGGCGCCGACTACCTGGCGCCGCGCAATCTCGTTGCGGCGATGATCCCGGTAAGCGCCCTGATCGCGGTGATCGTCGTGGCGCGAAGGGCGGGGCGCGCCGGGGCGGTGCTGGCGGCGCTGATCGCGCTGGCCGGGCTGGCGATCGCGATCGACGTCGATCTCAGCCCGCGCCTGCAGCGCGGCGACTGGCGCGGGGTGGCGAAGGTGCTGCGGGGCACGTCCGCGGGCGACCGCGTGATCACGACCGTCGAGCTCGGGGCGGCGCCGCTCGAGTACTACCTGCCGCCGCTGGAGAACCTCCCCGAGGGCCGGAGCGTGACGGTGAGCGAGATCGACGAGACCGGCTACGCGCCCCTGAAGTCCGGGGCGGGCAGCCCACCGGCGCCCGGCTTTCACCTGCTCGGTCGCGATGACGTCGACGGCCTGATCGTCTATCGCTTCCACTCGGCGTCCCCCCGCACGGTCTCCGAGGCGACGCTGCGTCGGCACGTGATCACGCTCGCGCACCCGGAGGTTCTCGTCGCCGGCGGCGCACAGGTGTCACCCTGATGTCCGTGATGTCGATGCGAGGAGAAGCGTCACCGATGCCGGATGCCAAGACGGTGATGCCGGATGCCAGGACGGTGATGCCGGATGCCAAGACGGTGATGGCGCGAGCCTCGACTGAGAACTTCCCGGTGGCCAGCCGCATGCTCCCGCGGCGCGCGCGCTCGCACCTGCTCGCCGTGTATGGCTTTGCGCGCCTCACCGATGAGCTGGGGGACTCCGGGGCACACAGCCAGGATGGTCGGGTCGGTGATCGCCTGGCCGCCCTGGACGAGCTGGAGCGGGATCTCGACCGTGCCTACGAAGGGCGGGCCGAGCACCCGCTGCTGCGCGCGCTACAGCCGACGCTGCGCGAATGCGCGCCGGCGCGCGAGCCGTTCGTGCGGCTGATCGAGGCCAACCGAGTCGACCAGCGCGTCAGCCGCTATCAGACCTGGGAGCAGCTGCGTGGCTACTGCGAGCTGTCGGCCAATCCCGTGGGTGAGCTCGTGCTCGCCGTGCTCGGCCTCGCCACACCCGCGCGGGTGGCGCTGTCGAACTCGATCTGCACGGCGCTGCAGCTGGCCGAGCATTGGCAGGACGTGGCCGAGGACATGGCCGCCGGCCGCGTGTATCTGCCGGCTGAGGATCTCGAGCGCTTCCGCTGCACGCCCGCGGATCTGACGGCGCCACACGCCGGGGAGCCGCTGCGGCGGCTGCTCGCCTTCGAGGTCGCGCGGGCACGCGGGCTGCTGGTCGAGGGCGCGCCGCTGATCGACGATCTGCGGGGACGGGCGAAGCTCGCGGTGGCGGCGTTCGTGGCCGGGGGACGAGCGGCCCTGGACGCGATCGAGCGCGCTCGCTACGACGTGCTCCCCGGTCCGCCGCGCGCGGGCACCGGGCGGCGCCTGCTCGCCCTCGCGGCGACGCTCACGGAGAGGAGACGGGCGGCGTGAGCGAGGCGGAGAGGATCGCGCAGTCGGAGGCGATCGCGCCGGGCGAGGCGGAGAGGGTCGCGCAGGCATATCGGCACTGCGAGTCGCTGACACGCGAGCAGGCCGGCAACTTCTACTATGCGATCCGTCTGCTGCCGCTCGCCCGCCGCCGCGCGATCTGCGCCGTGTATGCGTTCGCGCGCCGCGTGGACGACATCGCCGACGGCACACTCGAGCCCGAGGAGAAGCTGCGCCGGCTCGACGTCCAGGCGCACGCGCTCGCCGCGCTCTCGAGCCCGGCCTCGGTCGCCGTCTCCACTGCCGCCGCCGGCGGAGACGGCTCGGCGCCCGCGACCGACCCGGTGATGGTGGCGCTGGCGGACACCTACGAGCGTTTCCCACTGCCGCCCGCGGCGCTCGAGGATCTGATCGAGGGGATGCGCATGGACGTCGACAAAGTCGCGTACGAGCGCTTCGAGGATCTGGTGCCGTACTGCCGTCGCGTGGCCGGCTCGATCGGACGGGTGTCGCTGGCGATCTTCGGCGCGCGTGACGCCGATCTCGCAGATCGACCTTCCGATCAATCCGCCGATCGATCCGCTGGAGGAGCTGTTAGGCAATCTGCGATCGCGGGGCAGCTCGCCGACGATCTCGGCGTGGCGATGCAGCTCACGAACATCCTGCGCGATCTGCGCGAGGACGCCGAAAACTTCCGTCTGTACATACCGATGGAGGATTTGCGGCGGTTCGGCGAAGACGGCGTGGTTGCGAAGATCAGTGACGCACAGCGCGCTGCGCTGATCCGCTTCGAGGCGCAGCGCGCACGTGCCTGGTTTGAGCGGGGCATGCCCCTCGTGGCGATGCTCGACCGGCGCAGCGCCGCCTGCGTGCTGGCGATGGCCGGCATCTACAGCGCGCTGCTCGACCGCATCGAGGCCGACCCCGGGCGGGTGATGCGCGAACGTATCTCCCTGCCCGCGCACGCGAAGGTGCTGATCGCCGCACGCAGCCTGCTCAAGGTCGCGAGGTGAGGGACGGGCGCCGGGTGGTCGTGATCGGCGGTGGGCTCGCCGGGATCGCGGCGGCGCTCGACTGTGCCGAGGCCGGTGCGCGCGTGACGCTGCTCGAGGTCAGGCGCAGGCTCGGCGGGGCGGCCTACTCGTTCGAGCGCGACGGCCTGCGGATCGACAACGGCCAGCACGTCTTCCTGCGCCGCTGCGTCGCCTACCGCGCGCTGCTCGCGCGGCTTGGCAGCGAGCACGGCGTATCGGTCCAGCGGCGGCTGGAGATCCCCGTGTTGCGACCCGGTGCGGAGCCGATCCGGCTGCGCCGCAACCGGCTCCCGGCGCCGCTGCATCTCGCTGGCGCGCTCGCGCGCTACCGACCGCTGAGCATCGCGCAGCGTCTCAGCGCGGCGCGCACGGCGCTCGCGCTCGCACGTTTGGACCCGAGCGATCGGGCGCTCGACCGGCTGACGTTCGGCGACTGGCTGGCCCGGCACGGCCAGGGGCCGGATGCGGTCGGCGCGCTGTGGGATCTGATCGCGCTGCCCACGCTGAATCTGCCCGCGGCGCAGGCGTCGCTCGCGCTCGGCGCGTTCGTATTCCGCAACGGCCTGCTCTCGAGCGCGGACGCCGCCGACATCGGCTTTCACACCCGTAGCTTGAGTGAGACGATCGGCGAGCCGGCGGCGCGGGCGCTGCGCGCGGCCGGCGTCGAGGTGCGGCTCGGCTGGCGCGCGGAGCGGCTGGAGCGGACCGCGAGCGGCTTTGAGGTGCGTGGGCGCGGGGGGCGGAGCGCGACGGGCGAAGCCGAGCAGGGCGGGGACAGGCAGGACAGGGACGGGGACGGAGTGCAATGGGCCGGAGAGAGCGAGGACAGCGCGGCCGGGGGGGAGGGGGACGGGCTGAGCGCCGAGGTGGCGATCGTGGCGGTGCCGCACGCGCGGGCCGCCACGCTGCTCGCGCAGCTGACCCCGACGCTGGCGCGGCGACTGGGCGCGCTGGGCAGCTCGCCGATCGTGAACCTGCACGTCCTCTATGACCGGCAGGTCTGCGAGCTGCCATTTGCGGCCGGGGTGGGAACCCCGGTTCAGTACCTGTTCGACCGCACGGCGGCGGCGGGGGCGCCGGCCGGGAGCCAGTATCTGGCGGTGTCGCTCTCAGCTGCCGAGCGGGAGATGGGGATGAGCGTGGAGGCCCTGCGCGAGCGCTACCTGCCCGCTCTGCGGCGGCTGCTGCCACGCGCACGGGAGGCGAAGGTGGAGCGCTTCCTGGCGACGCGCGAGCACGCCGCCACGTTTCGAGCCGTGCCGGGCGTGGCGGCGCTGCGCCCGCGCGCCGAGACCTCCGTGCCGGGGCTCGTGCTGGCGGGCAACTGGACGGCGACGGGGTGGCCGGCGACGCTCGAGGGCGCGGTGCTCAGCGGACACACGGCGGCGCGGCGAGCGCTCCTGCAGCTCGGCGGCGGGCCACGCGAGAGCGCGAGCGCCTAAGAGCCTATTTCAAGGTTGGCCGCACCGCTTATTTTGAAAAGCCGCACCGCCTATTTTGAAAGCGGTTCCAGCCCCTCGGAGCGAATGTCTCGCCAGCTGAGGCCCTCCGCGAGCAGCGCGGGGATGCCGAGGCCGAGGGCGGTGAGCACCTCGACCGCCTGCAGGATGATGCCGTAGGCCAGACCGGGTCCCGCGCCGACGCCGTAGGCGGCGAGCACGACCAGGCAGGCGGCCTGGAAGACGCCGACGTTGGACGGCGTCGCCGGGAGGACGGCGCTGACGTTCACCGCGAGCAGGATCGCGGCGGCCGTCACCAAACCGGCCTGGGATTGCAGGCCCAGTGCGAGCACGACCATGTAACAGGCCAGCCATTGCAGCGCCCATGCCAGCAGCTGGTAGGCGACGGCGGTGAGTCCGTAGCGTGGGCGTGCGAACACGACGAGCCCGCGCCGCGCCAGCTCGAGCAGCCGCGCGATCTTGTTGGAGGTGTCGACAACTCGGGCCGAGCGTGAGCGCCTTCCCAGTCTCAGCAGGCGCGGGCCGGCGAGCACGAGCAGACAGAGCGCCAGGGGCACGGCGAGCACGGCCGTGACGCCCGCCAGGTCTCCGTGCGTCAGCGGCACGCCGGTGAAGGTGACCGCCGCGAGGATCGCCAGCGCCAGCAGGTTGATCAGCGTCTGCGAGAAGACGGTGCCGGCGAGCACCGGCAGCAGCCGCCCGGCGGGGCCGTCGAGCCTGCGTGTCAGCACCAGCACGCGCGTGGGCTCGCCTATCCGTCCGGGGAACAGCGCCGATGCCATCACCCCGATCATCGTCGCCCGCGCGACGGGCGTCCAGCCGATCGTCGTTTCCGGTAGCGCCGCGCGCAGCGTCTCGTGCCAGGAGGCCGAGCGCAACAGCAGCGATAGCGCCATCAGCACGAGCGCCAGCGCCACCCAGCCGGGCGTCGCGGTGACGAGGGCGTGGCCGATGTGGCTCCATTCCAGGCGCGAGAGCCCGAAGACGATCAGCCCCGCGAGCAGAATCGCCGCGACGGCGCCCGTGCGCCTGCCAATGCGCCTGCCAGTGCGCGACGGGTGCCGCGCCGGCCGGTTCTCCGGGATGCCCATCGCGCCCCGGTTTACCAGACGCCCTGGCGCTGCTCAGGGCGTGCTTGGAAACAGGCGGTGCGCTCAGATGCGCCTCTGGACACGTTCTCAGGCGCCGTTGTAGGAGGGGGGCGCCGGGGGGTCTGTGCGGATCCCCGCGATCTGCGCGAGCAGCGCTTGTGGCGTGGTTTCACCGAGCACCCGCAGCCGATGCAGGCGGTAGCGATCTTCGCCGGGGTGCGCCCAGCCGGGGACGACGGTGGTCGACCCCGTGTAGCCGGCCGCCTTGACGGCGGCGATGACGGTCGCGTCGTAGTGTCCGGAGGGGTAGCAGAACCAGTTGACCGGCACGTGGTAGCGCTGCCGGACCGTGCTCCGCGCGACAGCCACCTGGTAGTGCAGTTGCTGGGTGTCGAGGGTGATCAGGTCGGCGTGGCTGAAGCCCTGGGTGTCGAGCTCCCAGCCCGCTGCGACCAGGCCACGGACCTGTGCCTGGCTGAGCCCGCCCTGGGAAGGGGGCAGCCCGGTGAGCTGCACGTTCTCATCGCCGACCCATCCGAGCCGGCGAAGGACGGGCAGCGCCTGGGTGTATTGCGACTGGTAGCCGTTGTCGAAGCTGACGACGATCGGCTTGCCCTGCCCCAAGGGCACGCCTCGCTGCCAGTAGGCCTGTACCTGGTCGAGTGTCACCGCGTGCCAGCCGGCGCTCTTCAACGCCTGCATCTGCGCGGCGAACTCGCTCGGCACGACGTAGAGGCCCGGGAACGGGGCGCCCGCTGGCGGCGCGGCGATCACGTGGTACATGAGGATCGGCACCGCCGCTTCTCCGGGGCGACCCGTTCCCGTTCCCGTTCCTGTGCCCGTGCCCGTGCCGGCCGTGCTCGGCGCCTGTCCCTGGCTTCGCTGTCTCGGATCGCTCGCGCCGCGGGCTGAAGGGGGGTGGCTCGAAGTGGTATGTGGCTGAGCTTCGGTGGTTCCCGCCTGCACCCCCCAGAGATCGCCCAGCAGAATCGCGCCGACGGTCACGATCACCAGCGCGATCAGGCCGGCAGCCTGGGCGCGGTGGCGACGGGTCACGCGTCGACTGGCCTCGCGCCGTTTGCGCAGCTCCTCGGGGGGCTCTATCCGTGACACCACCGGCGAAGCATGGCATGTGTCGAGCACACCGGCCGCGGGATCGTGGCGGCCAGGCGGGGGCGTCTTGAGTCAGATATGTGAGGGCGTGATGTGTCTTGAGTCAGATGTGTGAGGGCGTGATCAGCCCTGTCTCGTAGGCGAAGACGACAATCTGCACGCGGTCGCGCAGTTCGAGCTTGGAGAGGATGCGGCCGACGTGAGACTTGACGGTGGCCTCGGAAAGCACGAGGCGCTCGGCGATCTCGGCGTTGGAGAGGCTGGCGGCGACCTGCAGGAGCACCTCGTGCTCGCGCGCGGTCAGGAGCGCCAGGCGCTCCCGCTGGCCGTGGTCGGGGCGACCGGGGACGGGTAGCCGATGGGCGTAGGTGGATAGCAGCCGGCGGGTGACGCTCGGCGCCACGACGGCGTCTCCGCTTGCGACCGCGCGGATGCCGGAGAGTAGGTCGGCCGGCGGGGTGTCCTTGAGCAGGAAGCCGCTCGCCCCAGCCCCGAGCGCCGCGTATACGTACTCGTCCAGGTCAAAGGTGGTGAGGATGATGATCCGAGCGCTGCTATTCGACTCGACGATCAGCCGGGTGGCCTGCACACCGTCCATCTCGGGCATGCGTACGTCCATCAGCACGACGTCCGGTCGCAGGCGCTCGGTGGCGGCGACCGCCTCGTGGCCGTTGGTGGCCTCGCCGACGACCGCGATGTCGGGTTGGGTGTCGATCACCATCCGAAAGGCCATTCGCATCAGCTCCTGGTCGTCGGCCAGCAGCACCTCTGTGCTCACGGCAGCGCGCCCTCGGCATCGGGGTTCAAGCGCAGATGCACGCGCCAGCCGCCCTGCGGCCTGGGGCCCGCTTCGAGCTTGCCTCCATAGGTCGCGGCCCGCTCGCGCATGCCGTGCAGGCCGCGCCCGCCCGCGGCCGCCACCGCTCGCCCGTCGCCCGTATCGGTGACCTCCAGCTCGACCTCTCCCGGGCGACAGCTGAGCGCCAGGTGTGCGCAGGTGGGGCGGTCGGCGTGCTTGAGCGTGTTGGTCAGAGCCTCCTGCGCCACTCGGAAGACGGTCAGCTGAACGCCGTCGGCGAGCTCGTGCGGGTCGCCGTCGAGATCCATCGTCACCGGGATCCCGGCGGCATTTACCCGGGCGAGGAGATCGTCGAGCCGGTCGAGGCTCGGCTGCGGCTCCAGCGGATGCTCTGATGACTCCTCCTCGCGCAGCACGCCGAGCAGCCGGCGCATCTCCAGCAGCGCTTGGCGGCCGGTCGCGGAGACGCGCTCGGTCGCCTGGATCGCGCGCTCGGGCGAGGCGTCCATCGCATAGGCGGCGCCGTCGGCGAGGGCGATCATCACGGTGAGGTTATGGGCGACGATGTCGTGCATCTCGCGTGCGATGCGGGCCCGCTCGGCGGCGGCGCCGAGACGACCCTCCTGGTCGCGCTCGAATTCAAGCCGCGCGGCCTTCTCCTCCAGGGAGGCGAGCAGGGCTCTGCGTTGACGGATCGAGACGCCGAGCACGGCCGCCGCGGTTCCCAGCCCCGTCAGGCCAACCCAGACCTTCAGCGGCTCGCCCGGCGACCAGCGCAGGGCCGCCATCACCGCCCCCAGCTCGGCCGTTCCGGCGGCCAGCGCGCCCTCGAGCAGACTGCCGTCGAGCGCCACCCAGTAGAGGGCGACCAACAGCGCGGCATCGGCCAGCTGCGGGCCGGCGAGCAGCCACTGCGCCAAGGCGACGCACGCGATCACCACAAAGCAGAGGATCGGGCTGATGCGACGCAGCAGCAGAGGCGCGCACAGGGCGCTGCAGAAGATCAGGGCGAGCGTGTCGAGACGATGCTGGCTCGCCAAGCCGGCGATGCTCAACGCCGCCACGGCCAGGCAGATCGCGAGGTCAACCGCGAGCGGATGGCCGGCGCTCAGCCGGCTCAGCCGCTGCGCCCGGTGGGTGAGCCAGGTTGAGGCGAGCTCTTCCGCTGAGTCATTCATGAGTCCATAGTGGCGGTTCGCGACAGACGATCGCGGTTCTCGCCCTGTCGTCTCCCGAATCAGTCGAGTTCTGCCTCGAGGATCGGTCGGGGATGCGAATGCAGCGATAGGTGCGGGCTCGGAGCTGCGGCGTGCGGCTCGCCTTGGACGTCGCGCTTGGTGAGCGCCACGTAGGCCACAAGTACGGTGAACACGATCAGGGCGATGGCGCTGACCGCGCCGTCTCCCAGGCCGAGACCGGACTGCGCGGGAGGCTTGCTGAACCAGTCGGCGAAGGAGGCGCCGAGCGGGCGGGTCACGATGTAGGCAAACCAGAATGCGACGATCGGATTGAGGTTGAAACGCCACCAGCCGATCGCGGGGATAGCCATGATCGCGGCGAACAGCACCGCGGAGTCGAAGAAGCCAATTTTCAGCGAGATCGCGGTGAGATCGCCGGCGGCGGTGCCGAGCGCGAACGTCGCGAGGACGGCGGCCCAGTAGAAGCCCTCGCGACGGCGGGTCGTGATGCTGTGGATCGAGAGCGTGCCCTCACTGCGATACCAGAAGAAGAACACTCCCGCCACGAGGATCGCGCAGAGCGGGGTCGTCACCGCATAGGACAGGCTCGCCCCAATGTGCACCCCGTCGGCGGCCATCGTGCCGAAGATCGCGACCATCATCACCGCGAACCAGTAGACGGGGGCGCGATACTCCCGCCGGCGCATTTGCAGCCACAGCGCGAACCACAGCCCGAAGATGCCGATCGCCCCGGCCAGCGGCACGCTCTTTTTGCCGAGGAAGTCCGACATCGCCTCGCCCATGCCCGTGGTGAGGAGCTTCAGGACCCAGAAGATCACGATGATCTCGGGCACCTTGGTCAAGGCTTCGGTGGGCACCTTGGTCAGGCCTGCGGCGGTTACCTTGCGTCCAGGTGGAGGATTAGGCATAAACGGCGGAGTGGATCGATGGGGAGTGGATTAAGTGGGTAGGACGTCAGGCGTCGCGGCGCACGAGCAGCAGCGCTGAGGCGGCAAGCGCGAGCAGCGTGTAGCCGCAGAACACCGCGAAGCCGGTCCATGCAGCGAGCATCCCCGGGTCGGTTGTGTTGCTGAGCACGTCCGCGCCGGCGTTTGAGGGAAGGTAGGGGTTGATCGCATCGAACGTGCTGGCAGGCAGCACGTGCACGAGGCCGGGGAGCACGAACAACACGCCGGCGAAGATCGCGATGCCGCCGGCGGTATTGCGTGTCAGCGCTCCGAGGGACATTGCGAACACGCCCAGCACGATCATGTACAGCCCGGTGCCGATGATTGCTCGCAGTGCCGGTGCGTGACTGATCGACACGTTGACGTGCTGCTGGGTGAGGATCGCCTGGGCGCCGAAGAACGCGATCAGCGAGGCGATCCCCATCAGCACGAAGGTGACCGTCGCGAACGTGCCCGCCTTGGCCCAGAGCACGGGCAGGCGGTGGGGCACGGCCATGAAGCTCGAGCGGATCTGCCCGGTTGAGTACTCGCCGGAGATCACCAGCACCCCGAGCACCCCGATCGCCAGCTGAGCCAGGTGATAGCCGCCCAGGGCCGTGTTGATCGGATCGAAGGTGGCGCGGTCGTGCGGGCTCAGCCGGTTCCAGTGCCCCACCGTGACCGCGGCGATCAGCGGGCCGAGACCCGCCATCGCCAGGAAGGCGAACAGCAGCGACCAGCGCGTGGAGCGCAGCGACCACAGCTTGGTCCACTCCGAGCGCAGCACGCGCCTCTGGGTCACGCGGCCGGTGAAGGCACGGCTCCTCGGCGCGGTGGTGACGGGGAGTGTCTCGCTGGCGCTCACGCGGCGGCCCCCACGTTCTCGCTCGCTTCGTTCTCCTCGCCGGCGCTGGCGCGGTACTCGACCGACTCGCCGGTGAGGCTCATGAAAGCCTCCTCCAGCGAGGCCTGTTGCGGCGTCAGCTCAGAGATCACGATCTGTGCCTGCAGCGCGATCTCGCCGATCTGCTGGCCGGTGAGGCCGCCGACCTCCAGCAGACCCTCTTCCGTGCTCTGGACCTCCACATCCTCGCGTCGGGCCAGCGCTTCGCGCAGCTCGGGCGCCCGGGTGCAGCGGACGCGCACATTGGTGTCCGAGGAGGCGCGGCGCACGAACTCCGCCACTGACGTGTCGGCGATCAGCCGCCCGCGCCCGATCACGATCAGATGATCGGCGGTCTGGGCCATCTCGCTCATCAGATGCGACGAGAGGAACACCGTGCGCCCTTCCGATGCGAGGCGCTTGAGCAGGTTGCGGATCCAGTGGATCCCCTCGGGATCGAGGCCGTTGGCGGGCTCGTCGAGGATCACCGTGGCGGGGTCGCCCAACAGCGCGGCCGCGACGCCGAGACGCTGACCCATACCGAGCGAGAAGCCGCCCACCCGCTTGCGCGCGACCTCGCTCAGACCGACCAGCTCGATGACCTCCTCCACGCGGCTGCGCGGGATCCCGTGGGTCTGAGCCAGCGCGAGCAGGTGGTTGTAGGCCGAGCGCCCGGTGTGGATCGCGTGGGCCTCGAGCATCGCGCCGACCTCGTGCAGCGGCGCGGACAGCTCGCGGTAGGCGCAGCCGTTGACCCTCACCGTCCCCTTGGTGGGTGCATCCAATCCCAGGATCAATCGCATCGTGGTCGACTTCCCGGCCCCATTGGGACCGAGAAAGCCAGTTACGATCCCGGGCGCCACGGAAAAGCTGAGATCGTCCACGGCGATCTTCTCGCCATAGCGCTTGGTCACACCCCGGACATCGATCACCCCGTCAACCTACGAGGTGTTGCGCGCCGCTACAACGCCCTGAAGGACCATCTTTGCCCGTCGCGCATCCACCTCAGGTCGCATGCGACTAGGACCTTAGGTTGCGTCGGCGGCGCGTCATCTGAGAGCCGGCCCGGCGAGCTCAGCGCTCTGCTCGCGGCTGCTCGAGGCGGTGAAGTCAGGGAGCTCGAGCTCGATCCTCGCGCCGCCTTGGGGGCGCTCACCGGCGCTGACGCGCCCGGAATGGGCCTGCGCGATCGCGCGGACGATCGCCAGCCCGAGTCCGGTCCCGCCCGAGGCGCGGTCGCGGGCCGCGTCGGTGCGGTGGAAGCGATCGAAGATCAGCTCGCGCTGATCGAGGGGGATGCCTGGGCCATCGTCTGTGACCACGAAACGCACCTTGCCGTTCCTCGCCGGCGTCACATTCAGACGAACGAGTCCGTGTGGGGCGGTGGTGTGCTCGATCGCGTTGCGGGCGAGGTTGCGCAGGGCTTGGGCGAGTCGGTCGGGGTCGGCTCGAAGCGTGCCCTCGGGTATCGGTGCAAGCTCGAAACGGCGCTCGGCGGTGAGGCTCATGCCGTCCCACAGATCCTCGATGTAGGGGCGCAGGTCGATCGGCTGGATGTGCAGGAACTGTGTCTCTTCGGACTTCGCCAGCAGCAGCAGGTCGTCGACCAGGCGAGTGATCCGGGCGACCTCTGCCTGCACCAGGCGCTCGACGCGCCGCACCTCCTCGATCGAGGGGTCGGGCTGGGCGCCGAGCACTTCGAGCTGGCCGCGGATGACGGTCAGCGGCGTGCGCAGCTCGTGCGACGCGTCGGCTACGAACGCGCGCTGGCCGGCGAACGCGGCGGAGAGACGGTCGAGCATGTGGTTAAAGGCATCGGCGAGCACTCGTACCTCGTCTCCTGGGCTGCCGGCCTCATGGATGCGGGGTTCGAGCTCGCCCGCGTCGACGCGGGCGGCGATCGCGGCCATGCGCCGCAGCGGTCGCGAGACCCTGGCGCCGATCAGATAGGAGGCCAGCAGCGCGGCGGCGAGCGCCAGCACACCGGCGAGTATGAAAGCGCGCGCGACGCCGTCCTGGGCGCGGTTTACCGCCGCCAGCGGCTCGCCCACGCCGATCGTGACGCTCGACCGCCCGTCGATGCTGATATGGCGCTTGAGTAGACGCAGGTCCCCGACATCGGGAAAAGCCACGGTGGAGTACCCGTCGCGAGCGGTAATCAGCCGGTGGGCCAAGCGGTTCTCCTGGTCCTGTTCGGCGACCGTCTCGCGATTGTCCGGAGCGGTCAAGCCGAGCAGCTCGGGCTGGTTGGTGCTCGTGCCGGCGCCGGCGACGCTCGCGAACAGCAATGTCGAGCTGGCGCCAAAAGGCTGATCGTGAACATAACGGGTCGCGGCCGCGGCCAGCACATGAGGAGAGTCTCCGCCGAGCAGCTCGAGGTTGTGGGAGAGCTCGCTCGCGTCGCCCGCCAGCTCGTGGTCGATCTGGTGGCGCAACTGCGTCGCCGTGCCGCGGTAAACGGCCACGAAGATCACCGCGGCGAACAGCAGCATCACGATCGCCACCCAGGCTGTAAGTCGCCAGCGCAGGCCCCCCCAGATCAAGGGTTTACGTCGCATCGTCCAAGCGATAGCCAACGGAGCGGACCGTGAGGATCGGCGCGGGATTACCGGGAGCGCCGAGCTTGCGCCTGAGATATCCGATGTAGACGTCCACGATGTTGGTGTGGGGGTCGTGCTGATAGCCCCACACGGCCGAGAGGATCTGCTCGCGCGAGAGGACACGACCCCTGTGGCGCATCAGCTGGACGAGCAGGTCGAACTCGGTGCTCGACAGTCGCACCGGCTCTTCGGTCCGGCGCACCTCGCGGGTGAGGAGGTTGACCTCGATATCTCCGACGCAGAGCGATGTCGCATGGGCTTGCGCGGAGAGGCGCAATTGGGCGCGTACGCGGGCGGCCAGCTCGGCGAGCGAGAAGGGCTTGACCAGGTAGTCGACCGCGCCCGCGTCGAGGCCGGCCACGCGATCCTCGACCTCCCCCCGCGCGGTGAGCACGATCACAGGCACCGTCACCTTGGCCTGTCGCAGCGAGCTCAGGATCTCCATGCCTCCGCGTCCGGGGAGCATCAAGTCGAGCACGATCAGATCGAAGCTCTCACGCAGCGCGCGCCGCTCACCTTCGGTGCCGTCCAGGACGGCTTCCACCGGGAACCCCTCGGCCTCCAGGCCACGCGTGACGAAGTCGACGATTCCGGGCTCGTCCTCGATCAGGAGAATCATTGCTCGCCCCGCCACGCGTCGTTGGGTTGAGAACCCGCGGGGCTCCACATGTGTCAAGCATAGATGCGCCGTGACGGGCGTGTGCTGTCACTGGTCGGGGTGCTCGTCGGCGGCCTGGTCGAGGCCGTGCTCGTCTTGCCCCAGCGCGGGGCCTTTGGCTACAGGCGCCACCACTGAGAACGACAGTAAGAACTCTCTAACCAGCTCTTTAAATGAGCAGAAGGCAAAGACGTCGAAGATGTATCGATGAGAACGTCGCTTTCAAATCGCTCCCGGGACGAGCTCGATCTGCCCGCCCGCCTGGTGCTCGATCTGCCCGCCCGCCTGGTGCATCCCGACGGCGCCGTGCGCCTGGTGGACGGCTGGCCCACACAGAGCGGGTCGCGATGACCGCCGCCGTCGGCCCGAGCACGTACTGGTATCTCACGCGATCCACGGGCGCCGTGTCGCTGATCCTGCTGACCTTGAGCGTCGCCCTCGGCGTGGCCGGCGTCAGCCGCTTCAGCAGCCCACGCTGGCCGCGATTCGTGCTGGACTCGCTGCACAGGAATGTCTCTTTGCTTGCACTCGCTTTCCTGGTCGTCCACATCCTCACGGCGGTGCTCGACAGCTTCGCGCCGATATCGCTGACCGACGCGATCATTCCTTTCGGCGGCAGCTACCGCCCGTTCTGGCTCGGGCTCGGTGCGATCGCGTTCGATCTGCTGCTCGCTGTGGCACTCACCAGCATGGTGCGCCGCCGGCTTGGATACGGCGCCTGGCGGGCCACCCACTGGCTCGCCTACGCCTGCTGGCCGATCGCGGTGCTGCACGGTCTGGGAACCGGAAGCGACGTCAAGAGCACCTGGCTGCTGGCGTTGAACGTCGCCTGTCTGGGGATTGTTGCGCTGGCGGTGGGCACACGTGCGATTGCCGGCTGGCCGGCCCATGCGCGGGTCCGTAGCGGCGCGCTCGGCGCGACGGCCGTCTTCACGCTGTTCCTCGTGCTCTGGCTGCCAGGCGGACCGCTGGGGCAAGGCTGGGCGCACCGATCGGGAACGCCCTCCCCGTTACTGGCGGGGTCTTCCAAGCGATGAGCCCCAGCCTGTGCTCACCCGGACGGAGTCGTACGCTTCATCACCAGTGCCCTGGATGTATTCGCGCAGGAGTTTGCCGACCACGCCCGGCATGGGCCCCGCGACGCATGCTCGCAGCCGTACGAACTGCCACTGCCGGCGCCGATCGAGTTGGCCACGGCCGCCTGAGTCGATGAGCGTGCGCTTGCAAGTGAACCCGATCGCCTGCGAGGCTCACGGTATGTGCGCCGAGGTCTTGCCCGAGCGGATCACGCTGGGCGACTGGGGCTACCCGATCATCGACGAGCGACCGCTGCCACCGGAGCTCACCGCGCTGACCAAGCGCGCCGCTGAGGCGTGCTCCACCTTCGCGCTGCTCCTCACCCGCGACAAGGGGACGAGCTGATCCAAACGTGAGCGCGGCAGAGCTCACGCTGTTCCTATCTGTCTTCCTCGCCTGTGCCGTCGAGGCGGTCGAGGCGTTGACGATCGTGCTGGCGGTGGGTATTACTCGCGGCTGGTCCTCGGCGCTCGCGGGCGTTGGTGCCGCGATCGCCGTGCTCGCTGTGGTGGTTGTGGCGCTCGGGCCGACGTTGAGCGAGCTGCCGATCGACGTGTTGCGTCTGGCGGTCGGGGGTCTGTTGCTCGTGTTCGGCCTGCAGTGGCTGCGCAAGGCAATCCTGCGAGCCGCGGGACTGAAGGCGATCCACGATGAGACGATGGCGTTCGCGCGTGAGACCGAGGCCGCCGGTCGCGCAGGCGTGGGCTCGCAGGGTTTTGACGGTTACGCGTTTACGATCGCCTTCAAAGGCGTCTTGCTCGAGGGGCTCGAGGTCGCGTTCATCGTGCTCACGTTTGGAGCCAACCAGCACCGCATCGGTCTTGCCGTCGTAGCCGCGGGACTCGCCGTAACGTCGGTCGTCGTCGCCGGCATTGCGGCCCGTGCGCCATTGGCGAGGGTCCCGGAGAATGCAATGAAGTTCGTGGTCGGCGTGTTGATCACCTCGTTCGGGCTGTTCTGGGGAACCGAAGGCGCCGGCGCGTCATGGCCGGCAGGTGAGACGTCGCTGCTCGTGATCGTGCCGACGCTCGCGCTCGCCTCGCTTGGCATGGTCTGGATCTTGCGACGGCAAGGGGAGAGAGCAGACGCGCAACCGCGTGGGGGCCCTGCCATGACGGAAAGCGCATGAGCCTGCTATCCAAAGCGCTCCTCGCGATCTGGGATTTCGTCGTCGGCGATGACTGGCTCACGGCGTTGGGTGTTGTGGCGGCGCTGTCGCTGACCGCGCTGGTCGCCACGACCAGCGTTCCGGCCTGGTGGCTGATGCCGATTGCGGTGCTCGGCCTGCTCGGCCTCTCGCTCTGGCGCGCCGCTCGGAGCGCGCGCGTGGATCGAGCTCGCTGAGGACTCGACTTTGGAACTTCGCGCCCGGCGAGGCGTTCGACGCCGGCTTCACGCATGGTGCTGGGCTGCGAGCCTCCAGCCGTGTTGCTCCAGCCTGGTCAGCCCGTGATGTAGACGATGTCACCGAGCGCCAGCATCCCGTAGACCCGCTCGGCGGCGGAGACCGGGAGCTCGACGCAGCCGTTTGACTGGGGGCTGCCGTAGGAGCCCCGTTCATACCCGTGCACGGCGTCGCCGCCGTTGAAGTAGTTGACCCAGGGAACATCGGGAACGTCGTAGTGGGTGCCGTCGGGGTCGGTTCCGATCATCGTCGTGGAGACGTCGCGGGTGAAGATCGGGAAGACACCCTGGGGAGTTTCCGCGCCCGGCACGCCGGTGTTGGTGGGGCTGGAGAGAACTACGTGGTTGCCCTTGTGCACCTCGAGGGTCTCGGGTGAGGACTCCGTCACGGTGACGAAGATGTAGGGGCTCGGGTTACGGTGGTCGGTGGTCTCGGCCGCCAGCAGGCTCAGCCAGATCCGCGCGTTTGAAGCGCCCGTCGATTCGATCCCGTGGTCGGCCTCGAAGACAGTGAGGGCGCCCTGGGTCGTCTCGTCGAGCTGACCATAGGCCAGGGGCGGGGCGTCGTGCACGTTGGCGACCAGAGCCCCCGTCGGCGGGTGAAAGGCGTGGTGGGCGGCTGCGCTCCTGGTCTCCGCTCCGCTCGGCAGGTGGATCCCGTAGAGGGAGTGGAATGTATAGGGCAGAAAGCCCAGGCGGGCCAGCGCCTGCTGGAATGCCTTCACGGGCGGGCATGCGACGTGCAGCGTGAGCTTGCGGGTCTTGCCGAGGGGAGTCTGTCCGGTGGCCTGGATCGAGGCTGGGATCGTGAGCTGATAAGCGGTACAGGGCTCGAGCGTCGATGCGGGCGTGAAGTACTCGGAGTCTCCGATCGTGCTCCAGGCGCCGGCTACCGCGGGGGTCACCGTCGGACGCGGCGATCCGATTGCCGGCTGACCCGACAGCCGCACCCGCAGCGGGGTCGTCCCGTCGCTCGGCGTCCGGTCCGGAAGTGCCGTCAAGGTGGTGTGCGGCTCCGCGGCGACGGGAGTCGCCGCGCTGGCCTGATGGGATCCGAGCAACCCGCTGACACTGTGATCGCGACCGGCAAGCAGGGCTATCGCGGCGACAGCGATGGCCGCTGCCATCAGCAGCACGCCCGCGGACCCGGCGCCCCTGTGGGCGGACCTGGCACTCCTGTGGGGCATCGCCCGAGAGCTCAGCGAGAAGGCGTGTCGATGAGCATGACCAGCTGAGGGATCCCCGTCGAGCGTCATCACATGCAGGGTAACGCGTCATAGGCCGTAATTGGAAAGGTTCTTGTCAATTGATGGACAAGCTTTGTTCTGGCCGCCGCTGAGCGTGAGTTCGAGCAAGGTCAAGCTCGTGGCCGGGCCACGACCTCAACACCTTCGACGACGCCCGCGCCCGCTCCGCCCAGCGAAAAATACGGCTACTAGCGAGCAACGGCCTCGGGCGCGCGTGAGGCTAGACTGCGCTTTCCCGCCGGAGTAGCTCAGTCGGTTAGAGCAGCGGAATCATAATCCGCGTGTCGGGGGTTCGAGTCCCTCCTCCGGCATCGCGAAATGGCTGCAAATAACATGTTTTTAGAGTAGCAAGGCGATCGGACGGACGAAATATTTCTCTAGATATTTCTCTAGCGGCCCGCGCGACGGTCGTGGAGGGCTTGAACACGACTCTAGCGCGCGCGAGGCAGAGGGTGAGCGTTCTCCCGTTCGGCTTGGGTTAGGTGGCTCACCAGCGTGCGCCCGGAGGGCCTGCGAGCGGAACGCCGATGCCGGAGGAGGGGCTGATCGCTGTAGGCACGCTGGCGCACCGCGGGTTGCGCCCCACAGTCGCAGGCGTGGATTCAGCAAGGGACCGCGCCACCCCGGCACCGGCATCACACAACAAGCCCCAAAAGGAGCGCACCTATTCTACGCCTCTACACCGAACATCATTCGATCGCAGGCTGACACAGCCGCTCGCGGCCGTGACGGCAGAGCGCCTGCCAGTCGCAGTCGGTCACGCATCCGGGGCTACCCAGCGCGGACCTCACGGCTGCGGGCCGGCGCGAGTGGTGTTTAGCGTCCCAGCAGCTCCTCGATGATTCCGATGAGGTGGCGCTTGGCGGTCGGACTGATGCCTTGGTCCGCGCGGATCGCGTCGGTTACGTCTGGCGGGTCAGCCGTCTCGCGTCCGGTGAGTAGCCAGTCGGTGCTGACGCCGAGCTGGCGGCCGATCTTGAGCAGCATCGGCAACGGCGGGGCGACTTGTCCGAGCTCGATGTGCGAGACGCGCTGGCGGCTAACGCCAAGCTCTTTCGCGAGCTCGGCCTGGCTCAGGCCGAGCTGCTCCCGCTTCGCGCGTAGCTGGGTGCCGATGATACTGAGCATGTTGCGCACACTGTGCCACGCGGACACTGAGTTGAGCAAATCCGCAACTAGCAGTTGCGCATGGTTTCGGCGAGCGTGGTCTGTGTGCCGCGATCAGGTTTCATTTGACCGTGTGCGGAGCGGGTGCTATGACCCTTGCATGGATCGAAGCCAGTTGCCGTGATGACCCGGGACCCAAAGCAATCCAATCGTCTAGGTGTCCGCGCGCTGCAATTCGTGCACGGCGGTACGGAGAGCCTGATCGTGCGCGAGCTGCAAGCAGGCGCTCGGACCGTTGACGAGCTCTCGCAAGCATTGCCGACGATCAGCCGCGAGGTTCTCAACGAGCACCTCAAACGTCTCACCCGCGAAGGCTGGCTCAACGCCAAAGCCGACACCCCCACCGGCACGAGCCCTAGCGCCTACGGCACACATCGGGAGACGATGCCCCAGCTTCCCCCCGGTGCCGGCTCGCGCGTCTTTGCGATCCTCTCCGACGAGCCGACCCGGAGGATCCTGCTGCGTGTGGGGCAAGCCCCCCGCGACGTCCGCCAGCTGGGAGCCGATCTCGACACGAGCGAGGCGACAGTACGCACCACCCTCGCCAAACTCTTGTATCAGCAGTTCATCACCCAGCAGGGCACCGGATCACCGAACCGCAACTTCGACGCGCCGTTCGAGCTGACGCGCTCCGGTCGCGGACTGGCAGTGATCGCGTTCATGCTCGCCCGCATCGAGTGGGCTGCCCTGAAAGCTGACGGCGCGCCACCGCAGCACAGCCTGCGCGAGTACCTACAGCTCCTCACCCCCGAAGCAGTGGTCCCCCGCGCTCTCAACGGCCAGTGCAGGCTGGTGGAGCGCTACCCGGCGGCACCGTCACAAACGGTCTCACTACGCATCGAGTACGCCTCGATCACCGTCCAAGCAGGCGCCGGTGCCGCCCGGCCGGATGTCCAAGTTAGCGGTCTCCCACTCGCCTGGGACGGCGCGCTACTGCACGCCAACACACGCGAGCTGCTGCTCACCGGCAATAGGGCACTATTCGACGTCGTACTCCGCGCACTCGCGGACGCCCGCTAACCCAGGCTCCCATCGCATGGCTTGGCGGGCGGATCGTCGTCGGGGTTGAGCCGCACGCGGGCGAGCCAGTCTGCCTCGGGGAGCGTCCTGGCGCTACCGGCTGAGCAAGGCGCCGCGGCCGTGCTGATTCCAGGCTCTCGCTTCAGCGACGCGGAAGCTGCCTGCTGCTCGTGTGGCGGCCTAAGCGGCATCCCGTATACGATCGCTTAAGTCCGACCACATCTGAATGCGAGGCCTGCCGATGACTGACTTTCTTGACGAAAAGCGCGCAGAGATCGCCGAGCAGCTGGCCAAGCTGAAGCCTCTGGTGGACGAGTACCGCCGTCTGGAGGCCGCCACCGTAGCTCTGGCCGACATCCCGGCCGCCCTGGGTGGGACATCCGCGACAGCGCGACGCCCCACCCGTGGGCGTCGAGGCCCCGGTCGCCCGCGCGGCTCAAAGACGAGTGCGAAACCAATAACCGCGCATGTCTCCCAAGAGCCACCGTCGAGTGGCAAGCCAAGTGCAAAACGTAAACGGAGGCGGCGTAGGCGCACAGGCACGCGTGCCAGGGAGGCGCTGAAGCTGATCGGCGCCGATCCCGGTATCACGATCCCCTCGATGGCCGCGGCGATGGGTATCCATGCGAACTACCTCTACAAGGTGGTCCCATCCCTTGAGAAGGCGGGCAAGATCAGGAAGGACGGTCACGGCTGGTACCCCAAGGCAGCTACGCGCGTCGGGGCGTAGACGAGCCGGTTAGGGCTTGGCTTGGTGGGCGAGCCAGTCGTCGAGCATATAGCGCGTAAAGCGAATGTGGCGTCCTACCCGATGGCAGGGCAGGCGACCAGTCCGCACGGCCTCATAGACCCAGCTTGTCTTGACGTTGAGATACCAAGCGGCCTGCTCCGGGCGCAGGAGTCGATCCTCGGCCAATGTGGTGGGCGAGTTTGCCGTTGATGTTGCTTCCATGCCGGTTATAGACCGCCAGGAGGCTGAAACGGCCAACGAATTCGCGTGGTGTCATCGCATAGTTGGTATACCGCCCCCTTGATGAGCGTGGCCTTCCTGATCAGAAGGTCGCGGAGGAGCCAATGAGGCGGAGGTAGAGCAGATGACCATGGATGATGGCAGCGAGCGAGCAGGCGACGAGCTGGCAGATGACGAGCAAATGGATGACGAGGAGACGCGCGAGGTCCTCATCAGGCATGGAATAGCCGAGCTGGTGCGGGATGGGCTGCGGAGCCAGATCTCTAATTTCGCTCGGCAGGTGGCTGACACCGATGGTCTGACCGCCAACCACGGGCATCCCGAGCGCTACCAGGTGCCGCTCCAGCGCCAAGATGCCCCGCGGGCGCTCATGGAGGAGCTAGGCTGGAGTGCCTCAGAGGAAGACGCGTACATCGACCTGGGGCGCGATGAGTGGGCGCTCGTCCAGGCGCTGCAGGACCAGGTGGCCGTCTTGGCCAACGTCCTCCATGAGAACCCCGAGGAGAGCGAGTTCCTAGCGGGCATCACTGGCCAGTTCCAGGAGTTGCTGCCATTGTCCCTCCTCGTCCTGCTGAGGAGCCGGGCGAACGATCTGATGTCCGCGGCGTAGCTCCACACTCGGAAGAATCCGTGGCTAGGAGGTCCTGATGGTATGAAGGAGAAGAAATGGACACCCAAGGGCCAAGCGCTTGGCGAAGTGGTGTGCAAACGTCGGCGAGAGCTGGGCCTGTCCGAGGAGGACATGGCTCGTGAGATAGGCCGGTCCCTGGACTACATCAAGCTCCTTGAGAGAGGCATGTGCGGCGACCTGCTTGAGAACCTGTCCCCTGAGCTGTCCAACGCCTTCGCAGAGGGCGAGGAAGAAGGCAAAGCGAAAGCCGCAGCTAGGCACGCGGCTCAGCGCGATCACTGAGGCGCTCCCGAGCTGCGCCTCTTGGGTCAGTCCGTAACGCTTACGTGCTTGGAGGAGGTTGCCGGCGATTTGGGCGACTGCGTCCACGCCGGGGATAGTCTGCGAGCTGGCAATGCTCGGCGTCTCAGTCTCGGACACCTAGTATCTTGCGGAGCCGAACGATGCCCAGAAAGTCCTTTAGGAAACCCCAAGCGTCCAAAGTTGACGAGGAGCCCGCTTGGTCGGATCCGAGCCTGCGAGAGCCGCGCTACTCGCAGTCGCTTGAGCGCGGTCTGGCGCCTCAAGCTCAGCCCCCAGCTGACGCAGAAGCGGCGCCCCCGCCGGGAGCGCCGCCAGCAGCCACTCCATTCAACTGGATACTGGTGCTTTCCCTCGGCGGTTCGACAGTCCTCGCAGCCGGCCTGGTGGTGGCTCTGTTGCTCGCGATAGGTGTCCTGCACACGTAGGCTGCGAACGCGACTGATGGCTGGCCTCGAGGGAGCTGCTGCGGTCTGCGCTCGTTGTCCTGCTCGCTCACGCCGGGACTGGCAGCGCGACCGCGTCGCGACCCGATGGCTCCCACCTGCCCGCATCCAGCATCCCCACCCCGACACGCGATTCGACGCCCGCACCCAAGGCAGGATCCGCCAGTGCCATACGCACGCTGGGATCTGTGCGAGGGGCCGTCAGCAACGGGCTACCAAACATTCGTCCACTCTGGTACGGTACCGCTCAAGTAAACGCCCGCAACGACTACGGTGATCAAGCAATGCCCGGAAGGACACGGGCAGATGCGGAGACTACGGAGAGAAGAGAGCGTGCATGAGGCACATCGCTGTAGGGGAGGCATCCATCTCGTTGTAGGGCCGACAGCACCGCGACTTGCGCAGGCCCCTGATGACGGCCGGGGGCTACGAGTTCGTCGCTTAGCGCTCTGTTCGGTGCTCGATCGGCGGTCACGTCATGGCGAAGCGTCGCGCAGGAGTGTTGCGGGCTCGACATTCGTCAGGGATTGCGTAGTCCGATTTTATACAGCTCGCTAACGAGATTCACGTAGATATAGGTAGCTTTGACATGGTGGACAGGGACGGTTGTACGGAAGCGACCAACAAGGGAGTGAGAACATGAGCGGCAGTCTTTCTACGGTGCCTTTGGCGAGTCAGGAGTTCGTCCCTGGGCCGCATCCAAACGTACCCAACGTGATCGAGACCGAAACAACCGACCCCCAGGCTCGTGATGGCGCGGCCATCGTGGGCAGCGAGCGACGCTTGCGCCCGCGCCGGACCGACCTTGTGATGGAGTGGCCGCGCGTGAGCGTGATCATCCCCACGCTCAACGAGGAGCAGAACCTGCCGCACGTCCTGACGAAGCTGCCTGGGCGTCTGCATGAGGTGATCATCGTCGATGGCTTCTCGACCGATGACACCCTCGATGTCGCGCGTCGTCTGCGACCGGACGCCAAGATCGTCATACAGGAGTGCCCCGGCAAGGGAGATGCGATGCGCTGCGGCTTCGAGGCCGCCACCGGCGATGCCCTCGTCATGCTTGACGCGGACGGGTCTGCTGACCCAGCTGAGATCCCCGCCTTCGTCGAAACATTGATGGCGGGAGCGGACTTCGCGAAGGGCACCCGCTTCCGCGAGGGGGGGGGG
>Ga0208849_1000314_pt1 | contig 47485 bp, 34 predicted proteins | sample NGESurdeep072012_10_FD_184470 | JGI IMG/M metagenome (GOLD analysis project Ga0208849, IMG submission 184470) | Arctic peat soil microbial communities from Barrow, Alaska - NGEE Surface sample 53-3 deep-072012 (SPAdes) | ecosystem: Environmental > Terrestrial > Soil > Wetlands > Peat ... | reverse complement strand
ATCAACAGCTTCGCAGATGCGGGCTGGAAGCCCGCGCTCCGGCCGCGGAGGTTCGACGAACTCGCATCCCTTCATATTGGTCGAAGCGGACGACTAGGACGCCCGCGTCCTCTCAAGATCATCGGTGACGGACAACCCCAGGGCGGCGAACATCTCCGCCCGGGGCGGCCCGGGCTTCTCGGCGTAGAAGCGGGCGTTGGCCTTGCGGCCCCTCGCCCAGGTCGCCAGGATCGTGGCCATCGCCGCCGGGCGGATCAGCCATGCGCGGGGTGGGGCGAGCATGTGGAAGCCGCGCAGGGCCGCCCGCATCAGGCCGATGTCGCGTCGCACGGCGATGGCGACGCCGTCTTCGAGAAAGCTCCGCGTCAGGCGTCCGCGCCAGGACGGCTTCCAGGCCGGATCCAGGCCATGGAGCGCGCGGCGGGCGGCGCCGCGGTCCTGCTGGGCCATGTCGTCGTGGTAGGGTCGCAGCGACCCGCGCACCCGCTCGGCGTAGAGCCGCGCCCGCGCCGCCGTGTCGGCGGTCTCATCGAGGGCGTCGCGCAGCAGATGGGCCTGGATGGCCGCGAAGGAACATCCCCGGCCATAGAGCGGATTGGTCTGCACCAGACTGTCGCCGACACGGAAGAAGTCGCCGATCAGCGGCGCCCCGCCGGGCGCCATCTCCCGCCAGCGGCTCTTCAACTCGCCCATGCCATGGACCCGGCTGACCGGCGCCGCCGTCGCCGGGTCGGTCCACGGCGCCACGCCCGGCAGGCGCGCGCAGATCGCCTCGAAGCATTCGGGACGCGGGATCGCCGTGCGCAGGGTTTCCTCGACCTCCGGCGCGGCCAGGGTGATCGAGAACGTCCCATTGTCGGCGGGGAAGACGGCGAACTTGAGGTAGCCGAGGTCACCGGTGGTCGCGAAGCGGCCGCGCGGCGGCTCCGGCGCGCCGGAGACCCGGCGATAGAAGCGGGTGTAGTAGAGGATGGCGCAACTCTCCTCTTCCTCGGGGACATCGATGCCGGCTTCGGCGAGCCAGTCGGCGACCGGCGAGGATCGTCCGCCCGCGTCGATCACCAGGTCGCCGGCGATCTCGCCTTCTCCATCGACTCGCAGACCGCGGGCGCGGACCGCGCCGTCCGCGCCCGGCTCGGTGATCAGGCCGCGGACGAAGGCGCCCGAACGCAAGGTGACGTTCGGCCGGGCCTCGACATGGCGGCGGATGACCAGTTCCAGGGTCGTGCGGCGGCTGACGATCACCGCCAGTTCCTCGTCTTCGGGCGCCGCGAGGTACCCCTGGCGTAGCGAGGCGGGTAGGCTGTCGGCGAAGCGCGGTTCCCGAGCGCCGGCCTCGCGCAGGGCTTCCAGCAGGTCGGGATGCTCGGCGCCGATCAGCGTGCGCAGCCGGGCGAGGAAGGCGTGGCTGTGGCGCAGATGGCCGACGCCCCGGCGCGCCCAGGCATCGAAAGCCTCTTCCGCGCCGCCGGGCGGCGGGGGCGGGTCGCGCTCGAAGAGGGTGATTTCGCGACCGCTCGGGGCCAAGGCCAGGGCGGTGAACAGCCCGGCGATTCCCGCCCCCACCACCAGCACCCGCTCGACCATCGCCCGCCCCCACTCCCCACGCCGTGGCTAAGCGGCGTATTTCGACGGGAAAGGCAAGACCATGGCGGGCGCCATTTCCATCCGCGCGCCATCGGCCTAAAGCCTCGCGCCATGCGCGTCGGCGAGGGGGATTCCAAGACGGCCTTGAGCGCCGGCGCCCGGCGCCGGCGATTCGGCGGCCTGATGCTGGGCTCCATGGGCGTGGTGTTCGGCGACATCGGCACCAGCCCGATTTATGGCTTCAAGACCGCCGTGACCCAGGCGGCGCGGCGCGTGGTCGGCCAGGAAGAGATCTTCGGCGTCGTCTCCCTGACCCTGTGGGCGCTGATCATCGTGGTGACGATCAAGTACGTCAGCTTCATCATGCGCGCCGACAACAAGGGCGAGGGCGGCATCCTCTCGCTGATGGCCCTGGCGCAGGGCGCGCTTGGAGGGCGCACCCGCACGGTGCTGATCCTCGGCGTCTGCGGCGCGGCCCTGTTCTATGGCGACGCCATCATCACTCCGGCGATCTCGGTGCTGTCGGCGGTGGAGGGCCTGAAGACCGCGCCCGGCCTGGCCGACGCGATCACGCCGGCGGTGGAGATCGCCATCACCCTGGTGGTGCTGATCGCGCTGTTCATGGTCCAGTCACGCGGCACGGCGAAGATTTCCACCTGGTTCGGACCGATCTGCCTGGTCTGGTTCATCGCCATCGCGGCGCTCGGCGTCATGCACATTCCCGACGAGCCCAGAATCCTGCTGGCCGTGAATCCGCTACGAGGCCTCTCGTTCCTGGCCAGCCACGGTCTGATTGGTCTCTTCGTTCTCGGATCGGTTTCCCTGACCATCACCGGCGCCGAGGCCCTCTACGCCGACATGGGTCACTTCGGGCGCTTGCCGATCCAATGGGCGTGGATGGCGGCGGTATTTCCGGCCCTGACCCTGAACTACCTGGGCCAGGGCGCGTTCGCGCTGCATTTCCTGGCGACCGCGGCTGGTCACGCCACCGGCGGCAGGGACCAGGACTGGTTCTTCCTGATGGTTCCCGAGGTGCTCCGCATCCCGATGGTGGTCCTGGGCACCGCCGCCACGATCATCGCCAGCCAGGCGGTGATCAGCGGCGCCTATTCGCTCTCCAGCTCGGCCATGCAGATGGGACTGCTGCCGCGCCTCAACATCCGCCGGACCTCCGAGACGCAGTCCGGCCAGATCTATCTGCCGACGATCAATCTGCTGCTGATGCTGGGCGTCATCCTCCTCGTCGGCATCTTCAAGAACTCCGGCGCCCTGGCCAACGCCTACGGCCTGGCGGTGACCGGCACCATGTCGGTGACCACGGCCCTGGCGGCGGTGGTCGCGCGGCGGTTGTGGAAATGGAGCCTGCTGAAGACCGCCCTGGTGGTCACCCCGCTGCTCGCCGTCGATCTGGCCCTTCTGGGCGCCAACTCGCTGAAGCTGCTGTCGGGTGGCTGGGTGCCTCTGGCGATCGGGGCCAGCGTCGCCCTGGTCATCGCCACCTGGCTGCGCGGCAGCGGCATCATCGTGCGCAAGGCCCGCCGCGACCGGATTCCTCTGGCCGATTTCCTGGCTTCGCTGCAGCGCCGGCCAAGGCCGCGCGTGCCGGGGATCGCCGTCTATCTGACGTCCGAACCCGAGCTGACCCCCAGCGCCCTCCTGCACAATCTCAAGCACAACGGCGTGCTGCACGAGAAGAACGCCATCGTCAGCGTGCGCACCGTCGATGCGCCCCGGGTGCCTGAAGCGGCTCGAACCCGCTTCGAGGTGCTCAACGATTCCTTCGTGCTGGTGAACCTGGAGTTCGGCTTCATGGAGCGGCCCGACGTGCCGGCGGCGATGCGCGACCTCATCGTCGGCGACCTCGTCTTCGACCCGATGACCACATCCTATTTTCTCGGTCGCCGGACCATCGTTCCCGGCCACGACCACGGCGTCCGCCTGTTGCAGGATCGCCTGTTCATCGCCCTGGCCAAGAACTCCGCCGATCCCAGCGACGTCTTCGCCATTCCCCCCGGAAGGGTGGTCGAGATGGGCGTCCAGGTCGCGGTCTAGCGGTGGCCAGGAACGCCCCCCTCTTCGAGCCCCAGCTCCTCGATCATCGCCTGGCGGATGAGGAACTTCTGGACCTTGCCGGTGACGGTCATCGGAAAATCCTCGACGAAGCGGACGTAGCGGGGGATCTTGTGGCGGGCGATCTGGCCGTCGCAGAAGGCGCGGATCTCGCTCTCGTCGGCCGCCTCGCCGGGATGGAGGCGGATCCACGCGCACAGTTCCTCGCCATAGACCGGGTCGGGAAGGCCGACGACCTGGACGTCGGCGATCTTGGCGTGGGCGAAGAGGAACTCCTCGATTTCGCGCGGATAGAGGTTCTCGCCGCCGCGGATGACCATGTCCTTGATCCGGCCGACGATGGCTCCATAGCCCTCCGCGTCGATCACCCCGACATCGCCGGTATGCATCCAGCCCTCCGCGTCCAGGGCCTCGGCGGTTCGCGCCGGCTCGTCCCAGTAGCCGAGCATCACGCAATAGCCGCGCGTGCAGACCTCGCCGGCCACGCCTCGCGGCGTCACCGCGCCTTCGGCGCCGACGATCTTGACCTCCACATGCGGCTGGACCTTGCCGATGGTCGAGACGCGGCGCTCCAGGGGATCGGCCGGGGAGGTCTGGAAGCTCACCGGGCTGGTCTCGGTCATGCCGTAGGCGATGGTGACGTCCGGCATGTGCAGCCTGCCGATGACCTCGTTCATCACCGGGGCCGGGCAGGGCGCGCCGGCCATGCAGCCGGTGCGCAACGAGGTCAGATCGAACCGGTCGAAGTCGGGATCTCCGAGAATGCCGATGAACATCGTCGGTACGCCGTAGAGCGCCGTGCATCGTTCGGCTTCGATGGCTCGCAGCGCGGCGGCCGGATCGAACACCTCGGAAGGATAGACCATGGCCGCGCCATGGGTGACGCAGGCCAGATTGGCCATCACCATGCCGAAGCAGTGGTAGAGCGGCACCGGGATGCATATCCGGTCGCCGCGCGCCAGCCCCTGCGCGCGGCCGACGAAGAAGCCGTTGTTGAGAATGTTGCGGTGAGAAAGCGTCGCGCCCTTGGGCGAACCGGTGGTGCCGCTGGTGAACTGGATGTTGATCGGGTCCCGCGCTCCGAGACCGGCGGCGATCGTCTCCACCTCGTTCCCGGGCGTGGCCGACGCGACCTCGTCGAAGGCGATCCAGCCGGGACGCGCATCGCCGCCGATCTTGATCAGCGACGTCAGCGCCGGCAAGGCCGCCGCGCCGACGTCCTCGATCATCGCCACATAGTCGCTGGTCTTGAACCGCTCCGCCGCCACCAGGGCCTTCACCCCGACCTTGTTCAGGGTGAAGGCGACCTCCGAGCGGCGATAGGCCGGATTGATCGTCACCAGGATCAGCCCGATCCGGGCGGCGGCGAACTGGGTCAGGGTCCACTCCGCGCAGTTGGGCGCCCAGATGCCGATCCGGTCGCCGGGCGCCAGACCCAGAGCCAGGAGGCCCGCCGCCAAGGCGTCGGCGCGCGTGGCTAGTTCGCTCCAGGTCCAGCGGATGCCCTGCGCGACGGAAACCAGCGCCTCCTCGTCGGGCCACCGGCTCGCCGCCCGCACCAGCGCCTCGCCAATGGTGTGCTCCATCAGCGCCGGCGTCCCGGCGCCGCGCACCCAGCTTGCTTCCGTCATGGCGCTTTCCTTGCTCATGCCCGATGATAAACCTCCCTCCCCTTCATGGGGAGGGACAGGCCGCGCAGCGGCCAGGGTGGGGCAGTCGTGGACAATCACCAGCGCGCGAAACCTCGCCCGACACGGCCCCACCCGTCCCCGCTTCGCGGGGCCACCCTCCCCATGAAGGGGAGGGAGGACGCGAGTCCCTCCGAGCCTCCCCGCGATTGCCCATTCTGCCCGCGCCTCGTCGCCTATCGGGCAGAGAACGCGGCGGCGCACCCGGACTGGTTCAACGGCGCCGCCCCCTCGTTCGGCGATCCCGACGCGCGCCTGCTGATCGTAGGCCTGGCCCCCGGCCGCCAGGGCGCCAACCGCACCGGCCGACCGTTCACCGGCGATTTCGCCGGCGTGCTGCTCTACGAAACCCTGATCGCCGCCGGCTTCGCGCGCGGCTCATACCAGGCCCGTCCCGACGACGGCCTGATCCTCACCGACTGCATGATCACCAACGCCGTGCGCTGCGCCCCGCCCGGCAACCGCCCCCTACCGATCGAGGAGGCGACCTGCCGCCCCTTCCTCGCCGCCCGCATCGCCGCCCTGCCGCGCCTGAAGGTGATCGTGACCCTGGGCGATGTCGCCCGCCGCAATGTGCTGAAGGCCCTGGGCCTGCCGGCCTCGGCCGGCGTTCCGGGACACGGTTCGGAGACGATCGTCCGACCCTACCATCTGATCAACAGCTATCATTGCTCCCGCCTGAACACCAACACCGGCCGCCTGACGGCCGCGATGTTCCAGGCGGTTTTCGCGAGGGCGCGGGCGGTGCTGGGCGCCTAGGATCTCGCACGCCAGACCGAGCTATGTCATTTTTCCAGGAAGACAATTGACGACATAGGCCGAGGCCTCCATCTTGCGGAATGACGCGGGCAACGCTCCTGTTCGAAAGCAAGCGCTTCTACGATGACGACCGAATTGTTCAGGCGAGGATCTGGATCGTACCCAAGCCGGTTCTGGGGTCGATGCACGCGTTCAAGTATTCCCTCTTCTATGGGGGGAAGGGTGAACGCCTGGTCGGCTACGACAACGAGGCCGGCAAGGGCGATCACCGGCACTTTCGGGGCGAGGAAGAGGCCTACGCGTTCACGACGGTCGAGCGACTGGTGATGGATTTTCTGACGGATGTGGCGGCCCTGAGAGGCGGTGTGACATGAATGACGAACTCAAAATCCAAGTGGGCGGCGACCTCAAGGGCGATCTCGACGCCTTCGTTGCGGCCTGGAAGCGCGGCGAAGCCGGTGATGAACGCCCGGAACGCATTCTCGCGTTCGAATCCTGGGAGGCGCTCTCGTCGGTCCTTACTGGCGAGAGGTATCGGCTTCTGAGGCACGTCCATTCCCATCCGGCGCGCTCGGTGAACGCGCTGGCGAACACCCTGAAACGCCAATATCGCCGGGTACACGACGACGTGACGATCCTCGAACGGGCGGGATTGCTGGATCGATCGCATGGCGACGTTCGCACCACGGTCGATAGGCTCTCCGCCGAGGTGGTTCTGTAAATCCGCGACCGGTTCTGGTCCGACCGATCGACCCATGACGGTGGTCAGCTCTCCTCCGTTGCGGGTGGTCTCATGACATGGGGAAAAAATTGTTCGTCCCAATCGTCGGGACGGAACAGGACTTTGCCATTTTCGAGCACCCTGTTCCCAGGATGGTAGGGCGCAGCCGACAGCCGCACCTCCGTGGCGTCGGCAATGTCTGGGTCTCTGTAGTAGTCGAGATGAAAATGGTCCCAGGATCTATTCAATCTTTGGAGTTGATCCACGAGAAGTTCTCTCCCCGCCTCGTTGAGACTCACCTCGAACGCGCCGTCTGGTCGCAAACTGACTGTCACGCGTGGCCGCATCATCGCCTCACCCCCGGTCCCGCATCAAGCGTCCCTGCTCCCGCTTCCAGTCGCGTTCGGCGACGGTGGCGCGTTTGTCGGGGGCGGATTTGCCTTTGGCGAGGGCCAGTTCGAGTTTGGCCAGACCCTTGTCGTTGAAATAGAGGCGGGTCGGGATGATGGTTTGACCGTCGCGGCGCACGGCGCCCAGCAGCTTGTCGAGCTGCTTGCGGTGCAGCAGCAAGCGGCGGGGGCGGCGGGGTTCGTGGTTGAAGCGGTTGGCGGGGCCGTATTCGGGGATGTAGGCGTTGACCAGGGCCAGTTCGCGGCCCTCGACGGCGGCGTAGGACTCGGCGATGTTGGCCTTGCCGAGGCGCAGGGATTTCACCTCCGAGCCGACCAGCGCCAGACCGGCCTCGAATTTCTCCTCGAGGAAATAGTCGAACCGCGCGCGGCGGTTCTCGGCGATCAGCTTGGTCATGCGGTGGCGCCGGCCTCGGCCATGGCGGCGAGAATCTCGGCCTTGACGCCGTCGGCGCAGGGCGCGATCGGCAGCCGGATTTCGTCGGAGCAGAGCCCGAGATGGGCCAGGGCGAATTTGGTCGGGGCCGGCGAGGCGTCGAGGAAGAGCGCCTTGTGCAGGCGGATGAGGGTCGCCTGAAGCGCCAGCCCGGTCTTCCAGTCACCGGCCAGGCAGGCGTCGAAGAAGCGCGCGCAGGCGGCCGGGGCGACGTTGGCGGTCACCGAGATGCACCCCGCGCCGCCATGGGCCATGTAGCCCAGAGCGCTGGGATCATCGCCGGAAAGCAGGACCCAGTCGGGGCCGCAGAGGCGTCGCTGCCAGCTGGCGCGAACGACATCGCCGGTGGCGTCCTTGACCCCGACGATGTTGGGCAGGGCGGAGAGCCGCGCCAGGGTCTCGTTGCCGATATCCACGCTGGTCCGCGAGGGGACGTTGTAGACCAGCACCGGCAGATCGACCGCGTCATTGATGGCGACGTAGTGGCGGAAGAGGCCCTCCTGGCTCGGACGATTGTAGTAGGGCGTCACCACCAGGGCGCCGTCGGCGCCGACCCTGGCCGCGTGGCGGACGAATTCGATCGCCTCGGCGGTGGCGTTGGAGCCGGCTCCGGCGATCACCGGGACGCGCCCGGCCACGATCTCGACGCACAGTTCGATGACCCGGCGATGTTCGGCATGGGTGAGGGTCGCGGTCTCGCCGGTGGTCCCCACCGGGACGAGGCCGTGGACACCGGCGGCGATCTGGCGCTCGACCAGGACGGCGAAGGCGCGCTCGTCGAGGGCGCCGTCGCGGAAGGGGGTGACGAGCGCGGTGATCGCGCCCCTGAACGGACTGACGGGCATTGGGGTCTTGGAGTGCAAAAGGCTGTGATGTCGCCGCCATCTCTTGCGGCCTGCGAGCAGGGTCGGACATTATGTCGCCGCGAGAGGCGAATCAAATGGACCCGCGCGCCGCAATGTCGGCGTATCGGCGCGGGACGATGACGGGGTGATCCAGGTTTCGATGTCAGGGCTCGGCAAGACCTTCGTGACCGCCGGCGCGGTGCTGGCCGCCAGCCTCGCCGCGGCGCAGACCTCTTCGCCCTACGCCGCTCCCCCGCCCCCAGGCTACACGCCGTCCGGCTACACACCCTCCGGCTATGCCCCGGGCTACCGGATCTCGACGCCGCAGACCGCCTATGGCGGTTCGCTGTCGGACTCCGACGCCCAAGGGGTGATGACCGCTCTTTCGGCCGCCAAGGTCGGCGACGGCGCCCGCATCCGCGCGGCCATGGGCGCCATCCAGGATCCGCTGGCGCGGAAGATCGCACTGTGGGCGCTGGCCGATTCGGCGCCCAACTCGATGAGCTTCCTGGAGGCCGACAACGCCCGCCGCGATCTCGCCGGCTGGCCCAGGAGCGCCCGGCGGGAGATCGCCGCCGAGACCCTGCTCGACCAGTCGGGCATGGCCCCCAGGGACATCATCGCCTGGTTCGGCGGCGATCCGCCCCAGTCGGCGCGCGGGGCGATGGCCCTGGCCACTGCCCTCAACGCCACCGGAAGGAACGTCGAGGCGGCGGCGCTGATCCGCCGGACCTGGCGCGAGAGCGTGTTCGAGCTCGACACCCAGGAGGCGATGCTGGCGCGTTTCGGCGGTGTTCTGACCCAGGCCGACGACGTGGCGCGCGAGGATCTCCTGCTCTACGGGCCGCACGGCACCGCCGCCCAGGACATGCTCCGCCTTCTGCCGGCCGACCAGCAGGCGATCGCCCTGGCGCGGATGGCGGTGCGGCGCGGCGCCAGCGACGCCCAGAACCTTATCGACGCCTTGCCCCTGGCGGCGCAGAATTCCCCTGGCCTGGTCTATGAGCGGATCATCAGCCTGCGCGACCGGGGTCAGACCGGCGCCGCCCTGTCGCTGATGGCCTATCTGCCGCTCAGGCTTCCCGATGCGGCGGCCGAGCGTCTGTGGAAGCACGGCGCCCTGGTGGTGGCGGCGATCAAGGCCGGCGACACAGCCTCGGCCTATACCGTGGCCGCCCATTCGGGCCTGACCTCGGGGGCCGACGCCGCCGACGCCGAGTTCTACGCCGGCTGGCTGGCGCTTTCCCGGCGCAGGGACGCCAAGACCGCCGACATCCACTTCGCCAAGCTGCAGGCGATCGGCAAGTCCCCCCTGACCCAGAGCCGGGCGCTCTACTGGCGAGGCCGGGCGGCCGACGCCATGGGCGATGCGGTCGCCGCGCAACTCTTCTACGGCCAGGCGGCGGCCTATTACACGACCTTCTACGGCCAGCTCGCCGCCGCCAAGACCGGCGTGTCGATGATCACCCTGCCCAGGGATCCGGAAATCACCGCCGCCGACCGGGCGCGTTTCGAGGGCCGCGAAAGCGTCCGCGCCGCCAGGATCCTGGCTCAGATCGGGGCCAAGGACACCTTCAAGGTCTTCCTCGCCTCGATCTCCGAGACCCTTCCCAGCGCCGAGGAAGAGGCGCTGCTGGTCGATCTGGCCCGCAACTTCGGCGACCAGGAAGCCTCCATGCGCGTGGTGCGCAACGCCGCCAAGCGCGGCTTCGTGCTGCCCGAGCGAGGCTATCCGATCCGGCGGCCGCCGGCGGTGATGAGCGGCGCCGAGGCGCCGCTGGTCCTCGGCATTACCCGCCAGGAAAGCAGCTTCGATCCGCGGGCCCGATCGGGGGCCGGCGCGCGGGGCATGATGCAGCTGATGCCGGGAACCGCCCAGGGGATCGCCCGGCGTCTGGGAATGTCCTACGCCTCCGACCAGCTCGAAGATCCGGATTACAATATGGAACTCGGCTCGGCCTATCTCGGCCAGCTCGTCGATCAGTTCAGCGGCTCCTATGTGATGGCCACGGCGGCCTACAACGCCGGCCCCGGGCGGCCGACGAGCTGGTCGGGCCTGTGCGGCGATCCGCGCAGCTCCTCCACCGACCCGCTTGACTTCATCGAATGCATCCCGTTCTCGGAGACCCGCGACTACGTCATGCGGGTGCTCGAGGCGACCCAGGTCTATCGCGCCCGACTCAACGGGGGGATCGCGCCGATCACCCTGGCCAACGATCTCAAGCGCGGCGCCTATGGCTACACGCCGATCCGCGCCGCGATCCCGGTGGCCAGCCTGCCCGGCGCGGCGACGCCGTAAAATATGCTTCCTCCCTCCCCTTCATGGGGAGGACAGGCGGCGGACCCGCCAGGGTGGGGCCGTTTCGCCAAATCCCGATGGCGCGTGGCTGATCCAGACAGCCCCACCCCGGCCTTCGGCCGACCCTCCCCATGAAGGGGAGGGAGGGCGCCGGCTCAGCCCCAAATGTCCGGCCTGCGATCCTTCCACGGCGCTTCCTTTTCCAGCTGGCCGGCCAGGCGGAAGAGGGTGGCTTCGTCGGCGTAGCGGGCGGTGAGCATCATGCCGATCGGCAGGCCGGCGGCCGACCAGGCCAGCGGCAGGGATATCGACGGCTGGCCGCTGGCGTTGAACGGCGGGGTAAAGGGAAACACCTCGCCCTGGCGGCGGTTCACTTCGCGCGGGGGGAGGGCGACCGGATCGATGTAGCCGATCGGCGGCGGCGGCGCGCCCATCACCGGGGTCAGATAGACATCGAAGGTTTCGAACAGCGACAGTATCTGACGGTTGATCATCCTCAGGGCCTGCAGGCCCCACATGACATCCTCGCCGGCGACCTTGCGGCCGGCCTTCAGCGAGGCCCAGGTCAGCGGCTCGAGCTCGTCCGCCTCGGGCTCGTGGCCGACGCGTTCGATCAGGCGCTTCATGCCGGCGGCGAAGTTGGCCCCGCCCGCCGGCCCCATGGCGCGATACATGGCGCGTTGGTCGATCCCCAGGCCCTTGGGGATCATCTCGTGGCCGAGCCCGGCGAGCAGTCCCGTCGTCGCCTGGAGGGCGGCCTCGACCTCGGGATCGATCGGGCGGCCGGACGGCGTTTCGGACGACCAGGCGATGCGCAGACGGCCGGGCGAGCGACCGACCTCCTCGAGGTAGGGCCGATCCTTGGGCGGCGCGGGATAGGGCGAGCCGGGCTCGGGACGGCCGGTGACGTCGAGCATGGCGGCGCTGTCGCGCACCGTGCGGCTGACCACGTGATCGACGACCAGGCCGTAGGCGTAGTCGTATCCGTCCGGCAGATTGGGGTTGCGGTCGCGGGTGACCTTCAGGCCCACCAGGCCGCAGCAGGCGGCCGGGATGCGGATCGAGCCCAGGCCATCGCTGGCATGGGCCAGGGGGACCATGCCGCTGGCGACCGCGCTGGCCGCTCCGCCGGACGATCCGCCGGCGATACGGCCGGGATTCCACGGATTGCGGCAGGGACCGAGGTAGGCGGATTCCGTCGTGCCGGTGATGCCGAATTCGGGCGTGTTGGTCTTGCCGACAAGGACGGCGCCGGAGCCGCGATATCGGCTGACCAGCCCGCTGTCGGCGTCATCGACGAGGTCGCGGGCGAAACGGCTGCCGCAGCTCCTCGGCCAGCCGGCGACGGTGAGGCCGAGATCCTTGATCAGGAACGGAACGCCCCGGAACGGCCCTCTCGGGAGGTCCGACGCGGCGACCGACCTGGCTTCGTCGTAGGCCTTGTGAACCACGGCGTTGAGCGCGCCGTTGTGGCGTTCGATGCGCTCGATGGCCGCGAGGGTCAGTTCGAGTGGCGAGATTTCGCCGCCGGCGACCATGGCGGCGAGGCCCAGGCCGTCGTAATCGGCATATTCGGCGAAACCCATGCTTGTTCCTCCGCGCGGTTGGCGGCAAATCTAGCGGCTGGGGCGGCGGCGCATAGACCGGCGGCGCAATAAATCTCGGGAGGGCGGTCGATGCCGGAGTGGCGCAACTGGTCCGGCAGTGTCGTGGCTTCGCCGTCGCGGATCGCCCGGCCCAGGAGCGAGAGCGAGCTGCGCGATCTCGTCGCCGCCGCGGCGCGGGCGCGCGTGGCGGGAACCGGACACTCGTTCATGCCGCTCTGCGAGACCGACGGCCTGCTGCTTTCCCTCACCGACATGGACGGCGAGCTGGAAGTCGCAGGCGACCGGGCGTCGGCGTGGGTTCCGGCCGGCTGGCCGATCGGGCGGCTGACCGCGGCGCTGTGGGAGCAGGGTCTGTCGCTGGCCAACCAGGGCGACATCGACAAACAGGCGGTGGCCGGCGCCCTGGCCACCGCGACCCATGGGACCGGCCGGACGCTGGGCGCGCTTTCGACCATGGCGCTGGCCTTTCGTCTGGTGATGGCCGACGGCTCGGTGGTGGAGTGCGACGCCGGGCGCGACCCGGATCTGTTCGAGGCCCAGCGCGTGAGCCTCGGCATGCTGGGGGTGATGACCCGGGTGAAGCTCGCCGTCCTGCCGGCCTATCGCCTCGGGGAAACCCTGCGGCGGGCGCCGCTGGCCGAGATTCTCGTCCAGTGGGACGAACTGGCCGATCGTCACCGCCATGTGGAATTCTTCGTCTTTCCTTACGCCCACCAAGCTCTTTTGAAGATCCTCGACCCGGTGGAGACCGGCGACGATCCGCCGGCCAGCGACAGGGAGTCCGCCGTCATGCAGGTGGTCAGCGACATCGCCAGGCTGGCGCCTGGGCTCGCCCCGACGCTGCAGCGCCTGCTGACCCGGCTCATCGGCGCCTCCAGCCGCGCCGCCCCGGCCCATCGCATCTTCCCCTCCGAGCGCGACGTGCGCTTCGAGGAGATGGAATATGAGATTCCGGCGGCGGCCGGCCCGCAGGCCCTGCGCCAGGCCATCGCCGAGGTCCGCCGCCGGCGTCTGCCGATCATCTTTCCGCTCGAATTCCGCACCGTGGCCGGCGACGACATCTGGCTCTCGCCGATGAGCGGCGGTCCATGCGTTTCGATCTCCTTCCACCAGTACGCCAGAATGCCGTGGACGGAAGCCTTCGCGGCGGTGGAGGCGGTGTTCGCCGCCGCCGGCGGCCGGCCGCACTGGGCCAAGCGACACACGCTGAAGAGCGGGGATGTGGTCAGGCTCTATCCGATGGCCGAGCGATGGGGCGCGGTGCGAAAGGCCGCCGATCCGACCGCCAAGTTCATGAACGCGCACCTGCGCGAACTGTTCGCGTTCTCGCTGTGAGCGGCGCCCCTCACGCCTTCGCGCTGCACGGTCACCTGATCGGTCGGCAGGGTTCGCGGCGCGACCTCAACACCCCTGCCCTGATCGTCGAGATCGGGGCGCTGGAGCGCAACATCGCCGCCATGGCCACCGTCGCCAAGCGATCGGGCGTGGCGCTGCGACCGCATGCCAAGACCCACAAGAGCGTCGAGATCGCGCGGCGCCAGATCGCCGCCGGCGCGGTCGGCGTGTGCTGCGCCAAGCTCGGCGAGGCCGAGGCCCTCGCCGATGGGGGCATCGACAATATCCTGATCACCTCGCCGGTGGTGGGACCGGCCGCGGTCGGGCGGCTGATCGCCCTGGCGGCGCGTTCGGCCGGCCTGATGGCCGTGGTCGATCATCCAGACGCGGTCGGCGCCCTGGCTCGGACCGGCGCACCTCTGACCTTGGTCATCGACATCGATCCGGGCATCCACCGCACCGGCGTCGCCGACGCCGGCGACGCCGTGGCCCTGGGCGAGCGCATCGCGGAGTCCGCCAGCCTGACCCTTGCCGGCGTACAGTTCTATTGCGGCTCGCAGCAGCATGTCGAGGGGTTCGCGGCGCGCCGGGACGCCATCATCGAGCGCACCGACTACCTGGCGGCGATCATCGCCAGCCTCGCCGAGGCCGGCCTTCCCCCCAGGATCATCACCGGCGGCGGCACCGGAACCCATCGCATCGATCTGGAGTTGGGCGTCCTCAACGAACTCCAGGTAGGATCGTACGTTTTCATGGACCGGCAGTATGCGGACTGCGATCTGGCCGGCGACGGACGACCGGCGTTCGAGACGGCGCTGAAAATCGATGCCCGGGTGATCAGCGCCAGCCATCGGTTCATGTCCACGGTCGATGCCGGCTTCAAGGCCTTCTCCACCGAAGCCGGTCCGCCGCCGATCCTGGCCGGCGCGGCGGAGGGCTCGGCCTACCACTTCATGGGCGACGAACACGGCTGCATCATTCCGCCGCGCGGTGCGGCGCCGCCGGCGCTGGGTGACGTGGTCACCTTCGCCGCCCCACACTGCGACCCGACGGTCAATCTCTACGACGCCTACCACGCGGTGGAGGGCGACACGCTTGTCGGCATCTGGCCGATCCAGGCCCGCGGCCGGTCGGCCTGAGCGCTGCCCTCGCGAAGGACCATCGGGCCATGTCTCCACCGACCGGCGTGCCGGCGAGATTCGAACTGGGCAGAGTGATCGACCGGACGTTCCGGGTGCTGGCGGGCAATTTCGGCGTCTTCGTCGTGCTGTCGCTGATCCTCGCCGGCATTCCCGCCGCCGTCGCGGGCTACGCCCGGTGGCGGGTCGGAGTCCTGGATGGCGGCGGGCAGCTGATCAGCCTCGTAATGTCGATGATCGCCTCGGTTCTGCTCCAGGCGGCATTGATCCATGGCACGATCAGTGATCTCAACGGCCGGCGCGCCTCATTGGGCGACTGTCTGCGCACCGCTTTGACGCACGTGCTGCCGCTGATCGGCATCGGCCTGATGGGGGGCATCGCCTCCTTCCTGGGATTGATCTTCTTCATCGTGCCAGGCGTGGTCATCGCGCTGGCGCTTTCGGTTGCGGGGCCGGTTCGCGTCGTCGAGCGGCTGGGCGTGTTCGATTCCATGGGCCGCAGCGCCAGTCTCACCCGCGACCATCGCGGCGTCATCTTGGTGCTGGCCGTGCTGAACACCATCCTCGTCGGCGTCGGCTCGGCGATCGGCGCCGGCGTCGCCGGGATCGCGGGCCTTGGCGGGCCGGCCTCGCCTCTCGCCCTCGTTCTCGTGACGCCTTTCCTGCAGGCGACGACGTCGCTGATCGGCGCGGCGGGCGTCGCCTCGGTCTATTTCGAACTCCGCACGATCAAGGAAGGTGTCGGCGTCGAGGCGCTGGCGGCGATCTTCGACTAGACCTTGTCGAACTTGTCACGGCGGCGGTGGCCGAACAGCAGGCGGTTCTCGAGCCGCGCGCGCAGGGCGGCGTAGTAGGCGGTGAGAAAGTCGGTGTCGGTCTCCTCCGCGCCGGGACGCCAGGCGATCTTGACGCGGATGCGGTCGGCGACGGCGGCCAGGATGCGCTTGTCGCGACGGCGCAGGACATCCTCCAGCACCTGAAGCTCCCTGACCCCGTAGGCCCCGGCCTGGTCGGCGGTGAAGTCGAAGCGCGCCAGGCGTTCGCGGGCGTCCTCGGCGAGGTCGATGGCGAGACTTCGCTTTGGCGCCTTGACCACCCAGGTCCCGGCCACGAAATCGCCGACCCGCAGGCGGTCGCGGTTGAACAGCGGAAACAGCAGGAAGACTCCCGACCAGATCAGGCCCAGCAGGACCAGGGTGCGATCCACCGGGTCGCCGACGGCGGCCGAGGCGGCGAGAAAGGTGAGCGGCAGGAAGACCTCGATCTCCCTCAGGGCGTTGCGCACGAAGATCGCCTCGCCGCCGAGGCGCCCGCCGTCGCGCGCCGCCACCCGCAGGCCCATCATCCGCTTGCCCGGCGTCGCCGCCCGGGGGGTGAGTTCGAAGGCGATGAAATAGCCGCTGCGCAAGAGGAAGGCGCCCAGGATCCAGATCATCTGGGCCATTTCCGCACCGTCTCCGCGCAGGCCCATGGCCCCCACCGCGGAGATCGCGAGGATGGTCAGGCCGATGAGCGCGGCGGCGATGATCGCCAGATCGAGCAGGAAGGCGGCGGCGCGTTCACCGGCGGAGCCCAGCTGAAGGCGAAGATCGATGCCCTCGGGGATGATGAACCGCCGCTCGAGGGCGCCCCGCGCATCGGCCGCGGGCGCCGGGAGGGTGTCGGCGGTCATGACGGAGCCGCCCGGCGCGGCAGACAGAAGTAGGTCAGCCACAAGACGAGCATGCCCGCGCCGATCGCCCAGCGCGCCCAGTCGAGCCGGATCGTCTGGCGCCCGACGCCTTCGAGGATACCGGCGACGATGAGCATGATCACCACCCCGCCCATGGCCGCGCCGGCCGTGCGTCCGGCGGTGGCCGCCGCCTCCAGGCGGGTCCGATCGCCAGGAAAGGCCACCGCCCAACCGATCCGAAAGCCCGCCGCGCCGCCGATGACGCAGGCGAGGAGTTCGGTGGTGCCATGGATCAACAGCCAGCCCCAGATCTGAAAGCCCATCCCCCGCGAGGCGTAGAGCGCCACCAGGGCGCCGAGACTGAGGCCGGTCTCGGCGATCAGCGCGGCGGTGGGAATGCAGAAGGCGAAACCCAAGGCGAAGGCGAGAATCGAGACCTGCGCGTTGTGCGTGAACAGGAAGGTGGCGAACACCGAAAGACCCTTGCGGCCATGATCATCATAGAGCGCCTGCCGAAGGTAGGCGGTGGTGGCCGTGGGATCGCGGCCCTGGGTCATACCGCCGGGCATGATCGAGCCGTACCAGTCCGGATCATGGCTCACCAGGACGTAGCCGGCGATGGTCGCGATCACCAGGATGGCGGCGGCGGCCAGGCACTCTCGCCACAGCGAACGGACGGCGAGAGGCCAGTCGTCCCGGAAGAACCGCTTGACGCGATCGGCGGGATTGGTCCTCGCCCCATAGACGAAGAAGTAGCCGCGTGTCGCCAGGCCTTCGAGATAGGCGACGAGGTTGGCGTCCAGCGACGTGGCGCGGGCCACCGACAGGGAGGAGACCACGGCGCGGTAGCGCACCGGCAGCTCCAGCAGCTCGTCGTCGGCCAGCCGCGTCACCCTGCCGCCTTCGGCCTTGGCCAGCAGCGCTTCGAGCCGCCGCCAGTCGCCCTCGCGCTCGGCGCGGAACCGCTGGCTCTTGAGCTGGAGGTCTTTCATGCCGGCGCCGTCACATCAGGTCCCGGCGCTTGAGGTCGAGATAGGCCGAGATCAGGGCCGGTCCGATGCTTTCGGCCGGCGCATCGACGATGTGCGCGCCCATCCGGCGCAGGCGGCCGACGACCAATTCACGCTCCTTGAGCAGGGCGGCGGCGGTGACGGCGCGGCTGACGTCATCGGCCTCGATCGGTTCGTGGCGGGCGATGGCTTCGAGCTCCTCGTCGCGCATGACCACGAACAGGATCAGGTGGCGGCGCAGCAGGCGGGTGAGGGTTTCCAGCATCAGTTCGGCGCTGGTGGGATCGGCGAAGTCGGTGAACACCACCAGCAGCGAGCGCCGGCCGAGGGCCGCGCCGAGCTGGGTGAAGCCCAGGGTGTAGTTGGTCTCGTCGGCCGAATAGTCGAGGCCGGCGGCGAGCCGCTGGAGGTGGGGGAACGCCCGGGCGCCTGAGAGGAGCCCCGAAAACAGCTTCGGCCTGGCGTCGAAACCGAAGATCCCCGCCCGATCGCCGAGTTTGAGGCTGACCCAGGCCACAAGGAGAGCGGCGTTGATCGCGCGGTCGATGCGCGGCACGCCGGCCAGCGGCTCGCACATCATTCGGCCGGTGTCGATGGCGAAGACCACTGGGTGGTTGCGCTCGGTGCGGAACTCCTTGCCCAGCAGCACCCCGTGCCGGGCCGACTGCTTCCAGTCGATGGTGCGCGCATCCATGCCGGCGACCATTTCGCGCAGGGCGTGAAATTCAGAGCCGTCGCCGGTGTCGATCTGGGTCTTTATACCGAAGGTCGCGTCCCGGGCGAACAGCCGGATGGCCTCGTCGCGCACGGCGCGGACATTGGGGACCACGGCGATGGGCTTGCCCGGAGCCTCGACAACCTGCTTCCAGACCAGCCCGAACGGGCCTCGCCAGCGGAGCCACAGGCGTTCGATCACGCCCTGGCCGCGCCGCAGGGGGGTGACCGGCGCGGTCGCGGCCCCCGCGCCGCCCGATAACCTCATCACCGCGAGACCTCGACCGAGAGTCAGGCGCGCGTTGGTCTCGATGGCCGCTTCGGCGGCTCGCGGCGCCGTTCCCCTGAACGCGGCGCGCACCGTCACCGTCCCGCTGGCCCCAACACTCAAAGTCGCCGGCGTCACGACGCGAAGATCGAGCCCGTCCCGAGACGGACCGATGAGAGCATCGACGATCGTCAGGCCGAGGATCAGGGCCAGCCACGCCCCCCCCACCACCCACCAGCCCGGCGCGATCAGACCGGCGGCGAGCGCCAGCGGCGCGCCCAGCGCGGTCAGGACGATGGCCTGGCGGGTGGGGTAGATCATCGCCGCCGCGCCGCACCCTCGCTCTTTCGCAGCGCGGGCTTCCAGCCCGCTCTCGCCGGCGCGGGGTCGCTCGAGTTGCGACAAGAGCGGGCTGGAAGCCCGCGCTCCGAACATGTTCCGCCCCGAACGCTCATCGCGGCGCCTCGACCCGGTCGATCAGACCGGCGACCGCGTCATCGACCAGGCGGCCTTCGATTTCGGCGGCCGGCGAGAGAATGATCCGGTGACGGAAGGCTGGTGGGGCCAGGGCCTTGACGTCGTCGGGGATCACATAGTCGCGGCCTTCGATGACGGCGCGCGCGCGGGAGGCCAGCGCCAGCATGGCCGCCGCCCTTGGGCTGACGCCGGTCTCGATGTCGGCGCTCTCCCGGGTGGCGCGCACCAGGGCGACGACATAGGCGGCGATCTCCGCCGTCAGGCGCACCCCGGCCACGGTCTCGATGGCCGCGGCGATCTCCTCCGCGCCCGTCGCCACCGCCACGCCCATGGCGGCCGGATCGGGCTTTCCCGCCCGCGCCCCGTGCAGGGCGACGATGGCCAGCTCTTCCTCCGCGGACGGATATTTCAGCGTCTGCTTGAACAGGAAGCGGTCGAGCTGGGCCTCGGGAAGGGGATAGACGCCCTGCTGTTCGATCGGGTTCTGGGTGGCGACGACGGTGAAGCGGTCGCTCAGGGGATGACCGCGCCCGTCGATGGTGACGTTTCGCTCCTGCATCGCTTCGAGCAGTGCCGCCTGGGTTTTCGGCGGCGTGCGGTTGATCTCGTCGGCGAGCAGAAGCTCGCAGAAGATCGGCCCCTTGGTGAGCGCGAAGGTGCTGGTCTGGAAGTTGAACAGATTGGTCCCGATAATGTCGCCGGGCATCAGGTCGGGGGTGAACTGGATGCGGCCGTAGTCGAGTCCGAGGGTGCGGGCGAAACACTGGGCCAGGAAGGTCTTGGCCGTGCCCGGCGGTCCCTCGAGCAGCACGTGGCCGCCCGAAAACAGGGCCACGAGCATCAGCTCGATGGTGTCGGCCTGGCCGATCACGCCCTTGGCGATCTCGGCCCGTATGCGGCCGGCGAGGGTCTTCACGTCACTGACGTTCACGCGTCATCTCCAGTCTCCAGCGGAAGAGTCTCCGCGCCGCGGCAATCAGCCCGGCGCGATCGGTGACGGTCTCGGCCAGGGCGGTCAGGCGGCCGAGGGTGTCGCGCGCGCCTCGCCCGGCCGAAAGGCGGTCGAGAAAGGCGCCCAGCGCTTCGCCGGTGAGTTCGCGCGGGGCGCCCACCGCCCGGGCGGCGAAATCGCGCGTCATCTGGGCGTAACGGCCGCCCATGCGCGGCTCGCGGCCGGCCAGCCGGATCAGGGCGGCGGAATTATCGACCAGCGCCGCCTTGCCGAGCGCGAAGGCGCGCCCGGTCCGCCGCGGCGGACCGAACCGGCAGGCGGCCTGGAAGCCGGCCAGGGCCGCGGCGACCGCCAGGCAAAGGGTGGCGCCCAGGAACGGCGGATCGAACAGCAGGCGCAGAAGGCTGCGCTCCTTGCCCAGGCCATTGAGGCGGACATCGAAGATCACCGGTCCGTCACCCGCCTTCAGCAGCCGAAGGATGGCCAGGGCGCTGCCGAGGGTGTCCAGGTTCTTCAGGCCCTGAGTGTTGATCAGGTCCGGGTCGGACAGCAGATAGATCTGGCGGCTCGGATCCATGGAAAGGATCGTCGCGCCGGTTTCGTCGGCCAGCATCGGCCGGAAGCCCGCGATGGTGAATGACTGCAGGGACTGCACCGGTCCCTCGGCGAAGACGTCGCCCGGCCGGAACGGCGAGCTGACGCCGTGAAGGACGGGACGTGACGGCCCGCGACGGCGCGCGAGCGTTCCCGTGGCCATCAGAGCGGTTTTCGGCGGCCAACGCGGGTCGATCAGGGCCGCCTTGGCCACCCACCCACGATGCAGGGGGTCGGGCGCCGCCAGCCATTTGGGCAGCACGACCAGGACGGGACCCCCGAACCGCAGCGCCCGCACCGCCGCCTCGGTGGTCATCATCGTGGGCGTCACCACCAGGAGGCCGGCGCCGGCGCGCGGTGGCAATGGCGCGCGGTTGACCAGCACCGGCTCGCCGGCCAGCTTCAGCGCCTCGACCATGCCGGCATAGCCCACCGCCGACTTGGATAGCGCATGCGCATCGCCGTTGTCGGCGCTTCGCAGGTCCGGGGCGTAGGCGAACAGAACCACCAGCGCCGCGAAGGCGAACACGCCGACCACGACCAGCATGAGGGCGGCGGCCGGCGAAAAGACGCGGGCTTCGGCGTCGTCGGCGGCGCTCACGTCCAGGCGCCCGGAAAGGCGAAGGCCTCGTACGAGCGCCGGCACTCGGCGAAGGCTTCGGGACCCAGGGTATGGCCGCCGAAGAAGCTGGCCTCGACGAAGCCGGCGATGGTCATGAACGCCACGCGCGCCGGCCCGGGGACGGCGTCGAGCCGGGCGATGTCTCGCGCCGTCAGCGCCGGCCGCAGCAGGCGGGGGCGACGGCCGTCGATGTCCTCGATGCTGCGGTGGAGCAGGAGGTGGGCGGCGCGGTCGTAGTCGCCGGCGGCGGCCAGGCGGTCGGCGTCTTCCAGCAGGGCGCGGGCTCTCCACTCCTCCGGTCGCCAGTCGGCCGGTGTATGCCGCGCCGCGCCGCGCCGCCGTCGGGAGAAGCGTACACCGACGATCTCGCGCGCGATGAGGAACACGATCATCGCCACCGCCAGGACGACGCCGACCTCGAAGGCGACCTTCAGGATCGGAAAGGCCCTCTCGAAAATCGCGGCCAGGAATCGCCCCAAGGCCTGCATCCATGCTGGTTCATGGGGCATCTTAGGCGCCGCGGCGGGTTTGAAGTCGAACTGAAGGCTCGAATCGCGCAGCAGCCGCTGGTGAACGGCGCTCACGGCGGTCGCGCTGGGTGACCCGCCGTTCAAATCCGCCCCGCCGCTGGCCAACCTGCCGTGCTCCCCCGCCCCGGACCGCTTCGGTCTCCTAGCAGATGGAGGATGAATGGTTGAAAGGGTGTTTGCGGCCCGCGCTCCGGGACGACCCCCCGTCGATGACCTCGCGCAGGATTTCAGGCCCTGAGCGGTCCCGGGCCGACGGCGGGGATCGGGCGGCGAAGCGCAGAGCCGTCACCAAGGGCATCCAGCCGCCGTGGGTCAGCGCCCGGCTCGCCGCCGCCAGACCGAGGGAAGTCCTGGCCAGCCTGACCGATCGCACCGTCTCGGCCCTCGGCGCGGCGCAATGCTCGGGCGGAGAGGTTACCAGGAATTCCCGGCAGGAGAGCGGCCGGTCGGCATGGATCGAGCAGGATTCTTGCTCGAGGAACGGACAGGCGATGCGCCGACGGAAATAGTCGAGCCCCAGTTCGACGACATCTCCGCCGCCCTCCCGCGTCACGCTCTCCAGCCTGGTCAGCAATTCGCCGGATTCGAGCGACGCCAGCGCGGCTTCAAACCGGCCCCGAACCTCAGACCGGCGTGGCTCCGGCGCCGCCGCGACCAGCGACGCCAGGCCGCGAGCCTCGGCTTCCGAAACCGGAACCAGTTGCCGGCAGCATGCCCCGCACCCCGCCCCGCAGGAAATCGTCTCCCCCTGGCGCTCGACGCGCCGGCCGGCGGCGGCCACCACCGCGTCGGTCAGCCCCTGAAACACCGGCAGCAGGTCTTCAGGCGCCAAAGGACCGGCGGGGACGGTGATCTCGAAGGTCGTGGGCTCGCCTTCGATGTCGAGGACGACGTCGCCAGTCAGCCGGTCGGGCGCCCTGGGATCACCCGCTTCCAGGCGCACAGGCGCCGGGACCCCAGCGCCGGGTCGTGATGCACCCTGATTGAACGGCGCGGTCAGGGCCGGTCGGCGCCGACGAGCTGCGTGTGATGGGCGCCCGTATCGCCGGCCACATAGGCGCCCGCGCAGCCGCAAAGCGCCGTGACCGCGACGAGAACGAGGATCGTCCGACTCCTGGAAACCATCGTGAACCTTCTTCCGACGCCACCCCGCCCGCGGACCATAGCGCGCGGCCGGCGCGGGGGCGAGCGGCAAGCGGTCTTGCGCGGGCGCCGCGCGATCCGTTAGGCCGCTTGCGTGGCAAACCCGTCCGTCACCCCCTCGATCGACCAGATGATCGCCGGCCATCGCCCCGGTCACGCCCTCGAGCGCGGCTTCTATCTGCGCGAGGATGTCTTCGCGCGAGACGTCGAGATGCTGCTCGGGCGCTGGACGTGCGTCGGCCACGCGAGCGAGGCGCCGCGGGGGGGCGACTATTTCACCGCTGAACTGGGGACGGAATCGGCCATCGTCGTGCGCGGCGCCGACGGGGTGTTGCGCGCCCTCGACAATGTCTGCCGCCATCGCGGTTCGCGCGTCTGCATCGAGCGACACGGCAGCGTGGCGATCCTGACCTGCCCCTATCACGCCTGGACATACCACCTCGACGGCAGGCTGCGGCGGGCCCGGGAGATGCCGGCCGACTTCGAGCCGGCCGCCTGGCCGCTGAAACCTCTGCCTCTGACCGAGATCGGCGGCCTGATCTTCATCAGTTTCGGCGTCGATGCGCCCAGTCTGGACGCCGCCGCGCCGGCCCTCCAGGCCATGACCGATCTCTACGGCTGGGAGACGGCGAAGGTGGCCGCGCGGCGCGCCTATACGGTCGCCGCCAACTGGAAGCTGGTGATGGAGAACTATCACGAATGCTATCACTGCGCCCCCGCCCATCCCGAGTTTTCCGTGCTGCACGCCCTGGCGCGGCCCAACGCCCGCAAGGTCCGCACGCGGGCCGAAAGTCGCGCCGAGCCGGGCGCGATCGCCGACTTCGAGGCCTGGACCCCGGCGGATTTGCGCGAGACGGTCAGGGTCATGCGCTCCGACCTCGCCGCGGGCGCGGTCTCCGGCAGCCGCGACGGCAAGCCCCTGGCCCCGCTCATGGGCCGCGCGCGCCACGACGGCGCCAGCATCTTCGCCGAACTCGGATTGTTGAGCGCCTTCCTCGCCTATCCCGACCACGGCGTACTCTACCGCTTCATCCCGCGGGGCGTGCTGGAGACGGAGATGGAGGTTCTCTGGCTGGTGCATGGCGGCGCCGAGGCGGGCCGCGACTACGACCTGGACGCCCTCACCTGGCTGTGGGACGTCACCAGTCTCGCCGATAAGGCGATCATCGAGCGCAACCAGGCCGGCGTGAAATCCCGAAGCTTTACGCCCGGCCCGTTCTCACTGATGGAGCCGGGAACCCAGGCCTATGTCGAGCGCTACCTCGCCGAGCTGGAGCGGGTATGCCCTACGACGTCCTGATCGTCGGCGGCGGCCACAATGGCCTGACCTGCGCCTTCTATCTCGCCCGCGCCGGCCACAGGGTCCGGGTTCTGGAGCGCCGTGGCGTGGTCGGCGGCGCGGCGATCACCGAGGAGTTCCATCCGGGTTTCCGCAATTCCGTCGCCAGCTATGCGGTGAGCCTGCTCAATCCCAAGGTCATCGCCGACATGGCGCTGGCCCGGCATGGCCTCAGGATCGTCCTGCGCCCGCTCTCCTATTTCGCGCCGGCCGACGAGACCCGCTATCTGATCCTCGACCGCGACCCGGCGCGGACGCACCGGGAGGTCTCACGCTGGTCGGTCCGTGACGCGGACCGATTGGAGGCCTTTCACGCCCGCCTGGACGGCGTCGTCGATCTGCTTCGCAGCACGCTTCTGAAGACGCCGTTCAACGCCTCGGCCCGGCCGCGCGACCTCATCACCGCCCTGGGGCTCGCAAACCAGGTTCGCCGGATGGGCCTTCAGGGACAGAGCGACCTCCTGGACCTGTTCGGCAAGAGCGCCGGCGATCTGCTCGATTCCTGGTTCGAGACCGATATCCTCAAGGGCGTCCTCGGCTTCGACGCCGTGGTCGGAGCCTACGTCAGTCCGTACACACCCGGCTCCGCCTACGTCCTGCTCCATCACATCTTCGGCGAGGTGAACGGAATCAAGGGCGCCTGGGGTCACGCCATCGGCGGCATGGGCTCGATCACCCAGGCGATGGCGGCGGCCTGCCTGGAAGCCGGGGTGGAGATTTCCACCGACGCGCCGGTGCGGGAGATCGCCATCGCGGGCGGCAAGGCGGTGGGCGTGGTCCTGGAGAGCGGCGAGGATATCGCGGCGCGCGCCGTGGTCTCCAACCTCAATCCCAAGCTGCTGTTCGGCACGCTGGTGGGATCCGAGCATCTTGCGCCGGCGTTCAAGGACCGCATGGAGGCCTGGCGCTGCGCCTCGGGCACGTTCCGCATGAATGTCGCGCTTTCGGAACTTCCCAACTTCACCTGTCTGCCCGGCGACGGGCGCGCCGAGCACCATGGGGCGAGCATCCTGATCACCCCGTCGCTCGGCTATCTCGACCGCGCCTATATGGACGCCCGCACTTTTGGATGGGCCCGGGCGCCGGCCATCGAGATGCACATCCCCAGCGTCATCGACGATTCCCTCGCCCCCGCCGGCCGGCACGTCGCCAGCCTGTTCTGCCAGCAGTTCGCCCCGACCTTGCCCGACGCGGCGAATTGGGACGACCATCGGGAGGCCGCCGCCGATCTCATCGTCGAGACGGTCACCCGCTACGCGCCCAACTTCAAGTCATCGATCCTGGGGCGGATGATCCTTTCGCCGCTCGACCTGGAACGAAAGCTCGCCCTCACCGGCGGCGACATCTTTCACGGCGCCTTGACCCTCGACCAGCTCTACAGCGCCCGCCCGGCGCTGGGCCACGCCGACTACCGCTCGCCTGTGCGTGGCCTCTACATGTGCGGCTCCGGAACCCACCCCGGCGGCGGCGTCACCGGCTGTCCGGGCCACAACGCGGCCCACGAGATCCTGAGGGATCTGTAGAAAGCGCCTTACCTGGGCAGTTCGCTGGCCCCCATCAGATACTCGTCCACCGACCTGGCGCACTGGCGGCCTTCGCGGATGGCCCAGACGACCAGGGACTGGCCGCGCCGCATGTCGCCACAAGCAAAGACGCGCCGCGCCGAGGTCTGGTAGCTGTCGGTATCCGCCGCCACGGCCCCGCGACCATCGAGGGCGACGCCGGCCTGTTCCAGCAGGCCGTCGCGATGGGGGCCGAGGAAGCCCATGGCCAGCAGAACCAAGTCGGCTTTCAGGGTGAATTCGCTTCCGGGGATTTCGGTCATCGACAGGCGCCCATCGGCGCCGGCGGTCCATTCCAGGCGCGCGCACTCCAGGCCCTCGAGACGTCCGTCGGCCCCCAGCGCCCGGCGGGTGGCGACGGCGAAGTCGCGCTCGCAGCCTTCCTCCTGCGAGGAGGAGGTGCGCATCTTCAGCGGCCAGCCCGGCCAGGTCAGGGCCTTGTTCTCGCGTTCCGGCGGCTGGGGCATGATCTCGAGCTGGGTGATCGAGGCCGCGCCCTGGCGGCCGGCGGTGCCGATGCAGTCCGATCCGGTGTCGCCGCCACCGATCACCACCACATGCTTGCCGGCCGCGCTGATCGTCCCGCCAGGCGCGGCGCGGTCCTCGGCATCGCCAGCCCCGCGCCGGTTCTGCTGGGTGAGGTAATCCATGGCGAAGTGGATGCCGGCGAGTTCGTGCGGCGGCAACTCCAGATCGCGCGGCCATTCGGCGCCGCCGGCGAGGACCAGGGCGTCATAGCCGCCGAGCAGATAGTCCACCGAGATCGCCACGCCGACATGGGCGTTCGGCCGAAGCGTCACCCCCTCGGCCTCCATCTGGATCAGCCGGCGGTCGATGAGGTCCTTCTCCATCTTGAAGTCGGGGATGCCGTATCGCAGCAGGCCGCCGATCCGGTCGCTCTTTTCGAACACCGTCACCGCGTGACCGGCGCGGGCGAGCTGCTGGGCGCAGGCCAGGCCCGCCGGGCCGGAGCCGACCACGGCCACCCGCCGGCCGGTGGGCGAGGCGGCCGGCTCCGGCGCGATCCAGCCCTCCCGCCAGCCGCGATCGACGATCTGGCACTCGATGGTCTTGATGGTCACCGGATTGTCGTCGATGTTGAGGGTGCAGGCGGCCTCGCACGGCGCCGGGCAGACCCGGCCGGTGAATTCGGGAAAGTTGTTGGTCGAGTGCAGCGTGGCCAGCGCCTCGCGCCACTGGTCGCGCCAGATGAGGTCGTTCCAATCGGGGATCAAATTGTTCACCGGACAGCCGGTGTGACAGAAGGGAATGCCGCAACTCATGCAGCGCGCGGCCTGGCGCTCGACTTCGGCGTCCGGCAGTGGGCGGACGAATTCCTTCCACGTCTTCAGCCGCGCCTCGCGCGGCGCATGGGCGCGCTCGCTGCGTGCGAACTCCAGGAACCCGGTCGGCTTGCCCATCAGCGAGCTACCTCCCTCCCCTTCATGGGGAGGGACAGGCCGCGCAGCGGCCAGGGTGGGGCAGTCTGGATCATCCGCGACCGCGGAGGAGCGTCACACCTCCCCACCCGTCCCCGCTTCGCGGGTCCACCCTCCCCATGAAGGGGAGGGAGGAAGAGAACACGGCGCGCCATCACTCGGCCGCCACGGCCTGGCTCGCGAGGCGCTCGGCCGCGAGGGCTTCCAGAGCGCGGCGGTAGTCCTTGGGCATGATCTTGACGAAGTGGCCGAGCGATGTGTCCCAGGTCTCCAGCAGGAAACGGGCGCGGGCGCTGCCGGTGTGGACGAGGTGGCGCTCGATCAGGATACGCAGGCGTTCCGCGTCGAAGCGCAGTGGATCGCCCATGCCGCTCGTCTCGACACTGACGGAATGACGCCGTGGGCGCAGCGCCGGGTCGTCCTCGCGGTCGGCGCTCGCGCGGACCGCCGAAAGTTCGACCATGGCGAGATTGCAAAGCGCCCCGAACCGACTGGCGGGATCATAGACGTAGGCGATGCCGCCCGACATGCCGGCGGCGAAGTTGCGGCCGGTGTCGCCCAGGACCACGACCACGCCGCCGGTCATGTATTCGCAGCCATGGTCGCCGACACCCTCGACGACAGCCACCGCGCCGGAGTTGCGCACCGCGAAGCGCTCTCCCGCCACCCCCTCGAAATAGGCCTCGCCGGCGATGGCGCCATAGAGGACGGTGTTGCCGACGATGATGTCGGCCGTGGGATCGCGCCTAGCCTTGGCCGGCTGGCGCACCACCACGCGACCACCGGAGAGGCCCTTGCCGACATAGTCGTTGGCGTCGCCGATCAGTTCCAGGGTCACGCCCCGGGCGAGGAAGGCGGCGAAGCTCTGGCCGGCGGTGCCGGTCAGCCGCGCGGCGATGGCCCCGTCGGCAAGGCCGGCGTGGCCATGGCGCCGGGCGATTTCGCCCGACAGCATGGCCCCCACGGCGCGGTTGGCGTTGCGGACGGGCAGTTCGATGGCCACCGGCTCACCGCCGCTCAGTGCCCCGGCCGCCGCCGCGATCAGCTGGTGGTCGAGGGCTTTTTCCAGGCCGTGATCCTGGCGCTCGCTGTTCCACAAGCCTTCGCCGGCGGCCGGTGACGCGGCGTGCAGCACCCTCGACAGATCGACCTGCCGCGCCTTCCAGTGCTCGACGGCGGCGCGCGTGTCGAGACGGCCGACCTGGCCGATCATGGCCTGGACGGTGCGGAAACCCATCGCGGCCATGATCCCGCGCAGTTCCTCGGCCACGAAGAAGAAGTAGTTGATCACGTGCTCGGGCGCTCCGGTGAAGCGGGCGCGCAGCACCGGGTCCTGGGTCGCCACGCCCACCGGACAGGTATTGAGGTGGCATTTGCGCATCATGATGCAGCCCGCCGCGATCAGCGGGGCGGTGGCGAAGCCGAACTCGTCGGCCCCGAGCAGGGCGCCGATGGCGACATCGCGGCCGGTCCGCAGGCCGCCATCGACCTGGACCGCGATCCGGCCGCGCAGGCCGTTGAGCAGCAGGGTCTGCTGGGTCTCCGCCAACCCGATCTCCCAGGGCGAGCCGGCGTGGGTGAGCGAGGTGAGGGGGCTGGCGCCGGTGCCGCCCTCGAAGCCGGAGATGGTCACATGGTCGGCGCGGCACTTGGCGACGCCGGCCGCGACGGTGCCGATGCCGACCTCCGAGACCAGCTTCACCGAGATCCGCGCAGCCGGATTGACGTTCTTCAGGTCGTGGATGAGCTGCTTGAGATCCTCGATCGAATAGATGTCGTGATGCGGCGGCGGAGAGATCAGGCCCACGCCCGGCGTCGAGTGGCGCACCCGGGCGATGTTGGCGTCCACCTTGTAGCCGGGAAGCTGGCCGCCTTCGCCGGGCTTGGCGCCCTGGGCGATCTTGATCTGGATGTCGTCGGCGTTGACCAGGTATTCGGCCGTCACCCCGAACCGGCCGGAAGCCACCTGCTTGATCGCCGAGCGCATGGAATCGCCGCCCGCCAGCGGCGTGAAGCGGTCGGCTTCCTCCCCGCCCTCGCCGGTGTTGGAGCGCCCACCGATGCGGTTCATGGCGATGGCCAGGGTGGTGTGGGCCTCGCGGCTGATCGACCCGAAGCTCATCGCCCCGGTGGAGAAGCGCTTGACGATCTCGCTGGCCGGTTCGACCTCCTCCAGCGCGATCGGCTGGTCGGCGGGGCGCAGCTCCATCAGTCCGCGCAGGGTCAGGAGCCGCCGGTTCTGGGCGTTGATCTCCTCGGCGAAGGCCTCATAGTCGGCGGCGATGTTCCCGCGAACGGCGTGCTGGAGGTTGGCCACCGAGGCGGGCGTCCAGGCGTGGTCCTCGCCGCGCAGGCGGAAGGCGTAGATCCCACCCGCGTCGAGCATGCCGCGATAGAGCGGCGCGTCGCCATAGGCGTCGCGGTGGCGGCGGACGCTCTCGCCGGCGATTTCGGTGAGGCCGACGCCCTCGATGACGCTGGCGGCGCCGGTGAAATACTTCTCCACGAAGGCGGTGGCAAGGCCGACGGCGTCGAAGATCTGCGCTCCACAATAGGACTGGTAGGTCGAGATGCCCATCTTCGACATCACCTTCAGGACGCCCTTGCCGAGCGCCTTGACGTAGTTGGCGGCGACCTGGCCTTCGCTCAGCTGAAGGTCCCTGGCGGCGCGGATCTGCTCCAGGGTCTCGAAGGCCAGGTACGGATTGACCGCCTCGGCGCCGTATCCGGCCAGGACGCAGAGGTGATGCACCTCCCGGGCCTCGCCGGTCTCGACCACCAGGCCGGTCTGCATGCGCAGGCCCTGGCGGATCAGACGATGATGGACCGCCGCGGTGGCCAGGGCGGCGGGAATGGGGATGCGGTCGGCGCAGGTCTTCCGGTCGGAGAGAATGAGGATGTTCATGTCGGCCAGGACATTGTCGGTGGCCTCGGCGCACAGCCGTTCCAGCGCCCGTTCCAGGCCCGCCACCCCCTCGGCCGCCGGCCATGTGGCGTCGAGGGTCGCGGTTCGGAAGGCGCCGTCGAGCAGCTCGGAGATCCCCCGGATCTTTTCCAGGTCGGCGTTGGTCAGCACCGGCTGGGCGACCTCCAGTCGCTTATGCGTGCCGGCCTGACGGCCGAGCAGGTTGGGGCGGGGTCCGATCATCGAGACCAGGCTCATCACCAGTTCCTCCCGGATCGGATCAATCGGCGGATTGGTGACCTGGGCGAAGTTCTGCTTGAAATAGTCGTAGAGCAGCCGCGAGCGGGCGGAAAGCACGGCCAGGGGCGTGTCGGTCCCCATCGAGCCGACGGGGTCCTCGCCGCTCTCGCCCATCGGTTCGAGGAACAGGGCGAGGTCTTCCTGGGTGTAGCCGAAGGCCTGCTGGCGATCGATGAGATCGCCGGGCGCGGCCCTCGCGGCGGCCTCCCATCGTGGCGGATCGGGGAGGTCCTCGAGCTTGAACTGGGTCTGGCGCAGCCACTCTTCGTAGGGCCGGGCGAGGCTGAGGGTGCGCTTGATCTCCTCGTCCTCGATGATCCGGCCGGCCTCCATGTCGATGAGCAGCATGCGGCCCGGCTGCAGGCGCCATTTGCGGACGATGCGCTCTTCGGGGATGTCGAGGACGCCGACCTCGGAGGCCAGGATCACATGATCCTGGTCGGTGATCACGAAGCGCGCGGGCCGCAGGCCATTGCGGTCGAGGGTGGCCCCGATCTGGCGCCCATCGGTAAAGGCGATGGCGGCGGGGCCGTCCCAGGGCTCCATCAGGGCGGCGTGGTATTCGTAGAAGGCGCGGCGCGCGGGATCCATCAGCGGATTGCCCGCCCAGGCCTCGGGGATCAGCATCATCACCGCGTGAGCCAGCGGATAGCCGCCGGCGATCAGCAGCTCGAGGGCGTTGTCGAGGGAGGCGGTGTCCGACTGGCCGTGCGGGATCAGCGGCCACATCTTGTCGAGGTCGGGGCCGAGGAGGTCGGATTCCAGCGTCCGGCGCCGGGCGTTCATCCAGTTGACGTTGCCGCGCACGGTGTTGATCTCGCCGTTGTGGGCGATGAACCGGTAGGGATGGGCCAGCCGCCACGACGGGAAGGTGTTGGTGGAGAACCGCTGGTGGACCATGGCCAGGGCCGAGACCGTCACCGGATTGGCCAGATCCTCGTAGAAGGTCCCGACCTGGGGCGCGAGCAGCAGCCCCTTGTAGACCACCGTGCGGCTGGAGAATGACGGCATGTAGAGTTCTGTCAGGCCCGGCATGGCGTACCGGCGGGCGAGATCGGCCAACGGATTCTGGGTCTGCTTGCGGATGGTCAGCAGCTTGCGTTCGAAAGCGTCCTGATCGGCCGTGCCGGCCCCCCGGGCGATGATCGCCTGGCGGATCAGCGGCGCCTGTTCGAGGACCGCGGCCCCCAGGCCCTCGGGATTCACCGGCACGTCCCGCCAGCCGAGGAGCATCTGGCCCTCGACGCGGATGAAGTGCTCGAACTGGCCGACCGCGACCTGGCGGGTCGCCTGGTCGCGCGGCAGAAAGCACATGGCCACGCCGTAGTCGCCGACCGGAGGGAGGTCGAGGCCTTCGTTCTTCGCCCAGCCGCGAAGCAGGGCGTCGGGGATCTGGATCAGGCAGCCGGCCCCGTCGCCGACCGTGGGATCGGCGCCTACGGCGCCCCGGTGGTCGAGATTGACCAGGATTTCCAGGCCGCAAGCGACGACCTCGTGCGACTTCCTGCCCTTGATGTTGGCCACGAAGCCGACGCCGCACGAGTCGTGCTCGTTGCGCGGGTCATACAATCCCTCACTTGCGGGGAATCCGAACAATTTCTACCCTTCGACACGCGAGGTGGCCACCGTCCGAGCAACAGACTTTCAAAAAACGCATGTAGGCGAGAGGGGGCGGCGTGTCGACTGGCGCGGGACCACGCAGCGGCCGGACCCCCCGCCGGCGCCTCATTCCAGATCGTGGGCGCCGTTCATGGCCCGGGGTTCGGGCGGCGCGGGGGGCGTCTCGGACTGGGCGGCCCAGGGCCAGACCGGCGCCGGCGCCGCCCAGCGATCGCTTTGCCACCGGCTCCAGTCGGGGGTGAGATCGAAATAATCGCAGAAACGTTCGACGACCTCGCGAATTGGGCGCGCGGGGTCGGACCAGAAGGCATAGTCATCGATCAGCAGATGGTCGAGTTCCAGGTCGAAGTGTTCGAAGTCGGCCTCGCGGGTGATGCGCTCTCTGGCCAACTCGGTGACGAGGCCGCAGATCAGCGACTGGCGATCCTCGCACCGCTGACCTTCGGCAGCGAGCGCTTCATCGGCGGCCCTGGCCCGCGTCTCCTCGCGTGTCCTGGTGACGCCACGGATGAGATCGCGCAGCTCCTCGTCGGCCTTGGCCTCCAGGGCAAGGGTCAGGCGGATTGCACGCGAGAGGCCGGCGAAGACTTCAGCCGGGTCGCGCCGGCGGCTTTTGGCCTCGTCGGCGGCCGGCGGCTCGTCCGCGTTCACCGTAGGCTTCAGCGCCCGGGCCAGCTCCATGCCGATCTCCGCGAGCTCCGCGAGCAGGCGCAGTCGCCGCTCGGCCCGCAGCACCGCAGGATCGGGCGCGTGGTCGGCGGTGTCTTCCGGCGGGAGGGAGTGGATCGACATAAGCGGACCATTTGCATATTGCGACAACCTTGTCAAGGGATTTGTATCGCGGCGGCCTGTCGAGCGTGCAACAAGTTGCATTTCGACAACGCGAGGCCCAGGGAATGGTCGGTTCTTGATCGCCGCGATTGTGGTGTAACAATCATCGCCAGCGTCGTGGGAGGTCGCCGTCCTGTTCCAGTTCGATCAATTGAAGCCGGGCGCGCGGGTCAGGGGGCTGGAGGGCGCCGGCGTCGCCGAGATCGTCCAGGCCCAGAGGTTCGGGCCGGACGCGGTCAATCTCGTCTTTCGGGCCGGTGGCAAGGTCGGCGAGCGGCTGGTCTATCGCGGCGACGAGACGGCCTTCGAAGAGGTCGAGGCCGGCCGCGCCTTCGGCTTCGACGCCGACGGGGCGCTGCTGCGCCTGGCCTCGGAAGCCTACCGCATCCGACTGGCGCACCTCTTCGATCCCTATCTCGCCCTGTCGGCGTCGCGGATCGAGGCGCTGCCGCACCAGATCACCGCCGTCTATGGCGAGATGCTGCCGCGCCAGCCGCTGCGCTTCCTGCTGGCCGACGATCCGGGCGCTGGCAAGACGATCATGGCCGGCCTGTTGATCAAGGAACTGATCATCCGCGGCGACCTCGATCGCTGCCTGATCGTCGCGCCGGGGAGCCTGGTGGAGCAGTGGCAGGACGAACTGGCCGAGAAGTTCAGCCTCGACTTCGACATCCTCACACGCGACCAGATCGAGGCCTCGCGGACCGGCAATCCCTTCGCCGAGATGCGCCGCCTGATCCTTCGCCTCGACATGGCGGCGAGGTCCGACGAACTGAAGGCGCGGCTGGAGGCGGCGCCCGACTGGGACCTGGTGATCTGCGACGAAGCCCACCGCATGGCCGCCTCCTACTTCGGCGGCGAGGTCAAGGAGACGCAGCGCCACAAGCTCGGCAAACTGCTCGGCCGCCACACGCGCAATCTGCTCCTGATGTCGGCGACGCCGCACAACGGCAAGGAGGCCGACTTCCAGCTGTTCATGGGTCTCTTGGACGCCGACCGCTTCGAGGGCCGTTTCCGCGAAGGCGTCCACAAGGCCGACGTCTCGGACCTGATGCGGCGCCTGACCAAGGAGGAACTCTACCGCTTCGACACCACCAAGCTCTTCCCCGAGCGCCGCGCCTATACGGCCAGCTACGAACTATCGCCCAAGGAGGCCGACCTCTACGCGGCGGTGACCGACTATGTGCGCGAAGAGATGAACCGCGCCGATCGCGGCGCCGACGGCGCGCGCAAGAACACCGTCGGCTTCGCGTTGCAGATTCTCCAGCGGCGCCTCGCCTCCTCGCCGGCCGCCATCCACCGCTCGCTGGAGCGTCGCCGCAAACGGCTGGAGGCCCGGCTGATCGAGGAGAAGATGGGCCGCGCCGAGGGTGGCGTGCTTTCCGCCCCGCCCGATCTGACCGACATCGATCCCGACGACTTCGAGGAGGCGACCGGCGAGGAGGTCGAAGCCGCCGAGGAGGCGATCGTCGACGCCGCCACCGCCGCCCGCACGGTCGCCGAACTCGCCGCTGAGATCGACAGCCTGAAGTCCCTCGAAGACCGCGCCCTCAAGCTCAAGCTGTCGGGGGAAGACAGCAAGTGGCGCGAACTGGAATCGATCCTCGACGATCCGATCATGCGTGATCCGGCGACGGCTGCGCGGCGCAAGCTGATCATCTTCACCGAGCCCAAGGACACGCTGGAATACCTGGCCCAGAAGATCGGCGGCCGGATCGGCGATCCGGCGGCGGTGGTGACCATCCACGGCGGCGTGGCGCGCGAGGCCCGGCGCGCGGCGATCGCCGCCTTCAACAGCGACCCGGCGGTGCGGGTGATGATCGCCAACGACGCGGCCGGCGAGGGCGTCAATCTTCAGCGCGGCGCCCATCTGATGGTCAACTACGACCTGCCGTGGAACCCCAACAAGATCGAGCAGCGCTTCGGCCGCATCCACCGCATCGGCCAGACCGAAGTCTGCCACCTGTGGAATCTCTGCGCCGCCAATACCCGCGAGGGCGCCGTTTACCAGCGGCTGCTTGAAAAGCTCGACGACGCGCGTCGGGCCCTGGGCGGCAAGGTCTTTGACGTGCTGGGCGAACTCTTCGAGGGCCAGGCCCTGCGCAGCCTGTTGATCGACGCCATCCGCTACGGCGACCGGCCGGAGGTCAAGGCCGATCTCTTCCGCAAGGTCGATGGCGCGGTGGACGTGGCGACCATCGAGACCCTGGTCGCCGAGCGCAAGCTGACCTCCGAAGGCCTCGATCCGGCCATGGTCGCCGCCATCCGCGAGGAGATGGAACGCGCCCAGGCGCGCCGGCTGCAGCCGCATTTCATCGGCGCCTTCTTCCGCGAGGCTTTCGTCCATCTGGGCGGTCGCATCGCCGAGCGCGAGAAGGGCCGTTTCGAGATTGCCCGCGTCCCCGGCGTGCTCAAGCATCGCGACCGGCTGATTGGCCGCGGCGATCCGGTGCTCGACCGCTACGGGCGGGTGGCCTTCGAAAAGGCCCTGATCGCCGGAACGCCTCAGGCCGAACTTCTGGCGCCCGGCCACCCGCTGCTCGATGCGGTCACCGACGTGGTGCTGGAACGGTTCCAGCCCCTGCTCGGTCAAGGCGGCGTGCTGGTCGACGATGCCGATGAGGGGACGGCGCCGCGCCTTCTGCTCTATCTCGAACACGCCGTCCGCGACGGCCGCGTCGGACGGTCGGGCGAGCCCCGCGTCATATCCCAGCGGCTGCAGTTCATCCACCTCACCGAAGATGGCGAAGCGGTGGACGGCGGCGCCGCGCCCTATCTCGACTATCGTCCGATCACGGACGAGGAGCGCGCGCGTATCGCCGGGGCGCTCGCGGCGCCGTGGCTGGCCGGCGATCTTGAGGCGCGCGCGGTCGGCTTCGCCATCGCCGAACTCGTTCCGGCCCATCTGGCCGAGGTCAAGGGCAGGCGGCTGGCCGAGATCGCCAAGGTCGAGGCGGCGGTGCGCGAGCGCCTGACCCGTGAGCGCAACTACTGGGACGCCCGCGCCGCCCGCCTGCGTGAGGAGGAACGGGCCGGGAAGGACCAGCGGATCAACGCCGGCAACGCCGAGGCCACCGCCGAGCGGATGGTCGAGCGGCTCGGCAAGCGGCAGGGCGAACTCGACCTGGAGCGCCAGATCGCCGCCCTGGCGCCGGTCCTCAAGGGCGCGGTCCTGGTCGTGCCCGCGGGGATGCTTAAGACCGCCGGGACGGGCGCCGCTGCTGCGGAACTCTCGGACGATCCCGCCGCCCGCGCGGTGATCGAGCGGCTGGCCATGGACCAGGTGATGGCGTTCGAGCGCGAGCTGGGCAATGCGCCCATCGATGTCTCGGCGGCCAAGAAGGGCTGGGACATCGAGAGCCTTGACGGCGCCACCGGCCATCTGCGCTTCATCGAGGTCAAGGGCCGCCACGCCGAAGCCCGCGAGGTGATCCTGACCAAGAACGAGATCCTCGCCTCTCTCAACGCGCCCGAGGCGTTCCACCTTGCGCTCGTGCTGGTCGAGAACGGCTTTGCGCGCCAACCGGTCTATGTGCAGCGGTTCTGCGACCGTGAGCCGGGCTTCGCCGAAACGGCGGTGGTGTTCAACATCGCGCAGCTGCTTTCGCGCGCCGCTCCGATGGCGGCGTGAGCGGATGAAGAAACCGGCCAAGCGGATCGAACTTCCCCCGCGGCGCTCGGACAACGACAAGCGCCGGCTTCATCCCGCGCCGCCGCTCGATCTCCTCGTCGGCCTGCGCATATCGGCGACCTATCATCCCTACCCGAAGCACAAGCGGGATCCGGTTCGGTTCGGACTGGCGCACTACACTGGCGCGCGTGGTGGCGAAACGCTCTGCGACGAGCACGCCAACTTCGAGCCCAACGAAATGCCGGGTATTTCCGACCTTCTGGCGCGCGGCATCAGGGCTGGGCTCGTCGGTCACATTGTCCGCCAACAGACACCCACGATCATCTGGACCGTGGCCGATAGTGGCTGGATTTTCGAAGGGCGGATCACCAATATCGGCCAGACCGACTACCACGGCTATCCGGTGCGGCCCTCCGAAGCGATCGCCGCCCCCGTCTACAGGCGATTTCACGCCTGGGCCGAAACCACGGGCGAAGAGCGCGACAGGAAGGCTGCGCGCGCGTGCTTGACGCTGTATGGGTTCAAGGATGGCGTTTGAGATTTCCATCGGATCGATCGACGAAGCGGCGCCGGACGAACCGCGTCCGGTTCTGATCCGCTCCGGCGCCCTCGTCTTCACGCGTCTCATGCGGCCCGGATCGAACGAAGCCGACGACCACCTACGCGCGCCTCCGGCCCAGCTGGCTTTCTGGCTGATCGACAACTGGTGGCGCCTGCGCTGGGAGGGCATTCCCCCAGCCGGGATGAGCGAGGAGTGGAGGCTCGCGCATGATCTTTCCTCGATCGGCGGGGGATACGTCTGGCCGCGCCTGTCGATCTGGGGTGAGGATCCCCGCATCGGCCTCATCTCGAGGAGCGATCCGGCGGGCGTCGTCGGCCCCATACGGTACCTGACGGACGCCCTGTGTTTCATAGAGGCCGCGTCGTTCGAGGTTTCCGTCGATGAATTCCTCGACGGAGTGGCGAAATCGGGAGCGGGACTCACCTCCGATAGTCAAACCCTGGCCGGCCAGATCGAAGTCTTGCGCAACGAGCGGGGCGACGCGGAAATCGCCGATTGGCGGCGCATGGAAGCACGCCTGGGCTTCGACGTGGACGAGGCCCCCGACAGTCTCGTCCAGGCGCTCGGGAAAATCGGTCGGAACTACGATGCGCCGTCCGTGGAGGAAGCCGCGATGGGAGCGCCCGGCGTTGGTGCGCTCGACGCACTGCGGGCCGCGATCGAAATCGCCGAAGGCTCCAGGATCGAGTGCGATTTTTCGAGCGCCGTGCGTGCATCGACGGCGAATTTCGCGGCGGAACAAGGCTCTCCCTGGAGCCTTGCCGAGGCCGCGGCGGCGAACTTGCGCACCGCCCTGGGAATCGCGCGCGGACCGATACGCAACAAGGCGCTGGGGGAGCTCGTTTCGACGCGAGCCGAATCCTTCAGATCCACCTCGGCCAGCCCGGGTCTCTCCTATGGACTTCGGCTGAAGTGGGGTGCGCGCGGGAACGAGCATCTGGCCACCCGGTCCCGGTGGTCGCATGATCGACGGTTTGAAATCGCCCGCGCGCTCGGCGATGCGATCTGGACCGAGGGAGGACGGCTTGGCCCGCTCAGCGCGGCGGGGACCGCCCGCCAGAAGTTCCAGCGCGCTTTCGCGCAGAGCCTTCTTTGCCCCTTCGACGACCTGATCGCCTATCTGGGCGACGGCGAGATCACGGATGGCGCTGTCTATGCGGCCGCACGCCATTTCCATGTATCCGAGCGCCTGGTTCGCTCAGTCTTGGTCAACAAGCACGTTCTCGGCCGCGAAAGGCTGGCGCCGGGATTGGGCGCCAGGGCCGACGGGGAAGAACTCCAGGATCAACTCGAGGCGGCGTGAGCCCGCGCCTTGAACCCTGAACCACTGTTCGAGGGTGACGAGGGCCGCTCGGCCTGGCTGATGGACGGTTGGACCAAAAATGAGCGCATCGGTGGACGTCACGCGCTTTGAACCTCCCTCGGACCCGGTCTATCGCTTTCTGATGGATGGCGCCGCCGATGGCTCCGTGCCGGTCTATTCACTCTCTGTCCCGTTCGAATGGCTGCTGCGTCACGATCCGTTCTGGGCGCCGGAGCGATCGCCCGACGGCCAGCGGGCGATGCAGAAGATCATGGCGCGGCTCGGCGACGGCGAAAACTTGCGGCCCTGGGTCTACCCGAGGGGCGGAAAGCTGATCGTCTCCGACGACTATCTGTTGCTGGCGTGCTTCGCGATGTTGCAGCCGCCCACGCTCGGCGTCTGGCACTTGCTTCTGCCCGACCCGGCCCTGCGCGGGAAGGGTCCCCTGCCGCTGGGAAGGGTGCATGAGCTGATCGTCGCTTCGATCACGCTCGTATGAGGGCGTCGCGTGTTTGGGGGTTGAGGCGTCCGAGCGACGACAATCGTGGCTTGGATGCCGCCTGCTTGCGACATCGTAGTCATCCGCCGCCTGGCGCCATAAAGCGGGGGAACCGGCTCACGAGCGCATCAGCCGTTGATCGAGGATGACCGTGCCGCCCATCCGCAGGAAGCTGATCGAGGTTTCGATCCCGCTGGAAGCGATCAATGTCGCTTCGGCCAGGGAGAAGTCGATCCGGCATGGGCATCCTTCGACCCTGCACCTGTGGTGGGCCAGGCGGCCCCTGGCGGCGTGCCGGGCGGTGCTGTTCGCTCAGCTGGTCGATGATCCGAGCGGCTGGCCCGATCGCTTCCCGACCGAGGCCGAGCAGGACGCCGAGCGGCGGCGCCTGCACAAGGTGATCGAGGCCATGGTTCCGTGGGAGGCGTCGAATGATGAGCGGATCATCGGCGCGGCTCGCTACGAGATCGCCCGCTCGGTGGCGTGGGGGCTCGGTGAAGAGCCGCCGGCGCGCGACGACCCGGCGGCCATCCTCGACTATCTGCAGACCAAGGCCCCGCCGGTCTATGACCCGTTCTGCGGCGGCGGCTCGATCCCGCTGGAGGCCCAGCGCCTGGGCTTGCGCGCCTACGGCTCGGACCTCAATCCGGTCGCGGTGCTGATCTCCAAAGCCCTGGTCGAAATCCCGCCGAAATTCGCCGGCCGGCCGCCGGTCAATCCGGAGGCCAGGGCGCTGGCCGCCAACGGCCAGGTGCGCGCATGGAAGGGCGCGCAGGGCCTGGCCGAGGACGTCCGCTACTACGGCCGCTGGATGCGCGACGAGGCGGAAAAGCGCATCGGCCATCTCTATCCGAAGGCGAAGCTGCCGGACGGATCGGAGGCGACGGTGATCGCCTGGCTGTGGACCCGCACCGTCCGCTCCCCCGACCCGGCCGCCAAGGGGGCGATGGCGCCGCTGGTGTCGTCGTTCATGCTGTCGACGAAGGAGGGCAAGAAGGCGTGGGTCGAGCCGGTGATCGATCCGTCCGCGCCGGATGGGTGGCGGTTCGAAGTGCGAACGGGCATGTTGTCGAAGGCGGATGAGGAGCGGCTGAAGAAGGGGACGAAAACAGCCAGAGGCAACTTCGCCTGCCTCCTCACCGGCGCGGCAATCTCCGAGGAATCGAACCGAGCCGAAGGCAGAGCGAAACGCCTTGGAGCGCGACTCATGGCCATCGTTGCCGAAGGTCATCGGGGTCGCAATTACCTTTCACCCTCGATTGCGGACGAAATTCTCGCGAATAGTGCGAAGCCTAAGTGGGCGCCAGATGGGGAGTTGGCCGGGCAAGCACTTGGTTTCCGAGTTCCGGCATATGGCCTGACTCGATGGTCCGATCTTTTCACTCCACGCCAACTCGCGGCTCTAACGACGTTCTCCGATCTTGTCGGCGAAGCACGGGTGAAGGTGCTTTCCGATGCCGGCGCGGCCGGCCTACCCGAGGACTTCGGCCCCCTCAGCTCTATCGGGCCGCCCGGCGCAATGGCCTACGCAGACGCAGTGGCGACCTATCTTTCGTTGGCGGTCGATCGTTCAGCGATGGGCGGAAACACTCTGACCCGTTGGAACCCGGTTGGCCCGAAAGCCCAGCACGCATTTGGTAGACAGACACTATCGATGGTGTGGGACTACGCAGAAACAAACCTTCTCGGTGAGGCGACCGGCAGTCTCAGCTCGGGCTACGAAATGGTTGTGAACGGGCTGGCGTTTGCGAACGCGACGCCGGGGCAAATCAAAATGCTTGATGCCGCTCGGAATTCCTTTTCAGATATTCCCGTGGTCATCTCAACAGACCCGCCATATTACGATAATATTGGCTATGCTGACCTCGCGGATTTTTTCTACGTTTGGCTTCGCCACTCATGCGTAGATATATGGGTCGATTTATTCCGGCGCTTGGCGACGCCAAAGGACGAAGAGCTTGTGGCAACTCCTTTCCGCCACGGTGGCAGGAGGCAGGCCGGGGTCTTCTTCATGAAGGGTATGGGCCTGGCGCTCGCCGCGATAGACAATGCTGGCATGGATGATCAGCCAATTACAATTTACTATGGATTCAAGCAATCAGAGCTAGACGTTGAGGGTGTTACGTCAGCCGGTTGGGCGTCATTTATCCAGGCCATCGTCGACACGCCTCTCGTGGTCGATGGTACTTGGCCGATACGGACAGAACTCAGCAACCGAATGCGCGGTCAAACCTCCAACGCTCTCGCTTCCTCGATCGTCCTTGTCTGCCGCAAGCGTCCCGCCGACGCCCCGACCATCACCCGCGCTGAGTTCGTCCGGGCGCTCAAGCGCGAGATGCCGGCGGCCATCGACGCGATCCGCAAGGCGGGGGTGGGGCCGGTGGACATGCAGCAGTCGGTGATCGGGCCGGGGATGGGGGTGTTCTCGCGGCACTCGAAGGTGCTGGAGGACGACGACAGCGCCATGAGCGTCAAGACCGCCCTCGCTTTGATCAACCGGGTCTGGGAGGAGATCGAGAACGAGCTCGACGCGGCGTTCGATGCGGAGACGCAAGTGGCGCTCGCCTGGTTCGCCACCCACGGCTTCGAGGCCAGGGCCTCGGGCGAGCTGATCACCCTGGCCAACGCCAAGAACGTCCCCTCCGGCGCCCTCTTCGGCTCCGGAGTGTTCAAGGACCTGCGCGGCCGGGCCTGCCTGACGCCTCGGGCCGAACTGCCGGCCGACTGGTCGCCGGCGCGGGACAAGACCCTCACCGTCTGGGAATGCGTGCAGCATGTGGCGCGCGTGCTGGCCCGCGAGGAGGGCGGCGGCGAGGCGGCGGCGGCGATGGTCCGCGAGATGGGGGCCAAGGCGGCCGACGCCCGGGCGCTCGCCTACCGCCTCTACGAGATCGCCTCCAACAAGGGCTGGGCGGCCGAGGCCCTGGTCTACAACGAACTCGCCCAGGAATGGACCAAGCTCGAGGACCGCGCGTCGAGCGCGGCGTTCGAGCGGCGGCTCGAGGGTGCGGAACAGCTGGAGCTGATCTGAAGGCGAATCCTCCCTCCCCTCCTGGGGAGGGTGGCCCCGCGAAGCGGGGACGGGTGGGGAAGTGGCGTGAAGCCCGCGAGGTCGGGGAGGCCCCACACTGCCCCACCCTGGCGGCTTCGCCGCCTGTCCCTCCCCATGAGGGGAGGGAGGATTCGACTCGGTCTTCGAACGGGGTAGGGTGGCGGCGTGCTGAGCGAACTTCACTTCACCAACTTCAAATCCTGGGCGCGGGCGGACGTGGTCTGTGGCGGGATCACGGGCGTGTTCGGCACGAACTCCTCGGGCAAGACCAGCCTCATCCAGTTCCTGCTTCTCCTGAAGCAGACCAAGGACGCCACCGACCGCGCCATCGCCCTTGAGCTCAACGGCGACCTGGTTCAGTTGGGGACGATCAAGGACGCGATCCATCGGCATGACGAATCGAAATCGATCCGATGGTCAATCACGTTCCACCTGGAGCGAGACCTGGCTCTGAGCGATCCAGGTGGCCGGCGGACTTTGCGGGTAGCCGAAGGGAAGGCGTTGACCCTGGAGTCGGAGGTCGGAGTTCAGCAGCAGGGTCCACGATCACGCGGCATTTCCTATCACCTTGGCCACATGCGTTTCGAACTCGCGCCGCGGAATGGCGAGACCAACCAATTCGACCTTCGAGCCGAGTCGGATTCTTCAATCGATGGCGCCTTCAAATTCCTGCGAACGCTGGGCAGGAAATGGCAACTCCCAGGACCGATCAAATCCTACGCCTTTCCCGACCAGGCCCGGACATATTTCCAGAACGCCGGCTTTCTCGCGGATCTCGAAGCCGCATATGAGGCGGAACTCGACAGGACATTTTACCTCGGCCCGCTTCGTGACTTCCCGCAGCGTGACTACCTGTGGGCTCACTCAAGGCCAAGCGACGTCGGCCAGCGCGGTGAAAAGGCGATCGACGCCATCCTGGCGGCCAGCGAAGCCAAGGAGATGCGAAACGTACGGTCGAAGGCGAAGCTTCGTCCGTTCCAGGAGATGGTCGCCTACTGGCTGCGGGAAATGGGTCTCATCGACAGTTTCCGCGTCGCCGAGATCGCTCCCGGGTCGAACCGCTGGCAGGCGTGGCTGAGAACCCGGCGCGGAGCGAGCGAGGTTCTGCTGACGGATGTGGGTTTCGGCGTCTCGCAGGTCCTGCCGGTCGTGACCTTGCTTCAGTACGTGCCGGAGGGTTCGACCGTCATTTTGGAGCAGCCCGAAATCCATCTGCATCCGATGGCGCAAGCCGGCCTGGCCGACGTCATTATCCAGGCCGTGACCCATCGCAGAGTGCAGGTCATTCTGGAAAGCCATTCGGAACATCTGCTGCTGCGCCTGCAACGCCGGATCGCGGAGGAGGCGGTGTCGGCAAACGATGTGAAGCTCTATTTCTGTGACGCGCCCGACGGCGCTTCCGTGCTCACGCCGCTGAATCTCGATCTGTTCGGCAATATCGGGAATTGGCCGGACAATTTCATGGGCGACGCCTTCAATGAGGTGGCGACCGCGGAATTGAAGCGCATCGAGCGGCGCCGCGCAGCCGATGCGGCCTGATGGCGGAGGTGATCATCGACACCAACGTCGCCGTCGTCGCCAATCGTCAGAGCCCGAAGGTCGCGCAGGAGTGTATCGACGCCTGCGCCGAATTCCTGGCCGTGGCGCGCGCCGAGCATGTCATCCTGCTGGACCAGGACGATGAAATCCGAGCGGAATATGCACGGGCCCTGAGCATGGGCCGGCCCTATCAACTAGGCGCGCAATTCCTCGTCCATGTGCTGCAACACCAACACGGCGCGCGCCATGTGCGTCTCGTTCACTTGCCAAAGGACGCCGCCGGCATGTTCGCCGATTTCCCGACGGTCGCGGCCCTGGCGAAGTTCGATCTCTCCGATCGAAAGTTCGCCGCCCTCGGGCGCCGCGCGGGCGTCCCCGTGACCAACGCCACGGACAGCGACTGGGCCGCTCATCTGCCGGCGCTGAACGCGAACGGGATAGCCGTGAATTTCCTCTGCGGTTGCGACAAGACCAAGTGGTTCGCCGCATGACCACGGGAAAAGCTAATCTCGACCGCGTACGCGACGGGCTCTACCGACTGCGGGAGGCCTTGGGCCCGTTCGTCGAGGGCGGGATGAAAGGCCACTTCGGGACCAACTGGAGCAGCTACGCCAGCCGTGCCGCCGGCGCGGCGGCGAACGGGCCGCTCGACGAGTATGCCCTGCTGAAGACGATGATCGACAACTGGCGGGACGTGTTCGGCGAGGCCTTCCCCCGCCACGAACGGCAGAAGGTGCGCAACTTCGTCTCCACCGCCCTCGAGGCGCGCAACGCCACCAGCCACCTGACCCTGCCGATCCAGGACGACGAGGCCCTGCGCTATCTCGACGCCAGTCACCAGCTGCTGCGCGCCGCCAAGTCGCCGGCGGCGGAGGTCGCGGCGGTAAAGGCGTTGTATGACGCGCAACGGATGTCGGGGATCGAAGCGCCGGCGCCGCAGCCGGCCGCCGCGCCAGGCGGTCCGGCGCGGACTGTCCGGCCCTGGCGCGAGGCGGCCCTGCCGCATCCGGACGTGCTCGCCAACCGGTTCAAGGAGGCGGAATTCGCCGCCGACCTCTTCGCGGTGGATTCCGGCCAGGTCGATCCGACCAACGACTACGCCACCGCCAAGGGCTTCTTCGGCATCACCTTCCTGACCGAGGGGCTGAAGCGGGTGCTGACCAGCGTGCTGGAGCGCCTTTCCGGCAAGGGCGGCGATCCGGTGCTGGGTCTGCAGACCGCGTTCGGCGGCGGCAAGACCCACACCCTGCTGGCGGTCTGGCATCTGGCCCATGCGGCCGACCTGGCGCCGCTGGCCGGTGTCGGCGATCTGGCCAAGGCGGCCGGTGTCACGTCGTGGAAGCCGGCCAAGGTCGCGGTCTTCGTCGGCAGCGCGGTCGGGGTGGATACGCCGCTGCCGGTCAAGGACGGGCCGCGCCTGCGCACCCTGTGGGGGTATCTGGGCTGGCGACTGGCGGGGCAGCCGGGGCTCGATCTGATGGCCGAGGCCGAAGCGGGCTGGACGAGCCCGGGCTCGGCGCTGCTGGCCGATCTCTTCCGCCTCTCGGGTCCAGCCCTGATCCTGCTCGACGAGCTGGTCGCCTATGCGCGGCAGTTGCCCGAGGAGCGGTTCGAAGCCTTCCTGTCGTTCATCCAGGCCCTGACCGAGGCGGCCAAGATGGCGCCCGGCGTCGTGGTCATCGGATCGCTCCCCGAGAGCGACGCCGAGGCCGGCGGCGATAAGGGCGTGCGGGCGCTGCGCCGGCTTCAGGCGGTGTTCGGGCGGATGCATTCGTCGTGGCTGCCGGCCTCGGGCGACGAGACCTATGAGATCATCCGCCGGCGCCTGTTCCAGCCCCTGGACGCGGACGGTGAGAAGATCCGCGAAGACACGGTTCGGGCCTTCCACGATCTCTACAAGAAGCACGCTGCGGAGTTTCCGGCCGAGGCCAAGGAGGCGCGCTACCTTGAGCTGATGCGCCTTTCCTATCCGATCCATCCCGATCTCTTCGACCGGCTCTCCAAGGATTGGGCGAGCCTGCCGAATTTCCAGCGCACGCGAGGGGTCCTGCGCTTCATGGCCAATGTCATCGGGGTGGCCTGGCGGGCCCAGGTCTCCGATCCCCTGATCACCCCGGCGCGCATTCCGATGGGGCACGAGAAGGTGAGGGCCGGCATGCTCAATCCCATCGACCCGGCCTTCGCCGCGGTGCTCGACCGGGAGGTGGACGGGGAGGGATCGCTCACCGCCCGGCTGGAAGCAAACCCCTCGCGGCGCATCTCGCAGCTGAAGGCGGCGACGCGGGCGGCGCGGGCCGTGTTTCTCGCCTCGGCCCCCCTGGCCGGGCAGCCGAACGCCGGCCTCACCCGAGCCGGGGTGCGGCTCGCCTGTGTCGAGCCCGGCGATCAGTTCGCCATCTTCGGCGAGGCTTTGAACGAGCTCTCCGAGCAGGCCGCCTATCTCTACGAGGAGGCCGGCCGGTACTGGTTCTCGACCCAGCCGACGCTCAATCGCCTGGCCGACGAAAAGGCCAAGGCCCTGGCGCCGCATGAGGTGGATGAGGCGATCGAGAAGGTCCTGTCGATCGAGGCGGCGTCCAAGGGTGGATTCCACTGGGTGTTCACCGGGGCCGATCCGGAAGAGAAAGCCGAGCTTTCGCTGGCGATCCTGGGTCCGGCCACGCCCCACGCCGGCAAGCTGGCGCTCGGCCCGGCGGCGCAAGCGGCGAGGGCGATGCTGGAGCGGCGAGGGCCCGGCCAGCGGCGCTGGCGCAATACCCTCATCTTCGTCGCCGCCGACGAGACCCTGCTGGCGACGGCGCGGGAGGCCATGCGCCGGGCCCTGGCCTGGGAGGATATCGCCGCCGACAGGCAGCTCGCGGCCCAGCTCCCCTCCGGCCAGATCCGCGACGCCGAGGCCAAGGCCAAGACCCACCGCAGCGGCGCGGTCCACGCCATCCGCCTTGCCTGGAGCGCCGTGTTCCTGCCGGTCAAGGCTTCGCAGCCCGGCAAGCCTTTCGATCTCGAGCAGACGACGATCACCGCCCGTGACCGCTCATCGATCCCGTCGGCGGTCTACGACAAGATCGGGCCGAAGGGCGAAGCCCTGGTCAAGGAGACGCTGGGGCCGGAGAACCTGTGGACGACCCTCGGCCCCCTGTGGCCGTCTGACCGGCCGCATCTGCCGGTCGCCGAACTGGCGGACTGGTTCGCCGCCTTCGCCTATATGCCCAAACTTCGCGATCGCGGGGTGATGGAGGGCGCGGTGCGCGGCGGCGTCGCCAGCCTCGATCCGAAATTCGGCTATGCGGATGGTTTCGACGCGGTGAGTGCTCGCTATTCCAGCCTGCGGTGGGGGACGCCGCCGCCCGAGTCGATGCCCGCGGGCGCCCTGCTGGTCAGATCGGCCGAAGCCCTGGCCCAGGTCGCCGCCGAACAGGCGGCCGTGGTTCGAAGAGATGGAGGATCGACCGAACGCCCGGCCGATACGCCCGAGGGGGGCGGGATCGAGCCCGAGGCCCCGGCCGCGCCCGGCAAGCCGCACCGGTTCTTCGGGGTGGTCGAACTCGATCCCGATCGGCCGGTGAAGGCCTTCGACGCGGTGGCGACGGCGATCATCGCGCAATTCCAGCGCACCGCCGGGACCAAGGTGAAGCTGACTCTGGAGATCGAGGCCGAGGCGCCGGAAGGCTTCGACGACGCCGACATCGGCGTCGTCCGCGACAACGCACGGAGCCTGAAGTTCAGAGCGGAGTCGACGGGGTTCGATTGAGCGCGTCGGAAACTGGGGCCGCGCTCCGCGTCGGCCGCTCGCGGTGTCTTCCCCATTCCGGCGCGGCCGGCCCTTCAGGGCCTCGGCGAGGCGAGCATCTCGCGGCGCAGGATGGCGTTGATCCGCGACTGGTATCCCGAAGGCGGCTTTCAACCCGGCGAGCCTGCGCAAGCCTGCTTATACCAGTCCTTCTAAAGACTGACACACGCCCACTCGCGGGTTCCGATTGATCGGATGCGATCTGGATCGTTGATCAGGAAGCGCCAGGCGCTTT
>Ga0208849_1000313_pt1 | contig 47506 bp, 58 predicted proteins | sample NGESurdeep072012_10_FD_184470 | JGI IMG/M metagenome (GOLD analysis project Ga0208849, IMG submission 184470) | Arctic peat soil microbial communities from Barrow, Alaska - NGEE Surface sample 53-3 deep-072012 (SPAdes) | ecosystem: Environmental > Terrestrial > Soil > Wetlands > Peat ... | reverse complement strand
AAGAAATCTGCTCAAAGGTATGTGCGTCGCTCGGCCCAGGGGAAAGTGAGCGCGCCTCGGCAGTCCTAACTTAGCGCCAATGGGCTGGAAGCCCGCGCTACGAGAGATTTGGCTTACCGGTTAGACCTTGGAGGGCCACATTAGGCGGTTGGTCAGCCTGCGCTTCTACTCGTCCCCGGTGACCGCCCAGGAGACGCCCGCATGGCCGGCTTGAACGACCTCGCGCCCCGACGGAAAGGCCTCGTCATTGATTTGGTGCGCCAGGCGGGCCTGGGCGAACTCCAAGCGTGGAGAGGCGGGCGCGAGCATGAACCCGGCAACGCCAGAGAGGCATTCCGCGATAGTCTGTTTTCGATCCTGCGCAACGGGCGCGCGCCGTCGCACTGACGGAAAGCGCACCCGTCGAGGTCTCACTCCTTTACGCCATCACCCTCCATGACCCGCCGCAATATCCGGTTGAGCCTCGTCTGATAGCCCTTGCCGCCGCTCCGCAGCCAGGCGACGACATCGGCGTCGATCCTCACCGTCAGCTGCCTTTTGACGGGCCGATAGAAGGGATTGCGTACGGCTCGCTTCCAGAACTCGTCGGTCAGCGGCGGAATATCCGAATAGTCGATCCCGTCGTCGGAGCGAGCAGCGAGCGAGTTCAGCCGGGCCTGTTGTTCGGACGTGACGGGCGGTACGCCTTCAATGCGGATGAGTGTTTCGGATCGGCTGTTCATGAACCTCCAACCCAAGGATTGATGGTCGGCGCGCCGGCGGCCGTGAATGGGGTGGCGTCTGTTGTCGCCACGGCGAATCCATGGGTGATCGCGATCGCCGCGATCTGACCGTCCGACACCGAAATCGCCAAGCCGCCGCTTCGCGCTCGCGCGACGAGGGCCGCGTCGGTCTTCGCCGCCGCCTCATCGAAGGGGAGAATTCGCGTCGCGAAAAGTCGGTTCACCAGTTCATCCAACGCAGCGGCCAATCCCGATTTCCGCCGCCCATCGGCCAGAATCTCGACGCCAACCAACAGCTCCGACAGGCTGGTCGCGGTGAGAAACAGGGTCTCGGCCGCCTGACGATCGAGCCACGCGACCACGGCCGGACTGGCGCTGGCCTTCAGCGGCTCGGAGACGACATTCGTATCAAGGACGATCACTCGAAGGTCGCGGGCTCTGTCGGTATCTGATCGCGCGCGATGTCGAGTTCGACGCCGCCGAAGCGTCGGCCCAGAGCGGCGAGTTCGGAGCCGATCCTGACGCGACCGGCGGGGTGAACGGCCTGTTCGAGAATTTCCCGAACCTCGGCCTCGGTGCTTCGCCCGTTTCGCGCGGCGCGCACCTTGAGGGCTCGACGGGTTTCCTCGGGGAGGTTGCGGACGGTGAGAGCGGCCATCTGACATCACCTTCATTGGAACGAAGGCAATGATTCATGGAGCCGCAGCTGATGTCGATCGTCGTGGGGTCCCGAAAGGCGGCCCGCTCGCCTTCGATCAGGCGGCCAACCTTCGCGACACGACGGACACGGAGGGCAGTTCGCGCACGGCGGCGGCGGCGGCGGCCAAGGTCGTCCGATCGGCGCGGGAGAGCGCATCGAGATCGCCGCCTTCGAACCAGACCAGCGCCTTCAGGCATTCGGCGGGCTGGAAGGCGGGGCCGTAGAGGGCCTCGGCGCCGGCGAGCGCCCGCGCCAGGCCCGCCCCCGCGCGGATCATGGCGGCGACATCGATGTAGTCCTTGGCTTCCACCCGCTGGAGAAGCACCTTCAGCTTTGTGGCCATCAGATCGTCCAGCGAGGCGACCTGCAGCACGCCGTCGTCGGTGGTGTCGGGCGCGCCCACCCGGCCGAAACCAAGGCCGCCGAAGAAGGAAATCTTGACGGAAGCCTCACCGCCTTCAGTCCCGGCGAGCACGGTAAGCGTGTCGGGACGGTCCTGTAACACCACCGCTCGGGCGATGAACGGGAAGGCCGCGTCGAGCGATCGGCGATCGAGGTCGCGATCGGTGAACAAGTCGAAGTCGATGGAAGCCCGGTGTGCGAGGCGCAGGGCGATGGCCGTGCCGCCATAGAGCACGAAGCCGAGTCCGGCGGCGAGACCCAGGGCGGGCCAAAGGGCGCGCTGGGCGGTCGGCAGGATCTCGGTCCGCGGCCTGAAGGCCATCAGCCGACCCGGCGCTTGGGCATCGGCGGGGGGGCTTCGGCCGGCGCACGCCCGAGGCGGTAGTGCCAGTAGGCCCAGGACCTGGGCGTGAACTGGCCGATTTCGGCGTTGGCCAGGACATCGGCCAGCCGAGCGTCTCCCGCCTGTTCGGCGAGGACCATCACATCGCGCCATTCGCCGATGTCCATGACCTGGGCGATGACGCGATCCGGCCTGGCGACCGCGTCCGGCGCGCGCTTCCACCAGATGTATTTGCGGGCCATCCGTGCGAGAAATTCGGGCTCGACCTCGCTCACTTGGCGCTCCCTTCAGGAGCACCAGCATAGCAGGAAAACTGACCGGGCGCCCCGCGGTTCAGGCCGCCGATCGGCGCGCGGAGGCGCCTTTGGCGATCTGGCCGATGAGTTCGGCGCAGAAGGCGGGCAGGTCGTCCGGGTCGCGGCTGGTGATCAGATTGCCATCGACGACGACTTCGGCGTCGCGGACGGTGGCCCCGGCGTTGGTCAGGTCCTGGCGGATGGACTTGTAGCTGGTCAGGGTCCTGCCCTCGGCGATGCCGGCGTTGATCAGAATCCACGGGGCGTGGCAGATCACGGCGGTGGGCTTGCCGGCGTGAAAGATGTCGCGAACGAAGGCCAGCGCCGCCGCCTCGATGCGCAGGCGGTCGGGGTTGTTGGCCCCGCCGGGCAGGACCAGGGCGTCGTAATCGCCGGCCCGGGCCTCATCGAGGGTCATGTCGACAGTCGCCTTCCTGGCCGGCGTGAGGTGCTCGAAACCCTGGATCTCGCCGGCCTCGAGGGAGATCAGGTCCACCGTGGCGCCGGCTTTGAGGAGTTCGTCGCGGGGGGTGAAGAGTTCGGCCTGTTCGAAGCCGTCGGTGGCGAGGATGGCGACTTTCTTGCCGTCCAGACGCTGGGTCATGGTGGGCGCTCCGGGGTGGGATGGTTGACGCCCTGAAAAATGTCCGGCGTCGCGAGGCGTTCCCAGGCCGGCGCGTGACGGAACCGTGATCGCCCCCGCCGGTTACGCGGCCATGGCCTACGAACTCTACTACTGGCCGACGATCCAGGGCCGCGGGGAATTCGTACGCCTGGCCTTGGAACAGGCCGGCGCCCCCTATGTCGATGTCGCCCGCGAAAAGGGGGCCGGCGTGCTGGGCGCGCAGACCAGGAACGGTCCGCGCCCGGCCTTCGCGCCGCCGTGGCTTAGGGACGGCGAGGTGGTGGTCGGCCAGACGGCGGCGATCCTGTTCTACCTGGGTCCGCGCCTCGGCCTGGCGCCGGACGACGAGGCCGGGCGCCTGTGGATCCACCAGATCCAGCTCACCCTGGCCGACTTGGTCGCCGAGGCGCACGACACCCATCATCCGGTGGACTCCGCCAAGACCTACGAGGAACAGAAGAGCGAGGCGGCAAGGCGCGCGGCCGGGTTCACCTCGGCGCGGATTCCGAAATTCTTCGGCTGGCTGGAGACGATCCTGGACAGGGGCGACGCCGGCTGGCGGGCGGGCGGGCGCCTGAGCTACGCCGACCTGTCGGCGTTCCAGGTGGTCGAAGGACTGCGTTACGCCTTTCCCCGGGCGACCGCGGTGGCGCTGGCCGCCGCGCCGAAGCTGGCGGCGCTGGCCGGCGAGGCGGCGCGCCTGCCGAACATCGCGGCCTATCTGGCCAGCGACCGCCGCCTGCCGTTCTCCGAACAGGACGTCTTCCGCCATTATCCCGAGCTGGACGGCCAGGGTTGAGGGCCCGATCGAGCGGCGAAGCTTAACCTCTTTGCAATCGCGGCGCCTACATGGTGAACGCTCCTGAAAGTATCGGTGGCGTCGAATGAGCACCTTGGGCGAGCTGATCCAGCGGCCGGAGCCGGTGAGCCCGGATTGTCCCTGCGCCACGGCGATGGCGCGATTCCTGGGCGATCCCAAGCTCATCCTCCTGCCGGTGGTGACGGACGGACGGCCGGTGGGCGCGCTGTCGCGGCCGGCGTTCATGGCCCGGATGGAAACACCCGGCGCCGCCGATCGGCCGGCGGCCGAGGTGATGGATCCGGCCCCGACGATCACGGCGGCGGCGGACCGTCCCCGGGACGTCGTCCGCCGGCTGATGCACCGCACGCCGGCCGCCCTGCTGTGCGGCTTCGTGGTGGTCGACGGATCGGGGCTCTACCAGGGCGTGGCCACGGCGCTGGATCTGCTGGCCTCCCGCATGGGCCGTCCCTCGCGCGGCGCACTCTCCACGCCGCTGGCGGCGCGCTTCGCCGACGCGGTCCGCGAACCGGTGGCCAGCGCCATGGCGGCGGTTCGCCGACTGCGCGAGACGGGGCTGCCGGCCCGCGCCGACGGAGACCTGGAGACCATCGCCGAGGCCGGCGGCGAGGTGCTGCGGCTGCTGGAATCGGCCGGCGAATTGCGCCGCGCCAAACATCGCGGCCTGGTCTTCGCGCCCGAGAGCTGCCGGCTCGCGGAGCTGATGGACGAGATCGAGACCCGCTGGCGCCGGGCCGCCGAAAGGCGCGGCCTGGCGTTCATGGTCTCCTACGACGGCCAGCCGGACGCCTGCGTGGAGATCGACCGGGCGCGGGTGCTGCAGGTGTTCGACGCCCTGATCGCCCACGCCCTGGCGCACGCGCGTCAGGGGGTGGTCGAGGCTTCGCTCAAGGCGCGCGCCGAGGATGGCGACGTGGTGCTCGATTGCCGGGTGCGCGACAGCGGCTCGCGCCACGAACGGGCCTATCTGGAAACCATGTTCGACGAGGGCGGGCCACAGAGCCACGCCGGCGACCTGGGCCTGCGCCTGAGCCTGGCCCTCGGCGCCCACATCGTCTCGACCATGGGCGGCGCGCTCACCGCCTGTCCGAACGCCGGGCCGGGGATCACCAAGCTGTTCGAGGTCACCGTGGCCGCGGCCAAGCCGGCCGAGGCGGCGCCGCCGTCCGCCGCCGCTCCCGCCCAGCGCCTGGCCCACGTGCTGGTGGTCGAGGACAACGCCACCAACCGGATGGTCATCGAGACCCTGTGCGAGATGCTGGGCTGCACCTCGGAATCGGTGGTCGATGGGGTCGAGGCGGTGGAGGCGGCGCAGGCCGGCCGGTTCGACGTCATCCTGATGGACATCAAGATGCCGCGCATGGACGGGCTGACCGCGACCGCCGAGATCCGCAAGCTGCCCGGCCACGCCGGGGCCACGCCGATCGTCGCCCTCACCGCCAACGCCGACCCCGACGACGTGCGCCGCTATCTCGCCGCCGGCATGCGCTGCGTGGTCGAAAAGCCGATCAAGGCCGACCGCTTCGCCGAGGCGATCAATCTGGCCCTGGCCGGGGCGCCGGCGGCGCTGGGAACGGCGGCGGCGGCCTGATCCCTGGTAGCTGGGGGCGGCATTTCCGCGGAAGCGGTCGCGAGAATCACCGCCGAAACGTAACGTTTCACTTGACAATGTAATTCCGCACGTTACACCGCGCCTCGTGATCAGGTCCTTCAACGACAAGGGTTTGAGGCGCTTCGCCGAGAGGGGCGACCGCTCGAAGCTGAGCGTCCAGAAGCCCGACCGCATCCAGGACATCCTGAACGCTCTGGAGGCGGCGACGGCGCCCGGCCAGATGAACATCCCGGGCCTGCGCTTCCATGACCTCGCCCCGTCGCGGCCGGGGACCTATTCGGTCACCGTGAGCGGCAATTGGCGGATCACATTCCGGTTTTCCGGGCAGGATGCGGTGGATGTCGGTTTGGAGGATTACCACTAGAGCCGCGGCGACCTCCGCGTGCATGCATGGAGTGTTGATTCTTGTTGGCTACTTTTTGATCTAAACTATTTTTTGAACGGTATTTCTCAAATGACGCGCAATTCTCTGATGGCGGGGCTCCCGCCGACTCACCCTGGCGGCTTCCTCAGCCGGGTCGTGCTCCCGTCTCTCCCGGTCACCAAGACGAGGTTCGCCGAGATGCTCGGGATCACCAGGCAGACGCTGCACAACATCCTCCGCGAGAGGGCCCCGATCACGACGCAGGTGGCCGTGCGCCTGGGGAAGGTTTGCGGCAACGGGCCGGAGATCTGGCTGGCGATGCAGCAGGCCCACGACCTGGCGAAGACGGAACGCGAGCTGGCCGAGGTGCTCTCCACCCTGCCGACATTGCACGCCGCCTGACGCGGTCAGACCTCGGATTGCAACGTTGCATGGCGGACGGCAGGCCGCCGCGCCGGAGCGGAGGGGCCTGGTGGTAGCTGGGGGCGGGATCGAACCGCCGACCTGTGGGTTATGAATCCACCGCTCTAACCATCTGAGCTACCCAGCCGAAGGGCCCGCGCGGGAGGCCGGCTTATAGGGGCGCGGTCACCCGCCGGCAAGGCCGGCGGCGATCACCCGGCCAGTCGTCCGGCCACCTCCTCGCCGATCGCCAGGGAGGCGGTAAGGCCGGGACTTTCGATGCCGAACAGGGCGACGAGGCCGGCAAGACCGTGGGTTTCCAGGCCGTCGATGCGGAAATCGGGCTGGGGATCGCCGGGGCCGTGGACCTTGGGGCGCAGGCCGGCGTAGTCGGGAGCGAGGGCGCCGTCGGGCAGGCCGGGCCAGAAGCGGCGGACATAGGCATAGAAGCCCTCGGCGCGGGCGGGATCGACGAGGTAATCCTCGGTTTCGACGAAGGCGAGGTCGGGGCCGAAGATGGCCTGACCGCCGAGGTCGCGGCGGTAGTGGGTCCCCAGGGCGCCGGCGATCGGCGGCGGGTAGATCAGGCGCTCGAAGGGCGCCCTCCCCCGGAGGCGGAAATAGACCCCCTTGCCGAGAAAGCGCGGCGGGATGGCGGCGGCGGGGAAGCCCTCGACCCGGGCGGCCACGGCCTGGGCGCCGAGGCCCGGGGCGGTGACCAGCAAGCGCGTGGCCAGCCGCGTGGGCGCCGCGCCGCCGGCGTGGATAGAGAACCCCTCCCCCGCTCCCAGCGGCGTCGCCCCCTCGAAGGGCGCGGCCAGGGCGACGGCCCCGCCGCGGTCTTCGATCTCGCCGGCGAGGGCGACCATGTAGCCGTGGCTGTCGAAGACCCCGCTCTCGGGCGAGAGGATCGCCGCCGCGGCGCGCAAGCCGGGCTCCAGGGCGATGGCGTCGGCGCCGGTGAGTTGCTCGACGCCTTCGACGCCGTTGGCGCGGGCCTGGGCGTAAATCGCCGCCAGACGCGGCTCCTCGCCGGCCTGGGCGACGACGAGTTTGCCGCATTTGCGGAAATCGATCTTGTGGGCTTCGAGGAATGGGTAGAGGGCGCGTCGGCCGGCGACGCAGAGGCGGGCCTTGAGCGAGCCGGTGGGATAGTAGAGGCCGGCGTGGATGACCTCGGAATTGCGCGAGGAGACGCCCTGGCCGATGGCGCGCTCCTTCTCCAGCACCACCACCGAAAGGCCGCGGCCGGCCAGGGCGTGGGCGCACGCCAGCCCGACCGCCCCGGCGCCCACGACGCAGGCGTCGAAATCGAATTCGGCCATGCCGCGGACTTAGAGAAACGGGCGCACGATGCAATGGCGGGCCGAGACCGCGACATGGTAGCGGGGATTGGTGAACTCGTGCCCGGTTGACGGGGCGATGGAGAGCGTTCGTGCCGCGATCTTGCGGAAGTCGCGCGGCAGAGTAAAGGTGCGGTCGAAATCGCGGCAAAACTTGCCTTGCCCACGGAGCCAGCCTTGACCTCAGCGCCGCGCCTGAAAGCCAACGCCCTGTCCCTGCGCATCCCGGAGCCCAAGTCGCGGCCAGGGGAGATGCTGGACTTCGGCAATCTGCGGCTTTCAGAGGCCGGGGCGGTGGAGCGGCCGCCGATCGACGCCGAGCCGCGTGATCTGCGCGAGCTGGCCTTCGGCCTGGTGCGGGTGCTGAACGACGACGGCGTCGCGGTGGGGCCGTGGGCGCCGGCGCTCGCACCCGAGGCCCTGAAGGGCGCCCTGGAGGCGATGATGCTGACCCGGGCCTATGACGAGCGGATGTACCGCGCCCAGCGGCAGGGCAAGACCTCGTTCTACATGAAGTGCCGGGGCGAGGAGGCGGTGGCGGTCGGCGCCGCCATGGCGCTGAACCCGGACGACATGTGTTTCCCGACCTATCGCCAGCAGGGCCTGTTGATCGCTCGCGGCTGCCCGCTCCAGGCGATGATGAACCAGGTGCTCTCCAACGCCCGCGACCCGCTCAAGGGCAGGCAGATGCCGGTGCATTATTCGAGCCCGGAGTACGCGGTGTTCTCGATCAGCGGCAACCTCGGCACCCAGTACAGCCAGGCGGTGGGCTGGGCGATGGCCTCGGCCTTCAAGGGCGACACGCGGATCGCGGCCGGATGGATCGGCGACGGGGCGACGGCGGAGGGCGATTTCCACCATGCTCTGACCTTCGCCTCGGTCTATCGCGCCCCGGCGGTGCTCAACGTGGTCAACAACCAGTGGGCGATCTCCTCGTTCCACGGCCTGGCCGGCGATGGCGACGCGCCGTTCGCCTCGCGGGCCATCGGCTTCGGCCTGCCGGCCCTGCGCATCGACGGCAACGACCTCTTGGCGGTCTATGCGGCGACGGCCTGGGCGGCGGAGCGGGCCCGCGCCAACCTCGGCGCGACGGTCATCGAGCTGGTCACCTATCGGGCCGAGGGCCACTCGACCAGCGACGATCCCAGCCGCTACCGACCGGCCGAGGAGGCGGCGGGATGGCCGCTGGGCGATCCGATCGCGCGGCTCGCGCGCCACCTGATGGCGCTGGGAGCGTGGTCGGACGACGAGCACGCGGCGCTGGAAAAGCAGCTCACCGAGACGGTGCGCGCGGCCGGCAAGGAGGCCGAGAGCCACGGCACCCTCTCCAGCGGCTCGCGTCCCAGCGTGGCGACGATGTTCGAGGACGTGTTCAAGCAGATGCCCTGGCACCTGAGAGAGCAGCGCCAGCAGGTGGGGGTGTAGGCGCATGGCCCGGATGAACATGATCCAGGCGCTGAATTCGGCCATGGACGTGATGCTGGGACGCGATCCGGACGTGCTGGTGTTCGGCGAGGACGTGGGCTTCTTCGGCGGCGTCTTTCGGGCCACCGAAGGGCTGCAGAAGAAGTATGGCCTGGAGCGCTGTTTCGACACCCCGATCGCCGAGAGCGGCCTGATCGGCGTGGCCGTGGGCATGGGCGCCTATGGCCTGCGGCCGGTGGTCGAGATCCAGTTCGCCGACTACATCTATCCGGCCTACGACCAGATCGTCTCGGAAGTGGCGCGCCTGCGCTATCGTTCGGCCGGACAGTTCACCGCCCCTCTCACCATTCGCACCCCCTACGGCGGCGGCATCTTCGGCGGCCAGACCCACAGCCAGAGCATCGAGGCCCTGTTCACCCACGTGGCCGGGCTGACGGTGGTGGTGCCGTCCAATCCCCACGACGCCAAGGGCCTCCTGATCAGCGCCATCGAGAGCGACGATCCGGTGCTCTTCCTCGAACCCAAGCGGATCTACAACGGGCCGTTCGACGGCCACCACGATCGGCCGGTGACGCCGTGGGCCAAGCATCCGGGCGGCGAGGCGCCGGAGGGCCACTACACCGTCCCTCTCGGCCAGGCGGCGATCGCGCGGCCCGGATCGGCGGTGACGGTGCTGGCCTATGGCACCATGGTCCACGTCGCCCTGGCGGCGGCGGAGGATAGCGGCGTCGATGCCGAGGTGATCGACCTGCGCACCCTGTGGCCGGTGGATATCGAGGCGATCACGACTTCGGTGAAGAAGACCGGGCGCTGCGTGGTGGTGCACGAGGCGACGCGCACCTCCGGCTTCGGGGCCGAGCTCTCGGCCCTGGTGCAGGAGCGCTGTTTCTATCACCTGGAAGCGCCGATCGAGCGGGTGACGGGGTGGGACACGCCCTATCCGCACGCCTTCGAGTGGGAGTATTTCCCCGGGCCGGCGCGGGTGGCCGCGGCCCTCAAACGCACCGTGGAGGCCTGATCGGCGATGGCTGAGTTCGTGTTCAAGCTGCCCGATGTCGGCGAAGGCACGGCCGAGGCGGAGATCGTCGCCTGGCACGTGGCCGTGGGCGACATGATCGAGGAGGACCAGCCCCTCGTCGATGTGATGACCGACAAGGCGACGGTGGAGATGACCACGCCGGTTTCCGGCCGGGTGGTCGCCGTGCATGGCGAGCCGGGGGACATGGCGGCGGTGGGATCGCCGCTGGCGGTGATCGCGGTGGGGGGCGAGGGGGTGGGGGACTCCCCGGTAAGAGCTGCGTCCTCGCCCCCGCCCCCTCCACCACTTCGTGGTCCCCCTCCCCCGCATAGCGGCGGGGGAGGATCGCCCCCTCCCCCTCCCTTGGCGCGGGTGCGGACCGAGAAGCCGCTGGCGTCGCCGGCGGTGCGGCGGCGGGCGCATGAGATGGGCGTTGCGCTGCAGTTCGTGCCCGGGACCGGGCCGGCCGGGCGGATCAGCGACGATGATCTGGCGGCGTTCGAGGCGTCCGGCGCCACCCCGACCGCGGCGCGGGGGCCAGCGCGGCGCGAGGGCGTCGAGGAGATCAAGGTCATCGGCCTGCGACGCAAGATCGCCGAGAAGATGCAGGACGCCAAGCGCCGCATCCCGCACTTCGCCTATATCGAGGAGATCGACGTCACCGAGCTGGAGGCGCTTCGTGTCCACCTCAACGCCACCGGCCCCAAGGATCGCCAGAGGCTGACCCTGCTGCCGTTCGTGATCGCCGCCCTGGTCAAGGCGCTGCCTCGCTTTCCACAGATCAACGCCCGGTTCGACGACGAGGCCGGCGTGGTCCATCGCCACGCGGCGGTGCATGTCGGCATCGCCACCCAGACCGCCAACGGCCTGATCGTGCCGGTGGTGCGCCACGCCGAAGCGTTGGACCCGTGGGCCTGCGCCGCCGAGATCGCCCGGCTGGCGGCGGCGACGCGGGAGGGCAAGGCCGCCGCCGACGAACTCAAGGGCTCGACGATCACCGTCACCAGCCTCGGGCCGCTCGGCGGGGTGGCGACGACGCCGGTGATCAACCACCCGGAGGTGGCGATCATCGGGCCCAACAAGATCATCGATCGGCCGGTGGTGCGCGACGGCCAGATCGTGGTCCGCAAGATCATGAACCTGTCGTCGTCGTTCGATCACCGGGTGGTGGACGGCTATGACGCCGCCGCCTTCATCCAGGTGGTCAAGGCCCTGCTCGAACATCCCGCCACCCTCTTTTTGGACCAGACATGAGCGAGACGATCACGGCCAGGGTCCTGGTGGTCGGCGGCGGTCCCGGCGGCTATGTGGCGGCGATCCGGGCCGGACAGCTGGGCCTGGACACGGTGCTGGTGGAGGCCGGCCGGATGGGCGGCACCTGCCTCATTCGGGGGTGCATTCCCTCCAAGGCGCTGATCCACGCCGCCTCGGCCTTCTCAGGCATGCGCGAGACGGCGGCCGGCACGGGGGCGTTCGGCATCCGCCTCGCCGGGCCGCCGAGCATCGATCTGGCCGAAACGGTGCGCTGGAAGGCCGGCGTGGTCGATACGCTCAACGCCGGAGTGAAGACCTTGCTCAAGCGGGCCAAGGTGCGGACGGTGGAGGGTTGGGCGAGGTTTTCCGACGCCAAGACCTGCACGGTGGAGACGTCCGAGGGCGCGGTGATCATCAAAGCCGAGCATGTGATCCTGGCCAACGGCTCGCTGCCGGTGGAGATTCCCGCCCTGCCGTTCGGCGGCGCGGTGATCTCCTCGACCGAAGCGCTCGAACTGGACGCCCTGCCGGACCGGCTGGTGGTGGTCGGAGCCGGCTACATTGGCCTTGAGCTCGGCTCGGCGTTCCGCAAGTTCGGCTGCGAGGTCACGGTGGTCGAGGCCCTGGACCGCATCTTGCCGGCCTTCGACGCCCAACTCTCCGCGCCGGTGGCCAAGTGGCTGGAGAAGGCCGGCGTGACCATCCGCCTGGGGGTCAAGGCCAAGGCGGTGGAGAGCGATGGCCCAGCGTCGGTCCTGGTGGTCGAGGACAAGGATGGCGCGGTCGAGCGCCTGCCGGCCGACAAGGTCCTGGTCACCGTCGGGCGGCGGCCGAACACGGCCGGCTGGGGCCTGGAGACCATGGCCGTCGATATGGCCGGGCCGTTCGTCAGGATCGACGATCAGTGCCGGACCTCGATGAAGGACGTCTGGGCGATCGGCGATCTCACCGGCGAGCCGATGCTCGAGCACCGGGCGGCGAGCCAGGGGGAGATGGTGGCCGAGATCATCGCCGGGACGCGTCGGCGCTTCGATCCGGTGGCGATCGCGGCGGTGTGCTTCACCGAGCCGGAGATCGTCACCGCCGGGCTTTCCCCCGACGAGGCCAAGGCGGCGGGAGGCGATCCGATCACCGGCGTCTTCCCGTTCAGCGCCAACGGCCGGGCGCGCAGCATGGACGCCGCCGACGACGGCGGTTTCGTGCGGGTGGTCGCCCGGCGCGACGATCACCGCCTGCTGGGCGTCCAGGCGGTGGGAGCGCACGTATCGGAACTCTCCGGCGAATTCGCCCTGGCCCTGGAGATGGGCGCGCGGCTGGAGGACATCGCCGGCACCATCCACGTCCATCCGACGCTCTCCGAAGCCTTCCACGAAGCCGCCCTGCGCGCCCTCGGCCACGCGATCCATGTGTGAGGGAGGTGAAAACATCCTCCCTCCCCTTCATGGGGAGGGACAGACGGCGAAGCCGTCAGGGTGGGGCTGTTTGGATCAACCCCGCGGTTCCGACGCGATCCACGCAGCCCCACCCCGGCCTTCGGCCGACCCTCCCCATGAAGGGGAGGGAGGTTAGGTTGGCCGATAGGCTGGACGCCATCGACGGGCGGATTCTGGATCTGGCGCAGCGGGACGCGGGGCTGTCGGTGGCCGAGATCGCCGAGCGGGTGGGGCTGTCGTCGAGCCCGTGCTGGCGGCGGATCAAGCGGCTGGAGGACGACGGAGTGATCCTCAAGCGGGTGACCATCCTCGACCGCGAGAAACTGGGCCTCAACTTCGAGGTCTATTGCACCGCCAAGCTGTCGCTGCCGAGCCGGGAGAACCTGGCCGCGTTCGAGGCGGCGGTGAAGGACTGGCCCGAGGTCATGCAGTGCGCCACGGTCACCGGCTCGGCCGACTATGAGCTGCGCATCGTCACCCGCGACATGCACGCCTTCGACGCCTTCCTGAGAGAAAAAATCCTCTCCCTGGGGCTTGTCTCGAACATCGAAAGTCGCATCGTGATCCGTTCGGTCAAGAACACCACGGCGGCGCCGCTGGAGCTGCTGAACGCGGGCTGAAGGGGGCCAAGAGATGATCGAGGCGGTGATCGAGCAGCGGCGGCACGATCTGGGCGGCTTCGAGGTCGGCCGGGTGCTGCCGTTCCCCAGCCACCGATCGGTGGGGCCGTTCGTGTTCTTCGCCCATCACGGGCCGGAGGATCTGCCGACCTATGAGTTTCCCGGCCTGTGGGCGCGGCTGATCGCCGGCGAGGCGTTCGGGGCCAGGGCGGCGGTGAAGACCCACTCGCCGCTGTTCTATGTCCACTGGCGCCTGGCGGCCGCCGCCGAGGTCATGCTGCTGGGCGGCGAGAGCGTGGGGCCGCAGTTCGTGGAGTGGAACTTCGTCTCGTCCTCCAGGGACCGGATCGATGAGGCCAAGGCCGACTGGCGGGCCGGGCGGATGAAACTGCCCGATCTCGACCACGACGAGTTCATTCCCCTGCCGCCCGATCCGGCGCCGCCAGCCAACCCGATGTCCTGAACAGGAGCCGACGATGGTCCGCCCAAACAGCCGGGATCGGGAACTGCGCGCCAGGGCCGAGGCGGTGATCCCTGGCGGCATGTATGGCCACCAGTCGGCGCGCCTGCTGCCGGACGACTATCCGCAGTTCTTCAGCCGCGCCAAGGGGGTCCGGCTGTGGGACGCGGATGGTTCGGAGCTGCTGGACTTCATGTGCGGCTATGGGCCGAACCTGCTGGGCTATGGCGACGAAGGCGTGGACGCCGCGTTCACCCGCCAGCTCGGCGTCGGCGACACCATGACCGGACCGGCCGCCCTGATCGTCGAGCTGGCCGAGGCGATGACCGCCATGGTCACCCACGCCGACTGGGCGATATTCTGCAAGAACGGCGCGGACGCCACCGGCATGGCGCTGATGACCGCGCGCGCCCACGCCCGGCGCAAGACGGTGATCCTGGCCAAGGGGGCCTATCACGGATCGGCCCCCTGGTGCGCCATGCGGCCGGCCGGCGTGACGCCGCAAGACAAGGCCAACCAGATCCTCTGCGACTACAACGACGTCGCCAGCCTGGAAGCGGCCGTGGCCGCCGCCGGCGAGGATCTCGCCGCGATCTTCGCCGCGCCGCTCAAGCACGACGCCTTCATCGACCAGGCGCCGCCCGATCCGGCCTACGCCCGCCGCGCCCGGGAGCTCTGCGATGAGACCGGCGCCCTGCTGGTGGTGGACGACGTCCGCGCCGGCCTGCGGATCGCCCGCGACTGCAGCTGGTCGGCGGTGGGCGTTCAGCCGGACCTCTCGTGCTGGGGCAAGTGCCTGGCCAACGGCCATCCGATCTCGGCCCTCCTGGGATCGGACAAGGCGCGGCGGCCGGCGGCGGCGATCTTCGCCACCGGCTCGTTCTGGTACCAGGCCGCGCCGATGGCGGCGGCGCTGGAAACCCTGAAGCGGGTGCGCGACACCGACTATCTGGAGCACATCCAGGCCCTGGGAACGCGGTTGCGGGATGGCTTGGCCGAGCGCGCCGACGCCGCCGGCCTGGGGCTGCGCCAGACCGGGCCGGTGACCATGCCGCTCTTCCTGTTCGAGGACGATCCGGATCTGCGCCGGGGCTTCTTCTGGTCCAGCGAGATGCTGCGGCGGGGGATCTACGTCCATCCCTGGCACAACATGTTCCTCTGCGCGGCGATGACCGAGGGGGACATCGCGCTGGCCCTGGACGCCGCCGAGGCCGGGTTCGCGGCGCTGAAGGCCAACCTGACCGCGCTTGGGCCGGTGGCGAAGATGGCCTTTCTGGCGGCCTGAGGGAACGCAACCTCCCTCCCCTTTATGGGGAGGGACAGGCGACGCGAAGCGTCGGCAGGGTGGGGAAGTGTCGATCAACCCCGGAGTTCGCGGGGCTTCTCACAGCCCCACCCCGGCCTTCTGCCGACCCTCCCCATAAAGGGGAGGGATGGCGTTGAAATCAAGTTTGTTGACACGGAGACTTAAGAAAGTTAATCTGTGAATTGATATTACTAGGACTCGCCGATGTCCGACGCTGCGCCCCATGACTGGCATGAACTCACCGAGCTGACCGCCGGCCAAGCGATCGTGGTCGAGCGGGTGCGCCTGGTGGACAAGGACATCGCCATCGAGGGCGCTTTCGCGCCGCCGCAGCTGGCCCAGCTCACGGCCGCCGACCAGGTGTTCGTGGCCGCCTTCGTCAGGAGCCACGGCTCGATCAAGGAGATGGAGCAGGTGTTCGGGGTCAGCTACCCCACCATCAAGGCGCGGCTCAACCGCATCGCGCAGCGGCTCGACTTCATCGACACCAGCCCGGCCCCGCCGCGCGGCGAGGTCCTGGATCGCCTGGCCAGGGGCGAGATCACCGCCGACGAGGCGATCGATGAGATGGAGAGCCGGCCATGAGCCTGGCTCGGAGCGAGATCATCCCCACTGCCGCACCTTGGGCGCCGGCCGGTCCGAGGCGCCTGCTGCGGCTCTGGCTGCCGGTCACGCCCCTGGCGGCGCTGCTGACGCCGCTGGCGCTGATCGCCCTGCCCTTCCTGGCGCCGACACTGCTGCGGCGCGGCGTCTCGCCCTGGCGCGCGATATCCGGCCTCGGCGCCGTCCTCCTCGCCCTCTCCGGGACCTTGATCGAGGTGGAAAACGCGCGGGCCACCATCCGCATTCATATTGTCTGAGGAGCCACCGACATGACCATGAACGAGGACCGCCGGCGCGTGCTGGCCATGCTCGCCGAGGGCAAGATCACCACCGACGAGGCCGAGCGTCTGCTGAACGCTCTGGAGGGCGCGGACCCCCGGTCGGACGCGGGCCTGGCGACGGCGCGGGCCAAGGGCGCGCCGAAATACATGCGCGTGACGGTGGAAGCGAGCGACGCGGGCGAGAAGCAGAAGACGGTCAACATCCGTGTGCCCATGCAGCTGCTGCGCGCCGGCGTGCGGCTCTCCAGCCTGATGCCGCCGCACGCGCGCGAGAAGGTCAACGAGGCCATGCGCCGACAGGGCCTCGACATGGACATCAACCAGCTGAAGCCCGAGAACCTGGACGCGCTGATCGGGCAGATGGGCGACCTCAGCATCGACGTCGATCATCAGCGCGCCAAGGTGCGCATTTTCTGCGAATAGATCACCGGTCAGGGTTCGGAGAGCGCCCTTCTCGCCTGCTCCCAGTACTGGGCGCCGGTGATCAGGGTGACGATTGCCGCCAACCACAGGAGCCCATGCGCCGCGAGGCTGGCCGGACCTTGCACGGCGGGGTCGGCCGGAAGGCCGAAGGCGGCCCAGCAGGCGACCAGGATCTCCGCGCCCAGGGCGACGAGCTGCAGGGTGGTCTTCCATTTGGCGAGCAGGGTCACCGGCAGCCGCACGCCCTTGCCGGCGGCGACTTCGCGCAGGGCGCTGACGGTGAATTCGCGGAACAGGATCAGGGCCACCGGCACCACCACCTGGGGGTTGGAGCCCAGCGACATCAGACCCAGCGCCGCGCCGCAGACCAGGACCTTGTCGGCGATCGGATCGAGGATCGCGCCCCACAGGCTGGTCGCCGCCAGGCGCCGGGCCAGCCAGCCGTCGAAGAAATCGGTGACCGCCGCGACCACAAAGGCCCAGAACGCCCAGCGCTCGAGCCCGAACTGCGTCGCCTGGCCGAGATTGTCGGACAGCCCCGGCACACTGCCGCCGGCCGCCGCTAAGCTGAGAAACATGAACAGGGCCAGGGCGAGCCGCAGGCCGGTGAGCAGGTTGGGAATCGCGCGCATGGCCTAGCCTTATTGTTTTTTCGTAGCGCGGGCTTCCAGCCCGCTTTTTTGCTCCGTGGCAAGCGCCGTTCCGATCGGCGCGAAGAGCGGGCTGGAAGCCCGCGCTACGTTCAAGATGCGGTAGGGTCAGGCGATGACGCGGACGACGCTGGTGATCGGGGGGGCGGGGCAGATCGGCCAGGCGGTGTGTCGCCGCCTGTTGGCGGACGGCTGGGATGTCGTCGCCGCCCAGAAGCACGCCGGAAGCCTGCCGGCGGAGATCGAGAGCCTGGGCGCGCGGCCGGTCACCCTCGACCGCGAACAACCCGGCGCCGTGGCCCGCGCCGTCGGGGCCGGCGTCGATGCGCTGATCGACACCGTGGCCTATGACGAGAGCCACGCGGCGCAACTGCTGGCCATCGAGGGCGACGTCGGCGCCCTGGTGGTCGTCTCCTCGGCCAGCGTCTATCGCGACGCGAAGGGGCGGACGATCGACGAGGCGGCGCAGCACGGCTTTCCCGCCCTGCCCGTCCCGATCGGCGAGGACCAGCCGACCGTCGCCGCCGGATCGAAGACCTAATCGGCGCGCAAGGTGGCGCTGGAACAGGCTCTGCTCCAGGGCGCGCGCCGCCCGGTGACCATCCTTCGGCCCTGCGCCATCCACGGCCCCGGCTCGCGCCATCCGCGCGAATGGTTCTTCGTCAAGCGGATCCTGGATGGGCGCCGCGCCGTGCCCCTGGCCTGGGACGGCGAGAGCGGGTTCCACACCACGGCCACGGCCAACATCGCCGAACTCGTCGCCGTGGTCCTCAGCCAGCCGGCGACGCAGGTGCTCAACGTCGGCGATCCCGACCCGCCGACCGTGCGGCGGATCGGCGAGATCATCGGGCGCCTGCACGGCCACGACTGGCGCCTGGCCGGCTTTCCCGGTGCGCCGCGCGGCGGCGTCGGCGCCCACCCCTGGGCCCTCCCCCATCCCTTCGTCGTCGATATGACCCGCGCGGGGGCCCTCGGCTACCGCCCGGTCGCCACCTACGAGCAGGCGGTCGCCGGCGCCTGCCGCTCGGCGGTGGCGGCGGCGAAGGCCGGCGTCGCCTTCCCGGCCTACATCGAGGCGATGTTCGACTACGCGGCGGAGGATGCGTTTCTGGCCGGGTCGGCGTGACTCGGCCGGGTTTTTTACATCGACGGCGTCGACCGCGGAGTCCGCTATCCCACTGAAACCAAGGCAAATCAAAGAGATGTAACCGACTCCTGGCATCATTCGGAGTCTGCTCGGCCAAAAAATTTCCGGCATTTTTTTACAGTTCTTGACAGACTTTTGCAGGTTTTTGGCCGGAAAATACCCTGTTCTTGGCGCCCCAGCGCACCTTTTTGACAGGTTTTCGCAGCCCGAGGGCCGGGGCGATCATGGGGTAAGCGGGGGCATGCGACTGAGCGGCGACAGGCCGCCGGAGGGGCCAGCCGGGGGCGAGTCCGGGCCTGGGCGAAGGCTTCATGTTTGGGGGCAAGCGGCATGGGCGTTCCCGGGCGGAGACGATGGTATTTGCATTATGACAGGTTTCATGCAAAATGTCAAGGCGTGTTTCCCACGCCGTCATCGATGTGGGTCACAAGGCGGCCCCCCCCGCCTGATGGCCGGCAAACGGACGTTCCCAAGGTCTGAGATGGGAAGGAAGCGGAAGGTCAGGCTGCGGCCCGGGATGCGCCTTCATCGTCCGCACCGACTTCCAACTTGCCGGCCGCCAGCCATCGCATCACGGGCCAGACGAGGATCAGACAGGCGGCAAGGCTGAGCCCGGCGTCCATGACAAAGGAGCCAGCGACACCGCCCGCCAGTTTGTAGCCGTAGCCGTCCATGGCGAGCATGTAGGCGTAGGGAACCCCGAACGCCGTACTCAAAAGGCCGAACTGGCTGGAGGCCAGCGGGCTGCCCTGAGGGATGGAGCGGAAGATGATCGCGTTTTGCGACACCTGGGCGATGCTCTGGGCCGCATTCTCGCCCAGCACCGCCAGAATATAGGTCGAGGGCGTGTGCGGCAGGGCGACCAGAGCCAGGGTGAAGGCCGCGCCCAGAACGCCGATTGAAAGATAGGCCAGCGGCGCCGAGAACCGCTTCAGGATAAGGCGCGCCAGGAGCGATGCGCCCAGGCCGATGAGGACTGCGCCAACGCCGTTGGCGACGCCCACCACACCGTCGGAGGCATGGAAGTCGGGGCCCAGGCCGCCAAAGGCGTTCGTCAGCGTGAAGGCCGCGCAAGGCAGCAGGAACATGAGCAGAATACGCAGGACCAGACCCTGCCTCACCAGGTGCGAAAGATCTCGCGCCAGGGCGCCAAAGCTTTCGCGCATCGCTTTGCGGCCAAGGTCGGTCGCCGGGATCAAGGGCAGGAACGCCAGCGGAACCAGGGTTGCGACGCCTACGATCAGCGCCCCGCCGCCCGCCGGCAAATGGGCGAGCAGCCAGAACTGTATCAGCGCGCCTATTCCAAAGCCGGTGGAATTGCCGATGGTGAACCAGGTGCTGATCGGCGCGTCGCAACTCTTGGGCAGGGCGGCGCCCAGCCAACCGCCCACCGCGGCGTTGTAGAGGCTGAACGTCAGCGCCGCCGCCGGAAGCATCGCCCCAAGCCATGGACTCCGCGCCGGCAGGAGCAGCGCCAGGGTTGTCAGCGCCGCCCCCACAAGAGCCAGTCCGATAGACCAGGCTCGCCGGCTGATCAGGGTGTCGAGCACCGGCGCCAGGACGAACACGGCGAGGCTGACAGCAGTCGCCAACGCCGTCATTCCGGCAATCACAGGCTGGGCGACGCCGTGGGCGGCGAGGAGCTGAGGGGCGGTCACGAGGATGGCCGCATAGCCAAAGCCGTAGGTGGAATTGGCGAACCCCATCAGCCAAATCCATCTTGGACGTTCTTCCAACGGCTCGCTCGCAGGTTTGAGGGTCGCAGCGCGTATTCGGACACATGCGACAATACAGGGTGTCCGATGTCGTGCATCAGAGCGGAAATTCTAATGAGTTGTTCATCATCTTCCGAGATGACAACTTGATTGTATTTATTGATGCCAGCGCGGTTTATCGCGAACACCAACTGTTGAGCTTGGTGCAGAACGCCCAGGCTATGTTCAAACCGAGAGTGATCCGCGCCTGGATATACCCAGTGGGCGACGCCGAGCTGCCGAAGTTGGCGCAATCTCTGAAGTAGCGGACTGTCGAGGATGGGGACTTCTAAGGGGCGAAGCGAGATTGTCCCCCAGATGGTATCGTGAATTTGCTTCGGGCCGAGTCGCGGCAGGCCAGCCGAACGGATTCGCTCGGTATAGGGCGTTAGATAGCGGTTGGCGACGAGGCCGGCGACGGCATCCAGAACAGCCGCCATCGCTTACTGGGCGATTTCAGCCAAGTGTTGGCGTGCGAGATCTTCAAGAAATGAGCGTGGAACAATACTTTCGTCCAAAATCTCCTCAGGAGTGTTCTGCTCCCCAAATTTCATCATCATACGAACGAACCGGGGATTATTCAGAGCAATCGACCGAGAATCGCGGATGTCGAGGATGGCGTCTCGTAGGCAGGTGCTGTCGCCATACGTCGGATCGGCCGCGATTACGAAGTCGGGGACCAATCCCAACTCCTCAGCGCGATCCAGCAGGTCGTCGTAGGCGCGCGCGAATTGCCTATCGACGGCCGGGTCATCGAGGTTCAGACCTGTCTTGCCCTGGAGGCAGACCGCAGCCATGAGCCCATCGACGAATTGGGCAGCGCTGACGATTTGCATGGCTTCCATCATCCGAATCGGATTGCGACCACTCTGACTCACTGAACCCGCGCTGTCACCCCCACCGGGCTGCCCGCTGGGCGGAATTGGCGCAACGCTATGCCGCTGCTGCCGAGTCCAAGGGCGCGAGCCACAGCCGGAGGATCGGCCAGACTCTCTAACCAAAGATTAGCGCCGTCGGCAAGCACCGAGGGAGAATGAGTCGACGGAATATGCTGTAGACCTACCCCCCCCCACGCCATAGAGCCGCCGGCACTCGGCTTTGACCGTCCCGGGAGGGGCGTGGGCGGCGACGAGGCCCGGCCAAGAGGGTCAGTGCCGACGGCACCGGCAGCGGCAGGGCCTCCAGTTCGAACGCCGACACCGCGACGCTGCCGCTGATGCAGCGGAAGACCTGATCGACCACGGCGCTGTTGAGCAGGGCGGCGAGGACGGCCGTGAGCACCTTGGGGTCCGATACCGCGCGGACCACGCGCGCGGCGATGGGGCGTCGGTGGGCATGGCGGAACAAGGTGATAGGTCGTCCTGGCCCCGAACCTCCATGCGCCACTCCATTGCGCCCCGCCGCCGTTCGCCCGATACCCCTTCCCAGGCAGGAGCACCCCCTCATGCCCGTTCGGCTGATTGTTGCCGTCACCGATGGCGACTGGTTCGACTACCTCCGCGCGCGCCCGCACCTGGCCGAGGTGAACTTCTGGGCCCCTTCGGCGACCGCCTTCAAGGCCCTGGCCGAGGGCGAACTCTTCCTCTTCAAGCTCCATGCGCCCCGTAACTTCATCGTCGGCGGCGGCGTGTTCTTTCGCGCCGACGCCCTCACCTGCTCCCTGGCGCGGGAGGCGTTCGGGGAGGGCAATGGCGCGCGGTCCCTTGCCCAGATGCGCGCGCGGGTGGCGCGATACCGGCGCGCCGGGGCCGATGACCGCAGCGATTTCACCGTCGGCTGTAAGCATCCTCACCCAGCCGTTCTTCTGGCCGGAAGAGCGCTGGATCCCGGTCCCCCAGAGCTGGGCGGCGAACATCGTCTCGTTCAAGGGCTATTCGACCGACGAGGCCGAGGGGCGCGCCCTGTGGGAGGCGGTCCACGCCTGGGTCGCGGCGCCGGACTTCGCCGGCGTCGCCGAGGACCAGGCCCGCTATGGCGAACCGACGCTCATCCGGCCGCGACTGGGACAGGGCGGCTTCCGCATCCTGGTGACGGCGAGCTATCGGCGGCGCTGCGCGGTCACCGGCGAGCGGACCCTGCCGGCGCTGGACGCGGCCCACATCCGCCCCTTCGCCGATGGCGGCGCCCATGAGGCGTCGAACGGCATTCTCCTTCGGCGCGACATCCACGGCCTGTTCGACGCCGGCTATGTCACCATCACGCCGGACATGGTGGAAGCGCAAGGTTGGAGCGCGGGCTTCCAGCCCGCACGTTTCGCCTCGCCGGAATGGCCGATGGCCCCCAAGGGCGGGCTGGAAGCCCGCGCTCCGGGCGCCGGAGGTGTTCCACCCAATCTGGCGCGAACAACAAGAGCGGGCGGCGAGCGAAACGTTGACGCGGCCGCCCCCTCCACCGCTTCGCGGTCCCCCTCCCCCGCGTAGAGGCGGGGGAGGATGAAAAAAGGCCTGGGACCCTCGCTTTGGCTTCATTTGGGCGCCGGCTGTATGGTGTCACTTGACGGCGAACAGCCACGTCCGCCGCATGGTTTCGTTCCTGCAAGACATGGAGCGGGAGGATGAGCTGCGGACGGTCCTGAGTTGGAGGGCGCATCAGCTTGCGGGCGACCGGAAGGGCGTCTGGAGCCTGTTCGTCACGAAGAACTGGCGGATGACGTTCCGGATCGACCAGGTCGAGATCGAGATCATCGACCTGGACTATGAAGACTACCACCAGGAGGCAGCCATGAACGCCATTGCAGGCATCCGCATGAAGCGGCCCGCCCACCCCGGCGGGTTCGTCAGGAACGAGATCATCGATCCCCTGGGCCTTTCGGTGACGCGGACGGCCGAGGTGCTGGGCGTGACGCGGGCGACGCTATCCACGCTGCTTAACGAACACGCCCATCTCTCGCCGGAGATGGCGGTGCGGATCGAGAAGGCGTTCGGCGTGTCGATGGACACGCTGATGCGGATGCAGAACAGCTACGACATCGCCCAGGCGCGCGAGCGGGGCGTCGCAGATCAAGGTGGCGCCGTTCGACGCCGTCGCCGGGCGGCGGGCGGCGGGCATCTGATCCGACGAGAGAATCTTTTGGCGGCGCCCCGACCTGACGGGCCGAACTCTGGCGCGAACAACAGGAGCGGGCGGCGAGCGAACGTTCACGCGGCCGCCCCCTCCACTGCTTCGCGGTCCCCCTCGCCCGCGTAGGGGCGGGGGAGGATGAAGGAGCCTGGGACCTCGCGTTCGTGGGCGTCCTCGTCAACGCGGGACGCCACGAAGCGGGACTATGAAAATCATCGGCTTGCGGCGATGATAGGGACGCCATGCACGCCTCGATCGAACAGCGTCGCGACGAGATCGCCGCTCTCTGCCGCCGCCACGGCGTGCGGCGGCTGGAAGTGTTCGGCTCGGCCGCGCGGGGGACGGACTTCGACCCGGAAACCAGCGACGCCGACTTCCTGGTCTCGTTCGAAAGGCCGAGCGGCGCGGATTGGTTCAAGCAGGACCTCGACCTCGCGGAGGCCCTGACGGGTTTGCTGGGGCGGCCCGTGGATTTGGTGAGCCGGCAGGCCGTCGAAACCAGTCGCAACTACATCCGCCGACGTCACATTCTGGGCGAGGCGCAGGCCCTCTATGGCTAGGCCGTCGGTCGAACGCGACCCGGCGTTGCTGCTCGACATCGTCCTGGCCGCCCGTGATGCGCTGGCGTTCATCGCCGATCAGGACGAATTCAGCTTCAAGGGCAGCGCACTGCATCGAAATGCGGTCATCCGCTGCCTCGAGGTCATTGGCGAAGCCGCGAGCAATCTGACGGCGTCCACGCGGGCCGGTTTGGACGATATCGCGTGGTCCGAAATGATCGGCATGCGCCATCGCCTGATTCACGGCTATGACACCGTGGACCTCGACCTCGTCTGGCGCACGGCGCGCGACCGGCTGCCCCCGCTCATCGCCAGACTGGAACCCCTTATTCCGGACGAGGGCAGCCTGGGCTGACGAGCCCGGATCGCCGATTGGCCCATGTCCGGTGCGCGGCGAGCTGATCGGAGGTTTTGAAGGCTAGCGAACGTTGACGCGGCCGCCCCCTCCACCGCTTCGCGGTCCCCCTCCTCCGCCGCGCGGGTGAGGATTTCTAGATCGCCGCGTCCGGTTGGCAGGCGCGGAGGTCGGCGAGCATGCCGGGGCCGGTGGGGGTCCAGCCGAGGGCCTGGCGGGTGATGGCGCTGGAGGCGTGGTTGTCCATGCCGGCGAACATCGCGAAGGGGCCGAAGTAGCCGGCGATCTCGTCCGGCGCCAGGCCGCGGGCGGTAAGGCCCAGGCGTTCGCCGATCGCTTCGGCCATGGCGCGCATGGAGACGTGCGCTTCGTCCACGGCATGGTAGATGGCGCCGGCCTCGCCCTTCTCCAGGGCCAGGCGGTAGAGCCGGGCGACGTCGCCGACATGGGCGGCGGAAAAGCCGTTGGCGCCGTCGCCGGCCCAGCCGACGAAGCCCTTCTGGCGCGCCGTCTGGACGATCGGGGTGATCAGGCCCTGGCGGCGGGTGTCATGCACCTGCGGCAGGCGCACGACCATGCCGCGCACGCCGCGCCCGGCCGCTTCCAGGGTGGCGAGCTCGGAGGCGCCGCGAATGACGCCGAAGCCCTCGGTCGGGGTCGGATCGGTCTCCTCGGCGACCTTGCCGGTGACGATGTTGACGCCGGAGGTGACCACGAAGGGCTTGCCCGTCCCCTCCAGCACCGCCAGCATGGCGACCACGGCGCGGTTGTCCTTCTGGCCGTTCTCCACGAAGCGGCTGAAATCGTGGTCGAAGGCGAGATGGACGACGCCGTCGGCGCCTCGGGCGCCCTTCGCGAGGGTGTCGGGCTCCTCCAGCACGCCGCGGTGGACGGCGACGCCGAGGCTCTCGAGCTTGGCCGCCGACGCGTCGGTGCGGGCCAGGCCCACGACCTCATGGCCGGCGCCTTTGAGTTCCGGGATCAGGGCCGTGCCGATGAACCCGCTCGCGCCGGTGACGAATACCCGCATGACGTCTCTCGCTTTCGTGGACGGGCTCCTAGCATAGGGGCTTTCAAGTCGAACAGCGTAGGCGGATGGAATACCGAATCCGGTCCTCGATCGATTGTTCGTCACCCTTCTCCCCTTGCGGGAGAAGGTGTCGGCGAAGCCGACGGATGAGGGGTCGCGCCGACGACCACCGAGTAGCATCGACCGCCTGGCGGATGGGTCCCGTCTACCCCTCATCCGACCCGCTCTCGCGGGGAAGGTCTTCTCCCGCAAGGGGGAGAAGGGCGTCGCAATGTTCTTCGCGGTGCGGTAGCCTCCGCCAGGCGCGGTGGACGACCTGGCTGCGGTCGTGGCCCGGCTGAAGTCGAAAGGGGTGGCGATCCTGAAACGCGATGACGACGCGAACGGCAGGTTCGCCTGGATCGTCGATCCCGACGGCGCCAAGATCGAACTTTGGCAACCCAGGCCGAAGTGACACGGAGCAAGGAAATTCATGATGCGTGCAATGCTTTTCGCGGCCGTCGCCTGCGCCAGCCTGGCGGCCGCCGCGCCCGCCGCGGCCGACGACATGGCGGCCATCCAGGCCCTCGACGACCAGTTCGCCGCGGCGGCGGGTCGCGGCGACGCGGCGGCGGTGGCCGCGTTCTATGCGCCGGACGCCACGGTGCTGCCGCCGGATGGCTCGGTGGTGACCGGCCCCGGCATCCGCTCGATGTTCGCCGGCATGGTCACGCAGGTCACCGACCTGAAGCTGACGGCCACCGACGTGAAGCGGCTTTCGCCCGACTATATCCGCGAGATCGGCGTCGTCACCTTCACCACGCGCGGGGACAAGCCCGCCAATGTGCGCGGCACCTATGTGGTCGTCTGGCGAAAGGTGGACGGCGCCTGGAAGCTGTGGACGGATATATATCACTAAGCGGGGTGAGTTCCACCGCGTCATGACCGTAGCGCGGGCTTCCAGCCCGCCCTTTTACATCAACGGCAATGGCGTGACTTCGCTTTCCTCGATCCGCGACGCCCCGACGCCGAAGAAAAAAAGCGGGCTGGAAGCCCGCGCTCCGAAAAACATCCAGCCCCCTCACGCGCTCTTCCTGAAATAGTCGAAGATGCGCTGGGCGAGGGGGGCGCTGACGCCGGCGACCTTGGCGAGGTCATCGACCGAGGCGCGGGAGACGCCGCGGGCCGAGCCGAAGGCGTGGAGGAGGACCCGCTTGCGGCCCGGGCCGACGCCCTCGATGTCGTCGAGGGGGTTCTTCTTCATCTCCAGGGTTCGCCGCGTGCGGTGGGCGCCGATGGCGAAGCGGTGGGCTTCGTCGCGCAGGCGCTGGAGGTAGTAGAGCACCGGGCTCTTGGGCTCGAGCATGAACGGCGCCTTGCCGTCGATGAAGAAGCGTTCGAGGCCGGCGTCGCGGTCGGGTCCCTTGGCGACGCCGACCAGGGCGATGTCATCGACGCCGAGGTCGGCCATGGTCTCCCGGGCCACCGCCAGCTGGCCGGCGCCGCCGTCGAGCAGGACGAGATCGGGGCGGGGCGGGTTTTCGCCGGCCTCTTCCTCCTTGGCCAGGCGCGCGAAGCGGCGGCGCAGGACCTCGCGCATCATGCCGTAGTCGTCGCCGGGAGTGAGGTCGGCGCTCCTGATGTTGAACTTGCGGTACTGGTTCTTCTGGAACCCGTCGGGACCGGCGACGATCATGCCGCCGACGGCGTTGGTCCCCATGATGTGGGAGTTGTCGTAGACCTCGATGCGCTCGGGCGCCGCCTCGAGGGCGAAGGTCTCGCATACCGCCGACAGGATCTTCGCCTGGGCCGAGCTTTCGGCCATGCGGCGGCCGAGCGCCTCGCGGGCGTTGAGGAGGGCGTGTTCGACCAGGCGGCATTTCTCGCCGCGCCGGGGCAGGATGATTTCGACCTTGCGGCCGGCCTTGAGACAGAAGGCCTCGCGCAGCAGGGCGCCGTCGGCGGGCTCATGGCTGACCAGCATGAGGCGTGGGATCGGCCGGTCCTCGTAGAACTGGCCGATGAAGGCGGCCATGATCTCCGCGTCGCCGTCGGTGCGATCGACGCGGGGGAAGTAGGCGCGGTTGCCCCAGTTCTGGCCGGCGCGGAAGAAGAATACCTGGACGCAGGCCGCCCCGCCCTCGGCGGTGAGGGCGAAGACGTCGGCCTCGTCCACCGTCTCGGCGTTGATCTGGGTTTCCTGGGCGATGGAGGACAGGGCGCGGATACGGTCGCGCAGGCGGGCGGCGCGCTCGAACTCCAGGGCGTCGGAGGCGGCCTGCATGTCGGCGCTCATCCGGCCCATGACGGTGCGGCTCTTGCCGCGCAGGAAGGCCTCGGCCTGGCTGACGAGGTCGCGGTAGTCGTCCAGGGCGATGAGGCCGGTGCAGGGCGCCGAGCAGCGGCGGATCTGGTGGAGCATGCACGGCCGGGTGCGGCTCTCGTAGACGCTGTCGGAGCAGGAGCGCAGCAGGAACGCCTTCTGCAGGGTGTTGAGGGTGCGGTTGACCGCCCAGGCGCTGGCGAAGGGGCCGAAGTAGTCGCCCTTGATCGAGTGGGCGCCGCGGTGCTTGCGCAACTGGGCGGCGGGATGCTCGCGGCGGATGACGATCTCGGGGAAGGACTTGTCGTCGCGCAGGAGGACGTTGAAGCGGGGTTTGAGCTGCTTGATGAGGTTGATTTCGAGCAGCAGGGCGTCGGTCTCGGTGCGGGTGGTGGTGAACTCCATGGACCGGGTGAGATCGACCATCAGGGCGATGCGCTGGGTGTGCGGGCGGCCTTGCGGGTATTGCGCGACGCGCTTCTTCAGCGAACGGGCCTTGCCGACGTAGAGCGCCTCGCCGCCCTCGCCGAACATGCGGTAGACCCCCGGCGTATCGGGCAGCCGGCGCACCTGGTCCTTGATCAGGGCGGCGCCGATCAGTGGCGGGGATTCGTCGTCGGCCATGGGAGCACAATATGGACCTCCCTCCCCTTCATGGGGAGGGCGACACCGACCGCGTTTTTTTCGTAGCGCGGGCTTCCAGCCCGCACTTGCTCGCGCCGGAAAGGGCGGGCTGGAAGCCCGCGCTACGTTCAGAGGCGTTCGTCGCCGGCGAGTATGCGGGCGTGGAGTTCGGGCGTGAGGCCCTGGAAGGCGCCGGCGTTGGGGGCGGAAGAAGAGGGGGCCGGCGATGAGGGCCGGGTCGAACCCTTCGCGGGCGGCCCTGTACAGCCCCACCCTGGCGGCTTCGCCGCCTGTCCCTCCCCATGAAGGGGAGGGAGGGTAGATTGGTCAGGAGCCGAGGAAGGCGTCGAGGTCGGCGGCGAAGGCTTGGGGCTGATCGAGCATGATGAAGTGCAGGGAATGATCGACCCGCTTCAAGACCTTGTGCGGAGCCGCGGCGTAGGCGGCGGCGTATGAGCGATCGGCGGCGCCGGCCGGCATGCCCACCGAGAGGTAGTCGGGATAGAGCAGAGTGATCGGGGTGTGGACGGCGGCGAGACCGGGGCGGAGGTCGAGTTCCAGGTCGTCGGCCAGGGCGTTGGCGACAACAGTCGGATCACTCGCCTTGCTCCAATCGGCGAGGCGCGCCCTTTCGGTTGGACCGGTGACCATTGCCGCCAGCATCCGGTCGCGGGCCTCGGCCGGTTGAGGCGGCCCGGTGCGGATCTTCTCCGCCACCCCGCGGACCTGATCGGGGGTCGCGCCAGGACCCATCATCACCGTGGCGAAGAAAGGCAGGGTATCGACGAGGAGGATTTTCTTCAGGTGATCTGGATGGTGTTCGGCCAGCCACAGGGCGATGGTTCCGCCCAGGGAATGGCCGATGACCACCGCCGGGCTCAGCTTCTGGCCGACAATGTAAGCGTCGATGGCTTCGGCGGTGGGAATGACCACCGATCCGTCGGCGTTGGCGCGCGCCGGCTCGCCGGCGAAGCCCGCGATCTGAATGAGGTGCAGCCGGTAGCGGTCGCGGAGCCGCTCGGCGGTGGCTCTCCACGTCTCGCGGGACGAGGCGAGGCCGGGAATGAAGACGAGATCGGGGCCATGCCCGACGATCTCGACGCTGATGCGATCGAAGGTCGCCAGGCGGCTGTCCGCAAACAGCCGCGTCGAGGATGCGGCGATCGCAGCGTCCCGCGCCATGACCGGGCCGACCTGGGCGATGAGAAGGATGGCGGCGAGAACCATGGCGGACTCGTGACGGGTCATCGGCTTGCTCCAGGATCGGTTTTCTAAGACGCTTCGGCGACCAGTTTCGCCATGGCGTCGAGGTAGGCGACGAAGGCCGTGCGGCCGGGATCGGTGAGGCGGATTCGGGTCAGGGGCTTGCGGCCCACGAAGCGCTTGTCGATGGCGACATAGCCGGCGTCCTCGAGCTTGCGCAGATGGGCCGAAAGGTTGCCGTCGGTGGCCTGCAGGCGAGCCTTGAGTTCGTTGAAGTCGGCGCCCTCGCGGCCGGCGAGCCAGGCCATGACGCCCAGGCGAAGGCGGCCGTGAATGACCTCGTCGATGGCGTCGATGTCGAAATCGTCCATCGTCCCCTCGCCCGTCAGGTGGGCCGCCCGGCCTGGCGCACCAGAACGAGGCCGGGCAGGAGGGCGAAAAGAACCAATGCCACGGCGTGGATCAGGTAGACCTCGGGGGTGACGCTGAACACCGCCAGCACCAGCGCCGCGGCATAGCAGCCGATCGCCGTCAGCCAGATCCAGCGTCTGCCGGTCATGGCGGCGGCGACCATCCAGCCAAGGCCATAGAGGGCCATGATGATCGAGGGCAGCAGCAGGGTCGGGACGCCGCTGCGCGTCCGCCAGCAGACGATCGCCACCGACGCGAACAGTGTGAACATCGTCCAGCCGGCGCCCTGCCAGGCGATGGCGGTGGCGCGATTGGCGGCCGTCCCGGCCTTGGCGCGATTGAGGCGGCGCACGATGGCGGCGAGCGCGCTCATGAAGATCGCCACGGAGGCCAGCCAGATCGCCCAGGACACCCAGCGGGGCGCCGATAGGCGACCGCTCATCAAGGCCCACTCACCGAAGTTGGCGAGGCCGAATACCGTCCCGGCGACGACCAGGATCGAGCCGCCGAGAAGCGGCGTCGATCGGCCCTCCTCGGCCAGATCCTTGAGAAAGGCGATATCGGCGTGCACGGCGCGAAGTTCGTCGGTCATGGCGAGGGTTCTCCTGTTGGAACCTTCATAACGCCGTGCACTTTGTTATGTAAAGTGCTTTTCCTAGATTCGTTCCTCGCCAGCCGCGATCCGTGTGCGCAGCGCCGGCGTCAGGGGAACGAAACCGCCGGCGTGGTCGCGGAAATAGAGAGGACCGGTCGCCCTCGCCGGGTCGAAGCCGTCGGCGACGAGTTCGGCCTTGCGGTGTTTGAAGGTGCCGGTGGTCTCGATCCGCTTGAGCAGGCGGATGAAGAGGGGCCGGGCCCAGGGCGGCAGGTCGGCGTCCACGCGCGCGGCGAGGGCGGCGAGGTCGAACCCCTCGCTGGTGACCAGGGCGGCCATGCCGGCGCGGCCGTCGTGGCCCGGCACGGCGACGCCATAGACGGTTGCTTCGGTCACGCCCGGGACGCCGAGCAGGCTCTGGGCGACCTCGCCGGTGGAGACGTTCTCGCCCTTCCAGCGGAAGGTGTCGCCGACCCGGTCGATGAAGTAGAAGTAACCCTCGGCGTCGCGACGCATCAGATCGCCGGTGGCGAACCAGGCGTCGCCGGCGCGGAAGACGTCGCGCAGGATCTTCTTCTGGCTGGCCGCGTGGTCGGCGTAGCCGGCGTAGGCGCCGCGGGCGTCCTGGCCGATGCGGCCCAGGCATTCGCCGGTCTCCCCGATGTCGGTGGCGATGCAGAGGCCGCCCACGCCGCGCACCGGGGTCTCGGTCTCGACATCAAAACGCACCAGGGCGGCGTTGAGCAGGCCGGGCAGCCACGGCGGCGCCCGGCCGATAGCCCCCAGGCGGCCGTCGAAATTGAACATCGACACATTGCCCTCGGTCGAGCCGTAGAACTCCAGCACCCTGGGCACGCCGAACCGAGTCTGGAGGGTCCGCCAGACGTCGGGGCGCAGGCCGTTGCCGAAGGCCAGGCGCAGGCGGTGGGCGCGTTCCTCCGGGCGGGGCGGCTGATTGGCGAGATAGCGGCAGAGCTCGCCGATGTAGACGAAGAGCGTGGCGCGCTCGAAGGCCACGTCGGCCCAGAAATGACTGGCCGAGAAGGTCCGCCTCAGGGCCACCGAACCGCCGTTGAGAAGCGCCGCGCCCATGGCGCAGAGGCCGCCGGTGGCATGGTGCAGTGGCAGGGTGAGGTACAGCCGGTCATCGGGCCTCGCGCCGGTCGCGCCGGCGAACCCGCGCATATAGAGCTGGGCGCGCATGTGGGTGATGCGCGCCGCCTTGGGCAGGCCCGTGGTGCCGCTGGTGTAGATCAGGAGGGCGGTGTCGGCGGCGGTCATCCCCGCCCTCCCCTGCCTTGGCGGCCGGGAAGTGGGAGCATCGGCCAGGCCATCGTCGAGGTTCCAGGCCGCCGTCGGCGCCTCCAGGCGCGCGGCGGTGGTTTCATCGACCACGCAGATCCTGGCGGCCGACGTCTTCAGGCAATGGGCGAGGGCCTCGCCGCGCAGCTCGCCGTTGATCAGGGCCGCGACCACGCCGACCTTGGAAAGGCCATACCAGAGAGCGAGGTATTCCAGTCGGTTGGGGAGCAGGATGGCCACCGTCTCGCCGCGCGCCAGGCCCCGCGCCAGGGCGAGGTGGGCGAAGCGGTTGGCGAGGGCGTCGAGCTCGCCGTAGCTGAGGTTTTGCCCGCCGAAACTGATCGCCGGCCTGTCCCGCCAGCGATCGACGGCCGCCTCAAGGTCGTCGCAGATCAGTCGCGTCGATGTCGCCGAGATCGAGCGCACCCGCGCCAGGGTGCGGATGAGTGCGGTCACGAACCGCCAGTCGCGCGCCAACCCCTCGAGCGGCGCCGTTCTCATGGCGCAAGGGGCGATCGCGTCACGCGCTGATCATCTCGCCCAGGTTCGGCTCGGCTCACAACCGCAACAAGGATCGCATCAACGCCTGAACGTTCGCCAACACCTCCGGTGACACCGCGCCCTTCGGCTCGGCGCGGCGCGCCCGCCAGTCGAGGCTCTTGATCTGGTCGGCGAGTATCACGCTGGGCGGATCGCGGCTGACCACCACCTCGAAGACGTAGCCCTTGATCCTCGAACTCATCGGACAGCAGATCATCATGCCGCGCTGGCCGTTGTAGCGGGCCGGGGTCAGGACAAGAGCCGGACGATGGCCGGCCTGCTCGTGACCGGCCTGAGGGTCGAAATGCAGCCAGACGATATCTCCTGCGTCCGGAACATAGTCCAGACTCACCACGATTCCTGGCCCTTCGGCGGCCCGAAATCGACCTCGTCGGGGAAGGTCTCCGGCGTCATCCGATCCAGCAGCCGGTCGAGGTCATGGACCGGCCCCCTGACCGGCTCAATGACGATCCTGCCTCCCTCTTCGCGGATATCGATCGCCTGATCGATGCCGATGGCGGCGGAGGCCATCACCGAAGCCGGAATTCTCACCGAGGCGCTGTTGCCCCATTTGCGAACGTGGGCGCGCATCTCCAACCTCCATGTATCGACAACGTAGATATATGCGCGAACCCACGGCTGTCAATCGGTGGACAGGCGCCGAGCGAGCGGCGCGAACCGAGAAGGCGAACGCGCTACTGCTACTGCGTCGGAAAGGGGGGACCGCATTGACTTCGCCGACATGACGCCGTCACTCTTTTCGGAGCGCGGGCTTCCAGCCCGCATTTGCAAGCGACGAAAAGAGCGGGCTGACAAACCCCGCGCTACGGTCATGACGAAGTAAGACTAGGCGCCGAACCATTCGCGCCTGGCGCGCGCGGCGTCCATGATCTGGCGCAATCGCTCGAGCTTGGCGTCGCGCTGCATCCAGGGCTCCAGATCGCCCCGCGCCCACAGGATCCAGCGCCACGCCTCGGCCTCGCCCTGGGCGGTTCGCGGGTAGAGCGGCGCGAACCCGGCGGATCGATACTTCTTGGCGAGGTAGAGGTTGTTCGCCATGGCGGATGGTCCGAGACCGCGAAGAGCCGAAAATGGTCAACGACATGCGGGCGGCGCGGAGGTCATGGTTTCACGGGTCATCGATATGGCGCGGAAGGTCCATGGCGTCGTGCAGGACCCGAACCACCTCCAACACATTTCCCACGGCGCGAATGACCAGGACATGCCGGGGTCGCGCGATCCGGCTCCCCTCCGAAACGCGCGAGCGGCTGTGCCTGACATGGTAGAGGAAGATTCCGGGTGGCAGATCGGCGCGCGCACGAACGCCTGGCCGCCCAGGGTTCATCCTCAGGTCACGCAAAGCCGTGCCCAGCAAGAGTCGATAGCGATCAGCGACGACAGCCCCGAACGACGCCTCGCTTTCTTCGAGGATACTGTCCAAATCGCGCCGGGCGCGCGGCGCGATCTCCAGATCGATCACCGGGGATCACGGCGCCCGCGCGCCGCCAGCCACGCGTCGAGCTGATCCCACTCGACGGTTTCACCTTGCCCGGCGTCGAGTTCGTCGATGCCAACCTGGATCGCCGCCCGCAACCGCTCCAGCTTGATCGCCTCCCGATCGGATCGTTCCTTCAGCAGGCGAAGCGCCGCCCTCACCACCTCGCTGGCGTTCTGATAGCTCCCCGACGTGACCCGATCCTCGACGAAGCGGTCGAGCGTGTCGGTCAGGTTGACGTTGCGCGTGGCCATGCCGGACCATACAACGACTGGCAAAGATTGCCAATATCGCGCTACCCCTCCGCCGCCACGTAGATCTCCCCGCCCCGCTCGCGGAACTTCTCCGCCATCTCGGCCATGCCGGCCGCCGCCACGTCATTCTGGCCGGCGGCGGCGTCGCGGATTTCCTGGCTGATCTTCATCGAGCAGAACTTCGGCCCGCACATGGAGCAGAAGTGGGCGGTCTTCATGGCTTCCTTGGGCAGGGACTCGTCGTGGAACTCGCGAGCGGTTTCGGGATCGAGGCCGAGGTTGAACTGGTCTTCCCAGCGGAATTCGAAGCGGGCGCGGGAGAGGGCGTCGTCCCAGGCTCTAGCCGAGGGGTGGCCCTTGGCGAGGTCGGCGGCGTGGGCGGCGATCTTGTAGGCGATCACGCCTTGCTTGACGTCCTCGCGGTCGGGCAACCCCAGGTGCTCCTTGGGGGTCACGTAGCAGAGCATGGCGGTGCCGAACCAGCCGATCATCGCCGCGCCGATGGCCGAGGTGATGTGGTCGTAGCCGGGGGCGACGTCGGTGGTCAGCGGCCCCAGGGTATAGAACGGCGCCTCGTGGCAGACCGCGAGCTGCTTTTCCATGTTGGCCTTGATCTTGTGCATCGGCACGTGGCCGGGGCCTTCGATCATCACCTGGACGCCATGCTTCCAGGCGACCTTGGTGAGTTCGCCCAGAGTCTCCAGTTCGGCGAACTGGGCGGCGTCGTTGGCGTCGGCGATGCAGCCGGGCCGCAGGCCGTCGCCTAAGGAGAACGACACGTCATAGGCGCGCATGATCCGGCAGATGTCCTCGAAGTGTTCGTGGAGGAAGCTCTCGCGGTGGTGGGCGAGGCACCACTTGGCCATTATCGAACCGCCGCGCGAGACGATCCCCGTCACCCGGCGGGCGGTGAGCGGCACATAGGCCAGGCGCACGCCGGCGTGGATGGTGAAGTAGTCCACACCCTGCTCGGCCTGTTCGATCAGGGTGTCGCGGAACACCTCCCAGGTGAGGTCCTCGGCGACGCCGCCGACCTTCTCCAGCGCCTGGTAGATCGGCACGGTGCCCAAGGGCGTTGGGCAATTGCGGATGATCCACTCGCGGATGTTGTGGATGTTGCGGCCGGTGGAGAGGTCCATGATCGTATCGGCGCCCCAGCGGATCGCCCAGACCATCTTGTCGACCTCGTCCTGGACGGAGGAAAGGACGGCCGAATTGCCGATGTTGGCGTTGATCTTGACCAGGAAGTTGCGGCCGATGGCCATCGGCTCCAGTTCGCCGTGATTGATGTTGGCCGGGATGATCGCCCGGCCCCGCGCCACTTCGCTGCGCACGAACTCCGGGGTGACGAAATCGGGGATCTCGGCCCCGAAGTCCTCGCCGTCGCGGATGAACGGGTCGGCGGCCTCGCGCCGCAGGTTCTCGCGGATCGACACGAACTCCATCTCCGGCGTGATCACGCCGGCGCGGGCGTATTCGAGCTGGGTCACCGCCGCGCCGGGCCTGGCCCTGAACGGCAGCCGGCTGGAGATGAATTGCGGCGCGAGATGGCGGCCCCGGGCGTTGCCGTTGTCTTCCGGCTTGACCGCGCGCGGCGCCACCGCCTCGACATCGCCGCGCGCCAGGACCCAGGCTTCCCGCGTCCGCTCCAGGCCACGCTTGATGTCGATGGCGGCGGCGGGATCGGTGTAGGGGCCGGAAGGATCATAGAGGGTCACCGGCGGCTCGCCGGACGAGGGATGGACGGCGACCTCTCGGAACGGCACCCGCAGGCAGGGGTGGAGAACCCCGGCCTGGAAGACCTTGCGCGATCCCGGCCGCTCGCCGGTGGGGATTCGGCTGTCGATCGGGGTCTGGATGTTCATGGCCGGCCTTCCGCTCGCCACCGCGAGACAAGAGTTTCTAGAGCGGCCAGGCCCGCGACGGCGGATCGGACGGACCGCGCCGGGCGGCGCGCATCCCTCGTTCCCTCCCTTCGCCGGCATGACCCGGATCAGGTTCGGCGGGTCGCCGCCATGTCGGGCGGCCTCTCAGTCCCGTCAAGATCGGGACGCCCCGGAGAACGGCCGAGACCCTACGCCCCGCCGCGTGGCGGTCAAGCGGCTGCTGGCCACTTCGAGCGTGTGAACAAACCTCCCTCCCCTTCATGGGGAGGGACAGCCGACGCGAAGCGTCGGCAGGGTGGGGCAGTGTCGATCAACCCCGAGGTTCGTGGGGTTTCGCACAGCCCCACCCGTCCCGCTTCGCGGTCCACCCTCCCCATAAAGGGGAGGGAGGAATTTTTCACGAATCAGCGCCGGGTGACCGTGAAGCGCAGGAGTTGTTCCTGGGGCAGCGCCCAATCCGGCTTCAGGCTGGCGGCCTGCTGATAGTCGAAATAGGCCGAGGTCTCGTCGTCGAGCCCCTCGTGGGCCAGGGCGCGGTCGTAGTAGGCCTTCTCCGGCTCGGTGACGCCGAGCGCCAGGCCCTTGTCGATGTCCTGGAGTCCCTGGCGGTAGCGCTTCTCGCCGAGGTTGACGGCGCCGCGGTTCATCCACGCTTCGCCGACCTTGGGCGCCAGCGCGATCGCCGCGTCGAAGTCCTGGCGGGCGTCCTCCCAGGCCGCTCGCCTCAGCTTCATCACCCCGCGGTTGGTGAGGGTCGCCGCCCGGTCGGCCGGATCGAGTTCCTGGGACAGCAGGGCGTCGTCGCAGACGCGGATCGATTCGGCGTCCGACAGGCCGTCGAAGGCGGCCTTGGCGCACTGTTCGGCCGGGCCGCCACCGAACATCGTGACCAGGGCCGTCGCCGGCTCCCCGGGCAGGAGCGCGAGCGCGGCGCAGGCGAACAAGAGGCGCATGTTGATGGCCATGCCTCCCTTTGAGCATGGGTGTTTGCTCAGAGCGCAAGTCTCGCGCCCACGCGCCGCGTTTGTCAATTTCCGCGGCGTGGGCCGGCGACCCCGGCGCGGCCCTTGCGACGTGGCGGGCGCCGCTTCGCGCGGCGTGCCGCAACGGGACGACCCACGACAATGCCCACCAACCAGTGGATGCGACCGGATCCCGCCCTGACCCCTCCCGACCGGTCGGCGAAGCGTTCGCGCCGGGCGACCGACGGCGAATCGCGAAGCCTGCTCGAGATCGCCCTGGCCGCCGGCGGCGTCGCCGCCTGGCTGTGGTGCGCCTACGAGGTCGCCCGCACCCTGTTCCGCTAGGCGACGGGCCGGCCGCCGCCGAACGACGAAAATGTCCGAATTCGGGCCGTCTCGCGGATCGAATTCCGCTCTCACGCCTTACGTCTGCGCCACGCCTGAAAGTCGGCGTCCGGCGCGCGAGTACCCATCATGCCCATCGACGGAAATGCCCCCAGCCTCGCCCCGTCGCGCCGCGCGCTGTTCCGTGGCGCGGCCCTGATCGCGGGGGGCGCCGCACTGGCGGCGGCCGGGTTGACCGCGCGCTCGGCCGCCGCCGCCAAGGGCAAGATGTCCCAGCAGGCCGCCGCCTATCAGCCGACCGCCAAGGGCCAGCAGCGCTGCAACAACTGCACCCAGTGGCAGCCGCCGGCGTCATGCAAGACCGTGGAAGGAGAGATCGCCGCGTCGGGCTGGTGCAACCTCTACGCCGCCAAGTCCTGATGTCGCGGCCGGGGCCTGGGGCCGGGATCGCCCGCTGGGCGACCCGCCTGGCGCTGTCCCTGATCGCCGTCGGCCTGACCGCCACCGCCGCATCGGCGGTGCCGGCGTTCGCGGTCCAGACCGGCCAGCCCTGCAACGGCTGCCATGTCGGCGGTTTCGGACCGCAGCTCACGCCGTTCGGCCGCGATTTCAAGATGCGTGGCTACACCACCCGGACCAACACCTTCAACATACCGGTCTCGGCCATGGCGGTCGCCTCCTACGTCCGCACCCTGCGCGACCAGCCCAGCCAACCGGCGCCCTCCTTCGGGGTCAACGACAACGTCGCCGTCGATCAGATCAGCCTGTTCCTCGCCGGAGGGGTCGGCCAGCATCTCGGCGGCTTCGTCCAGGCCACCTACGACGGCGTCGCCAAGGCCTTCCACTGGGACAACCTCGATCTGCGCGCGGTCACCACGGCCAAGGTCGGGGGAACCAACATGGTGCTCGGCCTCAGCCTGAACAACGCGCCCACGGTGCAGGACGCCTTCAACACCCTGCCGGCCTGGGGTTTTCCCTACACCAGCTCGAGCCTCGCGCCGACGCCCGGCGCCGCGCCGCTGGTCGGCGCCCTGGCGCAGAACACCATCGGCCTGACCGGCTATGTGTGGATCAATTCGCAGATCTATGTGGAGGGCGGCGGGTATCGTTCGCCGGGCGCCCAGTTCCTCACCCGCGCCGGCGTCGATCCCACCGATCCGGGAAACATCGCCGGCGTCGCCCCCTATGGCCGGGTGGCCTGGCAGAAGAACTACGGCGACCACAACTTCGTGGTCGGCGCTTTCGGGATGGCGGCGAACATCTTCCCGGGACGCTACGCCAGCGCCGGAGCGACCGACCACTATGTCGATCTGGGGCTGGACGGATCATTCCAGATCTTCGCCGCCCACAAGGACGTCTTCACCCTCGACACCCGCTACACCTACGAGCGCCAGCGGCTGGACGCCTCGCAAGCCCTCGGCCAGGCCACCAACGATCGCGACGACCTGAAGGATTTCCGCATCGACGCCTCCTACTACTGGCGAAACATCGTCGGCCTGACGGTCGGAGGGTTCGACACCGTCGGTTCGACCGATCCCCTGCTCTACGGCGCCAACCGCACCCTGAGCCCCAACAGCTCGGGCCTGATCTTCCAGATCGATGGCACGCCGTTCGGCGACGGCAAGTCGCCGCTCGGACCGCGCTTCAACATGCGCGTCGGCGTTCAGTACACGGCCTATCTGAAGTTCGACGGCGCGACCCACGACTACGACGGCTTCGGCCACAACGCCGCCGACAACAACACCTTCCGGGTGTTCACCTGGCTGGCCTACTGACGGCGGCGCGTTTCGCCTACACGACCGTGCCGAACAAGGCGCCAACGCCGGTGGTCACGGCCATCGCCGCCGCGCCCCAGAAGGTGACGCGCAGGGCGCCGACGACCATGTTCGCCCCGCCGGCCCGCGCCGCCAGGGCGCCCAGCACGGCGAGAAACAGCAGCGATGTCGCCGAGACGAAGACGATCAGACCGGAGGCGGGCGTCACCGCGGTGACCAGGATGGGCGCCGCCGCGCCGGTCGCGAAGCTGAGGGCCGAGGCGACCGCGGCCTGGATCGGGCGGGCCTCGAGGGTCGCGGAAATGCCCAGTTCGTCCCTGGCGTGCGCGCCCAGGGCGTCATGGGCCATGAGCTGATCGGCGACTTGCCTCGCCAGGCCGGGCTCCAGGCCCCGGCCGACGTAGATCGCCGCCAGTTCCCGGTGCTCGCCCTTGGCGTCCGCCGCCAGTTCGGCGCGCTCGAGTTCGAGATCGGCCTCTTCGGTGTCCTTCTGCGAGTGGACGGAAACATATTCTCCCGCCGCCATCGACATCGAGCCGGCGACCAGGCCGGCGATGCCGGCGATCAGCACCCCGCCGCGCGAGCCGTGCGCGGCGGCGACGCCGAGGACCAGGCTGGCGGTGGAAAGCAGGCCGTCGTTGGCGCCGAGCACGGCGGCGCGGAGCCAGCCGATGTGGCCGGTGCGGTGTCGTTCTCGCTGGTGCTGCGACATCGTCGGGCCTTCCTGATCCACGCCGGCCGGCAAGGCGCGAGAGATGGATACCGATCCACGGCAAAGTTACAATCCGGCGGCGATCCGTGCTATAGTGTATGACGACCAACCCATCACCCAGCGCCCCATGGCCACCCATCAGCCGCTCCATCCCGAGGCCGCCCTCAGCCTGGCCCTGGCGGTGATCGCCTCCAGCACCGCGCCGGTGGTGCTTCTCGACGGCGACCTGACCATCGTCGCGGCCAGCGCATCGTTCTTCCGATCGTTCGAGATCGACCCGGCGACCGCGCCGGATCGTCCGCTGTTCGCGCTCGGGGCCGGCGAATGGGACGTGGCGCAGCTACGCTCCCTGCTGAAGGCCACCCTTTCGGGGAGCGCGGAGATCGACGCCTACGAAATGGACCTCGTGCGCGAGGGCCGCGCGCCCCGTCATCTGGTGCTCAACGCCCGAAAGCTCGATTACGCGGACGCGGAAAACGTGCGTCTGGTCCTGGCGGTCGCCGACGTCACCGACGCCCGGGCCAGCGAGAAGATCAAGGACGATCTGTTGCGCGAGAAGGCGATCCTGCTCCAGGAGATCCAGCATCGGGTCGCCAACAGCCTGCAGATCATCGCCAGTGTCCTCTTGCAGAGCGCCCGAAAGGTCGATTCGGAGGAGACCCGGACCCATCTGCACGAGGCGCACCAGCGGGTGATGTCGGTGGCCGCCGTGCAACGCCAGCTCGCCGCTTCCCAGTTGAGCGGTGTCGCCTTGCGCCCCTACCTCGCCGACCTCTGCGAGAGCATCGGCGCGTCGATGATCCGCGACCACAAGCAGCTCAGCCTGGCGGTCACCGCCGACGAGAGCGTGACCACCGCCGATGTTTCCGTGAGCCTCGGGCTGATCGTCACCGAACTGGTGATCAACGCGCTCAAGCACGCCTTCCCGGGCAGACGGACCGGCAAGATCACCGTCGCCTACGCCTCGGACGGCCCAAAGTGGACCCTGTCGGTCGATGATGACGGCGTCGGCATGCCCGCCGACAGCGCCAGCCTCAAGCCGGGCCTGGGCACCAGCATCGTCGAGGCCCTGGCCAAACAGCTTCATGCCCGCGTTCACGTCGCCGACGCCAATCCGGGAACCGCGGTCTCGGTGGTCGGCGGCTAAGCAGAGATTCGCTGGGTTCCCAACGGATAGACGGAGTTTGCGGCCCGGGTCCCCTCCGTCCGTCCGCCTCCGGCGGCCAGCCACCTCCGCCGCTGTGCAGGGGAGGAATGCCCCCTCCACCACCTCGTCCTTCGGCGAGGTGGTCCCCTCCCCCGCAAGAGGGCGTGGGAGGATAGTGAGGGCTCGACCATCCTCTATCCTCCCATTCGAGCGCAGCGAAGAGGGGGAGGTGGCGCGGCGCTCTTTCTCGCGCCGTGACGGAGGGGGCGTCCGAGCGTTGGGCGCCCTCAAGAAGCCTGCTTAGCCGGCCAGGACGTCGCGCGCATCGACCGCGCCCGGCGGCGGCTCGCCGGCCAGGAACAGCGACAGGTTTTCCAGGAACGCCGCGTCGTTGCGGGCGCGCTGGCCGCTGGTGATACCGGAGGTGTGGGCGGTGAGGCTCACTCGCGGATGGATCCAGAACGGACTTTCCGCCGGCAGCGGTTCGGTCTCGAAGACGTCCAGCACGGCGTGTTCCGGGACACCGCGATCCAGCGCGGCCAGGAGGGCGGTTTCATCGACCAGGCCGCCGCGCCCGATGTTGACCAGGACGGAGCCGGGTTTCATGGCCGCGAAGAAGGCGGCGCCGGCGAGCCGGTGGGTGGCGGCGGTGAGCGGCGTGGCGAGCACGACCACGTCGGCCCGGGGCAACAGGACCGGGAGCTGGTCGATCGCGGCGATGGTCTCCGCCAGCGGGTGGGGCGCGAGATCGCGGCGCACCCCGGTGATCACCGCGCCGAAGGCCCGGGCGCGTTCGGCGACGGCCTGGCCGATGCCCCCGAAGCCGACGATCAGCCACCGCGTCCCCATCACTTCGCGCAGGGAAAACCTGCGCCACGCCTTCGCCGTCCGCGCCGCGCGCCGCTCCGGTCCGCGCTGGAAGTGATCGAGCACCCCGGCGACGACATATTCCGAGATGCCGACGCCGTAGGTGTGGGTCGGTGTCAGCCGCACCCCCTTCTCGACCAACTGGCGGAAGATCGGATGGTCGAAGCCGGCGGCGGCGCTCTGCACCCAGGCGAGTTTCGGGGCCTTGAGCATGGCGACCATGAACTCCCGGGCGGCCGGGCTCTCGAAGACATCGTTGCTCGCCCAGGCCGCGTCCGGCCCCGACGGGTCGGTGTCGGCCGCCTGGCCCTCGACCGTGATCTGGCCATGGCCGTCCATGACCAGAAGCGTCAGCGCCCGGCCGTGAGCGGCCAGGGCGTCCCCCACCCGGGCGAGGGAGGCCTCGTGGAGCAGCAGTCGCGTCGTCCCGGTCATCGTCGTCATATCCACTTGCGAAGTCGGCCCACGGTCACCGTCCCGGCGGTCAGCGTGGCCAGGGTTCCGACCACGATCCAGAACGCGATCCCGCCGCCGCTGGAGAAGGGCGGCTTGAAATCCATGCCGAGCAGACCGGCGACCGCGGCGGTGGCGCCCAGCAAGACGCTGAGGAACGTCAGCCTGCGGATCAGCATGTTGGTGGTTTCGGCGGTCCGGGTGGTGAACAGATCGAAGGAGCTCTGCATCAGTTCACGGCCGTGCTCGATGGCGTCGAGCGTGCGCTCGAAACGGCGCTCGAGGGCCTGGAAATGCACCGCCGCGCCGGTGTTGGCGATCTGGGTGAAGTCGGGGCGGGAGACTCCGTAGAAGATCGACCGCTGCGGCCCGAGCATCCGCCGCAGGCTGGAGACGTAGCGCCGGCCGAGCACGACGTCGCCGAGCAGCGCCTCGCGCACGCGCGTCCGGGAGAGAATCCGCGCGTCCAGGGCGTCGGTGTAGAGTTCGACGTCTTCCAGCGCCCCCAGAAAAGCCTCGAGATGCCAGTCGAGGAGCGAGGCGGCGACCTGGGGTCCGGTCAGGCCGCCGATCAGGGTCTCCGCCTTGTCCTGGTCGCGAAAGTCCCGAAGGAAAGGCAGGTCATCGGCATGGAGGGTGATCAGCCACTGCGGGGCGACGACGAAATCCAGCCGCGCCGCCTTCGCCGCGCGCGGGAGACGCCCGTTGGGCTCGGCATGGGGCAGGACGGCCAGCAGGTCGCAGTGAAAATAGTCGGCGTGGTTGGCGAGGGCGAAGGCGATCCTGGGGCGCTTCAGGCCGGCGACGCATTCCGGCGTCAGATCGAAGGCGGCGATCAGGCGGCGAATGTCCTCCTCGTCGGGCGCGATGACGTCCACCCAAAGGATGTGCTGCTCGGAAAGCGTGTCCGTGACGCCGGGTCCGAGATCGATCTCGCGATCCTCTCCGTTCGCGTCGTAGAGAAATGCCTGGATCATCGTCGCGCGTCCTTCAGGCCGCGTGTTCGGCGAGGGCGTAGCGGCGACAGTGTTCGAGGTAGGCCGCTTCGTGGCTGGCGACCAGATCGACGATGCTCGACCACAGCCAGAACGGGGCGTCCAGCCCCTTGGGCCAGCGCCGGAAGAGATCGGCGCGCCACTCGGCCCCAACCTCCGGAGCCATCTGGCCCCCGTGCGCCCTGCCGACGACCGCGCCCAGGTAGTGGGAAGCCGCCTTGGCCTCTTCGCGGCTCAGGGTGTCGATCTCCAGCTTGAGATCCTGCGGTCGCAGTTCACGCAGGACCACGCTCCGCCCGAGCAGCCGGCCGGCCAGCATTCGCTCGCCCAGGTGCGGCGACAGGGCACGGGCGCCGGCGACCACCCGCTCGGCGTTGACCCTGGGCATGACGGCGTCCGGATAGCGCGGGGCGGCCGGCTGGACCGCCTCCTTGACGTCGATCAGGCAGAGTTCTTCCGCCCGGCCCGGCGATCCGCCGACCCCGACCAGCGCCGCGTAGCGCAGGCGGCCGAGGGAACTGCAGCCCTTCATCCAGTAGGCCGCGTCGATGAGGCTGACCTCGGCGTCCGTGTCGCGGGATTTGAGAGCGGTCACCATGCGCTGGACATCCTCGGTGGAGAACAGTTCCGCCAGCGCCGCCGATTCGTCCTCGCCCAGATCCCAGAACCGCCTGCCGCGCGGAATGGCCGGCAGGACATCCTCGATCCGCTCCTCGGCCAGGTCCCGCCAGCGCCGGGCGACGGACCGATTGAGAGCCGCGTCGATGGCCCGCGGCCGTTTCGATGGCCCGCCGGCCTCCCCCTCGCCGCCCACAGCCGCCTGGTATCCGGCCATCATCTCCTCGAGCATCGAGGCGGTGGTCACGCCGGGGAGATCCGATCCGCGCGCCGCCGTGGCCAGGGAGAGGCCCAGGCGGATGAGATCGTGGGCCGGATTGCCGATCACCGTCTGGTCGAGGTCGCGGATCTGAACCTCGACCTCGCCGGCGGCGCTGGCCACCGGCCCCAGATTGCCGAGATGGCAATCGCCGCATATCCACACCGGCGGTCCCCGGGGCAGGCCGTGATCGCCGCGGGCTTCCAGCCATTGATAGAACTTCTCGGTCGAGCCGCGCACATAGGCGTGCGCCGAGCGGGCCATCTTCAGTCGGCGATGATCGGCGAGCAGGGCCTGGCGGTCGGCGGGCGACGGAGAGGCGGCGTGTTTGACCATCTCTCTCCACCAGGCCGAAAGCCCCGTCCGCCGGCGTCCGGACGCATGGCCGACGCCCACCCAACGGACTCTGAAGGCCTTTGTTCCGGAGCGCGGCGGCGGGGAGTTGATTCACCGCGCGCGATGTCCGCGAGCATAACGCCAGCGTCATCGCCGCCAGGGACCAGGGTCTGAACCGTCTTGAGAAACGGCTCACCGACGTTCAGGCGCGCCGGCGCGCCGCGGCCAGCCAAAGCTGAGCCATCAGTGATAGCCGATGTCGGCCCGCACTTTTCCCCGGAAGACCCAGTAGGACCAGCCCGTATAGAGAAGAATGACCGGCAGCAGCACGAGGGTGCCGACCAGAAGGAACGCCTGGGTGCTCTCCGAGGAGGCGGCCTGCCAGAGGGTGTAGCGGTGGGGCACGATCATCGGCCAAAGACTGATGGCGATCCCGAGGTAGGACATCAGGAACAGGCCGACCGCCCCGACGAACGGCCCCGCGTCGCCGCGCCCGTTCAGCGCCCGCCAGACGACCCAGGCGAGAACCGCGGTGATGATCGGCACCGGGGCGAGCCAGGCGGCGTTGGGCCATGAAAACCAGCGATGGGCGATCCCCGCGTCGATGGCCGGCGTCCAGATGCTGACGATGACAATCGCCGCGAGCACGCCCAGCAGGGCCACGCGCCCCAGCCGGCGGGCGAGCGCCTGAAGTTCGCCCTCGGTCTTCATCACCAGCCAGCCGGCCCCCAGGAGCGCATAGCCGAACACCAGGCCGGCCCCGGTCAGCAGCGAAAATGCGCTGAAACAGTCGAAGCTGGAACCGGTGAAATGGCGTCCCTCGACCTTGAAGCCCTGAATGAACGCGCCCAGCACGATCCCCTGGGCGAAGGTGGCGATGATCGAGCCATGGAAGAAGGCGTGATCCCAGACCCCCTTGCGTTCGGCGTCCCGGAAGCGGAACTCGAAAGCCACGCCGCGAAAGACCAGGGCCAGCAGCATGATCGCGACGGGGAAATAGACCGCCGGAATGATGATCGCGAAGGCCAGGGGAAAAGCGGCGAGAAGGCCGACGCCGCCCAGGATCAGCCAGGTCTCGTTGCCGTCCCAGACCGGCGCGATGGAGTTCATGATCAGGTTGCGCGAGGCGGTGTCCGGCGCGAAGCCGTAGAGCATGCCGACTCCCAGGTCGAAGCCGTCGAGGAGGACATAGAGAAAGACGCCGATCCCCAGGATGGCGGTCCAGATCGGAACCAGATCGAGGGTGAAGCCGGTCATCTTTCGCGCGCCTCTTCCGGGGCCGGCGGCAGGGCCTCGATCGGCGACCGCGGCCGGCCGCTCTCCACCGGTCCTTCACTGGTCTCGGCCGCGAAGCTGCGTTTGACGATCCTCGCCATCAAGGCGATCCCGGCCGGGAACATGATCAGATAGACGACCATGTAGCCGGCCAGGGACAGGGCGACATCGGCGCCGGTGAGCGACGGCGTGACCGAATCGGTGGTGCGCATGAGGCCATAGACGGTCCACGGCTGGCGGCCCACCTCGGTGGTCGTCCAGCCCGCCAGCACGGCCAGAAATCCCAGCGGGGCGACCCACTGGCAGACGCGCAGGAAAGCCGCGCTTTCATAGACCCGCCCACGCCGACGCAAGGCGTTGCCGATCAGGACCACCGCCAGCATGATCAGGCCGATCCCGACCATGACCCGAAACGCGAAGAAGGGAATGGCGACCGGCGGCTGGCGGTCGCGCGGCGCCTCCTTCAGGCCATGGATCACGCCATTTGGATCGTGGGCCAGAATCAGGCTGCCCAGCACCGGCACATCGATGCTGAAATCGTTCCTCTGGCGCGCCTGGTCGGGGATGGCGAACAGCGTCAGCGGCGCGCCGGCCATGGTCTCCCAGCGGGCCTCGATGGCGGCGATCTTGGTTGGCTGGTACTTCAGGGTGTTGAGGCCCTGGGCGTCGCCGAGCCCGATCTGCAAGGGAACCAGCGCCAGCAGCAGCCACAGGGTGGTCGATAGCATCGCCCGGCCTTCGGCGGCGGCGCGGTCGCTTCGGATCAGCCACGCGGCCACGCCCAGCACCACGAAGGCCGTGGTCACGTAGAAGGCGGTGACCGTGTGCGCCAGGCGATAGACGAAGGATGGATTGAAGATGATCGCCATCCAGTCGGTGGGGAAGAAGCGCCCGTCGATCAGCTTGTAGCCGGCCGGGGTCTGCATCCAGCTGTTGGTGGCCAGGATCCAGAACGAAGAGAACAGGGTGCCGAACGCCACCATCAGAGCGGCGAAGAAGTGCAGCCAGCGCGGCACCAGGCTTCGTCCGAACAGCAGCACGCCCAGGAACGCCGCCTCGAGGAAGAAGGCGGTCAGTCCCTCATAGGCCAGGAGGGGCGAGAGGACATTGGCCGTGGCGTCGGAAAACCGACTCCAGTTGGTTCCGAACTGGAACGGCATGATGATCCCGGAGACCACGCCCATCCCGAAGGCGACCGAGAAAATCTTGGTCCAGAAGCTGGAAATGCGAAAGAAAATTTCCCGACGGCTGACGAAATAGAACCCTTCGATGAAGGCGATGTAGGACGCCAGCCCGACGGTGAACGCCGGCAACAGGATGTGCCAGGCGATCACCCAGACGAACTGAAGCCGCGAGAGAATGACCGGATCGAGGTTCATGGTTCATGGGCCGGCGGCGAACAGCGGAGCGAAAGGCTCTTCGCCATCGCCGCCGGGCAGGTGGATGTCGAGAGCTGGCTCATGTCTGGCTCGATGTCGGCAACCCTCATCGCGCCGTGGCGCCGACCGGTCAAGCGCGGCCGCGGGACTCTCCCACACGTCCGCCCGCCAAGGCTGAGCTTGGACGTTTCTTGGATTACGCCAAAGCTTGTCAGCGAATAGTTAAGACAATTTAACTATGACTCTGTTTCGGAACGTCTTCGCTATCGGCGGGTTACGGCGACATGACATCTCTTGATGAATCACACCAAACCGTGCTGGTCGTCGAAGACGACGGCCTGGTCAGGTTCGACACCGCGGAAACTCTGCGCGACGCGGGATTCGAGGTTCTCGAGGCCGGCGACGCCGTGGAAGCGCTGGCCGAAGTCGAACAACGCGGTGACATCCGGCTGCTGTTCACCGACATTAACATGCCAGGCGAGATGGATGGAATCCAGCTCGCCCGCAAGGTTCACCAGCTTCACCCCGCCATCCAGGTTCTGCTGACCTCCGGAAAGGTCAGGCCCCGAAACGGCGAATTCCCCGACGACGGCGACTTCATCGCCAAGCCCTATTCAGCCGCCTCGATGACCCGCGCCGTCTGCCGGATGCTGGCCTGACCGCTCCTAGAGCGCTTTCCGACCAGTTTGGCTCGGTTGATGAAGCGTCTCTTGTTCAGCTCTTCCCCCGTTGGGGGAAGTGTCGCGGCGCTTTTTCTCGCGCC
>Ga0208849_1000312_pt1 | contig 47623 bp, 34 predicted proteins | sample NGESurdeep072012_10_FD_184470 | JGI IMG/M metagenome (GOLD analysis project Ga0208849, IMG submission 184470) | Arctic peat soil microbial communities from Barrow, Alaska - NGEE Surface sample 53-3 deep-072012 (SPAdes) | ecosystem: Environmental > Terrestrial > Soil > Wetlands > Peat ... | reverse complement strand
TTCTTATCCCAGTGGCGGTTCTTTTCTTTTCCGCCGATGTAGGTTTCGTCAATTTCGACAATGCCACCAAGCTTCTCTTGCGGCTGTATCATCGCCGCGCGAATTTTGTGGGTCATGGTCAAGGCGGTTTCGTAAGAGCCAAAGCCCATCTGCCGCTGAATTTGCAGGGAGCTAATGCCCTTTTTGCCGACCGTCATCAGGTGAACGACCTTGAACCACTGGCGCAACGGCTTGTTCGTATTCTCAAAGACCGTGCCGGTAAGGTGGGAGAAGCGATAGCCGCTGTCAGGCGCACACTGATAGCACTGCCATTTGAAAGGCATCGAACCCACCGGGAAGGTTTTCACCGCACCACAGCGCGGGCAAACCACGCCATCGGGCCATCGGCGGGCGACCAGATATCCCTTGCAAGCATCCTCATCGGGAAAGGCCGCCTCAAACTGGCCTTCGGTCATCTGGTGGACCGGCTTCGGTCGCTTGGTTGCCATGGCCTTCCCTCCCTGATCGGGGAGGCAAAGTAGCACGGCTTACCCGACCAGTCAAGTACCGGATAATCGCCATTGATTTCACGGCGGTTTGCTGCGCTCGTTGCTTGCGCCGCGGCGGCATAGGAAGCGAATCGTGCGAATCAAAAAGGTCATCGCGCAAGCCTCAGGCTTGCTGTTCATGGCCTGCGCAAGCGCGCCGTCTACGCGCGCGCTCATAATTTCGCTATGTCCGCTATTCCCGTCAACGACGGAAAACCGAGATTCCAAAAACGAAGCAAAGTGCCAATTGCTTCATTTTGCGCCGCAACGCAGCCTACCCCTCACCGAGGTTACTGGGAGGGCGTCATGATGAAACTTCCCCGCCGTGAATTTCTGCATCTGGCAGCAAGCGCCGCCGCGCTTCCAGCCGTATCACGGATTGCGAACGCGGATACCTACCCGTCTCGACCGGTGCGCATTATCGTCGGCTTTCCGGCCGGCAATGCATCCGACACCATCGCGCGCCTCGCGGCTCAAAGCCTGTCGGAGCGGCTTGGTCAATCATTCATCATCGAAAACCGCCCAGGTGCTGGCGGCAACATCGGCACCGAAGTCGTCGTGAAGGCACCGTCGGACGGCTATACGCTCCTTAATTTTGGTCAATCAGTCTCAATCAACGCGACGCTCTACGACAAGCTCAATTTCAATTTCATGCGCGACATCGCGCCGGTCGCGAGCATTTGCAGCGTTCCCAATGTCGTGGTGGTCAATCCATCCCTTCCGGCCAAAACGATCCCCGAGTTCATCGCTTATGCCAAAGCCAATCCGGGCAAGATTAACATGGCATCGGCGGGAAATGGGAGCGCAAGCCATGTCGCCGGAGAACTGTTCAAGATGATGACCAGCATCGACTTGGTTCACGTCCCGTACCGCGGCAGTTTCCTGCCTGATCTGCTCGCCGGACAGGTGCAAGTCGTATTTGGTCCAATACCGGTAGCGATTGCGCATATCCGGACAGGGAAGCTGCGCGCCCTTGCAGTAACCAGTGCGGCACGCTCGGAGGCGCTGCCGGATATCCCCGCTGTGGCCGAATTTGTACCAGGCTACGAGGCGAGCGGTTGGTATGGGATAGGCGCGCCCGAGAAGACGCCCACCGAGATTATCGACAGGCTCAACACGGAGATTATTGCGGGTCTTGCCGATCCTAGGATAATGGCGCGACTGTCCGACCTAGGCGCGGTTCCGATGCCGATGATGTCAGACGAATTCGGGAAATTCATCGCTGCGGCAACTGAAAAGTGGGGCAAGGTGATCCGGGCGGCGAATATCAAGCCGGATTGATCCGGGGGGGCTGTCGGTCCGATCTTCCATAATTTCCGTTAGGCGAATGCACCGTCATGTCGCCATCAGGTCGGATTAGGGCTCTTGTGCATCACAGCAAATGATCGCGCAGAAATGACGTGATGGGTCAACTTCGCCCGATTTCGGGCGCGCACGTCATGTCGGCTGCTGATCCGAACGCGTCAACGAGGCCCGATGTGGATCCACGTCTCTGGGTGCACAAAAATCGACATTTGCGCATGAATGACCGCCGCCGCTTCCATGTGTTCAAACCGCATGACGCGGAGCAATTCAGCTATCGAGCACGAGGCTCGCCGAACCTGTTGGGGCCGGCTGTACCCTGTTGGCAAGCCCAGTAGATTACCACGACGCCGCCAACCACTGTGAACCACAGCAGAAGCCAAAAGCCATCGTGATCAATATCGTGCAAGCGGCGGATTGAGACGCCCAAGGTGGGAGGAATCGAGGCGAAGAAGACCCCCATGGTCACCCAGCTTAGCGTACCCATCTGAGTTCCCGGATTGAGCGTCTGGTCGACGATGCCCAGCACAACGTTGATCATGACGACGGGCACAATCCAGCACCAATATTCAGGTCGCGTGGCTCGTCCTGAAAAATTCACGTAATTTTGCAGGCCTGATCCGATCAGCTCGAAAAAATTCATGATCGCCTCCCCGATCTCGGTCCCGCGCCTCAGGCCGACCAAAGGCCTCAGTCCCCGTTATTACCGTCCGACAACCGGGTTGAGTGGAACACGGTTAGCACGGCTCCAGCAAGGGCTGCCAGCGCAACCGCAAATATCGAGACGTAATATTAGCGAACTTAACGAGGTCGGCTGTGGGTCATTAACGTCATTTTTGGACACGTCCCCGATGTCCGTTTAACCACCGACTTCGACAGCAGCTCATCGGCCGTGGCTATGGCCCAACGCTAACCGGGTGCGAATTCGATCCTGTTGATCCCCTCAAGAGATAAGTAATAAGCCCCTCACCTCGTCAGCCACTCCAACAGATCGCGCATCACCGATTGCTTCACGGTCGAGGCCTTGTAGGCGATGACGAATTGCTCGACGCCGAACGACTTGCCCAGATCGACGGCACGGATGTCGTCGGCTTCGACCTGATCAAGACAAAGGGTGTGCACGATCGCCGGGCCGGATTCGCGCCGCACCAGATCGATCGCGGTATGGCAGGTGGGGCATTCGAGGTAATTGATCGCCGGTTTTAGTTGCGGCGACCTGCCAAGGCGCGTGCGCACCGTGGCGCTGCGCGGCGCCACCAGAAGCCGGTCGCCGATCGCGCTCAACGGCGCTTCCGGATTGGGCCTGTCGCGCTCGTTGAAGATGATCGACATGGTCGAGGTCGCGACGGTGCGAAAGCGCAGGCCCTTCGGCCGCCGCAGAAACGCGCCGATGGAGAAGTCGGCCGTGCCTTTCTGTACCGCGGTCATCGACTCGGTGCCGCGGTGAATCTTGATCGTCGTCGTGATCTTGGGATGCTGCGCCGAGAACGAATTGATCTTGGGCATGAACAGCCAGGCGTAGTCGCCGCCGAGCGAGATGTTGACGTGGCCGGAATGGCTGCCGCGCTCATCCAGCCGGATCAGCGCCCGCTCGGTCATGTCGAGGATTTGCGTGACGTCGGCGGCGAAGCGCTCGCCTTCCGGCGTGATGACGAGCTTACTCGGGGTGCGGCGGAACAGCTCGACGCCGAGCAGTTCTTCCAGACGCTTGAGCTGCGTGGAGATGGCCGAGACGGTGAGATTGAGCCGCGCGGCCGCGACCTGCAGGGTGCCGTTGCGAGCGACGATTTCGAACGCGCGCAGCTTGCCGAGATCGAGGTCGTGGACTTTGGCGGGCATTGGCTTGCCTTGGAGCGCGTTTCCCGGATGCGGTGCATCGCGCAGCGGTGCATCGCTGACCCGGGATCGTCAAAGACTCTGAGTTCGTAACGGTCCCGGGTCTGCAGCGCACCATTTCGCTTCGCTTCATGCTGCGCTGCGCCCGGGAAACGAGGTTAAAGGAAATCTGACCTGCGTTTCAAGTTATTCAATTGACGTAAATGCCGTTTGGCCCGATTTAAACTCCGACCATTGTCCATTCGGGAGATCGCCATGAAGACGTTGCGGCTTGAGACGACGGCGCCATTCCAGGGATTGGCGGAACTCGTCGCCTACGAGGAGGGCTTGTTCGACAAGGAAGACCTCAAGATCGAATGGGCCGACCGCGAAAAGGGCGTCGACAAGACGCCGCAGCTCAATGTCACCGACGTCACCGGCAAGGGCATCAACCGTTACGCCAGCCACGGCAAGCTGCTCGAAGAGGGCAAGGCCGATCTCTACAACGCCTGCGAATGGGGCAACTACTGCCGTGTCGAGAGCACCAAGGTCGGTAGCCGGCAGATCGGCCGCCGCTCGATCGTCACCTTCGCGGCGCTCGTGGTGCGCGGCGATTCGCCGGTACAGACGCCGCAGCAATTCGCCGGCCGGCAGATCGGCGTGCCGTTCTTCTTCGGCACTCATTATCTGACCTTGCAGATGCTGGAAGGTTTTGTGCCGCGCGAAGAGATCAAGCTCGGCCGCGTGCCGAACGGCTCGCCCTACCGCTTCAACTTGTTGATGACCGGACAGATCGAAGCCACCACGCTGACCGAGCCGTACATCTCGCTCGCCGAGAAGAAGGGCTGCCGGCTGATCATCTCGGCATTCCATCACGGCACCGAGGTCGCCTCCGACCGCGTCGACGCCGAGACCTACAGCGCGTTCAACCGCGCGGTGCGCGAGGCCGTGCGCCGCATCAACGCCAACAAGCGCGCGTATCTCCACTATTTCATCGACTACTACAAAGCGAAGGACCCGGAGATCGCCAAGCTTTCGATCGACGACCTGCGCGAAAGCCGCATCTACGTCGTCGATCCGGCGCCGATCCCGGAGGCCGAACTGCAGCGCACCTACGACTGGATGCGAAGCTGGGGTTTCTTGGATGAAACACCGGAAGCGCTCAACCTCATCAACACGCACGTGCAACAGCACGGCTATTCCGGCGGCCGGCACGCCCCGGCGCAGTAAGACCGGCGACACCTCGATTCCGACTCGTCATGCCCGGCCTTGTGCGGACAAGCTTGGCCATGACGTGCTTGACAGCATCGATGACGCAGCGAATTGTTCTGCTGCACATTATTCTATGACACGGAGACGAGCATGGCGCGTGCCGAGGCAACGGCGGGGACAGATCAGGGCCACAGCTATCGCGGCCTGCGCGGCTGGCTCGAGCAGGTCGACAAGCTCGGCGAGCTTGAGCGCGTGTCGGGCGCGAGCTGGGACGCCGAGATGGGCGGCCTCACGCAGATGCTCACCGAAAACAGCCGCGGCAACGCACCGGCGCTGCTGTTCGACGACGTGCCGGGCTATCCGAAAGGCTACCGCACGCTGTACGGCCAGCTCTCCTCAATCAGGCGCATCGCGCTCACGCTCGGGCTGCCGCTCGAATACCAGCGCAAGGTCGATATCGTGCAGCGCTATCACGAGCGCATGGCGGAGATGAAGCCGCTCAAGCCGCGCTTCGTCAACGACGGCCCGGTCTTCGAAAATGTCATCGAGGGTGACAACATCGACGTGCTGAAATTTCCGGTGCCGCGCCATCACGAGGCCGACAAGTCGCGCTTCATCGGCACTGCCTGCGCGGTCGTCACCAAGGATCCGGACGACGGCTGGTTCAATCTCGGCGCCTACCGCAGCCAGGTTTATGACGGCAAAACCGTCGGCTGTCAGATCACCGAAGGCAAACACGGCCGCATCCACCGCGACAAATATTTTGCCCGCGGCGAGCCGATGAAGGTCGTGATTTTGTGCGGACAGGACCCGCTGTTGTTCATGCTGTCGTCAAGCCCGCTGCCGGAAGTCAGCGAATACGACATTGCCGGCGGCTTGCGCGGCGAACCGATCGACGTGGTACGCGGGCCGTTCACCGGCTTTCCGATCCCGGCCGATTGTGAAATCGCCATCGAGGGCGAGACAGTGCCGGGGCAAACAAGGCCTGAAGGCCCGTTCGGCGAGTGGATGGGCTATTATTCCGATGACACCCAGGATCGACCCTATGTGAACGTGAAGACCATCCTGCACCGCAACGACCCGATCCTGACCTGCGCGCCGCAGCACAAGCCGGTCGACGAGACCGGCCTGCTCAAAGGCATCGCCGGCGCATCGCAAATCTGGCGCGCACTCGACGCCTGCGGCATCCCAGAAGTACTCGGCGTCTGGAACCACGAAGCCGGACCGGCGACACGCTTTACCGCGATCCAGCTCCGCCAGCGCTATCCCGGCCATGCGCGCCAGGCGCTGCATGTCGCCTGCGCCTGCCAGGGCGGCGCCTATGCGGGCAAATGGACGGTGGTGGTGGACGAAGACATCGACGCCGGCGACCTCGACCAGGTGTTGTGGGCGATGTGCACGCGGTTCGATCCCAAGACCGACATCGACATCGTGCAGAAGGCGTGGGCGTCAAAGCGCGATCCGTTGTTTTTGCCGGGCAATTTCAACAACCGCATCCTGATCGACGCCTGCATTCCCTACGACATGAAACTGAAAAACACCTTTCCGGAGACGGTCGACGTCAGCGGCGATCTGCGCGCGAAACTGCGGGCGAAATTTCCGAAGCTGTTTCATTGAATCGTCATTCCGGGTCGGCCCAAGGGGCCGAGCCCGGAATCAGCCTGCACGTTCGCTATTCGCCGATTAATGCGCTTGCCGCGCCAGCGCCTGCTGGCGCTTCGGCGGGAAGGCAGCATCGACCTTGCTGCCGCGCAACAGCGCAAGCGCTGTTTGCAGGGCGGTATCATCTTGCGGCTTAGGGGGCACGTACGCCTGCGAGCCCCTTTCTTCCTTGCCTTGCGCGTGGAAATGCCCGGGAAGGCTCGCCTCACTGACTTCGGCCCCGCTACCTTGCAGTTCCTTCGGCACGTTCTGCAGCACCGTAATATCCGGCGTAATGCCTTCGGCCTGAATCGACCGGCCGGACGGCGTAAAATACTTCGCCGTCGTGAGGCGGAGCGCGCCGTTGCCGGCGCCCAATGGCATGATCGTCTGAACCGAACCTTTGCCGAACGACCGTGTGCCGAGAATCGTTGCGCGCTTTTGGTCCTGCAAGGCGCCGGAAACAATTTCCGAGGCCGAGGCGGAGCCGCCGTTGATCAAGACAATGAGCGGCTTGCCGTGGGTCAGATCGCCCGCCGTGGGCTTGGCAAAGAACCGTTCGTCATCGCCGGGGTCGCGGCCGCGCGTCGATACGATCTCGCCCGCGCTCATGAAGTCGTTCACGACTTCGACAGCCTGATCGAGCAAGCCGCCCGGATTGTTGCGCAGGTCGAGGATATAGCCCTTCATTTTGTCGGCTGGAATTTTCGCCGACAGGTCGGCGATCGCGCTCTTCAGCTCGTCGTTCGTCAGTTCGTTGAATTCTTTGATGCGGAGATAGCCGACATTGTCGCCTTCGGCGCTGGAGCTGACGGGATGGACCTTGATGATTTCCCGCGTCAGGGTCACGACGATCAGCTGTGCGGCATTCTTACGTTGGATGTTGAGGGTCACTTTAGAACCGACTGGCCCGCGCAATTGAGCGACGACTTTGTCGAGCGGAACGTCTTTAATCGGCTTGCCATCGATCTGCATAATAATGTCGCCGGCGAGGATGCCCGCCTTCGACGCTGGCGTGCCGTCGATCGGCGAAATCACTTTGACGAGGTTGTTGTCCGTCGTGACTTCCATGCCGAGACCGCCAAACTGGCCGGTCGTGTCGACCTGCATTTCCTCGAAGTCCTTGGGATCCATGTAATTCGAATGGGGGTCGAGGCCGCCCACCATCCGATCGAGGGCCGATTGAATGAGTTTGTCGGGATCGGGCTTGTCCACGTAGTCCTGGCGCACGGCCTCGAACACTTTGCCGAACACCTCGAGCTCATGATAGGTGGTCGCGGCGTCGGCCGACGGCGAGGCGGTTGCCCTGGAGATCGTCACCCGGGAGAGCCAGGGCGCCACGCTCGGCGAGGTCGCCAGCAGCGCCAAAGCGGCGCCGGTCGCGACGCTGATCGTGACGCTGATCGTGACGTAATAAAGACTTTTCATGGGTATCTATGCTCCTAACGGCCCGCAATAGTCCGCTATTGTGGCGCGCCGGGGGCATTGAGTGCGGTCCCGGAGCGCGACCAATCGCCCACGGGACCGGAATGCCACGCTATCTCGCCGCAAACAACTGCCGCCCCACAGTATTGAACCGGACCTTCTGCTCGTCGGAGAGCGCGTTGTAGAAATCGGCCAGCGCCGGGCGAATCGCCTGCACCGCTTGCGGCATGGCCCGCAAGTGCTGCTTACCGCGATGGTTCCGGCCGCGCCGGTCTCGATCAGGTGATCAATTGGCGCATCGCCGTGATGCTGCGATGCACAGGCCCGATGTGCGCAACGCGCTCGATTGCGCCTGCGCGACTTGCTATGGATGCCGCCTGACTTGGCGGGGCTTAACGGGGATCCCAATCATGCAAAAAGGCACATTCGCCTGGCCGAAGGGCCAGCGCGTCGCCGTCGCGGTGACGGTGATGCTCGAACAATGGTCAGAAGGCAAAGCGCCGCCATGGGGCGTGCAGGGCACTGGACTGAAGCCCGGCACGCTCGACCGCGGCCGCATCGCGTGGGGCACCTACGGCGGCAAGGCCGGCGTGTGGCGGATCATGAATCTGCTCAGCGACAACGGCGTGCGCGGCACGTTCTGCGTCAACGCCCGTTGCGCCGAGATCTGGCCCGACGCCGCCAAGGCGATCGTCAAGCAGGGCCACGACATTGCCGGGCACGGCTATCTGCAGGATCAGCTGCTCGCCTACATGACGCCGGAAGAGGAAAAAGACAGCATCAAACAATCGCTCGCCATCCTGGAGAAGATTTCCGGCGCGCGGCCTCATGGCTGGATCAGCCCGGTGCTGGCGTGGACCGAGCACACCACCGAGAATCTCGCCACCGAGGGCCTTACCTGGCACGGCGACTCGCTCGACATCGACCTGCCGCGCGTCAAGAGCACGAAGAGCGGACCCATCGCGATGATTCCGGCGAGCGACTTCACCGACAGCCGTGTATCGCATTCCAGCCCGACCACGCTGTGGGACGTCTACAAGGACACGTTCGACTATTTGTATCTGCGCGAAGCGCCGGCTCTCCTCGGCCTGACGCTGCACTGCCATTTCGGCGGCCGGCCGCTGGTGTGCGCGGTGTTCGACAGAATTCTGAAATATTTCGCCCAGTTCCCGGATGTGTGGTTCGCCTCGCACAACGAGATCGCGCGCTGGGTCATCGATCAGAACATCGAGGCTGAGACGCACGCCAAGCGGCTGCTTGCGGGGCATGCCGCTTCATGAGGCTGCGGCTGGCGCATTACCGCAACCGGTTCACGATGTTCCGGATCTATTACGCGCTCGGTGCGGGGCTGATCAAGGATCACGGCATTGAATGGTCCGTGATCGAGGTGCCCGACCCGCCGAGCCGCGAACTGGAAGAGTGCCTGATCCGCGGCGACGTCGATCTTGCCAACGTGTATCTGCCGAATTTTCTGGAGCGGCGGCTCGCCGGCGCGCCGATCGTCGGGCTGTGTACGGAGTGGAAATCGACCGGCAAAGGCAACGGCCTGTTCGTGCGGCGCGGGAAGTTCGCACAGCCCCACGTGCTTGAGGGCAAGACGATCGCGACCCACCAGGGCCGTCACGCTATTCATCAGTATCTGCTCAAGCATTCCTACGGCGTCGATCCGCAGCGCCTGCAATGGGCGGCGAGCCCGCAGGAGACCTTGCTCGGCATCCTGCGCCGCGGCGATGCCGACGCGGTGGTGCTGCTCGATCAGTTCTTCTTCCACGGCGAACAAGCAAGCGACGCGCAGTGCCTCTACACCGATGGCGATGCCTGGAAGCTGCTCACCGGCTTCGACGAGATGATCAAACACATGGTGGCCGCGAACCGGTCGCTGCTGCAAAAGAATCCGGGTCTGCGCGAACCGCTGCTCGACGCGTTTCGCAAATCCTTCGCCTACAGCGAGCGCAACATCGAGGAAGTCGCCGACATCTTCATCAAATCGTACGGCGGCGACCGCGAGACGCTGTTGATCTCGGCGCGCTACCCGCGCATGGAGTTCACCTTTACGGAGAATGAGCGGCGGCTGGCGCAACGGCAGATGGACATGTTCGTCGAGGTCGGCCGCCTGCCCCGCAGCGCGCCGGTTGAAAGCTTTTTCGCGGCGTGACGAGATATTTCGGTCTGCCGCTCAGCGTCCTTTCTTGGTCACCATCAGTTTGCGAACGTAGTCGAAGACTTGCGGAGACGCCTTCGACAGCTTGTCGATGGCGCTGCTGATGTCCGCTGCACTCACGGGCTCAATGGGAACCTTCAGCGTCGCGGCGTCGGCGAGATAATCCGGGTCGCGCGATGTCGTCATGAAAGCCTGCTGCAGGGCGGCGGCGCGGTCCGCCGGCACGCCCGGCGGCGCCGCAAACGGCCACGCCATGCTCAGCAAGGGAGACTCGGTGAACTCGATCAGCTCGCGCGCCGCGGCATTTGGCGCCAGCTCCCGCGCCGTCGGCACGTTGGGAAACTGCGGATAGCGTGTCTTGCGCGCGTACACCAACAGCAAGCGATAATCGCTATCAGGTTCGAGCCATTGCGGCCGGGTGGCGCGCACCGATGACAATTCCACTGTGCGCCCGGCAATCTCGGCGTTCTCCATGGCGAGAAACAGCGCCGCCGAATCGCGGTAGCCAAGGATGAGCTTCATCTGGATGCCGAGGGTGTCCTGCAAAATCTTGGGCACGTCGGCGCTGCCGGAGCCCTCGGCCGTTCCGCCGATAGCGAGCGGCGGCCCGTCGGTACGCCGCGCGTCGGCCAGCGTCTTGACCGGCGAATCCTTGCGCACGATCAGCACGTAGGCGTCGTCGGAAAAGTCGGACGACGAACCGATCCAAGTGAATTTGCGCGGATCGAACCGCACGTTACCATCGCCGCCGACGAGAGCGATCAGCGGCAGGTTGCGGGCAATGATGCCGAACTGGGTGCCGTCCGCAGGGGCGCGATTATAGAGATAGTTTGCCAGCAACAGGCTGCCGGCGCCCGGCATGTTCTGCACGACAATGGCCGGATGGCCGGGAACGTGCTTGCCCATGTGGCGGGCAAGCAACCGGCCCATGACATCGAAGCCGCCGCCGGGACCGTAGCCGACGAACAGGGTGATGACCTTGCCGCGATAAAAATCCGCAACCCCATGCGGATCGGCTTGCGCCGACATAATGCAAACGACAGCGAGCCAAACCACAGCGAGCCAAACCACAGCGCGCCATGCGCCGATCACAACTTTCCGCACGTCCGTCTCCACTGCAGCATCGGCCGGCTTGCAATTGAGTCATAGAAGGCCCGCCGAAACAAGGCGCATTAACGCGCAGACGCGCCGCCGATTTGCACAGCTTCGATGCAGCCGTTCGACCGGCGCGCAGTAGACGGCGCCAGCGCTCTATCATTAGTGTTTAGGCCGACGCCGCGCGAAGGTTGCCGTCATGTCTCAATCCAAACTCATCCATCTCGCCGCCGACCTGTCGCACTACCACACCGATTATCTGTGGAAGATGCCCGGATCCTGGGAAGGCTATCCGTATTACTCGAGCCCGGAATTTTACGAAGACATCGCGCGCACCGCGGCGCGCGGCGTCATGGACATGCTGTTCTTCGGCGACTCCGGTGGCACACCGGAGGATTACGGCGGCAATCATCACGCCGCGGTGCGCTACGGCACCAAATGGCCGCGCCACGACATGATGCCGATGATCCCCTGCATGTCACGGGTTGCTGAAGGCGTCGGCTTCGGCATCACCATGTCGACCACCTACCATCACCCGTTTCACATCGCACGCGTCTTCAACGGACTCGATCACGTCACCAAGGGCCGCATCGCCTGGAACGCCGTGACCTCGCGCTCGAAGAACGAGGCCGCGAACTACGGCTACAAGAAAATGATCGAGCACGACGTGCGCTACGAGCGCGCGCAGGAGCATCTCCAGGTCTGCCGCATGCTGTGGGACAGTATCGAGCCGGATGCGATCGTCCTCGATCGGAAAAACGGGATTTTCGGCGATCCCGCCAAGGTGCATCTGCTCAATTTCGAAGGCGAATATTACAGCGTTCGCGGTCCCCTGCCCGCGCTGCCGTCACCGCAACGCCGCCCGGTAATCATTCAGGCCGGCCAGTCCGGACCGGGCATGGATCTCGCCGCGCATTACGCCGACCTGCAATTTTCGACGCGGCGCACGCTGCCGAGCATGAAAGCGCACCGCACGGAGCTTGACGGCCGGCTCGCCAAATTTGGGCGCAAGCCGCAGGACTGCGGTATCCTGTGGTCGGTGCGCGTTCAGGTCGCGGGCTCGGAAGCCGAGGCCCAGGCGATGGAAGAGCATTATCTGGATTCAATTCCGCCGGAAGCCGGCCTGATCGAATTGTCGTCAATGTATGGGCTCGATTTCTCCCGCTTCCGCCGCGACATGCGATTGTCCGACGTTGCCGCCGAAGTCAAAGCGCAGAATGTGCACTGGGGCAGCTTCGAGGAGATTCTGAAAACCACCGATCCCAGCCTCACCGTCGAGCAATTCGGCCGGCGTTTCATGACAGAACGTGTCCTCGTCGCTGGCGGTACGCCGAAACAGATCGCCGACAAGCTCGAACAATGGCATTTCGAAACCGGCGCCAACGGCGGCTTCATGCTGGCGCGCGGCTTTTCAGCACCCGGCAACCTGCAGGAATTTGTCGATCACGTCGTGCCCGAACTGCAGCGCCGCGGGCTGACCAAAAAGCAATATGCCGGCACGACGCTGCGCGAGAACTTGTTGCATTAGACGAGTGGGAGATCAGATCGAAACATCATTGCGAGCGGAGCGAAGCAATCCAGTCCTTTGCGCCGCGCTGGATTGTTTCATCGCCCTTCAGGCTCCTCGCAATGACGAGTTCGTTTCCTGACTCATTTGCCCGGCGCAGCTGGCGGCGGGGACGCAGGTGCGGCGGGCGGCGCGGCCGCGGGTGCCGGCGGTGCGGCAGGCGCCGGAGCGCCCGGTTTTGGCAGCCCGCTGTAAACGGCGGGCGGTATCACGACCATGACGAATTCTGCCGGTGTCTGGTCCGGCCCATAAGGGCCGCCGACCTGATGCGACACGGGTGGCAGGCTCTTGAGATAGTCGACGATCGCCAGTGCGTCGGACTTTGTCAGGTCGGCGTAAGCGTGCCACGGCATGACCGGTGCGAGGATGCGGCCACCGGGGACCTTTCCCGTCGTGAATGCGGTCACGATCTGCTCGTCAGTCCAGCTGCCGAGCCCGGTCTTTTTATCTGGCGTCAGGTTCGGCCCGACGAAAACTCCGAGCCCGGGAATAGCGAAACCGACATCCGACCCACCGAGGAATCTGGTCATGTCCGGCTTGCCAAAGAAACTGCCCGGTGTGTGACAGTCCGTGCAGCTGCCGAAGGTGACCAGATATTTTCCTCGCTCCACGGCCGAACGGGCGGACTTCGTCGGCGCACCATGCTTGATGGCACCGTACTCGCGATGATTCATGGCAGCGGTCGCGCCATACAACGGCAGTGCGAGGCAGGCACCCGCGGCGAGTGCAGCAAACATGACTTGCGATATACAGCTCGTTTTCACGACATTCTCCCCTGAGATAGCCCCGGCCGCGCGTTGAGGTTTGCGTTGACGGTTTGAGGCGTCAGCGCAAACATCACATGCATCAACTCGGGTCGTCAACGCGGCAGCACGACGCGCGAATGTTTCTTCGCCGTGCGCGGCTACTTTGCCGCTGCCATCGGTTCCATTCCGCTGTCTCGAATGGCCGAGGCGACACCGGCAGAACAAAGAAACCCGATCAACCGCTTGGAACTTTCAACCGCGTTAGACATGGCGACGATCGCGGCCGAAAAGGTTTGCACGAATTGAATCTCCGGCGCGATGGCGCCGGCGAACGCGACGCCCGGCGCGACCAGGATCTCGCTCACCGGCATGACCGCAAGATCGACCTCGCCGGCAGCGACCATGCGGGTCGCATCGCTGCCGCGCGGCGCCAGCTTGGTGCGGACCTTGTCGGCGATACCGAGCCGCGGGAACAGATCGGTCGTCATCCAAATGCCGCTGGTGCTCGCCGGCATGGCGATGGTGTCCGCTTTCAGGAGAAGTTGCTTGAAACCTTCGACGGTGCGCACATCGGGCTTCGCCGTGCCGGCGCGTATCGCCACGCCGAGCGGAACCTGGGCAAGATCGACGCCGGTGCCAGCGACAATTTTGTTCTCGGCGATCAGGTCGCCGAGGCCCTCTCTGGAAAGGATGACGACGTCAGCATGTATGCCGCGCGCGAGCTGCGCGGCAATCGTCTGCGGCCCGGCGCCCTGCGATGCCCCCGACCCGGTCGTGACGCCGATGCCGGTCGCCCGTTGGAATTCCGGCAACAGCCGCTCATACGCGCCGGAGAAACCGCCTGACATCAAAACGCTCAACTGTGCCGGCTCGTTTGTCATCGTCACACCGCTGTTTCACCGGCTTATCGCGGTGCCAACCCCACCCCGCTCCATCCTTGCATTTAGCTATAGCACACGCACGCCTTGCCGCGACGCGCGATCGTGGGCGCGAGCGAGTCTCGACTGGTCTTAGCCGCAGAATTATCTGCTGATGATCCCAGCCGCCTCGGCCGCCTTGCGATAGATCGGCAGGTCGGCCTCGATCGCTGCGGCGAGAGCTTCGGGCGTGCTGCTGGTGGCGTCGAGGCTCAGATTGGCCATTTTTTGTTTGATGTCAGGTTCGGCGCATATGACGGCGAGCGCCTTCGACAGCCGCTCGACGATCGGGCGCGGCGTGCCTGCGGGTGCGAAATAGCCGTTCCAGGCTGTCATGACGAAGCCCGGTACGGTCTCGGAAACGGTCGGCACGTCCGGAAATTGCGGCATGCGTTTCGGTGTCGACACCGCTAGGAGCCGCACTTCGCCGGAATGGACCGAAGCGACAACGTCCGAGACGTTGCCGAAGAACAACTGGATCGTGCCGCTGACCAGAGCGAGGATCGCGGGTGGCGCCGCCGTATAGGGCACGCCGACGAGTTTGAGGTCTTCGCGCGCCGCAAACGCGGCCGGCGAAAGGTCGCTGCTCGATCCGCGCCCGACCGAGCTGTAGTTGATCTTGCCGGGGTTGGCGCGCGCGTAGTCGATGAACTCGCGCAGCGTGCGCACCGGCAGGTCGCGGTTGACGGCAAACGCCATGCCGTTGACGGCCGTCATGCTGATCGGCGTCAAATCCTTGATCGGGTCATAGTTGAGTTTCTGCATCAGCGGCACGACGGAAAACTCGGCGCCGCCGGCGTGATAAAGCGTGTAGCCGTCCGCCGGAGAGCGCACGACGTATTCGGTGCCAATGGCACCGCTGGCGCCTGGGCGCGTTTCGACGATGAAGCGCTGCCCGAGCATCGCACCGAGCCGGTCTGCCGTGACGCGCGCCAGCACGTCCGATATGCCGCCGGGGCCGTAGGGCACCACGATTTTGACCGTGTGGGCGGGCCATGTCTGCGCAACAGCGCGTGGCGCTTGAAACACCGACAGCGCCACCGCGAGAAAAGCAAAGTCGAAGCGGCGATGCCGCGGCATGACTCGCGCATGGAAATTTTCGCTCCCTTGTCGCTTCGCCAGATTTTGTAAAGCAAGTTGCAGACCAACAAACGCCCGGCAGAGGAAGGTTTCGTCAACGGTGCGCGCGTTGCCGCCACGTCGTTTTGCGCGCCGCGCGGGAGGGCAATTTCCTTACCGATTTCCGCTTTTTGGCTGGCCGTCGTCGCCAAACGCGCGCGGTCACAGCCGAGCCGGCCACTTATTACCCTGTCCGACAAGTCCACTGTCGCCCGAAAACCACATTGTCACACAGAAAGGAGCGCGGCAGCGCCGCGCCGGCGCACCGCTGTTGATATTCACCCATGCGTGGGGCAGCATGCTTATGGTTAACGTGATCGCCTGGGGCCGGAATCGATACTGAAGCCGGCACAAAGTGACCAAGTTCGGCGGTGTCCAGCGGGACGCGGCCAGATTGGTTTGTAGCTAGCGTAGCATCTGCGTTTAGTCGGGGTTCGTTAGCGGCGGGTTTTCAACAGTGCAGGCGTTGGCCCATGCGGTGTTGCGTGGCGTTGGCTTGGTGCGGCGCGTCATCCGCGCACGCCCGATCGCCACGACCGCTTTAGCCGCGTCGAGTTTGGCATTCTTTCTGTCCGCCTGTGCGCTCGGCCCGAATTACACGCCGGCGGCGGCGCCGGTGCCCGCGAAATTCAAGGAATTGAAAGGCTGGAAGCTTGCCAGGCCAAGCGACGCGCTCGACCGCGGCGATTGGTGGAACGTCTATCGCGACAAGCGACTCGCCGTCCTGATGCGGCAAGTCGAGATCTCGAATCAGAACGTCGCCGTGCAGGCTGCGGTTTATGAGCAGGCCCGCGCCCTCATTAGAGAAGCGCAGGCCTCACTGTTTCCGATGCTCACCGGCACTTACACGGCCACGCGATCGCGGCGCGGACCGAACGTCAGCGGCGGCGGTGGATCGGGCTTCGGAGGCGGCGGCGGAGGTGGCGGCGGCACCTATTCGACGACCTACACGCCGGCGCTGAATGGAAGCTGGGACCTCGACGTCTGGGGCAAAATCAGGCGGCAGATCGAGTCCAACACCGCTGCGGCACAGGCCAGCGCCGCCGACCTCGCCAACGTCAAACTGTCCCAGCAGGCCTTACTCGCCACTGCCTATTTCAATCTGCGCGCGGCGGACGCGCTGCACGATCTACTCGTCCGCACGGTCGCGGAATATAAGCACACTCTGCAGATCGTCCAGAATCAGTACAACGCAGGCTATTCGGTCACGAGCGGCGACGTGGCGACGGCGCAGGCCCAGGTCGAATCCGCGCAAGCGCAGGAAATCAATTCCGGTGTGCTGCGCGCGCAATACGAACACGCCATCGCCATGCTCACCGGCCGGCCGCCCGCCGAACTGACCGTTGGGCATGACGCCCTGATCGGTATGCCGCCGCGGGTCCCCGTGACTATTCCCTCGACGCTGCTCGAACGACGGCCCGATATCGCGCAGGCTGAACGCACCATGCAGGAAGAGAATGCGCTGATCGGCGTCGCCGAGGCGGCGTTCTTTCCGGACATCAGCCTGTCCGGCGTGCTGCAATGGATCGGCAAGAACCCGCTGCCGTTCAGCGCCGCCAACGAAGTCTGGTCGCTCGGCGCTGCCGCGTCCGAACCGATCTTCGACGGCGGCCTGCACTCCGCACAGCTTGATGCAGCGCGGGCAGCCTATTGGCAAAGCGTCGCCACCTACCGCCAGACCGTGCTCGCCGCGTTCCAGGGCGTCGAGGATCAACTCGCCGCCATGCGTCTGTTGTCGCAACAGCTCGCAGTCCAGGAATCCGCGGTTAAAAACGCTCGCATCGCGGTCAACGTGTATTTGAATCAGTTCCAGGCCGGCACGGTGGCGTTCACCACGGTGGTGACCGCGGAGGTGACGCTGCTGGGCGACGAGCAAGCGGCATTGACCACCCGGCAGAACCTGTTCCAGGCGAGCGTCACCCTGATCGAGAACCTCGGCGGCACCTGGGATACGACGCTGATGCCGACCCAGAAGGAACTCCAGCAGTCGTTCTCACTGCTGCCGCAACTGCCCACACAATAAGCCGTACCGCGGCAGCTCCGAAGCGACGAATTCCGCCCAAACCCTTGATTTTTAGGCCGATTCCTAGGAGACTGGTCCCCGGGGAGCGATTTGGCGGCGGACGTGCCTGCAATTTTTTCAGTCCGGAATTGGACCGCCTTTGAACCTCACCGCCGCGAATGTTGGCAAAGATTCATTAGGCTTACCCGTCCGGCTCACATTATATGGCGTCACCTGCATATGGCGTCACCTGCTGGCTGAATGAACGCGCAAGATGGACGAACGAACGCGCACTACGAACGATGACTTGGCGCCGGACTTGGCGCCGAGCCTGCGGCGAACCGCGCCCGAGCCGGCCGTCAAGGCGCGCCGGTTCACCGCGACGCGCATCGGCATTGGGCTGATCGTTGTCGCGCTTCTCGCGCTCGGCACTTATCAGATCGCGCGTTGGGTGACGGCGGGCAAGGCGCCGACCGGACGCGTGGCAGTGAGCGCGACGCAATCCGTCGGCGCTTCGACGGTCGTGACCAATAACGTTCCGGTCGTGGTCAACGCCCTCGGCACTGTGACGCCGATCGCCACTGTCACGGTGCAGTCCCAGATCAGCGGTTACCTCACCAAGGTCGCATTCACCGAGGGCCAGACGGTGCAGAAGGGCCAGTTGCTGGCGCAGATCGATGACCGCCCTTATGTGATCTTGAAAGCCCAGTACGAAGGCCAGCTTGCGCACGATCAAGGCCTGCTCAGCCAGGCGCAAATGGACCTCAAGCGCTATCAGACGCTGGCGGCACAAAATTCGATCGCCAAGCAGCAGGCCGAGGATCAGGTCTTCATCGTGCAGCAATACCAAGGCACGGTGAAACAAGATCAGGCGCTGATCGACGCCCAGGCGCTAAACATCGCGTACTGTCACATCGCCTCTCCGGTCACCGGCCGGATCGGGCTGCGTCTGGTTGATCCGGGCAATTACGTGCAGTCGAGCAGCGCGACCGGGCTCGCCGTCGTCACCGAACTGCAGCCGATTACCGTGATCTTCGCGATTCCCGAAGATGATCTGCCGGATATCATGCCGCAATTGAACGCCGGCACCAAGCTGCAGGTCACCATCTTCGACCGTTCCAATGTCAAAAAGCTTGCCGTCGGCACCGTCATCGCCGTCGACAGTCAGATCAATACAACCACCGGCACCGTCAACGTGCGCGCGCAGTTTGATAATGCCGACAACGCGCTGTTTCCCAATCAGTTCGTCAACGCTCAGCTTCTGGTGAAGACGTTGCAGAATGCGCTGACGGTTCCGACCGCGGCGATCCAGCGCGGCGCACCGGGTGCCACGCCGGGCGGCGCGCTGGGCACTTATGTTTATCTGGTCAACGCCAACAACACCGTCTCGGTGCGCCAGATCACCGTCGGTCCGGCCTTCGTGGCTCCGCACGGCTCCAGCATGACGACCGTGGAAACCGGGCTTGCGGCCGGCGACAAGGTCGTCACCGATGGCGCCGACCGGCTGCGCGACGGCCTGCACGTCAACGTCAGCAGCGTCGACGGCAAACAAGTCGCGCCGGCGGCCGCTCCCGCAGGAGGCGGCGGACAAAAGGGCAAAGGCGGCGGCCATTCGCACCGCCAGGGCGGCGGCTCTGCAGGCCAGTAGCGGGCAGCGGACGGCTGCCGACGTCCGCATCCAGGCGCAACGATGACTCGATGAGATGAACGTCTCCGAACCCTTCATCCTGCGTCCGGTCGCCACCACGCTTTTCATGGTGGCGATCATGCTGTCCGGCATCATCGCCTACACGTTCCTGCCGCTATCGACGCTCCCCGAAGTCGATTATCCGACGATCCAGGTGCAGACGCTTTATCCGGGCGCGAGTCCGGAAGTGATGACCTCGTCGGTCACCGCGCCGCTCGAGCGTCAGTTCGGCCAGATGCCCGGATTGAACCAGATGACGTCGGCGAGTTCCGCCGGCGCCTCGGTGATCACGCTGCAGTTCAGTCTCGATCTTTCGCTCGACGTCGCCGAACAAGAGGTGCAGGCCTCGATCAATGCCGCCGGCAATCTGCTGCCGAGCGACCTGCCGACGCCCCCGATCTACGCCAAGGTCAATCCGGCGGACGCGCCGATCCTGACCATCGCGGTAACGTCGAAGACGCTGCCGCTGACGACGCTCGAAGATATGAGCGAAACCAGCCTCGCCCAGAAGATCTCGCAGCTCAACGGCGTCGGACTTGTCAGCATCAGCGGCGGGCAGCGGCCGGCGGTGCGCATTCAGCTCAATCCGCAATCGCTCGCCGCCTACGGGATTGCCATCGACGACATCCGCACCACGATCGGCACCCTCAACGTCAATACGCCGAAGGGCAATTTCGACGGTACCACACAGGCCTCGACCATCAACGCCAACGACCAGCTCACCAGCGCCGATCAGTATCGCGATCTGATCATTGCCTATCGTAACGGCGGTCCGGTGCGGCTGTCGGACGTCGCCAGCATCGTCAGCGGACCGGAAAACACCAAGCTCGGCGCCTGGTACAACACCACGCCGGCGATCGTCCTGTCGGTGCAGCGCCAGCCCGGCGCCAACATCATCCAGGTCGTCGACCGCATCCAATCGCTGTTGCCGGCGCTGCGCGCGACGCTGCCGGCCGCCGTCGACCTCACCATCATCAGCAACCGCACCGTCACGATCCGCGCCTCGGTCGCCGACGTGGAATTCGAACTGGCGCTTGCGGTCGTCCTGGTGGTGATCGTGATTTTCGTGTTCTTGCGCACGCTGCCGGGCACGATCATTCCGAGCCTTTCGGTGCCGCTGTCGCTGGGCGGTACGTTTGGCGCCATGTACCTGCTCGGCTTTTCGCTCGACAATCTGTCCTTGATGGCGCTGACCATCGCCACCGGGTTCGTGGTCGACGACGCCATCGTCATGATCGAGAACATCGCGCGCTATGTCGAAGGCGGCATGTCGCCGCTCGATGCGGCGCTGCGCGGTTCCGAGCAAATCGGCTTCACCATCATTTCGCTGACCATCTCGCTGATCGCGGTGCTCATTCCGCTGTTGTTCATGGGCGACGTGGTCGGACGGCTGTTTCACGAATTCGCCATCACGCTCGCCATCACCATCGTGATTTCGGCCGTCGTGTCGCTGACGCTGGTGCCGATGATGTGCGCCAGGCTGATCCGGCACCGCCCGCAATCCGAGCGCGGCGCCTTCGACGTGAGCGCCGAGAACGCTTTCAACGTCATGATCGCCGGTTACGGCCGCGCGCTGACCTGGGTGCTGGACCGTCAGCCCCTGACGTTGCTGGTCGCGATACTGACGCTCGTGTTCACCGTTCTGCTCTATTACGAGATTCCCAAGGGCTTCTTCCCGGTGCAGGACACCGGTCTCATTCAGGCCATCACCGAAGCGTCGCAGAGCGTCTCCTATCAGCAGATGTCGGTGCTGCAGAACCGGCTCGCCGAGGCGGTGCTCAAGGATCCGGACGTCGTCAACCTGAGTTCCTATGTGGGCGTCGACGGCACCAACCAGACGCTCAACACGGGGCGGTTTCTGATCACGCTCAAGCCGCACGACGAGCGCAATCTGTCGGCCAGCACAATCATCCAGCGGCTGCAGCGTGAGGTCGCCGGCGTGATCGGCATTACCCTCTACATGCAGCCGGTGCAGGACCTGACGATCGATTCGACGATCACGCGCGCGCCTTACAATTTCGTGCTCGAAGACGCCAACCCTACCGAATTCGCCGCTTGGGTGCCGAAACTGGTCGATCGCCTGAACCGGCAGCCGCAGCTGTCCGGCGTCGCCAGCGATCTGCAGCAGCAGGGGCTAGCGGTCGATCTCGTCATCGATCGCGCCACCGCCAGCCGTTTCGGCATCACGCCGGCCACCGTCGACAACGCGCTTTACGATGCCTTCGGCCAGCGCATCGTCTCGACCATCTATACGCAATCCAACCAGTATCGTGTCGTCCTCGAACTTGACCCGGCGCTGCAGCGCTCGCTCGCCGGATTGTCGAGCATCTATCTGCCGTCGTCGTCGTCGGCCACCAACGGTCAGGTGCCGCTATCGGCGATCACCCATATCGAGCAGCGCACCGGGCCCCTGGTGGTAACCCATTATGGCCAGTTCCCTGCGACCACGATTTCGTTCAATACCGGTCCGGGCTACTCGATCGACAAGGCGATTGCCGCGATCCAGCAGACCGAAACCGATATCGGCCTGCCCAAGAGCTTCATCACCGCGTTCCAAGGCACAGCCGCAGCGTTTCAATCCTCGCTGAGCAACGAGGTGTTTCTGTTCCTCGCCGCCATCGTGGCGATGTACATCGTGCTCGGCGTGCTCTACGAGAGCTTCGTTCACCCGATTACCATTCTGTCGACCCTGCCATCCGCCGGCGTCGGCGCGCTGCTGTCGATGATGGCGCTTGGCTACGATCTCAACGTCATTTCGATCATCGGCATCATCCTCTTGATCGGCATCGTCAAGAAGAACGGCATCATGATGATCGACTTCGCGCTCGAAGCCGAGCGCGTCGAGGGCTTGCCGCCGCGCGAGGCGATCTATCAGGCGTGCCTGTTGCGCTTCCGGCCGATCATGATGACCACGATGGCCGCCATTCTCGGTGCGTTGCCGTTGCTCCTCGGCACGGGCACCGGTTCGGAACTCCGCCAGCCGCTTGGCCTTGTTCTCGTCGGCGGACTGATCCTCAGCCAGTTGCTCACGCTGTTCACGACGCCCGTCATTTATCTCTATTTCGACCGGTTGGCCCTACGTCTGACCGGACGCCCCGCCGCTGGTCCGTTGGCCCGCGGTGAGCCGGCCGAATGAATATTTCAGCCCCTTTCATCGCCCGGCCGGTGGCGACGACGCTGCTGACACTTGGCATCGCCTTTGCCGGAGTGCTGGGCTTTTCCCGATTGCCGGTGGCGCCGCTGCCGCAAGTCGACTTCCCAACGATTTCGGTCAGCGCCCAGCTGCCCGGCGCCAGTCCGATGACCGTCGCCACCAGCGTTGCCGCGCCGCTGGAGCGCCATCTCGGGCAGATCGCGGATGTCAGCGAGATGACGTCGCAGAGCGGCATCGGCCAGGCCCGCATCACGCTGCAGTTCGACCTCAACCGCGACATCGACGGCGCCGCCCGCGACGTGCAGGCAGCGATCAATGCGGCGCGCGCGGATCTGCCGTCGTCACTGCGGACCAATCCGACCTACCGCAAGGTCAATCCGGCCGACGCGCCGATCCTCATCCTGGCGCTGACCTCGGATACGCTCACCCAGGGCCAGATGTACGACGCGGCCAGCAACGTGCTGGCGCAGCGGCTGTCGCAGCTATCCGGCATCGGCCAAGTCATTATCGGCGGCTCGACGCTGCCGGCAGTGCGCGTCGATCTCAATCCGCAGGCGCTGTTCAAATACGGCATTGGACTGGAAGACGTGCGCGCGGCGCTCGCCTCGGCCAACGCCAACAGCCCCAAGGGCTCGATCGACGACGGCACGCAACGCTATCAGCTCTACACCAACGATCAGGCGAGCAAGGCGGCGGATTACTTGCCGCTCGTCATCGCCTATCGTAACGGCGCCGCGGTGCAGCTTTCCGACGTCGCCCACGTCTTCGATTCCGTCGAAGACGTGCGCAATTTGGGCCTTTCCAGCGGCAAGCCCTCGGTCCTCGTCATCCTGTTCCGCCAGCCCGGCGGCAACATCATCGATACCATTGATGGCGTGAAGGCTGAATTGCCGAACCTGGAAGCAGCGATGCCGGGCGATATGCATGTCGACATCGCCATCGACCGCTCGACCACAATCCGCACCTCGCTCCACGACACGGAAGCCACGCTGGTGATCGCCATCATCCTGGTCACCCTGGTGGTCTATCTGTTTCTCCGCGATCTGCGCGCCACGCTCATCCCGAGCATCGCGGTGCCGGTTTCGCTGCTCGGCACGTTCGGCGCGATGTATCTGTTGGGTTATAGCCTCGATATTCTGTCGCTGATGGCGCTGACCATCGCGACCGGTTTCGTTGTCGACGACGCCATTGTGGTTCTGGAAAACATCTCGCGTCACCTCGACGAGGGCGTGCCTCGCATGGAGGCCGCTTTGCGCGGCGCGCGCGAGGTCGGCTTCACGGTGTTGTCGATCAGCCTGTCGCTGGTCGCGGTATTCACGCCAATCCTGCTGCTGGGCGGCATTCTCGGCCGGCTGTTCCGCGAATTCACGCTGACGCTGTCGCTCGCGATCGTGATTTCGCTGTGCATCTCGCTGACCACGACCCCGATGCTGTCGGCGCTGTTTCTGCGCCCGCGGCCGCGCGAGCATGCGCAGCAGCGCAACAGGTTTTTTAACCGTGTGCTCGAAGGTTATGAGTACTCGCTGGCCTGGGCGTTGCGCCACAGCCGGATCGTGTTCGTGATCTTTCTGTCGGCAATCGCGCTCAACTTTCTGTTCGCGTATATTATTCCCAAGGGCTACTTCCCGCAGGAAGATACCGGGCGTCTGATCGGCGCATTGCAGGCCGATCAGAGCGTATCGTTCCAGGCGATGACGCAGAAACTGCGGCAGATGATGGCGATCGTGCAGGCCGATCCGGCGGTCGACCACGTCGTCGGTTACACCGGGGTAGGCAGCGGCGGCGGCTTCGGCCAGATCAATACCGGTTCGGTGTTCGTCTCGCTCAAGCCGAACACGCAGCGGCCGCCGATTGATCAGGTGATCGCGCGGCTTCGGCCGCAGCTCGCGCGCGTCCCCGGCGGTCGCCTGTTTCTCATTCCAGTGCAGGATATCCGCGCCGGCGGCCGGCAGAGCAACGCGCAATATCAATACACGCTGCAGTCGGACAGTCCCGATGATCTGGAAGCGTGGACGCCGAAGCTGGTCCAGGCGTTGGAGCGCAGCTCCCTGCTCGCCGACGTCAATTCCGATCAGCAGCAAAAGGGCCTGGAAACCGATCTGGTGATTGATCGCGACACCGCGTCCCGGCTGGGCATCACGCCGGCGCAGATCGACAACACGCTGTACGATGCGTTCGGGCAGCGGCAGGTGTCGGTTATCTACAGCGCCATCAATCAATATCACGTCGTCATGGAGATCGATCCGCGCTACACCCACGATCCGCAGTCGCTCGACGACATCTATGTCTCGACGTCGGGCGGCAACGCCTCGGGCACGGCGACGTCGAACCTGCCGGCCGGCAACGTGACCGCATCGGCCGCCGGCAACGCCGCTGGTGCGGCCGCGGCCGCGGCCGCCGCGGCCAACAACAACTCCGCGCGCAATGCCGCCATCAATGCGCTTGCCAACACTGGCAAAGGGGCGACGTCGTCAGGCGCGGCGGTGAGCACCACCAAGGAAACGATGGTGCCGCTGTCGGCGGTCAGCCACTACCGGCCGGGCAACACCCCGCTCGCGGTCCGCCACCAGGGGCTGTTCGTTGCCTCGACGATCTCGTTCAACCTGGCGCCTGGCGCTACGCTCGGCGAAGCCTCCGCGGTCATCGACGCCGCGGTGAACGATATCCATATGCCGGCGTCGATCCACGGCAACCTCGCCGGCACCGCGCAGCTGTTCGCCCAGTCGGCGAACAACGAGATCGTGCTGATCCTGGCGGCGATTGCCGCGGTCTACATCGTGCTCGGCATCCTCTACGAGAGCTATGTGCATCCGATCACCATCCTGTCGACGCTGCCGTCGGCCGGCGTCGGCGCCTTTCTGGCGCTGATGCTGTTCCATACCCAATTCGACATCATCGGCACCATCGGCGTCATTCTGCTGATCGGCATCGTCAAGAAGAACGCGATCATGATGATCGACTTCGCCATCGATGCGAAGCGGTCGCGGAACTTGAGCGCATACGACGCGATCTATCAGGCCTGTCTGTTACGCTTCCGCCCGATCATGATGACGACCTCGGCGGCGATCCTCGGCGCCGTGCCGCTGGCGGTGAGCTTCGGCTCCGGCAGCGAAATCCGCCGCCCGCTCGGCATCTCGATCGTGGGCGGTCTGATCATCAGCCAGCTTCTGACGCTCTACACCACCCCGGTGCTGTATCTTTATCTCGACCGGCTCGGCCAGTGGACGGAGCGCCAGCGCAGCCGCTTCATGCCGGGGCTGTTCGGCGCGCCGCCTCCGGCGCCGGCCGAGTAACCCGTACCGGCAAAATTGCTCAGCGGATGTAGAGCGTCGGCCGGCTGTAGCAGCAAGGCGTCGGCCAATGCGGCCAGCGCGGCTCAATATAGGCGCGAATGTGCAGAACCTTGTGGTGCAGCCGCGTAATAATCCGGCCCTTGATGCCGTCGTCGGCGTCCGGATTGGCTTCCAGGAAAGCGATGTGGTTTTCCTTGTGAGTGATGACGCGGTGCGCGCGCAGCCAGCAATGCTCGCTGTGTAGATCGCAGCCGGCCGCCGCGGGCGTCACCATAAAGGCGAGGTAAGCGAAAGCGCACAGGGTAAGAATTCGCGTCATTTGTCCAGCCTCGACATTGCGTCCAGCGGCGCCACGTGCGCCGGCGATGATAGTCGAATTGGCGTGGGGAAGAAACCAGGGCTGACCGAATGCCGTGTACATTATGCGGTCTTCGCCGTGCTAGGCTTGCCCCGCCCCAAGGCCGGCCCGCGCCGCTTCCTACAACGACAGCACGTAAAACCCTATGCGAAAGCTTCCTTGTCGGCCCCTCGCTTTGGCCATCTGCTCTTTCACCGTGGCGCTGCTCGCCTCCCCTTCGACCCGCGCCGACGATGCCGCCGCGTTTTACCAGGGACGCGACCTCAACCTGATCGAGGGCTTCAATGTCGGCGGCGGCGCCGATCTCTATACGCGCATCATCGCCAAGCATCTCGCCGGTCACATCCCGGGCCACCCCAATATCGTCGTCCACAACATGCCGGGCGCCGGCAGCATGAATGCGGCCAACCGCCTGTTCAACGTGTCGCCGCGCGACGGCTCCGAGATCGGCTTGTTCGCCGGCAGCATTGCGGTCGATCCGGTGATCGGCGGCGTGCCGAGCCAATACGATTCGCGAAAATTCAATTGGATCGGCGCGCCGGCGGCCGAAAGCGACGTTTGCGTTGTATCCAAAACATCGGCGATCAAAACCTTCGACGATGTTTTCAAGCGCGAGATGGTCACGGGTGCGGCCGGCACCAGCACCTACGATTTTCCGGTCGTGCTCAACAGCCTCCTGGGCACGAAATTCAAGCTGGTGAAAGGCTATAACGGCAGTTCCGGTCTGCGGCTCGCATTCGAACGCGGCGAGATCGAGGGATTCTGCGGTCTCGGCCTGGATTCGTTGCACAGTCTCGGCATCGGCAAGGATAACGCCACCATCCTGGTACAGACCTCGCTCAAAAGCGACCCGCGGCTCGCCGGCGTGCCCCTGATCGCCGACTACGCCAAGACCGCCGAGACGCGGCAGATCATGCAGCTCATTTTCGGCTGGCTGGTGATGGACCGCCCGCTTGCCGCGCCGCCCGGTACGCCGCCAGAGCGGATCGTGGCTTTACGCGCCGGCTTTGACGAGACCATGGCCGATCCAGCATTCCGCGCCGACCTCGCCAAATCGAGCTTAAGTTTCTCGCCGATGCGTGGCAGCGAGATCGCAACTTTCATCGATGCGGTCTATCGCACGCCCGCGGACGTTGCCCGCAAGGCGGCCAAACTGCTGGGACGGCGCGTGCCCTGATCGCCTCGGGAGGCAGCCGTGCGGGACGACGAATTGCAATGCCTGGCAGGCCGCGCCACAATTGGCCAAAGCCGAAGCCAAGCCAAGCTCGCACAACGATTTCATGGAGGTCCGCCCTTGCTACCGGAGCACGAAAACGAGCTTTTGACGCGTGTCGGTCCCGGGAGCGCCATGGGCGGGCTGATGCGCCGCTATTGGATTCCGGCGGCATTTTCCGCGCAGATCGCCAAACCCGACAGCCCGCCGCTGCGGGTGCGGCTGCTCGGCGAGAATCTCGTCCTGTTCCGCGACACTGGCGGCCGCATCGGGCTCGTCGACGAGAAATGCCCGCACCGCACCGCCTCGCTGTTTTACGGCCGCAACGAGCAGCACGGACTGCGCTGCGTCTATCACGGCATCAAATTCGACGTCGACGGCAACTGCGTCGACCTGCCCTGCGTGCCGCAGATGAGCGACGTCCATCGCGTCAACGTGCAGAAGCAGCTCGCCGTCAAAGCTTATCCCTGCATCGAGCGCGGCGACGTGGTGTGGACCTATATGGGACCGGCCGAACACAAACCGGAATTTCCCGACCTGGAATGGACGCTGCTGCCGGCGACACAGCGTTATTCGACACGTCACATCCAGGAATGCAACTGGCTGCAGGCACTGGAGGGCGGTTTCGACGCCACGCATCTGAGCTTCCTGCACGGCGCCGAAGGCGATCCGAGCCGCCGCATCGTCGCCTCGCTTTATGAAGTTGTCCCGACCGATTTCGGTTTCGTCGTCGGTACTGGGCGCGAGCGCGGCGACGGCATCGTCATGTGGAACATGAATGTGATGCTGTCTCCATTCCACAAGATCATTTCGTCCATTCCGCACGCCGCCCATGTGTGGGCGCCGGTCGACGATGAAAACACCATGCTCTACAGCGTCGATTTTCATCCATCGCGGCCGCTCACTGTGGAAGACCTCGCGCGCACGACAGCCGGACTCGGCATTCACACCGAAAACATCCCAGGCGCCGATCACGCCGTGCGCAACCGCGGCAACGACTATCTGATCGACCGCGAGCTGCAGGCGAGCGGCAAGTCGTATACCGGCCTCAAGGGTTTCGGCACACAGGACTGCGCCATTCAGGAGTCGATGGGCCCGATCGCCGACCGCAGCTGCGAACACCTGCTCGCCTCCGATGCCGCCATCGTCAAGATCAGGCGGCTGTTGCTGCAGACGCTCAAGGATCACGCCGCCGGCAAGCCGCTGCCCGGAATAAATCCAGCGAGCTACCGGGTCCGCTCCGGCCGCTTCGAGGCGCGAAAGGACGTACCGTTTGGCGACGCAATGGAACAATTCATCAGCCGCGACACGCCGATCGCCGCCGAATAAAATTTTGGCCCTCCCCGCGCGGCCACGCCGCATCGTTGGCAGCTTTCACACACAGCGAGTAAACAGTCATGAACGGCGCCGAAGTCATTGCCCACATCCTCAAACGCGAAGGCACCGAGTTTTTCTCCTGCTATCCGCGTAATGCCGTCATCGAGCCGTGCGCGGCGATCGACATTCGCCCGATCCTGTGCCGGCAGGAGCGCGTCGGCGTCGGCATTGCCGACGGTTACAGCCGCATCAAGCGCGGCAAACGAAATGGCGTGTTCGGCGCGCAGGCCGGGCCCGGCATCGAGAACGCGTTTCCGGGCATCGCGCAGGCATATTCAGAGAACGTGCCGATGCTGATCGTCGCCGGCGCCCTGCCTCTGGCGCGGCAGTATGTGCGTCCGGTGTTCCGCGCCGCCGATGTCTATCGTCCGGTCACCAAATGGTCGGCGCTGGCGCACAATGTGCAGGAGCTGCCCGATCTGATGCGACGCGCCTACCATGCCATGCGGTCCGGCAAGCCTGGGCCGGTGCTGATCGAACTGCCCGAAGAAGTCGCCGAAGCTGAGTTCAAAGGCACGCTCGACTACACGCCGGTTCCGATGCAGCGCAGCGCCCCCGATCCGGACGCCATCAAAAAGGCGGTCGAAATGCTGCTCGCGGCCAAGAACCCGGTGCTATGGGCCGGCCAGGGCGTGCACTACGCGGAAGCCGGCGAAAAGCTCGCGGCACTGGCCGAAATGCTGCCGGCGCCGGTGGTCGCCACCAATCCGGGCAAAAGCGCGATCGCCGACAGCCATCCACTGGCGCTCGGCGGCGCGACGCGTTCGCGCTCCAAGATGTACGCCGATTTTCTGAAGAAAGCCGATGTCATCATGGCGATCGGGTCGAGCCTGACGGTCACCAATTTCGGTCCATCGGTGCCCAAGGGCAAAACCGTCATTCATTCGACCAATGATGCAGGCGATATCAACAAGGATTATCGCGCCGACCTTTCGGTGATCGGCGACGCCGGCCTGGTGATCGATGCGCTGATCGCCGAAGTCGGCCGTCAGAAAGGTCCGGGCGGGGGCAATGCGCTCGCTTCGCTCAAGGAAGAAATCGCCGCCGGCAAGAAGGCGTGGCTCGACGAATGGGGCAAGCATCTGAATTCCGAGGAGATGCCGCTCAACCAGTATCGCGTGATCCGCGACATGATGCGTACGTTCGACCGCGACAACGTCATCATGACGCATGACTCCGGCAGCCCGCGCGAGCAGATGATCCCGTTCTGGGAAACGACTGCTGCCGGCTCCTACATGGGCTGGGGTAAGTCGACCCAGCTCGGCTACGGGCTGGGCATCACCATGGGCGCCAAACTCGCCGCGCCGAAGAAGCTCTGCGTCAACGTGATGGGCGATGCCTCGTTCGGCATGACCGGCATGGACATCGAAACCGCCGCGCGCAACCGCATCGCCATTCTCACCGTCGTGTTCAACAACGGCGTCATGGGCGCCGAACGCGATGTGCTGAAGATTTCCGACGCCAAATACGGCGCCATGACGGTCAGCGGCAATTATCAGAAGGTCGCCGAGGGCCTCAACGTCGCGGCACGGCGCGTGGAAAAGCCCGGCGACATCGTCGGCGCGCTCAAGGAGGCGGGCGACGTGACCGAAAAAGGCTCACCGTTCCTGCTCGAATTCGTGGTCAAAGAAGGCCACGACTTTTCGCGCTACACTTGATCGCGTCCGGGACGGACGCGTCGGTGGCCAGCGAGCTGACGAGCAAAATCTCGCGACGCGCGTGGCTGACGCGCGCCGCCGCGATTGCGGCGCTGCCGGCGCGCGCTTTCGCCCGGCCGGCAGGCGATTCCGGCTTCTATAAAGGCAAGACCATCACGCTGATTACGTCGACCGGCGTCGGCGGAACTTACGACACGGTGGCACGATTGTTTGCGCGCCACATGCCGCGCCATATTGCCGGCAACCCCGCCATGATCGTGGAGAACATGCCGGGCGGCGGCAACGTGCTCGCCACCAACTACATGTACAACATCGCGCCGAAAGACGGCACCGCGATCGCCACCATCCACAGCGCCATGCCGCTGCAGCAGGTGCTCAATTCCGGCGGCATCCGCTACGACGCCGACAAATTCAACTGGCTTGGTTCGACCGGCCCGCAAAACGAAGTCATTCTCGTCTGGCATACGGCCGGCATCACAAGCATCGCGCAGGCGCAGGAAAAGCAGATCGTGCTGGGCGGCACCGGCGCGGGCGCGGGCATCGTGCTGCTGCCCATGGTGGTGAACAAGCTGCTCGACACCAAATTCAAGATCGTGACCGGCTATCGCACGTCCGAGGATGTCAATCTCGGCATGGAGCGCGGCGAAGTGCAGGCGCGCGCCTTCAGCATCGGCTCGATCACCAGTCAGCACCCCGATTGGATCAGCGGCCACAAGGTTGATTTTCTCGTCCAGGCCGGCGTGCGCCGCGACAAGGCGCTGCCGGACGTGCCGCTTTTGACCGAGCTCGCCAAGACCGGCGAGCAACGCCAGATTTTCAAGCTGATCTCGTCATCGCCGGCGCTCGGCCAGCCCTATGTGGCGCCGCCCGGCGTGCCCGCGGACCGGCTCGCGGCCCTGCGCGATGCGTTTGCCGCGACAATGAAGGATGCCGCGTTTCTGGCGGACGCCGTTAAAATCCGCTTCAGCATCGAACCGATGAGCGCTGATGAAGTCGCGCAAATCGTTCACGACACGGTCACGACCCCGCACGACATCGTCGCCAAGACCAAAACCGCGATGGGGCTCGCGGACCGTTAGACGAATTTCGTATAGCAACACCGTTAAAGAAGGAAAACACCGATGGCCGAGATCAAGATTTTCAATCCCGATGGGATGAGCAAGCCCGCGCCCTACAGCCACGTCGCGTACGCCAAGACGCAGGAGCTGGTCTTCCTCGCCGGCCAGACGCCGATCGACGCGACGGGCGCCGTCGTCGGCAAAGGCGACTTCGAGGCGCAATGCGTGCAGGTGTTCAAAAACATTCACATCGCGCTGCGTTCGGTCAACGCCGACTGGAAGAACGTCGTGCAATTTCGCACCTACATCCTGCGGCCCGAACACGCCAACGCCTATCGAGCCTGGCGCGCCAAGGCCTATCCGGCGATGTTCCCGGACGGCGCCTATCCGCCGCACACGCTGCTCATCATCAGCCGTCTCGCCGACGAAGCCTACTGGCTGGAAGTTGAGGCAGTGGCGGCGCTATAACGGTACTGCACAGGAAAAAATCATGCTCAAGGGTTGCTTTCGCCTCACCATGGTCGCCGCACTCGCGCTGGCGATCCCCATGCTCGCTTCGACCGCAAGCTTCGCTCAGCAGTGGCCCACGCATGCGGTGCGCCTCGTGCTGCCGTTCGGTCCAGGCTCCGGAGCGGATACTGCCGCCCGGCTGATCACCGACAGTCTGCAAAAGAAATGGGGCCAACCCGTCATCGTCGACGGCAAGCCGGGAGGCGACGGCTTACTGTCATTGCAAACCGTCGTGTCGGCCAAGGACGACGATGTCTTGTTCTTCGGACCGAGCAGCATGTTCGTCGTCCAGCGCTACCTGCACCCGAATATTGCCTTCAATCCCGAGACCGATCTGACCCCGATCGCAGGCGTCGCCCAGGTCCAGATCGCCATGGCGGTGCCGACCAGCCTCGGCATCTCCACACTCCGCGAATTTGTGGCGCTGGCGCGCGCCAAGCCAAAGGACACGAGCTATGCGGTCGCGCCGGGATTTTCCGAATTCGTGTTGGACGGATTCGTCAAGGAAAACGGACTCGCGATCGCCAAGGTGCCCTACCGCGATATAACGAAGTCACCGCTCGACCTCGGCGAAAATCGAATTCAGTTGTCGATGCAGTCATTCGCCGCAATGCGCAGCTATGCGCAGACAGGAAAGATCAAGTTCATCGCTATCAACGCTCGCGAGCGATCGCCCATCGCGCCGGACATTCCCACCGTGGTGGAATCAGGGTACCCGTCGCTGCTTGCCAGTCCCGTGCTGGGCCTGCTCGGGCCGCGCGGCATGCCGCTCGACTTGCGCCGGCGAATCGCCGCGGACGTCCTCGCCGCGCTCGACAAGACGACGCGTGAGAGATTGACCCTCACGGGACAGCCGGCCACGCCCTTGGACGTTGACGCGTACACCGCCGCGCTCAAGGAGCAGTATGCGCAGGTCGCCCACATCGCGTCTGTGATGGGCCTCACGCCAAAATAAGCCAGGCGCCGCGGCGCGAACCGCCGCCATCCCTCGTCGGCTATGTCTATCGCGGTCGCCCCGCTCGGCCGTGACCACGGTCTTGACATAGGTGTAATTGCGCCTAATTATGCGTATATGCACGTGTATCGAGAGCCGCTGTTAAACGACCGACGGGGCAACTTGCCAATGACTCCCACAACGGCCGACTGCAACTGCTTTGCCGTTCGCTCGGCGGCGCGACATGTCACGCAGCTCTACGACCGGTTCCTGGCGCCATTGGGCTTGCGCGGCAACCAGTTCTCGATCCTGGCGAAGCTCGATCGGCTGGGCCCAATGACGATCAATGCGCTGGCCGAGGCGATGGTAACCGACCGCACCACGCTTGCCCGCAATCTCAAGCCGCTGCAGCGTGACGGACTGATCGCCATCGAGACATCCGCCTCGGACCGGCGCGCCAAGGAGCTTCACCTGACCAAGGCTGGGACGAAACGCCTCGACGAGGCACGCAAGGCCTGGTCGCAGGCGCAGGCGCGTTTCGAGCACACCTTCGGCGCCAAGCGCGCGTCAAGTTTGCGCGGCATGCTGCGCGCCGTCGTCACCAGCGACTTCGGCCAGGGTCAATTTCAAATCCGCTGAGAAACATAGAACCGCGTCGTCTTCTCAACCGGCATCAGGGTCAGGGTCACCCCCGAGGATTGCACCCATGTCATCCGCAAGTTTGACCGTCTCCGTCGCGCAGCCCGATCAGCCTGCCGCCATCGCCAGTGCTGACAAGCCGCGCTACGATCCACGCACCGCCGCGCTGATCGACGGACCGATCGCGTCCACGCTCGTGCGGCTCGCCGCGCCGAACATGCTGGTGATGCTGGCGCAGTCCACCGTCGGCCTGGTCGAAACCTATTTCGTCGGCAAGCTCGGCACCGCGGCGCTTGCCGGCGTGGCGCTGGTATTTCCCGTGGTCATGCTGATGCAGATGATGTCGGCCGGCGCCATGGGCGGCGGAATTTCTTCGGCGATCGCGCGCGCCCTGGGTCGCGGCAGCCGCGCCGATGCCGATGCGCTCGCGATCCATGCGCTGGTGATCGGACTGATCTTCGGACTCGTCTTTACCGCCGCGCTACTCGCCGGCGGGCACTGGCTTTACGCGGCGATGGGCGGCAACGGTGCCTCGCTCGCCGCGGCGATGACCTACTCGAGTGTTGTCTTTGCCGGCGCAATCCTGGTGTGGCTGTTCAATTCGCTCGCCAACATCATCCGCGGCAGCGGCAACATGGCGACGCCGGCTATCGTCACCTGCGCCGGCGTGCTGGTCCTGATCCCGCTGTCGCCGTGCCTGATCTTCGGGTTCGGCCCGTTTCCAAAGCTCGGCATCGCGGGGGGCGCGGTTGCGGTGCTGCTCTATTACGCGATCGGCAGTGCTGCGCTTTTGGCCTACCTGCGCTCGAGCCGCAGTGTCGTTCGGCTGAACTTTGCCGGTGCGCGGCTGCGTTGGGCGCTGTTCCGCGATATTCTCCGCGTCGGTCTGGTCGCAGCCCTCATCACCGTGCAAACCAATCTCACCATCGCCATCGCCACCGGTTTCGTCGGCGTGTTCGGCGCAGCCGCGATCGCCGGTTACGGCACCGGCTCGCGCCTCGAATATCTGCTCATTCCGCTGGTGTTCGGGCTGGGCGGTCCGCTCGTTGCCATGGTCGGAACGAACATCGGCGCCGGCCGTCGCGACCGCGCCCTGCGCGTCGCCTGGATTGGCGCGGCCATTGCCGCCGGCCTGTGTGAAACCATCGGGCTATGCGCCACCGCCGCGCCGCGCGTGTGGCTGTCGCTGTTCGACACCGACCCCGCAATGATCGATGCCGGGTCGCGCTATCTGCACGCCGTTGGCCCGGTCTATGGCCTGTTCGGCCTTGGCATGGCGCTCTATTTCGCCTCGCAGGGCGCCGGCCGGCTGCTGTGGCCGCTCCTCGGCAATTTTGCCAGGCTGGTCATTGCGGCGGCCGGCGGCCTTCTGGCGCTGCGATGGTCCGGCAGTTTGACCGGCGTGTTCATTGCGCTCGCGGTCGCACTCGCAGCATTCGGGCTGATCAATGCCGCGGCGGTTGCTAGCGGAGCGTGGTTTCGCGACACCAACGCATAGGTCCCGGCGCGCGCGTCACGGCAGGAGTCGACCGAGCGATGAGCCAAGTTTATTATCTGGATGACTTCGCCGTTGGCCAGGTATTTGCCACGGGCCGGCTCAAGATCGACGCCGATCAGATCAAGGCATTCGCCAAACAATTCGACCCGCAGCCGTTCCATCTCGACGAGGAGGCGGCGAAAAATTCGGTGTTCGGCGGTTTGGCTGCGAGTGGCTGGCACACCGCGGCGCTGACCATGCGGCTCATGGCGGAGGGCGACTTCAAGCCGGCCGGCGGCATCATCGGCGTCGGCTTCGACGAACTGTCGTGGTCGCGGCCGGTACGGCCCGGCGATGAGTTGCACGCCAAGAGTGAAATTCTCGACGTGCGTCCGTCCAAATCGCGTCCCGACCGCGGCCTGATCCGCGTGCGGACGACGACCTACAATCAGAATGACGAAGACGTGCAAAGCTTCGTCGGCAACCTGATCGTGCCGCGACATCCCTCGCCGCAATAGGCGCAACGCCCCCGCACGACAGCCCACCGACCCCGTGCTAGGCTTGCTGCGAATGCATAAAAATCGGCAAGGGCACCATCACGCCGGACCGCATCGTGATGCCGAGCCTTGCGCATCTCGTCAATTGAATTACGGCTTTAGCGCATAACGCATCCAGGAGACATCATGTTCGGCAAGCTCAACCATCTCGCCATCACCAGCGACCACTACACGCTCCTTGGCATGTTTTATCGCGCCATGTTCGGCCTCAAGGCGTCGGGCGACACCGCGCGCGAAATCGGCGCCATTTCGGTCGGCGACGGTTATGTCGGCATGACCCTCATTCCGCGCCGCGGCGGGCGCAAGGCCGGACTCGATCACTTCGGCATCGAAGTCGAGGACCTGGAAAAGGTGCGCCAGAAGGTGGCGAAGAAATATCCCGACATCGAGATCGTCAAGCGGCCGGGCAACCGTCCATTCGCGAGCTACAGCGCGCACGATCCGGCCGGCAATTATTTCGACCTGTCCCAGCCGGGTCACGAGAACCGTGCCGAAGTTTACTCCAAGGGCGAATGGAAGCAGGACACGACATTCAGCCATTTCGCCATCCGCGCCCGCGAGGCGGAGCGGCTTGCCAACTTCTATACCGACGTATTCGAGCTGGAAGCCCGCAACCTGCCTTCGGAAGAAGGTGGCTACCATCTGACCGATGGCCGCATGACCATGGCAATCGTGCCGTGGAAGATATCGTCCTTCAACGGCGCCGGCATCGAGCAGCCGGGCATGGATCACATCGGCTTTCGCGTGCCCGACCTGAAAGCGTTTTCGGACAACATGGCGATGGTGACGAAGACCAATATCCAGCTCGGGGCGAAGCCGATCCCGTTCGACGAGGAAGGCGCCGCACGGCTCAAGCTCTTGCAGAAATGCCCGCATGGTACGCTGCAACTGGCCGATCCCGACGGCACGCTGATCGACGTGGCGCAGGATCATCCGTAGACGGCTTTCACAGCGGAATCGCGCATCAGACGAGTAATCGCCGCTGCAATATTGTGCGCCGGAACATCCGGCCCTACGCTGACGTTACGATCTATAAATCCAATAAAAGCGATTGGAGGATCGACCATGCGCATCGCAGCTTTGTCCGGCTGGACCAGCGAACAAAAACACGTCGTCGCTGCGACCTTTCTCGGCTGGACGCTGGACGCTTTCGACTTTTTCCTTCTTGTTTTCGTGCTCAGAGACATCGCCAAGGAATTCACGACGGACATTACCGCCGTGACCTGGGCCATCACACTGACCTTGGCGATGCGGCCGATCGGCGCGTACATCTTCGGACGCGCCGCCGACCGCTGGGGGCGCCGCCCGACCTTGATGGTCGACGTGCTGCTTTATTCGGCCATCGAATTCGCCTCCGGGTTTTCGCCGAACCTGACGGTGCTGCTGGTGCTGCGGGCGGTCTTCGGCATCGCCATGGGCGGCGAATGGGGCGTCGGCGCCTCGCTCACCATGGAGTCGATTCCGCCGCACGCGCGGGGCTTCGTGTCCGGCCTGCTCCAATCGGGCTATCCGACCGGATATTTCCTCGCCTCGATCGTCTACGGGCTGCTGTTTCAGTATATCGGCTGGCGCGGCATGTTCATGATCGGCGTCGTTCCCGCGCTCCTGGTGTTCTACATTCGCCGCAGCGTGCCGGAATCGCCGAGCTGGCGGCCGACCACAGCGCGCAGCGGCAATACCTGGACGGTACTGCAGTCACACTGGCGTCTTGGCCTCTATGCGATCGTGCTGATGACCGCGTTCAACTTCTTCAGTCACGGCACGCAGGACCTCTATCCGACGTTCCTGCAGATCCAGCACAAGATGTCACCCCATGAGGTCGGCCTGATCGCCGTCATCTACAATATTGGCGCCATCATTGGCGGCATCTCGTTCGGCTCGCTGTCGGAACGCTTTGGCAGGCGGCGAACCATCATTCTTGCCGCCGTGCTGTCGCTCGTCGTGCTGCCTTTGTGGGCGTTTTCGACCAGCGCCGTGTGGCTCGCGATCGGCGCCTTTCTGATGCAGGTCATGGTCCAGGGCGCCTGGGGTGTCATCCCGGTGCATCTCAACGAACTGTCGCCCGACGAGGCGCGCGGAACGTTTCCAGGATTCACCTACCAGGTTGGCAACCTGATCGCCTCGATCAACGCCACCCTGCAGGCCGGCATCGCCATACACTACGGCAACGATTACGGCTTCGCCCTGGCGCTGGTTGCTGGCATTGTGGCGGTCGCGATCGTGATTCTGGCCGCACTGGGCGTGGAAGCCAAGGGCGTGGCGTTCGGGACCGGCCGCCCGCTTGGTGCGGGCGCCGCGGCAAGCCCGGCAACGTAATGGCGCTGGCGAGATGTCGTCACTGAAAGAGCAGGCCGCAATACCGCCGCGCACCGTCGAAACCGCGCTCAGCGGCTACGAACTCCTGAACGATCCGCTGCTCAACAAGGGCACGGGCTTTACCGACGCCGAGCGCGACGCATTCGACCTGCATGGACTATTGCCGCCGCGCGTCGCGTCCCTCGATATGCAGGTCAGACGCCGGCTCGATGCCTTTCGCAGCCAGACCAGCGACCTGCACCGCTACGTGTTCCTGCGCGGCCTGCAGGACAGCAACGAGATCCTGTTCTATGCGCTGCTGACGCGGCACATCGAAGAGATGATGCCTATCGTTTATACGCCGACGGTGGGTCTCGGCTGCCAATTGTTCAGCCACATCTTTCGCAAACCCCGCGGCCTGTTTCTCAGTCTGCCGTACAAGGACGCCATCCGCCGTATCATCAGCCATCCGCGGTTTGACGGCGTCGAGGCCATCGTGGTCAGCGACGGCGAGCGCATCCTCGGGCTCGGCGACCAGGGCGCCGGCGGAATGGGGATTCCGATCGGCAAGCTCGCGCTCTATACCGCCTGCGCGGGCCTGCACCCCTCGACCACACTGCCGATTCTGCTCGATGTCGGCACCGACAATCAGGAGCATCTCGCCGATCCGCTTTATATCGGCTGGCAGCACGAGCGCGTACGCGGCGCCGAATACGATGCTCTGATCGAGACATTCATCGATGCCGTGAGCGAACGCTGGCCGCACGTGCTGCTGCATTGGGAGGATTTCGCGTTTCGCAACGCCAACCGCCTGCTGGCGCGCTATCGCGACCGGCTGTGCACCTTCAACGACGACATTCAGGGCACCGCTGCGATCGCGGTCGGCACGCTGCTCGCCGCCGTCAATGTGACCCGCGAGCCGCTGCGCAGCCAGCGTATCGCGGTATTCGGCGCCGGCTCCGCGGGCACCGGCATCTGCGCGCTGCTGTTGCGCGCCATGATCGAAGCCGGGGAGAATGAGCGCGACGCCCGCGACCGCTTCTACCTGGTCGACCGCGACGGGTTGCTCACCGACGACATGCCGGGACTGCAGCCGTTTCAGGCGCCGTTTGCGCAGCCGCGCAACCGCGTCGCCGATTGGACATTGCAGACTCCAGGACACATCGGGCTTGCCGACGTCATCGCCAACGCGCAGCCGACGGTGCTGATCGGGACGTCCGGGCAACCGCATGCCTTCACCGAAAACATCGTGCGCGCGATGGCGCGCCATGTCCCCTGCCCCATCATCTTTCCGCTGTCGAACCCGACCGAACGCGCCGAGGCGACACCGGACGACCTTCTGGAATGGACCGATGGCCGCGCCGTTATCGGCACCGGCAGTCCGTTTCCGCCGGTACGCCGCCACGGCCGCGATGCCCGCGTCGACCAGACCAACAATGCCTATGTGTATCCAGGCATTGGGCTTGGCGCGATCGCGGTGCAGGCGCGCGCCATCTCCGATGACATGTTCCTTGCCGCCGCACGCACAGTCGCCGAACTGTCGCCGGCGCGCCGCGACCCGCAGGCTAACCTGCTCCCGCCACTTGTCGAACTGCGGCAAATCTCCTTCGACGTGGCACTCGCCGTGGCGAGCCAGGCGGTCGCCGAAGGACTCGCGGCTCCGATAACGCCTGCGCAGATCGCCGCGGCGGTGCGGTCGAACATGTGGGAGCCGGTTTATGCTCCCTATCGGCGGCTGCCCGCAGGCGGGACCAGACCACAATGACACTGACCGACCTTCTGTGGCTCGCGGTAGCATGCTACGGGCTGCACATTCTGGAGGAATATCAGCTCGACTGGCGCAATTGGGCGCGCGCGGTCATCAAACTACCGGTCGAATGGAGCGACTTTTACGTCATGAACGCGCTGGTGATCGTGTTCGGCATCGCCGCCGCCAATCTCGCCGCGCATTGGCCGTTGCTGGCGCTGACCTTCCCAGCCGTGATGCTTATCAACGCCACTTTTTTTCACATTCTTCCTGTGATCCGGACTCATGGTCGTTTTTCGCCGGGCCTATTCACCGCCATCGTGCTGTTTTGGCCGGTCGGCATTGCCTGCTATTGGCGCACCGCGGCCGATGGCGCGCTCGGCGCCGGCACCTTGATCGGCTCTCTGATGCTGGGCGCCATCCTGATGGCGAGCCCCATTGTGTTGCTCAAGATCAAGACCATGCCGTATTTCCGGCAGGACCGCTGATAGTCGAAAGCAACGCCTCTGCTCCGCGCGCCCGGCGCACCAGCATCGTGCGTATGGCGGCAAAAACATTGTCAAAAGCCTGACGCCGGTAATCCCATTTCTCATCCGCCGCGAGCGGCACCATGACCATCGTCGCATTGGCCTCGAAGAACAAAATGTCGCCCTGCGCATTCACCGCGAAGTCGATACCACCGTAATCGAGCTCCAGCGTATCGGCGATGTGCCGCAATACCGCCATGCCGCGCGCACCAACGGCACTCGCCATGTCCTGGAGAAACGGCATTTCCTTGATGCGATTGTCGGCCGATTGCGCCATGTCGGCTGTGTAGTAGTGCACCTTCCAGTCGCGCGAGATCGCGAGATGCAACGGATAGAGCTTGCGGTTCACGATCATGGCGCGGAGTTTCCGGAACGATCCCTCCCCATCCCTCGCGTCAAGCTGTTCGATCAGCCATACTTCGTCGCCCGGAAAGGTTTCGGCCACCGCGGCAAGCGCCTCCGCCGTCGCGGCGCGCGCAAAATGCCGGCCGGTGTGAAAGCCCGGCGCGCGTACGAGCAGCGGAAACTCCAAACCCTGCGCGGCGACAGTCTGCGCGGCCGTTTGACCGGCAAGACGCCGCCGGGCCACCTTCACCATGCGCGGCACGATGAGGTTTGGAATACGGCGCAGCCGCTCCACATTGCCGAGGCGCCCGGTTCTGGCCACCGCGCGCGGATCGTTGATGACAGGCCGGGTCGTGCGCGCGACGATCGCGGCGGCCGCGGCAAGACTGTCGCTGCAGATATCGGCGTCGCCGATGCCGTTGAACACGATGTCGTGCGGCGGCAGCGGGATTTTGCGGTCGTAATAATCCACAACCAGGACAATCGTCGCGAAGACGCTGTCATCGAGCAGCGAAGCGGTCGGCGTGTTGCCACCCATGGCGGAAATCAACAGCAGAACCCTGACCGGGGTACCGGCGCCGCGATACGGCAGCGCGGTGAGGAAGTCGCTACGAAATCCCAGATCGCGATGGCGCCGGGCGCCGTCCGCATCACCCATGTCGGCCAGCAGATTGCCCAGCCCGCGATGCGCATGAATGTGTCCGGGATCGGCGCGCAGCGCGGCTTCGAAATGCGGCCGCGCCAAGTCGTATTCCTCCATCAGCAACAGCAGATTGCCGAGGTTGACGCGGCCCATCGGGTTATCAGGATGACGCCGCACCGCCTCCTCGAACAACGAACGCGCGGCGCTGCCGTATCCGGCATCCAGTGCAAGCGTGCCGAAATCGTTCAGCACACCGAAATCATCCGGCTTGCAGCGGAGCAGTTCGAGATAGTCGCGCTTTGCCTCTTGGAACGCGCCTAGCTCGCGCAGCAAACCGGCGCGCTCGTAGCGAGCCTCGATCGCGTCTGGCTCGCGCTCCAGCAGGCGATCGAGTTCCGCTACGCGTGCCTGGCACATGTGACGCGGCGCAACCTCGTTCGCAGTCTTATTCACGATAGTGGCAGCCTTGTTCATAGTGGCAGCCTTGCTTCCCGCCGCGAATCAAGCGCATCGTTCAGTTAGAACAAAATTTACCATGAAGCAGCATGCTCCCGCCGGGCGCACCGCGCCACGAGCCCAGACCTGATGCGATACGGCGGATGATATGGCGGCAAGCGAAGCCGGCACTAAAGCGATCATTCTCGGCGACCCGGCGCCCTGGTTCGGCCTGCCGCTGATCGGCGAAGGCTCTTTCAATCTGCAGGTCGCCGCCGGCCGCTGGATCGTACTGAGTTTCCTGGGCTCACCGGGCAATCCGCGCGTGAAAGAGGAAATTGTCGCGCTGTTATGCGACGCCCCGCAGTTCGACGAAGACCGGCTGGTGTTCTACGGCGTACTCACTGCTCCGCCCGAAGATCCTGAACACTATTGCGCACTCGGCACGGCTGCGGTCGGCTTTCTCGCCGACTATGACGGCGAGATCAGCCGCCAGTACGGCGCCGCCGGCACGCCGCGTACCGTCGTGCTGGACCCCATGCTCCGCGCGGTCGCCGACATTCCGTGGGACCATCCGGATGGGCACGCTTCGGCGGTGCTCAAAGTGCTTTCCGGCCTGCCCCCGGTCGACGACTCGGCCGGCGTACCGCTGACTGCGCCGGCACTGATCGTACCGCGCGTGTTCGATTTTGCGCTATGCGATTTTCTCGTCGGCTTCTACGAGAAGTTTGGCGGCAAGGATTCCGGGTTTCTGCTCGACAGCGACGGCAAGACCTCGACGGTGGTCGATTACCGCATCAAGCGCCGCACCGATCTTCCGATTGCCGCGCCGCAGCTGCGCGAGGTGATCCGCGACCAGATCGTGCGCCGCCTGCTGCCCGCCGTGGACCGCTTCTTCCAATTCCAGGCAACGCGCATGGATCGCTACATCGTCGCCTGTTACGACAGCGCGATCGGCGGTCATTTTTATCGGCATCGCGACAACGTCAACGCCGGCGCCCAGCATCGGCGTTTTGCCATCAGCATGAATCTCAACTCCGATTACGACGGCTGCGATCTGGTGTTTCCGGAATTCGGCCGCCGCGCCTACCGCGCACCCTGTGGGGGCGCCATCGTGTTTTCCTGCGGCGCGTTGCATCAGGTGACGCCGGTCACGCGCGGCCGTCGCTACGCCTTTCTAGCATTTCTCTATGGCGAAGCCGATGCGGCGTTGCGCGAAACCAACAACGCCAAGCTGCATGATGGCGAGCAGCGCTACGCCGGCATCTCGGATCGGCTGTTTCCCGACGACGCGCAGGCGCCCGCCCCGGTGCGCCGCGCGAGCTGATTCAATCCACTGCTGCTGCGGCTGTCAGGCCGTAGCCGAAACCTTCGCGGTAACCGCGAATATCTTTCGCAGCATTTCCCGTTCGATCGGCTTCTGCAGAATTGGAATCTCGCGGAAGCGGCTGTCGATGCTGTCGGCCTCGTAACCCGTCACAAAAACGAATGGGACGCCGCGGGCCGCCAGCATGTCGGCGATCGGGTAGACCGCGCCGTCGCCCAGATTGATGTCGAGCACCGCGGCCTCGAACTGGCCGTCCCTGGCCTTCGCCGCCGCTTCGGTCGTGGTCGAAATCGGACCGACGACCTGGTAGCCGAATTCGGCAAGGCATTCCTGGATCATCATGGCCACCAGCGCTTCGTCCTCGACCACGAGCACGCGCAGTCCGCCAGTCATTTTTGCGGCGCTCACCGGCGCGCGCAACTCAGCCACGTTATACGCGCCCGAGACTTCCCGCGGTTTCACCGTGGCCTGCCGCGGAATCCAGAAACTGCAATGCAATCCGCCTGGATCCCAGTTGAATTTCGTCCTGCCGCTGAGCTGCTGCTCGATGCTGGCGCGAATGACCCGCAGACCGAAGCTCGGCGTCGTCGGCCGGGCGATCTGCGGACCGCCGCTCTCCGCCCAGACGAAGATCAAGGCGTCGGGCTGCAACCGCCAGGTCAGCTTGACCTTGCCGCCAACCGAGGACAGCGCGCCGTGCTTTGCCGCATTGGTGGCAAGTTCGTGCAGCGCCAGCGCCAAGCCCTGGGCAGTCGACGGCTGCAGCGAAATGCCGGGACCGTCGACGCTCACCTTGTCGCCGCTGCGATACGGCTCCAGCTCTTCGCCGACCAGGGTTGCGAGATCGGCACCATGCCAACGCGAATCCGACAACAGCGTGTGTGCGCGCGCCAGCGCTTTGATGCGGCCTTCGATGGCCGCAACGTAATCATCCACGCTCCTCGCACGCGTCAACCGGATGATCGATTGAATCACGGCGAGCGCATTGCGCGCCCGGTGATCGACCTCTCTGGCCAGGAGATTCTGGTGTTCCTCGGCTTCCTTGCGGGCCGTGACGTCGAGGGCGGTACCGATCATCCGCACGCATCTGCCGTTGACGTCGAAGATGCCCTGGCCTTTGGCCGCGATCCATCGGACGACACTGTCTTCCTTGCCGACCGTGCGATACTCGACATCGTACATCGCGCGCTCGGCCGGGTCGCAGGCCCTTTCGTAGGCCTTGCGCACCGCCTCCTTGTCGTCGGGATGCAGCCCGGCGAAGAAATCAGTTATGGACGCCGGCACATCCGGCGAGATGCCGAACATGGCTTTGACGCGCGGTGGCCAAAACAGCGTATCGGCGACGATATCGACGTCCCAGATGCCGACTTCAGCGGCCTCGGTCGCCAACCGCAACTGGTGCTCGCTGTCATGCAGCCTGGCATTCGATGCCTCAAGCTCCGCGGTGCGCTCGGCGACGCGGCGCTCGAGCTCGGCGTTGAGCTGTTCAAGCTCGCGCGTCTTACGGAATAGCTCCGCGAAGATCCGCACCTTGGCGCGCAGGACTTCGGGAACGACCGGCACCGGCACGTAATCGACCCCGCCCATTTCGTAGCCGCGCAGGCGGTCCATCTCGGTTACCTGAATCGCCGAGATGAAGATGATCGCGGTTTTCTGAAACCGCGGATGCTCACGAATCATTGCCGCGAGCTGAAAGCCGTCCAGCTCCGGCATGCAAACATCGATCAGAACGACCGCAACGTCGTTCTTGAGCAAAAACGCAAGCGCCTCGCTCGCCGACGATGTCTTGACGAGGTTTTCGTTGAGGTCGTTGAGAATGACCTCGTAGGCCAAAAGCTTTTCCGGCTGGTCATCGACCAGAAGGACGTTGACTTTGTTGATCATTACCAAGCACCTAACGATGCAGCCACATCCGCAGCGCGGACAGCAGCTGTTCTGTATTGACCGGCTTGGCGAGATAATCCGAAGCACCGGCCTCCAGGCATTTTTCGCGGTCGCCCTTCATCGCCTTGGCGGTAAGCGCAACGATCGGCAAACGGCGGTATGCCTTGTTCTGCCGGATGGTTCCGATGGTCTCATAACCATCCATCTCCGGCATCATGATGTCCATGAGCACGATCGCCAGCGACGGGGTCTGCTCGATCAGCTCGATCGCCTCGCGTCCCGTCGTCGCGGTGAGTACGTTCATGCCGCGCCGCTCCAACGCACTCGACAGCACGAAGATGTTGCGCGGATCGTCGTCAACGAGGAGCACCGTGCGGCCCACCAGGTCCTCATCGGACGAGTTGAGCTGTTCCAGCATCTGCTGCTTCTCCGGCGGCAGATCGGTAATGACGCGATGCAGGAACAATGCCGTCTCATTGAGCAGGCGCTCCGGCGATTCCACGCCCTTGACGACGATCGAGCGCGCCATGGTGTGCAGCTGGGCATCCTCCTCCGCGGAGAGTTCGCGGCCGGTAAAGACCACGACCGGAACGTCCACGAGCGCGTTATCCGAGCGCATCCGTTCCAGCACCTCGAAGCCGGACATGTCGGGCAAGCGCAGGTCAAGGACCACGCAGTCGCACGGCCGTTCGCGCAACGCGGTCAACGCTTCGGCGCCGGTCGCGGCACTCACAATCTCAATGTCGTCGTGCCCGAGCAGTTCGCGAATGCTCATCTGCTCGGCCGGATTGTCCTCGATCACCATGAGCCGCTTGCGGCGCGGCTGGGCGTAGGCCTTGATCCGCGCGAGCGCCTCGGCGATCCCCTCCCGCGTCGTCGGCTTGGAGACGAAGGAGAACGCGCCGCGCGCCAGTCCGTGCTGACGGTCTTCGTCGAGCGTGACGATCTGCACCGGGATATGCCGCGTCAGCGGATTTTGCTTGAGCTGGCTGAGTACGGTCCAGCCCAGCATGTCGGGCAGGAACACGTCGAGGGACACGGCGGCCGGCTGATACTGCTTGGCAAGATTGATAGCGTCGTCACCCCGCATCGCCAGCAGCGCCTTAAACCCTTTCTCGCGCGCCAGATCGATCATGATGCGGGCATAGTACGGGTCGTCCTCGACGATCAGCAGGATGTTGTCGCCCGGCTGAACATCGACGCGATCGTCGGGAATCGGCTCGACGACACGCTCCGGCGACAAGTGCAGGCCGGCGAGCTGCGCGGCCGGAGCCGTCGTCGCCGCCGCGGCCCGGATCGGCGAACTCGGGCCGACATATTTGATCGGCAGGTAAAGCGTAAACGTCGAGCCTGAGCTCGGCGTGCTGCGCAGGTGGATTTCACCGCCGAGCAGGCTGACGAGCTCGCGGCTGATGGCGAGCCCCAGGCCGGTACCGCCGTATTTGCGGCTGGTGGAGGCATCGGCCTGCTGGAACGCCTCGAAAATGATCTTCTGCTTCTCCAGAGGGATGCCGATGCCGCTATCGGACACTTCGAACGCCACCACGCCCGGCGCCTGACTGAGCACCGGATGATCGGTGCTCCAACCGCCAACCGCAGCATTGACGTTGAGGCGGATGCCGCCCTGCGCGGTGAACTTGAACGCGTTCGACAACAGATTTTTCAGCACCTGCTGCAACCGCTTAGTGTCGGTGGTGATGGTGCGGTTGAGAGTCGGATCGATATTCACCTCGAACGTCAACTGGCGTGTTTCGGCCTCGTGGCGGAACGGCCGCGCCATCATGTCGAGCAGGTTGGCGAAGAACACGTCCTCGGCATCCACCGTGACCGTGCCGGACTCGATCTTCGACAGATCGAGAATATCGCTGATCAGATTGAGCAGGTCGGTGCCGGCGGCGTGGATGGTGCGGGAGAATTCGACCTGCTTGGCGCTAAGGTTGCCCTCGGGGTTATCGGTCAGCTGCTGGCCGAGAATGAGGATCGAGTTGAGCGGCGTGCGCAATTCGTGCGACATGTTGGCCAAAAATTCCGACTTGTATTTCGACGTCAGCGCAAGCTCGGTCGCCTTTTCTTCCAGAGCGCGGCGGGCCTGCTCGATTTCTTGATTCTTGCGTTCGACCTCGACGTTGCGCTCGGCCAGCTGCTGAGCTTTCTGCTCGAGCTGTTCGTTGGTCTGCTGCAGCTCTCTCTGTTGCGTCTGCAAATCGCCGGCCAGCTGCTGCGATTGCTTGAGCAACCCTTCGGTCTGCATCGTTGCCCCGATCGAGTTAAGCACGATGCCGATCGAGGTCGTCAGCTGTTCGAGGAACATTGTCTGCAGTGTGGTGAATTCGTGAATCGAGGCAAGCTCGATCACCGCCTTGACCTGGCTCTCGAACAGCACCGGCAGTACGATCAGATTGCGCGGCGGCGTCTTCAGCAAAGCCGAACTGATTGGAACGGCGCCGGCCGGCATTTCGGTGATCAGCATGCGCCGTTTGTCCTGCGCGCTTTGTCCGATCAGCCCTTCACCAAGCCGCAGGAACGGACGATGCCCGTTGACGCCGTCGTCCGCATAGGCCGACAGCAGCTTCAGACTCTGCGATTCGTCATCGCTTTCGATCTGGTAGATCACGCCCTGATGCGCATTGACCAGCGGTGTCAGCTCCGACAGCAGCAGCCGGCCGACCGTGGTCAGATCGCGCTGGCCTTGCAGCATGTTGGTGAATTTGGCGAGGTTGGTCTTCAGCCAATCCTGTTCGGTATTGCGGTCCGTGGTGAGCCGCAAGTTGTCGATCATGGTGTTGATGTTGTCTTTCAGCTCGGCCACCTCGCCGCGCGCATCGACCTGGATCGATCGCGTCAGGTCGCCCTTCGTCACGGCGGTCGCCACCTCGGCGATGGCGCGCACCTGGGTGGTCAGATTGGCGGCAAGCAGATTGACGTTGCCGGTCAAGTCCTTCCAGGTACCGGCGGCGCCCGGCACATTGGCTTGAC
>Ga0208849_1000311_pt1 | contig 47715 bp, 39 predicted proteins | sample NGESurdeep072012_10_FD_184470 | JGI IMG/M metagenome (GOLD analysis project Ga0208849, IMG submission 184470) | Arctic peat soil microbial communities from Barrow, Alaska - NGEE Surface sample 53-3 deep-072012 (SPAdes) | ecosystem: Environmental > Terrestrial > Soil > Wetlands > Peat ... | reverse complement strand
TGTCCGAACCGCGCATCACGCCTCTCCTCGAAGCACTTCGGGAGGGAGTGAATCATGCCGAGTCCGGTCGCGCTACCGACTTCTTCAACAGCCTGCTAGAAGCGCGGCCCATGATCCTGGTGATCGATAACTACGACAGCTTTACCTACAACCTCGTGCATTATCTGGGCGAGTTGGGCGCGCGAAGCGTGGTGCATCGCAATGACGCTCTCACCGCCGACGAAGCTCTGGCGCTGCGTCCGGAGGCGGTCCTGCTTTCGCCAGGTCCCTGCACGCCCGATCAGGCCGGCATCTGCCTCGAACTCATCGGCGCCGCCCCCGATCGCCTTCCCATTCTTGGCGTGTGCCTCGGCCACCAGGCTATCGGCCAAGCGCTCGGCGGCGATGTGGTGCGCGCGCAAAAGCCGATGCATGGCAAGATCAGCCCAATCCATCACGCGGGTGGCGGCCTTTACGGCGGATTGGCCGACCCGTTCATGGCCACGCGCTACCATAGCCTGGTCGTGGAGAGGCGCACTTTGCCCGATTGTCTCGAGGTGACCGCCTGGAGCGACGAAGGCGAGGTCATGGGCTTTTCCCACCAGCGCAGCCCGATCCACGGCGTGCAGTTTCACCCCGAGTCCATCGCCACCCAGGGCGGTCACCGGTTGCTCGCCAATTTCCTTGAAATGGCCGGCGTCAAGCGCCTGGCCAGCGCCTAGCGCGCGCGCCAAGAGTGTCGGACGCCTTCAAACCGCTGCTCGCCAGGCTCGCCGACGGCGCGACCCTGACCGAAGAGGATGCCGAAGCCTTCTTCACCGCCTGCCTGCGCGGGGAGCCGACCGGCGCTCAGATCGGCGCGGCGGTCACCGCCATGCGGCTGCGCGGCGAAACTCTTGGCGAGCTGATCGCCTGCGCCAGAGCCCTGCGCCGGGAGGCGGTGATGCTTGAGCATCCCTACGAGGTTATCGATGTGTGCGGCACCGGCGGGGACGACGCCCAGAGCCTCAACATCTCGACCGCGGTGGCTTTCGTGGCGGCTGGCGGCGGCCTCAAGGTGGCCAAGCATGGGACGCGCGCTGTGTCTTCTCGGTCCGGATCTTCCGACGTCCTGGCCGCCCTGGGGGTGAACATCGAGGCGGATGCGGCCCGCCAGAGGAAAGCCCTCGATCAGGCGGGCATTTGCTTCCTGTTCGCGCCGGCCCATTACGGCGCCCTGCGGCACGTCTTGCCGATCCGTAGAGAGCTTGGTTTTCGGACTATTTTCAATATCTTGGGGCCGATTTCTAATCCCGCCGGGGCGAAACGGCAGCTGGTCGGCGTGTTCGATTCGCGCTGGGTCGAGCCGGTCGCCCGGGCGCTGGGGGCGCTGGGGGCGACGCGCGCCTGGGTCGTCCATGGCCAAGGCCTTGATGAGATCACCACGACGGGATCCACCCACGCAGCCGAGTGGCGTGACGGCGCCGTTCGCCTGTTCAATATCACCCCAGAAGCGGTCGGCCTCCCCCGCGCGAGCCTGGAGGATCTGCGGGGCGGCGATCCAGGCGACAATGCCGCCGCACTGCGCGGTGTGCTGGCCGGCGGCGCGGGCGCCTATCGAGACATTGTGCAGATCAACGCGGCGGCGGCATTCCTGATCTGCGAGCGGGCGGAGACGTTGCGCGAGGGCGTGGCCATGGCGGCGACCTCCATCGACAGCGGCGCGGCGGCGCGGGCGCTGGACGGGCTCATCGCCATCACCAACGGGCGATGAGCGACATCCTCGCCTCCATTGCCGCCTACAAGCGTGACGAAGTCGCGGCGCGGCGCGCCAATGCGACCAGCGCCCAGATCGAGGATTTGGCCAGGAACGCTTCCCCGCCGCGCGGCTTTCGCGCCTGCCTGGAACGGGCGCCCACGCCCGGGCGTCCGGCTCTGATCGGCGAGATCAAGAAGGCGTCGCCATCGAGGGGCTTGATCCGGAATGACTTCGATCCGGCGGCGCTGGCGCGCGCCTATGAAGCCGGGGGAGCGGCCTGCCTCTCGGTGCTCACCGATGGCCCCAGTTTCCAGGGGGCGGACGCCGATCTGGCGGCCGCGCGGCAGGCCAGCACCCTGCCCTGCCTGCGCAAGGACTTCCTCCTCGACCCGTGGCAGGTGATCGAATCACGGGCCATCGGCGCCGACGCCATCCTGGTGATCCTTGCCATGGTCGATGATTCTCTGGCCCGGACCCTGCTCGCCGATGCGCGCCGATTCGGCATGGATGCCCTGGTTGAAGTGCATGATCAGCATGAACTCGGTCGCGCCGCCGCGCTCGGAGCGGACCTGTTAGGCATCAACAACCGCGATCTGCGGTCCTTCGCCACCGACCTCGCGGTTACTGAACGCCTCGCGCCGTTAGCTCCGGCAAACGCTTGCCTGGTAACGGAAAGCGGCGTTTCCACATCGGCCGACGCGGCCCGAATGGCCGCTGCCGGCGCGGCGGCGATGCTGGTCGGCGAGGGCCTGATGCGCCATGGCGATGTCGAGGCCGCCACCCGCTTGCTGCTGGCGTGAACGCCTCAACTTGACATTAACCGGGAACGCCTAGAGAACATCGGCAAGTGTTTTGGGTTTGTTCCGGCCCGGTTTGTTCAGAGAGGCGGCGATGCTCACGCGCAAGCAGCACGAACTGCTGATGTTCATTCACGAGCGGATAAAGGAGACCGGCGTCTCCCCCTCTTTCGATGAGATGAAGAGCGCTCTGGATCTGGCCTCCAAGTCGGGCATTCATCGGCTGATCACCGCCCTGGAGGAGCGCGGGTTCCTGCGCCGTCTGCCGCACCGGGCGCGGGCGCTCGAAGTCCTGAAGATGCCGCAGCAGGCGACGGCCGCTGCGCCCGCGACGGGCCGCGGCGCCTTTCGTCCCCACGTGGTCGAGACGCGCGCCCTGCCCCAGGCAATCGCCAACGATGTCCGCGAGTTGCCGGTGCTCGGCCGGATCGCCGCCGGCACGCCCATCGAAGCCATCCAGCATGAGCGCGACCGCCTCTATGTGCCCGAATCGATGCTCGGGGCAGGCCAGCATTTCGTGCTCGAGGTGCAGGGCGACTCGATGATCCAGGCCGGGATTCTCGACGGCGACTATGTGGTCATCCGCAAGACCGACGTGGCCAATTCGGGGGAGATCGTCGTGGCCCTGGTGATGGGCGAGGAAGCGACCCTGAAGCGCCTGCGCCGCAAGGGCGCATCCATTGCCCTCGAGGCCGCCAATCCGGCTTATGAGACGCGCATCTTCGGCCCAGACCAGATCGAGGTGCAGGGCAAGCTGGTGGGCCTCATCCGCCGCTACCACTAGCCGTCCACGGCCGCTGGCCGCGCAGCGGCTGCGACCAGACGACCCGCCACCCGTGCGGGGCAGCAAACACTTCAGCCGCGCCGCCGAGCGCAAAATCGGTGCGGCCTAGCACCAAGGCCCCGTCGCATTTTGATGGCGGCTGAACGTCGGCGCGCAGGATGACGATGTCGGTCCTGTCGCAAAGGTCCGCCAGCCGCACCGGCGAAGGTTTGCGTTTGGTCCACCAGGCGGAGATGGCCGGTCGCCGCTCGCCGATCGGCGTGCAGCCTTTCTTGTCGCAATCAAAGGCGCTCTGCTGGGCGGCCACGGGGTCCGCCGGCAGGGTGAACCCGCGCCGCTGCGCCCAAAGTTGGGTCGCGTAGAGTCGCACATTCGGCTTGAGCGGAATTTCCTCGCCGCCGACGACCACGGCTGCGTCATCGCCGTCGGCCGCGATCCAGGCGACCGGCGCCGCGGGCCGCGGCCACACCGCGACCGCCGCCGCCAGAGGCAGGCCGATCCAGCGCAGCCGTCCACGCCAGAGGCACGCGAAGACAATGCCCAGATAGGAGATGGCCAAGGCGATTTGCGGCGCGCTGCTCATGGTCATCGCTGCTCCTGGGGCCGTGGCGAACAGGTGACCCAGCCAGACCACGCCCTTGGCGGCCCATCCCGCCAGCCACAGAACCGGCGTCCCGACGCCATGGGCGAGCCCCAGGCCCTCCGCCGCCAGGCAAAGGCCCAGCGCCGGCATCAGCACCGCGCTGGCCAGAAAGTCCGCGGTCAGGTTGGCCAGGACACCGTAGTTGGCGATCCGGTTGAAATGCTGGATGGCGAACGGCCCGGTCGCCGCGCCGGCGACGAAGCTGACCACCATCATCGCCAACGTCCAGTCCTTCATCCGCTGCAGCAGGTTCACGAACCACGGAAGGCCTGCCGGCCTGGGCGCGCGGGGCCAGATCTCGGCCAGCACGACCAGTGAAGCGGTGGCGCAGAACGACATCTCGAACCCGGGCTGGACGACCACGTCGGGCTCGATGATCAGAATGATCAGAGCCGCGAGCGCCAGCGAGTGAAGGCTGATTGCACGGCGATCGAGAAGAATGGCGAAAAACGCCACGCTGGCCGTGATCGCCGCACGCCGCGCCGGGGGGTGGGCGCCGGAGAGGACCAGATAGCCGGCAACCGCCAGCAGCCCCGCGACGGCCGCCAGCTTCTTGCCTGACACCCTCAAGGCAAGCCACGGCCACGCGGCGACCGCCAGACGCACAGCGAAGAACACAAACCCGCTGAGCGCCGCGGTGTGGAGGCCGGCGATGGCCAGCATGTGCGCAAGGCCAGACGCGCGCAGATCGTTGCGGTGATCGGGGGCCAGCCAGTCCTGATGGCTTGTGGTCACCGCGATCGCCAGGCCGGCCGCGCCGCCGTCGTCTGGCCCCATGATTGCGCCGATGTCGCGCGCCAGGGCCTTGGCCAGCGACCAGCGCATGGCGTTGACCGCCAGTTCCAGTCGCAGTCGCCACGGCGGCGCCGGTAGAAACATCGCCGTCGGAGGCTCGAGAGCCAGTCCGACCCCGCCGTCGCCCTCGAACCAGGCATCGCGCGCGAAGTCGTAGGCGCCAGGCGCGGCGGGTCCAGGCGGAGGATCGAGCAGGGTCAGCACACGGATCGACGAGCCCGGTCCTGGAACTGATTCCGGCCCTCCCGGCGCCGGAACCACGATGCGGACCCGCGTTGGAGTCATCCGCGGAGCCAGGCCCTCGATCCGCGCCGGCGCGATCAACAGCCGCTCTCCGCGCTCGCTCGGCGTCGCAATATCGACAACCCAGCCCTCGACGGCGACAACACCAAGACCGGCTGGGGTTATCGGCGCGGCAACCGCGTCGCTGTGCAGTTTGGCGATCAGCAGGCCGCTGGCGACCACGGCGGCGAGCCCCGCGCCGACGATCAGCGGCCGGCTGACGGTTAGGGTTCGGGCGCAGATGGCGAACGCGCAAGACGCCAGGGCGATCGACGCCACCTTCCATAGCGCCGGCTCGGACTTCAGACCCAGATAAAGAGCCGCGCCCAAACCAAATGCGACCGGGACCCACAGCAAGGCGCGATCGAGCTGCGCGACGCATTCCCTTCCCAATGCCGCGGTCAATTCCGCGAGGCTAGGCCGCGCCCGCCAGCGCATGCTAAGACCGCGCGCCCATCCCCATGGCGGCGTTCCGGCGCCGGGCCTGGCGGGGGCGACACCCTCGCCCGGAGCCGCGATGTCCCCCTCCGACAGACTTTCCGACAGACCGGTTGTCACCCGCATCGCCCCATCGCCGACCGGCTCGATGCACATAGGAACCGCCCGCACGGCATTGTTCAACTGGCTGTATGCGCGTCACACCGGCGGCCGTTTCCTTTTGCGTATCGAGGACACCGATCGGGCGCGGTCGACGCAGGCCGCGGTGGAGGTGATTTTCGAAGGGTTGAAGTGGCTGGGCCTTGAACCCGACGGCCCGCCGGTGTTTCAGACCGCTCGCGCCGAGGCCCACCGCGCGGCGGCACAGGCTCTTGTGGAAAAGGGACGGGCCTATCGCTGCTACATGACGGTGGAGGAATTGGTGCAGGAGCGGATCACGGCGCGCGCCGCCGGCCGCGCCGTGCGCTCGCCCTGGCGTGACCGCCATGCGCCCGATGGCGCAAACCAGCCCTTCGTGGTTCGTTTCCGAAGCCCGGCGGATGGCGAAACGGTGATCGACGACCTGATCAAGGGACCGGTGCGGTTCCGCAACTCAGAACTGGACGACCTGGTGCTGCTGCGCTCGGATGGCGCGCCAACCTATAATCTGGCGGTCGTGGTCGATGATCATGACATGGGCATAACCCACGTCATCCGCGGCGATGACCACCTGAACAATGCCGCCCGCCAGGCCCTCATCTATCAGGCGCTGGACTATGATCTTCCGGCGTTCGGACATGTGCCGATGATTCACGGTCCAGACGGGGCCAAGCTATCGAAACGCCACGGCGCCCAGGCGGTGGGCGAGTTCGCCGACATGGGCTATCTGCCCGAAGCCATGCGAAACTACCTGGCCCATCTGGGCTGGGGACATGGTGACGATGAGCTGTTCAGCGATGCCCAGGCGATCGCCTGGTTCGATGTCAAGGATGTGGTCAAGGCCCCGGCCCGGCTCGACTGGAACAAGCTGGCTCACGTCAACAATCATTACATACGCGCGGCGGACGATGGCCGGCTGGCGTTGTCGGTGATCGAAAGGCTGAAGGGCGCCGCGGCCGACCTCCCGGCAGATGCCAGGGAGCGACTGCAGGCGGCGATCCCGGCGGTCAAGGATGGCGCCAAGACCATTGTCGATCTGGTCGAACTCTCGCGTTTCGCCCTGAAAGTTCGACCCCTTGTCCTGGATGACAAGACGCTTGGTCACCTCACCGAAGAGACGCGCGCGCGGCTTGCCCGGCTTGTCGAAACCCTGCGCTTCGCCGAGACGTGGACGCCTGTCGCGCTCGAAGCGCTGCTTCGTCAATTCGCCACCGCCGAAGGTGTGGGACTTGGCAAGATCGGCCCGGCCCTGCGCGGTGTGCTTTCGGGCGGATCGCCCGCGCCCGACCTCGCCGGGACCCTGTGGGCGCTGGGCCGCGACGAGAGTCTGGGCCGTATCGAAGACGCCCTTTCGCAAGCGCGGTAAGACGCTATAAGGCGAAATGAAACGCCCATTTGGATGCATCCGCCTCTAAGAAAAAGGATGGCGCATGGCCGAAAAAGCCACGCTGACACTCGGCAACACGAACTACGATCTGTCCATCATCAAGGGTTCGACCGGCCCCGACGTCATCGATGTGCGCAAACTTTACGCCGACACCGATGTGTTCACTTTTGACCCGGGGTTTACCTCGACCGCCAGTTGCGAGAGCAAGATCACCTACATCGACGGCGATGCGGGAGTTTTGCTGCACCGCGGCTACCCGATCGAGCAGCTGGCCGAAAAATCAAGCTTCCTGGAAGTCTGCTACCTGCTGCTGAATGGAGAGCTGCCGACAGCCGCGGCCTTCGCCGATTTCGATCGCACGATCACCTACCACACCATGCTGCACGCGCAGTTCGACCGGTTTTTCACCGGTTTCCGCTCCGACGCCCACCCGATGGCGATCATGACCGGCGCGGTCGGAGCGCTGTCGGCGTTCTATCACGACAGCATCAACGTCGACGATCCAGAGCAGCGCAAGATCTCCGCGCACCGGCTGATCGCCAAGATGCCGACCATCGCGGCGCGGGCCTTCAAATATTCGGTCGGCCAGCCGTTCGTCACGCCGCGCAACGACATCTCCTATGCCGAGAACTTCCTGCGCATGGCCTTTTCGGTCCCGGCCGAGGACTGGAAGCCCAACCCCGTGCTGACGCGGGCCATGGACCGAATCTTCATCCTGCATGCCGATCACGAGCAGAACGCCTCGACCTCGACGGTGCGGCTGGCCGGCTCGTCCGGGGCTAATCCCTTCGCCTGCATCGCCGCCGGCATCGCCTGCCTCTGGGGGCCCAGCCACGGCGGGGCGAACGAGGAAGCCCTGATGATGCTCAACCAGATCGGCACGGTCGACCGCATTCCCGAGTTCATTCAAGGCGTCAAGGATCGCAAATACCGGCTGATGGGCTTTGGCCACCGGGTTTACAAGAACTTCGATCCCCGCGCGACGGTGATGCAGAAGACCTGTCACGAGGTGTTGGACGAGATCGGAGACGGTGACGATCCGATGTTGAAAGTTGCTCTCGAACTGGAGAAGATCGCGCTTAACGATCCTTATTTCATCGAACGCAAACTCTACCCGAATATCGATTTCTATTCAGGGATCACGCTCAAAGCCATGGGCTTTCCGATGACCATGTTTACCGTTCTGTTCGCCATCGCGCGCACGGTGGGGTGGATCAGCCAATGGAGGGAAATGTTCGAAGATCCCCAGCGTAAGATCGGGCGGCCGCGTCAGCTGTACACCGGTCCCCTCCGGCGTGAGTACGTTGCCGTGGAAGCGCGCGGATAGCTACGCAGCGGCCTCGAGTTTTCCCCCCGCGCGCAGAAGGCTGATGACCGCCTCCGCCGCAGCGGCGGACGGATCGTCGATGCCACCGCGCATGACCTCCACGGCCGCATTCTGCGCGATCACCTGCCGCTCGCGCAGGTCCCTATCGTCGAGCAGTGCGCCGACCTCGCGCGCCAGAGCCGCGCCACTACAGGCGCCCTGAACGAGCTCCGTCACCACCGGCGTCCGCGCCGCCACGTTGAGCAGGGTGATGTAGGGCGTGCGGATCAGCGCTCTGGCCACGAGATAGGTCATGGGTCCAAGCCGATAGGCGACCACCATCGGGCAACCCGCCACGGCCAGCTCGGTGGTCACCGTTCCGCTGCACGCCATGGCCACGGAGGCCGCGCACATGGCGTCCAGCTTGGCCTGTTCCCCCTCGACCACGTGCACGGGCAGAGACCAACCGGCGGCGTGGGCCTTGACCATTGGCGCCACAGTTTCGGCGGCGGCGATGACCAGGCGCAGTTTGGGCCGCTGCGCGCAGAGCCTCTCCACCGCCGCCTCGAAAGGGCCCATCAGCCGACGAATTTCACTGGGCCGGCTGCCCGGCAGGACCAGAAGGATGGGGTCCAGAGCGTCCGCGCCAATAGCGGAGCGGAGCCTTTTCGGATCGGCCATCGAGAAGTCCCGCGCCGCCGCGGGGTTGCCGACGAATGTCACCGGCAGGCCGTGCTGATCGAAATATGGCGCATCGAATCGGTGGATGGAGAGCACGTGATCGACGGCCCCCGCCAGGGTTCGCGCCCGACCAGGCCGCGTCGCCCATACCTGAGGCGCGACATATTTGATCAGCAATGGCGCGGGTTCCAGTTTGGCCAACCGGCGCGCGACTCGCAGGGTAAAGCCCCATGAGTCGATCATCACGGCCGCGTCTGGTCGCTCCCGCGCGGCCAGGGCCGCCGCCTTCCCCGCTGCGCGAAGCACTCTCGGATAGGCGGCGAGCGCGTCAAATACGCCCAGTATGGATAGGCCGGAAATATCGACGTCGCCGGCGACGCCTTCGGCGGCCATCCGCTCTCCACCGACGCCGATGAAGCGGACGCCTTCGTCCCCCAGGCGCTGGCGCAAGCCGCGCGCCAGGGCGGCGCCCAAGGCGTCGCCGGAAGCCTCCCCCGCGACCAGCATGATGCGGACAGGTTTCATGGGTCCGGTCCGGCCACGCCGACGACGAACAGACCCAGCTCATCGGCCAGCGCCGCCACGGCCTGCCGATCGATGACCAGAAGGCGGCCCGCTTCACCGACAATACCCGCCAGGCCGGCGGCCGCCGCGGCGCGCACGGTATCTGGACCGATGGTCGGCAGATCGACCCGTAGATCCTGTTGCGGCTTGCAGGCCTTCGCCAGCACTCCGCGGCGCGCGGCGGCCTGGCCACGGATGCCTTGGGGGAGGGTCGCAACCCTGCGGAGCATTTCCGCGGTGCCTTCCTGCGCCTCCACGGCCAGAATCAGGCCATCGCAGGACACCACGGCTTGCCCGATGTCCAGACGGCCGATCTGTTCGGCCGCTTGCAACGCGCGGCGCGCGTCCTCGATCTGGGGGGGCTCGGCCCGCAGGCGCCCGAGGGGGCCGCGCGGCAGGCATAGCTCGGCCATGACCTGGTGAGCGCCTTCGACGGCAAAGCCCTCCGCCTCGAACTGGCTAAGCAGGAAACTGAGCAAACCGCTATCGCCAAGGCGAGCGGCCTTGATCACCCCCGGCAACGCCGCCAGGCCGCGGGCATCCACCTTCAGGTCGCGGAAATCGGGTCGGGCGACGGTTCCGGCCAGGCAGACCGCCTGACAGCCCGATGCGCGCAGGGCGTCGATCGCCTTTCCGAGTTCGCCAAGGCCCGTTTCCACCCCAGGAAATTCAGCCAGTCTCTGGTCGGCGCAGCCCCTCAGCCGAATCAGGAACAGGGGCCGGCCGGCCGAACGGCAGTACTGGGCCAGATCGATCGGCAGCTCGCCGCCACCGGCGATCAGCCCCAGTTTTCGCACGGCGGAGGTCAGATCTCCCGCTGCGGCGTGGTCAGCGGGCGATTGGCGTCGGACCGAATGAATTCAACGATTTCCATGACTTCCGACGAGCTCTGATAGGCTTGCGCGGTATCGTCGAGGCGTTCCTGGAACGTCCCTTCCTCGGCAAACAGCATGCGATAAGCCGCGCGCAAGGTGTTGATCGCCTCGCGCGAAAAGCCCCGGCGTTTGAGACCAACGAGATTGAGCCCCTCCAGATGCGCGTGATTGCCCCACACGTTGCCGAAGGGAATGACGTCGTGATTGACCCCGGCCATGCCGCCGACAAACGCATGCCGGCCAATCCGGGTGTTCTGGTGAGCCGCCGCCAGTCCGCCGACGATCACATGATCGCCGAGGACCACATGGCCGCCAAGCGTCGCGTTGTTGGCCATGACCACATGATCGCCGACGATGCAATCGTGGCCGATGTGGACCCCGACCATGAAAAAACCGTCGGAGCCAACCTTGGTCACCCCGCGCCCCATCGCCGTGCCGCAATGCATGGTCACCTGTTCGCGAATGACATTCCTCGCGCCGATGGTCAGGCGCGTCGGCTCGCCCTTGTGGCCGGCATGCTGGGGCGGCGCGCCGAGGCTGGCGAACGGGTAGACCACGCAGCCCTCGCCGATCTCGGTTTGGCCGTCGATGACCACATGGGAGCGAACCTCGACGTCGGCGCCCAGGCTGACGCCAGGTCCAACGATCGTGTACGCGCCGATCGAAACGCCCGCCGCCAGGCGCGCTTTTGGATCGACCTGCGCGGTGGGGTGGATCAGGCTCATTCGCGTGTGTCGACGAGCATGGCCGCGAACTCGGCTTCAGCGGCGAGCTTGTCGCCGACCAGGCCGCGGCCGCGAAATTTCACCACATCGCCCCTGGCCCGCACGACGTCGACCTCCATGCGCAGGACATCGCCTGGCCGCACGGGATGGCGAAAACGGCAATTGTCCACCGACATGAACAGGATGATCTTTCCCTCCGGATCGACATCCCAGGATTTGGACATCAGCAAGCCCCCGGTCTGGGCCAGGGCTTCGATGATCAGCACGCCTGGCATTACCGGATTGCCGGGAAAGTGGCCAATGAAGAACGGCTCGTTGACCGTCACGCACTTGATGCCGACCAGCGACTGGCTTGGACGATAATCCTGCGCACGATCGACCATCAGAAACGGCGGCCGGTGCGGAATACGCCGCATGATCTCCTGGGCGTCGATCGCACCCTCTGCCTCAACGCCGGCGGCGGTCTTGGCGGTCTTGGCGGTCATGGTTGGCCCTCCCCTTTCCTTGGGCGATCGGCCAGGCGGGCCAGAAGCGCGGTCTCGCGCATCCACCTGCGGATCGGTCGCGCCGGCATCCCACCCCAGGTTTCTCCGGCGGGAACATCTCGCATGGTTCCCGCGGCGGCCGCGAGTCTCGCCCCGGCGCCGATGGTGATGTGGTCGGCGATGCCGACCCGTCCGCCCAGTTGCACGCCATCGCCAATCGTCACGCTGCCAGAAACCCCCGTGTGCGCCGCCAGGACGCAATTTCGTCCGACGATCACGTTGTGCGCGATCTGAACCAGGTTATCGATCTTGGTGTTTTCGCCGATGACGGTGTCTTCCAACGCCCCGCGGTCGATGCAGGCGCCGGCGCCAACGGTCACGCCATCCTGGATGATCACCCGGCCCAGTTGCGGTATGTCGATCAACCCCTTGGGGCCGGCCGTCGCCCCGAAGCCCGGCTCGCCGATCAAGGCTCCGGCGCAGATGCGCACCCGATCGCCAATCAGCGCGAAGGCGATACTGGCGTTGGCCCCCACCTCACCGTCACGACCGATAGCCACGCCAGGGCCGATGACCACGCCCGGCGACAGCCGCGTGCCACGGCCGACCATGGCGCCGGCCCCGATGACCACCCCCGCGCAGACGATGACCCCCTCTTCCAGGCGCGCGGTCGGGTGCACGGCGGGACTTCCCGCCTCATGGGCCCGGGGTCGGTGAAAACGTTCCGCAGCCATGGCGTAGGCCGCTTGCGGCAGCGGCACGATCACCGCCGCGCAGGTCGCGGGACAAGACTTTGCGTCGCTTTCGCCGACAAAGCACGCCGCGGCCGATGTGGCGGCCAGCTGGCGCAGGTATCGCCGATCGCTCAGAAAGGTGACGCTTTGCCGATCGGCGCTGGCGAGGGCGCCGACCCCGTGGATGGGGCGCTCACCCTCGCCTTCACTGGCGAGCCGCCCGCCGGTCAGTGCGGCGAGTTCGCTTAAGGACGCCGGGCCCAGACTCTCGTAAAATCTGGAATCGGGCATGCGTTCTGCAAAGGTAGCGCGGGCCTAGCGGCCCGGCGCGGCCGCCGCGGCGGTGTCGAGATGTTCACGTTCGATCGCGAATTGCTGAATGCGGGCGTTGACGCCGGTTATCGCCGCCGGCGTCAGGTCCATGGCCGGATTGGCCATCAGCACCGACCCCTTGTCGAGGAGCGCGCTGCAGCGGTTCTGCTGGTAGAGTTGCCGAACCACGGGGTCGAGCTCCTGGGCGATGCGGTTGACCGACTTCTGCTCGGTCGCCTGGATTTCCTTCTGGCGCAGATCTTCCTTCTGCTGCAGAGCCTGGATGCGGCCGCGCAGCGCCGTCGCCCGCCGGTCGAAGCTCGCTGCGTCCAATGTCGGCCGGGCGGCGTCGAGGGCGCGCCCTTCGGTAGTGATCGACGCCTCCTCCGGCGCCAGTTCAGCCTTCACCTGCTGGACGAGCTGGTCCATGCGCTGACCGACATATTTTCCCACGGTCGAGGTGCTGATCGCCTGGTTGACCGAGACGATGCACAGCCCAGAGATCGGCGGCCCGTTGGTGACCGGCGCCGCGGTGGTCTGCGCGGTTCCGGCCGATGCGAAGGCGAGCGCGGCCAATGCGGCGACGCCGCTGGCGAGAACTATCTTTGAAGTCATGGAGTCTAGAACCTTGTTGCGGTGGAGAATCGGAAGAGTTCAGTCTTGTCGTATTGGTCTTTTTTGATGATCTGACTGAAGTCGAAACGCAGGGGGCCCATGGGGGATTTCCAGAAAATGCTGATCCCGGCGGAGGCCCGCAGCCCGAGGTCGTCCTTCACATTGGTCAGTGGCAAATTTGTGTTCGGATCGATCTTGTCAACGCGGTCGAGCACGCCGCTAGTGCCAAAGTCGGTGAACAGCGCGGCCTTGATACCGTATTGTTCCGGCAGCTTGGTCGGGATGGTCAATTCCATGGTGCCGATGGCATAGAACTTACTACCCAGGGAGTCGCCATACTGGGTGTCGCGCGGGCCGATGCCGGCGATCTGAAAGCCTCGGAAAGTATCCCCGCCCTTGTAGAAGCGATCGCTGATCCGGATGGTATCGCCGTTCCAGCCATCGACATAGCCGCTCGAACCGGACAGCTGGAAAATGAAGTCCTTGTTGAAGCCGTGATAAAACGCGCCGTCCGCCTCGGTTTTCACATAGTGCACGGTGCCGCCAAAGCCGGCGATGCTCTGGCTCAGATCGACGAAGTAGCCGCGGGTTGGATTGATGAAATCGTTACGCTTGTCGTATCGCAGATCGTAGCCGATAGCCGACGTCAGGTACGACCCGCGTTGCTCGCACAAAACCACCGACACCAGTTCCGCGCCGGGCACGCAAAGGTCGTCGGCGACGATGACATCGTCGGTGCGTAGCGTATAGCGCAGAGTGAGAAAGCTCGAGGCGCTGAGCGGGAATCCGAGGCGCAGCGTACCGCCGGTCGAGGCCGTGTTGTACGAAGCCTGGTCGGTGAAATTGTAGCGTTGGGTATAGAGGTCGAAACCGGCGCTGAGATCGCGATCCAGGAAGTGTGGTTCGGTGAACGACAGGTCGATCTGCTGCTCGATCGATCCCACCGAAACGCGGGCGCGCAGATCCTGGCCACGACCGCGGAAATCCGATTCCGAGACGCCGACGTCGGTGACCAGCTTATCCACCGAGCTGTAACCGGCGCTGAACGAGAGCTGACCCGTAGGTTGTTCGGCGACCTTGACCAGCATGTTCGTGCGGTCGGGAGCGGAGCCGGGCGAGGTGGTGATATCGACGTCCTTGAAGAAACCCAGGCCTTTGACCGCCGTCTTCGAGCGATCGACAAGCGCGCGGTTATAGGCGTCGCCTTCGGCGACCAGCAGCTTGCGACGGATGACGTAGTCCAGAGTCGTGGTGTTGCCGACGACATCGATGCGGTCGATGTAGACGCGCGGACCTTCCTTGACCTCGAACACCACATCGACGGTGTGCTTGGCGCGGTTGGGCACGTAGTGCGGACGAACATCGACAAAGGCGAAGCCCGCCGCGCCAGCCGCGAAAGTCAGGGCGTCGGTCGACTGCTCGATCTTCTGATCTTCATAGATCTGGCCCTCGCGAATGGGCAGCAGCTGGCGAAGGATGTCGCCGTTGAGTTTCTTCAGATCAGTCTGCACCGTCAGCTTGCCGAAACGGTAGCGTTTGCCTTCATCCAGGGCGTAGGTGACCGCGAAGCCGTTGCGCGACGGCGCCAGTTCAGCCACCGACGAGATGATCCGGAAGTCATAGAATCCGCGATTGCGATAGAATTTTCGCAGCTGCTCTCTATCGTAATCGATCCTGTCTGGGTCGTAGTTATCGTTCGATGCGAAGAACTTGTACCACTCGCTCTCTTTGGTCACCACGACGTCGCGTAATTCATTGGCGGAAAACTGCTCGTTGCCGAGAAAGTTGACGCGGATGATGCCGCTCTTCTTGCCCTCGTTGATCTCGAAGATCAGATCGACGCGCTTTTGAGGCAATTGAACAATCTTCGGGGTGACGGTCGCCGATATGCGACCCGAGCGGCGATAAAGTTCGACGATGCGGCCAACATCTTCTTCAACCCTCGCCCTGGTGAATACGCTGCGCGGGCGAACCTGCACCTCGTCCTTGAGTTTGTCTTCCTTGAGGCTCGAGTTGCCTTCGAACAGCACCTGGTTGATGACCGGGTTTTCGACCACCGCGACGATCAAGTCGGAGCCCCGCAGTTCAATCTTCACGTCGGCGAACAGATCGGTGCGGAAAAGAGCTTTCAGCGCCAGATCGATCTTCTGCGGGTCGACCGTGTCGCCAACCGCGATCGGTAGGTAGGAAAGGATCGTCTCTGGGTCGATCCGCTCGTTGCCCTGCAGCACGATCCGGCCGACGATCCCGCTCTGCTGGGCCTGGAGTCGTGGCGGTTCGGCCGGCGCCTGAGCGACTGGGGGCGCTGCCGCCGCCGGCGCCTGAGCGACCGGGGGGACTGCCGCCGCCGGGGCCTGCGCCAGCGCGGGCGCGCCAAACAGCAAGGCTATGCTCGACACGAGCACGGCGCTGCGAACGCGGGTTTTTCTCATCGGGTCAGCCATGACGGGATGTTCGCCTTACGAAAACAAGCTGCCGAAAAAGTGGAACACGCGCAGGCGCTGGAGGTCGTTCCAGGTGGCGAACAACATCAGCCCTACCAGCAAAGCAAGGCCTACGCGATAGCCCGCAGCCTGGAGACTGGCACGCAGCGGGCGACGGACAACCCCCTCATAGGCGTAGAAAAGCAGGTGCCCCCCGTCGAGCACCGGTATTGGCAGAAGGTTCAACAGCCCGACGCTGACCGACATGAATCCGGCCAGCTGAATGAGAAAGAACGTCGTCGCCAGAAGCAGGCTCACCCGACCGCCCCTGGCGATCGCGACCGCCTGTTTGGTGATCGCGCCCGACGCGTGGGCAATGCCCACGAAGCTGTGCAACTGATTGGCCGGAACCTGTCCGCTGACGATGCGGCCCAGGTAGTAGACGGTGGTCGCGGTTACGTCCCAGGTTCTGCCGGCCCCCATGGCGACGGCGGCGATCGGCCCAAAGCGCTGCATGCGCCCCCCCTGCGCGGTCAGTCCCAGCATGCCGACGCTCTGGCTGCCGCCGAAGGGACTCTTCACATCGACGGGCCTCGGTGCGGCCCTCAGCCGCAGCAGCCGCCCCGCCCGGTTCACGGTGAAATCGATCGGCGTCCCGGCGCGGTACTGCACATAGAATTGCAGATCCTCGAAGCTTTTGATCGGCGCCGATCCGGCGCTGAGCAGCACGTCGCCGCTTTGGAACCCGGCAGCGGCCGCCGCGCCGCCTGGGATCACCTGGTCGACTCGCCGGGACGTCATTGGCTGGCCGAACACAGCGAAGAAAATCGAAAACAGCACCACCGACAGCAGGAAATTCGCCGCCGGTCCCGCCATGACGATCAGCGCGCGCTGCCAAAGCGGCTTGAAAGCCAGATATTTGCGCTCGGCGCCCACGCCTTCGCGGGCGACGATCTCCTTGCGCATTGCAGCAAGATCGGTGCTGTCCGGAACGCTGGCGGCGTTCTCGTCGCCCGCGAAACGGACATAGCCGCCAAGGGGCAGCCAGCCGAGGCGCCATTCAACTCCGCTGTGATCCCTCCACGCCGCCAGAGGCCGGCCAAAGCCGATGGAAAAGCGATCGATAGCGACGCCAAACGCTCGCGCCGTGAAAAAATGGCCCAGTTCATGGATGGTGATGATCAAGGTGATGATCGCCAAGAACGGGACGACATAGACGATCGCGTTCTGCAGAAAGGCCATGGTTCGACGGGGTCTCCTCGCGCCGCCTCAGGCCATGCACGTGAATCGCGACAGGACTTGGGCGGCCACGCGGCGCGCGCCGGCATCGACGGCCAGCGCCCAGTCGACCGCATCGTCGTCATCGCCCGCGGCCAGGGCGCCGGCGCTATTGAGGTGCTCGAGTGTCTCAGTGACGCCGCGGGCAATGTCGAGGAATCCAATCCGCCCCTCAAGAAAGGCGGCGACCGCCACTTCATTGGCCGCGTTCATCGCCGCCGGGGCGCCCGCGCCCGCCTCGAGGGCTTGCCGAGCGATGGCTAGAGCGGGGAAGCGCGCCTCGTCCGGCGCCTCGAAATTCAGAGCGCCGATGGCGGCGAGATCCAGGCCCGGCGCCGGCCAGGCGACCCGGTCGGGCCAAGCCCACGCACAGGCGATTGGCGCCCGCATGTCGGCGGGACCCAGTTGCGCCAGCGTCGAGCCGTCCTCGTATTCGACCAGACTGTGAACCACGGATTGCGGATGAATGAGCACCGCGATTCGCTCCGAGGGCATGGAGAACAGATAAGAAGCCTCGATCATCTCCAGGCCCTTGTTCATCATCGTCGCGGAATCTACGGAGATCTTAGCGCCCATGCTCCAGTTGGGATGTGCTACCGCCTGCTCGCGCGTGGCCTTTGCCATCGCCTCTTGCGTCCACTTGCGAAACGGACCGCCCGACGCGGTCAGAATCAGCCTCTTCACCTTGTCGATCCAGGCGGGCGAGAGCACCTGGAAGATTGCAGAGTGTTCGGAATCGACCGGAATAACCTGGCCGCCGGCCTTTTTGGCGATCGCCAGCAGGGCCGGGCCGGCGCACACCAGGCTTTCCTTGTTGGCCAGAGCCAGGGTCGATCCCGCCCGTGCAGCGGCCAGGGTCGGCGCCAGCCCCGCGGCCCCGACGATCGCAGACATCACCCAGTCGGCCCCCTCGCCGGCGACCTTCTCGATCGTGTCGATCCCCGCGGCCGCTTCGATCCCGGAGCCTGCCAGCCTCTCCCGCAGGGCGCCCAGCAGCGCCTCGTCACGGATGACCGCGACATTTGGCCGCCACCGCAACGCCTGGCGGGCAAGCAGTTCGACATTGCGCCCGGCGGTCAGCGCCAGAAAATCGATGTCGATGTTGAGGCGGCTCAAGAGGTCGAGGGTCGAAACGCCAACCGACCCTGTCGATCCAAGGATGGCTACCGTCCGCGCGGCCATCAATGGGCCCAGCCGTAATGAACCACCAGACGCGCGGCCGCGAACACCATGACCGCGAACATCAGCCCATCGACGCGATCCAGCAATCCCCCATGTCCGGGGATCAGGTCACCTGAATCCTTGACGCCGAATCGCCGCTTGAGCATCGACTCCCAAAGATCGCCGCCCATCGTCGCCAGGCCCCCCAAGAGGCCGATCAGCGCCGCGCCGGCTAAAGACAGGCGCATTAACACGGCCGCGATTCCAACCGCGGCGGCCGTGGCCGCGACCAGTCCGCCGAAAAACCCCGACCAGGTCTTGTTGGGCGAAAACCGCGGCCAGAGCTTGGGACCTTTGAGCAGGCTGCCGACCAGAAACGCGCCGATGTCTGCCGCCCAGGTTGCGGCGAAAAGCATCAACAGCCAGCCCCGGCCCTGCGGCATTTCGCGCAGCCAGACGATCACCATGCAGGCGGGCGCGATATAGAAGACACCGTAGGCGGCGTCGACCGCCCGCACGGCGCTGCCGCGTGCAACCGCGGCGGCCGCGAGAGCGCCGACGACCACGCAGCCCCAGGCCTCTGGATAAAGGTGGTAGTAGGTCAGGAAAGTCACCGCCAGGACGGCGAGGGCGGTAACGACGGCCGCGCGACCCGATAGTCTTGGGCTGGCCATTGTCGCCCATTCGATCGAAAGTAAGGTTCCGGCGACGGCGATCAGGATCGGGAACGGCGCCCGGCGCCACAAGGGGCCGTTTTCATCGAAGACCCACACGGCCCAAGCGGAAACGCTCGCCAGGACGATGCCTGAGGCCGCCCTGACGCCGAAATTGTTCCAGTCGAAAGCTCTAGCCCGTGGCAAGGACGTCATCGACTGCGACCCCGCCGTAGCGCCGTTGCCGTGAGCGGAATTCCGCCAGTGCGGCCTTGAGGTGCTCGGGCCCATAGTCCGGCCAGTAGACGTCCTGGAATATCAGCTCGGCATAGGCGCATTCCCAAAGCAGGAAATTCGACAGCCGCCGCTCGCCGCTGGTGCGAATGATCACGTCGGGAGCCGGACAGGGCGCGGTCGACAGGCGTTGTTCGAAGGCCGCTTCGTCGAGGTCCTCGGGTCTGGCTGCGCCAATCGCGACGTCCTCGGCAAACTTGCGAGCCGCTTGGGCAATGTCGGCGCGGCCGCCGTAGTTGAAAGCGACCTGCAGGTGAAAGCGGTCGTTGGCGGCGGTGCGCGCTTCGGCCCGCTCGACGATATCGAGTATTTCAGGCTCCAGCCCGTTGCGGCGACCGACTATCCGCACCCGCACGCCGTTGCGTTCAAGCCGGGCCAGGTCGCTGTCGAAATAGGCCTTCAAGAGGCCCATCAGCTCGCTGATTTCCGTCATCGGCCGGCGCCAGTTTTCCGTCGAAAATCCGAACACGGTCAGCCGTTCGATGCCCAGATCGGCGGCCCCTTCGACCGTGCGGCGCAGCGCGGCGACGCCGGCGCGATGGCCAAAGGTTCTCGGCAGGCCCCTCTGCTTGGCCCAGCGTCCATTGCCATCCATGATGATGGCGACGTGCAGTCCGCCGCCGCCGTCGGTCGGGGGCGGCGCCCTGTCGTGCATGCCGATTGCTGGCGACATGGCGATTCCCAAAGACCCCCGACTAGACCTGCATGATCTCTTGTTCCTTGATATTCAAGGTCTCGTCGATGCGTCGCACCGCGCCGTCGGTCAGCTTCTGGACGTCGACCTCCAGCCGCTTGTGTTCGTCCTGGCCGATGGCCGCATCCTTCTCGGCCCGCCTCAAGTCTTCCATGGCTTCGCGCCGGACGTTGCGGATAGCGACCCGTTGCTGTTCGGCGTATTTGCCGGCCAGCTTGGCCAGGTCGCGGCGACGCTCCTCGGTCAACGGCGGGATCGGTATGCGCAGATTCTGGCCCTCGACCACCGGATTGAGGCCCAGGCCCGCGTTGCGGATCGCCTTCTCCACGGACACCACCAAACCCTTGTCCCAGACGCTGACGGTTATCGAACGCGGCTCGGGCACAGAGACCGAACCCACCTGCGCGATCGGCATCTGCGAGCCATAGGCTTCCACGTGCACCTGATCGAGCAGGCCGGCGGAGGCGCGCCCGGTGCGCAGGGAGGTGAATTCGTCTTTCAGCGCCAGCACCGCGCGGTCCATGCGGTCCTTGTATCGCGTCAGATTGGGCTTTTCTTCCGCGGCCATCAGCTTGAACCCTTCGTAAAATCGCTTTCAGCCCCTGGGCTGGAGATCCTCGATGGTGGTGTGAACCCCTTCGCCAGTCAGCACCTTGAGCAGATTGCCCCGCTCACGGATCGAGAACACTAAAATCGGAATGGCATTGTCGCGCATCAGGCTGATCGCCGATGCATCCATGAACCGAAGGTCTTGAGCCAGCACCTCCTGATAGGTCAGACGCTCGAACCGTTTGGCCTGCGGGTCCTTCTTTGGATCGGCGGTGTAGACGCCATCGACGCTGGTGCCCTTCAAGAGGGCGTCACAACCCATTTCGGCGGCGCGGAGGGCCGCGGGCGTGTCGGTGGTAAAAAAGGGCGCGCCCAGCCCGGCGGCAAAGATCACCACCCTGCCCTTTTCGAGATGGCGCAGCGCCCGGCGACGGATATAGGGCTCGCAGATGGCATCCATGGGGATGGCCGACTGAACGCGCGTGTTGACGCCGCGCTTTTCGAGCGCGCTCTGCACGGCAAGTGAATTCATCACCGTGGCCAGCATGCCCATGTAGTCGGCGCTCGCCCGCTCCATACCCCGTCCGGCCATGGAAACACCGCGGAAGATGTTACCGCCGCCGACCACAAGGCAAAGCTCGAAGCCGTGGTTGACGACCAGGGCGATGTCTTCGGCCACGGCGTCCAGCGTCGCCATGTCGATGCCGAAGGGCGCGTCGCCCATCAGCACCTCGCCCGAGACCTTCAGCAGAACCCGGCGATAGGGGGGCTGGGCGGCTGTCATCCTCTGGTAGTCACCCCCATCTTGAGTCGCGCGGGGGACCATAGCCTCTCGCGCCCCCGCGGGAGAAGGATTGCTTACTGCCGGGTCAGCGCCGCTACCTCGGCTGCGAAGTCGCCCGACGGGCTCTTTTCCACGCCATCGCCGAGCGCCAGGCGCACGAAGCCCTTAACGGTTACCGGCGCGCCGACCGTCTTGGCGGTGTCGGCCACCAGCTGCTCGATGGTCTGATCGGGGTTCATCACGAAGGGCTGTTTGATCAGCACCACTTCCTGGTGAAACTTGCGAATCCGGCCCTCGACCATCTTTTCAATGACGTTCGCGGGCTTGCCCGACGCGGCCGCCTGTTCCGCGAAAATCGCCCGTTCACGCTCGACGAGCGCCGGATCGAGTTCGTCCGGTGAGAGCGATTGGGGGTTGGCGTGGGCGATGTGCATGGCGATCTTGCGGCCCACGTCGCGCAGCGCCGCCTGGTCGCCGGTGCTTTCCAGCGCCACCAGCACGCCGATGCGGCCGACATCGCCGGTCGGGTGGATATAGCCGCCGACCGCGCCGCTGGCCGTCGTCAGGCGGGCGGAACGCCGCAGGATCATGTTCTCGCCGATGGTGGCGATGAGGCCGGTGACCACGGCATCGACCTCCTGGCCGTCTCTGGTCTTGGCCTTGCGCAGGGCACCGACATCGCCGTCGACATCCAGGGCCGTCGCGGCGATCGAGCGCGCCGCCGCCTGGAAGCCTTCATTGCGCGCGACAAAGTCGGTCTCCGCGTTCAGTTCGACCAGCGCTCCGGTCATGCCAGGACCGTCGGCGCGCAGCGCCAGGGCGATGACGCCCTCGGCGGCGACGCGGTCGGCCTTCTTGGCGGCTTTCGAGAGGCCTTTCGCGCGTAGCCAGTCGATGGCCGCTTCGATGTCGCCGCCGGTTTCCTGCAGGGCTTTCTTGCAGTCCATCATGCCAACGCCCGACTTGTCGCGCAGCGCCTTGACCAGACCGGCGGTGATCTCAGCCATCGACATCTACCTTTGCCGGCGCGGCAGCGCGCTTGGCCGAGGCGGCCGGCGACTTGACGGAGGCGCGCGGCTTGGCCGAGGCGGCCGGCGATTTGACCGCGGCGGTGGGCGACTTGGCCGAGGCGGCGGGCGACTTGGTTGCGGCGGGGGCCGACTTGGCTGCGGCGGTGGCCGACTTGGCTGGGGCGGTGGGCGACTTGGCCCGTGGAGTCTTAGCCTTCGTGGTGGCCGCCTTGGCCGTCGGTTTGGGCGCAGGCGCCGCCGGCGCCACCTCCGGTTTCGGCTCAGGTTCGGGTTCGGTCGCCCCGGTGTTGGGCGCTGTGTCTGACGGCGAGGATTGGGCCTCCGGCTCGGCCGAAACTTCGGCCTGGGGCGCGGTGAACGCCGCCTCCAGTTCGGGTTCGGGCGCGGCCGTCGCCTCGACTTCGGGCGCGGGTTCAATGGCCGAAGACTTGCGAAGCGCCGGTTCGACCGGCGCTTCGGCTGCGCCGATATCGACGCCCATCGCCACCTGCCCTTCGGTCAGTCCGTCCAGAACCGCATCGGCGACCAGGTCGCAGTAGAGCTGCAAGGCGCGGGCGGCGTCGTCGTTGCCGGGGATCGGAAAGCTGATCCCCTGCGGATCGCAGTTGGTATCGAGAATGGCGATCACCGGAATGTTGAGTTTGCGCGCCTCGAGGATGGCGATGGCTTCCTTGTTGGTGTCGATGACGAACATCAAATCGGGGATGCCGCCCATATCCTTGATGCCGCCCAGGGACAGTTCGAGCTTGTCACGCTCGCGGTTGAGCTGAAGCAGTTCCTTCTTGGTGCGGCCCGCGGCGTCCCCGCCGTCGAGCACGCCTTCCAGTTCGCGCAGGCGCGCGATCGAGCCGGAAATCGTCCGCCAGTTGGTCAGCGTGCCGCCAAGCCAGCGATGGTTCACATAGTATTGGGCGCAGCGCTTGGCGCCGGCGGCGATCGGTTCGGAGGCCTGCCGCTTGGTGCCGACGAACAGCACCCGCCCGCCGGAGGCGGCGACCTCGCGCACCTTGACCAGGGCCTGATGCAACAGCGGCATGGTCTGCGACAGATCGATGATGTGAATATTGGCCCTGGCGCCAAAGATGTAGCGCTCCATCTTCGGGTTCCACCTATGGGTCTGGTGGCCGAAGTGGGCGCCGGCTTCGAGAAGCTGCCGCATGGAAAATTCAGGTAGCGCCAAGGTCGTCTGTTCCTTCTTCCGGTTATCGCCTCCGCGGGGCCAACCCTTCCGACTGGAAAGGACCGGAACGGAAAGACGCCGGGATTGACCCGCGCCCAGCCGAACGCTCCGCGTGCGTGATGGCGGGGAGATAGGCGGAATGGGCCAGGATGGCAAGGCAAAGGGAAAGTCGGGAAGCCCCGCCGCCGCCTTGCGCCCCCTCCCCCACCGGCTGCGCCGGCCCAGCCCGCCGCACGCGGCGGGCGTTCGTCTCGGGTATCGACAAATCGTTGTCGATCCCATGCCGCCGCCTCGCGGCGGCCGTTCCTCACCCCCCTCCCCCGCGGCGCTACGCTTGCGAGGGAGGAATTTTCTTTTCTAAACTCCTGCCCCGCGAAGCGGGGGAGGTGGCGCGGCGCGATCAGCGCCGTGACGGAGGGGGCGCGGGCGGGGTCCACGCAATCTCGGCGGGGCTCTACACCTCTTCCAGCAACGCCACTCCGGGGGCGATTTTGAGGGCGCCGCGGATGGCGGGGTTCAGGCGGTAGCGGCCGGGAAGCTTCATCTCGACTTCGCGGCCGTTGAAGGCGGCGACGAAGATCACCTCGCCGCCGCCGGACGGCGAGGGCTCCAGTCGAGCCTTGATCGCGTCGAGACTGGTGGCAGCCGGGGAAACATGGATGCGAAGGCCCGCGCTGACCTTGTCGATGGCGTGTTCGAGAAGCTCGGCCTCGTCGCCGAAGAAGCGCACCTCGCCGTCGCTGGCCTTGGCGCGGACCTTGAGGATCACCGCGCGACCCGGCTCCAGCAATTCGCGGCAACGGCGAAGCGTCTCGGGGGGAAACAAGACTTCGAACTCACCGGTGGGATCGGAGAGAGAAACGAAAGCGAACTTGCCCCCGCCGCTGCTGGCGCTGGTTCGCTCCTGCCGCCGCCGGACCATGCCGACCATCCTGAAGGCTTCGGCCCCCGCCTGCGCCGCGGCCAGCGCGTCGACGTAAAAGGTCGTGCGGTGGCGGCGAAGCACCTCGACCATGTCGTCGAGCGGATGGCCGCTGAGATAAAATCCCACCGCCGCCAACTCTTCGTCCAGCCGCCTGACCGGATCCCAGGCCTCGACCTTGGAGAGGCGCGGCCGACTGGCCTCGGCCTGTTCGCCGAAAAGGCTGACTTGCTCCGCGGCGCGGTCGCTGGCCATGCTCTGGGCATAGGCGATCAACTGATCGGCCATGGCGACGACCTGCGCGCGGCTGGAGTGAAGGCCATCGAAGGCCCCCGCCTTGGCCAGATTCTCGAGCGCACGCTTGCCAACCTGCCGCGGATCGATGCGCTCGAGGAAGTCGAAGATGTCGGTGAACCGCCCGCCCGCCTCGCGGACCTCGACCACGTGCTTCATGGCCTGCTGGCCGACATTGCGCACCGCGCCCAGGGCGTACAGCACCTCGCCGTCCTCGACCTCGAAATCGTCGCCCGAGCGGTTGATGTCCGGCGCGCGGATGACCACGCCGAGGCGCCGCGCGTCCTGGTAGAACACCGCCAGCTTGTCGCTGTTGGAGATATCGAGGCTCATCGAGGCCGCGAAGAACTCCACCGGCGCGTTGGCCTTCAGCCAACCGGTCTGATAGGCGATCAGGGCGTAGGGCGCGGCATGGCATTTGGTGAAGCCATAGCCGGCGAACTTCGCCATCAGGTCGAAGATCAGGTCGGCGCGCTCGCCATCGACGCCGCGCTCCGTCGCGCCGGAAAGAAACCGGGCGCGCTGCTGGTCCATCTCCTCCTTCTTCTTCTTACCCATCGCGCGCCGCAGCATGTCGGCCTCGCCCAGGCTGTAGCCGGCCAGGATCTGGGCGATCTGCATCACCTGCTCCTGATAGACGATGATGCCGTAGGTCGCGGTGAGCACCGGGGCCAGAAGCGGGTGCAGCACGTCGAGCGGCCGGCGGCCCATCTTGCAGTCGACGTAGGCGTCGATCGAGGCCATGGGACCCGGCCGATAGAGCGAGACCAGGGCAGTGATGTCTTCAAGGGAATTAGGCCGCAGCTTGCGCAGCGTGTCGCGCATGCCCTGCCCCTCGAGCTGGAACAGCCCGACCGTCTGGCCCTGGGCCATCAGCTCGTAGGTCGCCGCGTCGTCGAGCGGCAGCAGATCGAGCTCAATTCCCGCGCCGCGCTTGCGCAGGTGCTTGATGGCCCGATCGAGCACGGTGAGGGTCTTGAGCCCAAGAAAGTCGAATTTGACCACCCCGGCGCTTTCCACCCACTTCATGTTGAACTGGGTGGCCGGCAGATCGGATTTCGGATCCTTGTAGAGCGGCGTCATTTCGATCAGCGGGCGATCGCCGATCACCACCCCGGCGGCATGAGTCGACGCATTGCGATAAAGGCCCTCGAGCTGCAGGGCGATCTCCAGCAACTGCGCAACCGACTCATCGTCGGCCTTGGCCTGCTGCAGGCGCGGCTCGAGCTCCACCGCCCGCGCCAAGGTGACGGGATTGGCGGGATTGTTGGGGATCATCTTGGCCAGGCGGTCGATCATGCCCAGCGGCAGCTGCATCACCCGGCCGACATCGCGCAGCACCGCGCGCGCCTGCAGGCTGCCGAAGGTGATGATCTGGGCCACCCGATCGGCGCCGTATTTGGCCTGTACGTAATCTATGACCTCGCCCCGCCGCTCCTGACAGAAGTCGACATCGATGTCGGGCATAGTCACCCGCTCTGGATTGACGAAACGCTCGAAGAGCAGCCCATAGCGGATCGGATCGACGTTGGTGATGGTCAGGGACCAGACGACCACCGAACCAGCGCCGGACCCCCGGCCGGGCCCGACTGGAATGCCGGCCGCCTTTGCCCATTTGATGTAGTCCGACACGATGAGCAGATAGCCGGCCAAGCCCGTGCGCGAGATCATGCCGATCTCGAATTCCAGGCGATCCCAGTATGCCTGCGCCGACGCGGCCATCTGGCCGGTGACCTCCATCAGACTGATCCGCGCGCGCAGGCCCTCGCGCGCCTGGGCGATCAGCTCCTCTTCTTCCGAGCGCCCGTCGGCGGTCGCGAAGCGCGGCAGTACCGGATCGCGTTTCTTGACCATGAAGGCGCAGCGCCGGGCGATCTGGAGCGTGTTGTCGCAGGCTTCGGGCAGATCGGCGAACAGGGCGCGCATCTGCGCGGCCGACTTGAACCAGTGCTCGGGGCTGACCCGCCGGCGATCGTCCTGGCCCAGAAAGGCGCCATCGGCGATGCACAGCAAGGCGTCGTGGGCGCGCGACGTTTCCGCGAGGGCGAAATAGGCGTCGTTGGTGGCGACGAGCGGAACGTCGTTGTCGTAGGCATAGGCGACCAGCCCCGGCTCGGCCGCCGCCTGGCTGGCCAGGCCATGCCGCTGAAGCTCGACATAGAACCGGTCGCCAAAGGCCTCGTGCATCCGCCCCAGGGTCGCGCGGCCCTCATCCTCGCGGCCGGCGGTGAACAGCGGATCGACCGGTCCGTCCGACCCTCCCGAAAGCAGGATCAGCCCGTCGGCGTGCGCGGCCACGCGCTCCCAGGCCACATGGGGCTCTTCATGGCCCTCGATGTCCAGATAGGCGGCAGAGGAAAGCGCGGTCAGATTGCGCCAACCGACCTCGTTCTGCGCCAGGAGCACCACCGTCGGCAGGCGCGCCCAACGTTCGGGCGGTCCTTCGCCGATGCCGCTGACCGGCAGGGCGCAACCGACGATCGGCTGGACGCCGGTCTCCTTGGTCAGGACACAGAACTCCAGCGCCCCGAACAAATTGGCCCGGTCGGTGAGCGCCACCGCCGGCATCCCCGCGGCCGCCGCCAGCGGACCGATGGCCTCGGCCTTGATGGCGCCCTCGAGCAGCGAGTAGGCGGAGCGCACCCGCAGGTGAACGAAACTCTCCGCCTCAACCGCCATCTATCCGCGCTCCGTCGGCTTGGACCGACTCACCCCGCGAGTTGAGCCACCTGACAGACCATCCAAACGAACCCCGCCACCGAAGCAAGCGCCAGTGACTCCCGCGCGATCCGAAACATGTGCATGCCTCCAGGTTTGTTCCTGTTCTGTTCTTACCTCATCACTCTCCGATGCGTCAAGTCGTTTGCGCGGACGCGGGCCTTTAGGTGCCATGGTGGCGAGTGTTATGCCGTGCGCACGACAAGTGAGGATCGTGTCCCATCGCGTGGTGTAACTCGAGGCATCGAGGTCACCGTGATCTCCGGCGGGCCGGGATCGGTCAGGCGGCCATGTCGGGCAGGCTGACGAGGGGACTATCGCTCAAGCTGGCGACGGATTCCAGGCTCAAGTAGCGCGAGCGCTGAACACACCATTCATCGTTCTGCTCGAGCAGGATGGCGCCGACCAGCCGGACGATGGCCGCTTCGTTGGGGAAGATGCCGACGACCTCGGTGCGCCGTTTGATCTCACCGTTGAGCCGTTCCAGCGGATTGGTGCTGTGCAGCTTGGCCCGGTGAGCGGCCGGGAAGGTCATGTAGGCCAGGACGTCGGTCTCGGCTGCATCCAGCAGGCCAGCGAGCTTGGGCAGCTTGGGCCGCAGCTGGTCGGCCACCTTGCGCCACTGGATGCTGGCCGAAGGAGCGTCGTCCTGGGCGAAGGCGGCGCTCATGAAGGCGGTGACGACCCGGCGAGCACTCTTGCCGGCATGGGCCGAGACGTTGCGCATGAAGTGGACGCGGCAGCGTTGCCACGTGGCGTGCATGACTTTCGAGACGGCCGCCTTGATCCCCTCGTGAGCGTCGGAGATCACCAGCCTGACGCCGCGCAGGCCGCGCCTGGCGAGCCCGCGCAGGAACTCCGTCCAGAAGGTCTCCGCCTCGGAGGGACCGATCTCCATGCCGAGAATCTCACGGCGACCGTCGGTGTTGGCGCCGACCGCGACGATGACAGCGACCGAGACGATGCGACCGTTCTGGCGAACCTTGATGTAGGTGGCGTCGATCCACAGGTACGGCCAGTCGCCTTCGATCGGCCGGTCGAGGAAAGCCTTCACTCGAACATCGATCTCTTCGCAGAGCCTGGAGACCCCCGCCTTCGCGGGGGCAGGCTCTGGCTCTTGGAGATGCCGCTCATCCCCATCGCCTGGACCAGGTCGTCCACCGAACGGGTCGATATGCCCTGGATGTAGGCCTCCTGGATCACCGCCGTCAGCGCCTTCTCCGCCAGCCGCCTGGGCTCCAGGAAGAAGAGGAAGTAGCTCCCCTTGCGCAGCTTGGGGATGCGCAGCTCCACCGTGCCAGCCCGCGTCTCCCAATCCCGGTCGCGATAGCCGTTGCGCTGCGCCAGCCGCTCGGCGCTCCTCTCACCGTGGGCCGCGCCCGTCAGGCCGCCCACCTCCAGCTCCATCAGGCGCTGGGCTCCATAGCCGATCATCTCGCGCAGAAAGCCCGCGTCAGGGCTCTTCTCCATCAGCGCCCGCAGGTTCATCATGTCGTCGGTCATCTTCGGTCCTTGGTTGGGGTTGAGTCCGCAAACCCAAGCCTACCGAAGATCGTCGATGACCGCCGCTGCGCCGCTCGCTCGCTACAGCGCCCGTTGAAAGGCGCGCGTCGCGAGCGGCTCCGCTACCACCGAGCTACACCACGTCCGGGGACACGACCCAAGTGAGCGGCGCTGGTCAATCTTGAGGAGGTTCGGCGTAGTGGACACGCGGACGCCAGAGCAGCGACGGCGAATAATGAGCTCGGTCCGAACGAAGCACACCGGCCCAGAGATGGTCGTCCGCCAGCTCCTCCATAGATTGGGGTTTAGATTCCGAATTCACCGAAGAAGTCTCGCAGGGTCGCCGGACATCGTGCTTCCAAAACATAGAGCCGCGATCTTCGTACACGGCTGCTTCTGGCATGGCCACGGTTGCAGCAAGGGCCGCCTTCCGAAGTCGCGATTGGACTATTGGTCGGCAAAGGTTGAGGCAAATAAACGGCGGGATGCGAACTCGCGTGAAGCTCTGGAGCTCTCGGGTTGGAAGGTGTTGACCATATGGCAATGCGAAACGCGGGACTTGTCGACCATTGAACGTAGGATTTCGGCGCGGCTGACGATGCCCCGATCTCCGCGCGAATCGTGATTGACTCCTATCCGCCTGGGATAGAGAACAAACATAGAACAACCCAGCGCGTCGAGGGAAAGCCATGGAACGGCCAATCGCAATCGACTTGTTCGCGGGGGCGGGCGGCATGAGTCTCGGTTTCGAGCAGGCGGGCTTTGACGTGGTCGCCGCAGTTGAGATCGATCCGATCCATGCGGCGGCTCACAAGTTCAACTTCCCTCATTGCGCCGTGTTGGCCCGCTCCGTAGTCGGCCTAACGGGCCAAGAAATACGCCGTGCCGCCGGCATCGGCGACGGGTCTGTGGATGTCGTAATTGGCGGCGCACCTTGCCAGGGCTTCTCAATGATTGGCCATCGCGCTATGGACGATCCGCGAAATTCACTCGTCCGAGATTTCGTCCGTATCGTCTGTGAGCTCGAGGCGAAGCATTTCGTGTTCGAGAACGTCAAGGGCCTCACGGTCGGTCGACATCGTATCTTCCTTGAGGAATTAATCCGAGAATTCTCGTCGGTTGGTTACTCATTGCGAGAACCTTGGCGCGTGTTGAATGCTGCGAACTACGGAGTGCCGCAGGACCGACAAAGGCTCTTTCTTCTCGGCTCGAAGCGCGGATTTGAGGTGCCAAAGTATCCGGCGGCGACAACGCGGCTACCCAAAGAGCGCTGGCGTTCGCTCCCAGACGGTCCGACGTGCGAAGACGCTCTTTCAGACCTTCCGGATGCCGAACGGTACCCCGTACTCAACTTTACGGACGAGGTAGTCGTGCTGGGATGGCCAAGGCCTCAAAACGAATACGCCCAGGACATGCGGTGTCTGACCAACAGAGCATGGTGGTTTGGGCACCCGCGCGAATGGCGACCGCAGACCCTAACCTCCAGTATGCGGACAGATCACACTGACATATCGCGCCGTCGTTTCGGTCAGACGCCTCCCGGTTCCGTCGAGCCGATCTCACGTTTCTTTCGGCTGTCTGCAAAGGGGATATCTAGCACTTTGAGAGCCGGCACAGATGCAGCGAGAGGTGCGTTCACGAGCCCGCGTCCAATCCATTATCGCTACGCGAGATGTGTCACGGTTCGCGAGATGGCTCGACTGCATGGCTTCCCAGACTGGTTCCGTTTCCATGAAACAAAATGGAATGGCGCCCGGCAGATCGGGAACGCTGTACCGCCGCCGTTGGCGCGGGCGGTTGCCTCAAGCGTCATTTGGTCTCTGGGGACGCAACCGACCCAACCCACGCAAGCAGTTGCGCTTGGCGACGATGCGTTACTCCGGATGGCGATGGTCGATGCTTCACATTTCTGGAGTGTAGTGACACCAATTGCCCGACGAACTCGCAAGAGCGGTGCGAGAAAACGCAAACAACTCGACATTGAGGCCGATCGCCTCCGAACCATGGGTCGCTAGCATGGTTAGAGGCGTCATAGCACCAAACCGCTATAAAGTGCTCATAGAGCGCATTTTCTTTGATCGATACAAGAAGGACGCTGCGGAAGTACCCTTCGGCCGTCATGATATTGAAACGACTGCGAAGACGCTTGATCTTGTTTTGCCGAAAAACGTGGGCGACCTTCTCTATTCATTCCGGTATCGTGTAGCAATGCCTGAGGCTGTCCTTGCGACACAGCCTGAAGGCAAAGAGTGGGTGATCAAGGGGATTGGGCGCGCGTTATATTCATTCGTCCTCGTACCGATCAATCGAATAAGGCCAAGCGCCGAGCTCGTCACGATCAAAATCCCCGATGCGACTCCAGAAATCATCTCGGCGTACGCCCTTTCAGATGAACAGGCTCTACTTGCCAAAGTTCGGTACAACAGACTGATTGACCTGTTCCTCGGCATCTCCTGCTACTCTATGCAGAATCACCTTCGCACAACCGTCAAAGGCGTTGGGCAGATTGAAATCGACGAGGTTTATGTCGGCATTGATCGCCAGGGACGACAATTTATCATACCCGTCCAGGCCAAAGCTGGCAGCGATCAACTTGGCACAATTCAAGCCGAGCAGGACATCGCGTGCTGTGCCGAGAAATTTCCCGATCTCATCTGCAGAGCGATCTCCGCTCAGTTTATGGCGAACGAAGTAATCGCGATTTTCGAGCTGACCGTTGAGGACGGTGAGGTGAGAGTGGTCGATGAAAAACATTATCGTCTCGTGCCGTGTATCGAGATCACTCCGGAGGATCTTGATCGATACTCGATCCGTTCCTGAATTGGCTGCAACACGCGCTTCAGATCGACGTTAGAGGCACGACTGGAGCGGTTCGTTAGAGCGACCACACGGCCTCATCCCTTTCGCGCGAGCTTCGTGCGCGCCAGGCCCGCGAAACGGCCCTCGGGGAAGCGGATCAGATACTCCTCGAGCAGGTCGGGGTCGTTCTTGTCGGCCATGGCGTCCCAGAAGGCGAGGTCGGTATCGGCGGCCGGCGCGGGCCGAGCCGATGCGGGGGAGGCGTCGAGGCCCTGGCCCTGCGAGGTGATCGCGTTGCGGAACCGCAGCGGGTCCGCGACCACAGCGATGGGGTCCCAACGGGCGCCGGTGCCGTGCACGGTCACCGCCCCGAAATCGAGCATGCGGCCCAGCAGGCTCTGATCGACATCGACGCTTTCCACCTTGTCGATGTTCATCTCGATGGTGTGCAGGGCCAGCAGGCCGCGCTTGACGACGATCCGGTGATTGGTCACCGCGAACTGGGTAGTCCAGCGCATGACAAGGCGGGCCAGCAGGATTGCGACGCCGGCCAGGGCGAGCACGCCCGCGAAGGTGTAGCCGACCCTTGCTGGTCCAGGATCGAGCGACGCCGTCGCAGCCCAGATGGCGATAGCCACCGCGGCGGCCAAGGGCAGAAACGCCGGCACGAAGATCACCCAGTGCAGCCGACCGGTAACCAGGACCCTTTCCCCCGGCTGCAGTATCTTGTCGAGATAGGACACGAAAGGCCCCCCTTTCATCCGCCTCTCCGACAATCACCGTTCCGGCGGCGAAGACAAGGGCGTCGGGGCCCGGCCGCCGACGACGAGACCGCCGGCCACGAGTTTGGACCAGATGTCTTCCGCGTCGACGGCGAATTCGAACAGGCTCAGGTCAGCCGCATCGATCATGCCGTGCCTGGCCAGGGCCTCGAAGTCGATGACTTGCCGCCAATAGGTTTCGTCGACCAGGACGACCGGGATTTTCGGCGACTTGCCGGTCTGGCGCAGGGTGAGGATCTCGAACAGTTCGTCGACGGTGCCAAAGCCGCCGGGAAAGACCACCAGCGCGTTGGCGCGCATCGCCAGATGCATCTTGCGCATGGCGAAATAGTGGAAGCTGAAGGTCAGGTCCGGTGTCGTGTAGGGGTTGGGCTGCTGCTCGCTGGGCAGGGTGATGTTGAAGCCGATGCTGGGCGCGCCCGCCTCCCAGGCGCCGCGGTTCGCCGCCTCCATGATCCCCGGGCCGCCGCCGGTGGTGATGACGTTGTCGCGCGGCCTGACGTCGGGCGCGGCCAGCGCGCCGCCCCGCTGCGAGGCTATGGCCCCAAATCGCCTGGCCTGATCGTACCAGAAGGCGTCCCGCCCAGGTCCCGCTTCGCGCACCCGGGCGCTGCCGAAGACGACGATGGTCGAGCGCACGCCCCAGGCGGTCAAAGCCTCGTCCGCCTTGGCGAATTCCAGCAGAAACCGCACCCCGCGCATGGATTGGCCAAGGATGAAATCCTGGTCCAGCGCCGCGATCCGATAGGAGGGCGACGTTCGCTGGGGCTCGTTCGACGGCGGCGTTGAAGGCGTGGTGTCCATGGAGGTCAGATAGCAGGGGCGTTGCGCGAACATCATGCGGCACGGTGCACATGAGCGCCGCGGCCTTGGTTTCGGTTGCCAGCCTCGCGAACCCGTGGGAGCTTTGGATTAGCGCAGGGGGCTGATTTTAGATGACCATCGATACGGCCCTCGAGGAAATCGGCGGTCGTTACATTCTTCCCGCCGCGCCGTTGGCCGGCGCGGTGCGGTGGCGGGTTCTGCTCTACCTCGGCGTCCTGGTCATGCTGATCGGTTTCGGATCGCCTAGCGGCGGCCTGATCGGGCTGCCGCTCAGCTTCTTCTTGAAGAACAAGCTGCATCTGAAGGCGCACGAGGTGGCGATCTTCCAGCTGGCGGCCGCGGCGCCGTTGTATTTTTCATTTCTGTTCGGGTTCGCCCGCGATCGCTGGAGCCCGCTGGGGATGAGAGATCGCGGCTTCATGGTCGTCTTCGGCGGGGCGGCGGCGGCCGTGTGTCTGTTTTTCGCATTCACGCCGCCCAGCTACGGCGCCTTGCTGGTCGCGATGGTGCTGCTCAGCACCGCATTCCTGTTCGTCGTCAGCGCTTTTCGCGGCCTGACTTCGACAATCGGTCAGCAGCGCGTGATGAGCGGCCAGGTCAGCGCCGTCTGGAATATATTCGACTCCCTGCCATCCATCGTCGCGGTGCTGGCGGGCGGCCTGCTGAGCGAAGGGATCGAGGCCGTGCAGCCGGGCCAGGGCGCCCGGACCCTTTTTCTCACCGGCGCGGCGATGATGGCCATGATCGCCGTCTACGGGACCTGGAAACCGGCCAGCGTTTTCGACAACATCCACTCGGAACGCCTGACCAGCGTCAAACCGCTTGACGACTTCAAGCGTCTGCTTGCGCATCGGCCGATCTATCCGGCGCTGCTGATCGGCCTTTTGTGGGCCTTTCTGCCGGGCTTCGGCACGTCGTTTCAGTTCTTTTTCCAGAACACCCTGCATGGCCGTGACGCCCAGTGGGGGCAATGGGGGGCGATATATGCGGCCGGCTATATCCCGACCTACGCGCTCTATGGCGTGCTCTGCCGACGGTTCGCCCTGGGCAAGCTGTTGTGGTGGGGCACGATCGCGGCCCTGCCAATGATGTTTCCGCTGCTCATGATCCACACGGTCACCGGCGCCCTGATCGCGGCGGCGCCGATGGGGCTGCTGGGCGGCGTCGCCACGGCCGCCTATCTCGACCTGCTGATACGCTCGTGCCCCACGGGACTGCAGGGCACGCTGTTGATGGCGGCCGCGGGCCTGACCGCGATCGATGTGCGCTTTGGCGATGTCCTGGGGACCAGTCTCTACGATCATTTTGGCGGCTTCAGCGTCTGCGTGATCGCCATGACCATCACCAACATCCTGATCCTGCCGGTGCTTCTGTTCGTGCCAAGGACCCTGACCGACACCACCGACGGCCAGCCTCCCGCGCGAGGGTAGGCCGCCGCCACGCCGCTGCGGGTGAGCGCGCGTGCGCGCGAGGCGAACATCGGCTAGGCTAAGCAAAGGCATCCCAATCAGCAGCAAGGACGACGATGACCGCTCCAACCTTGGAAATCGAACCCCTGTCGGAGGTTTGCGGCGCGCGCATCAAAGGCGTCGATCTCAACGCTCTTTCGGACGACCAGTTCGCGGCCATGAAGGCGACGCTGGCCGCCCGTGGGGTGATCTTCATCGAGGATCAGAGCCTGACGCCCGAGCAGCACATCGCTTTCGCGCGCCGCTGGGGCGAGATCGACATCAATCGCTATTTTCCCATCGACGCGCGCTATCCGGAGATCGCCGAGGTGCGCAAGGAAAAGGACCAGACGACCAATATCGGCGGCGGCTGGCACACCGACCACAGCTATGACCGGGAGCCGGCCATGGGCTCGATTCTGCTGGCCAGGGAAACGCCGCCCAGCGGCGGGGACACCCTGTTCGCCAGCATGTACGCCGCGTACGATGGGCTGTCTGAGGGGCTGAAGCGCACGCTCGCAAGCCTGCGGGCGGTCCACTCCGCAGACCACATCTATGGGCCGGACGGCGCCTATGCCCAGACCGATCTGAAGGACATGCTCAAGGGTCAGGGCGAAAAGACCGGCGCCACGCACCCGGCGGTGATCACCCACCCCGAGAGCGGTCGCAAGGCGCTCTACGTCAATCCGGCTTTCACCCTGCGGTTCGAGGGCTGGACGCGCGAAGAGAGCCTAGCCCTCCTCACCTATCTCTATTCCCAGGCCATGCGCCCCGAGATCACCTGCAAGCTTCAGTGGCGGCCTGGGTCGCTGGCCGTCTGGGACAACCGTTCGACGTGGCATTTCGCCAAGAACGACTACCAGGGCGAGCGACGGTTGATGCACCGGATCACCGTGGCCGGGGGTCCCCTGCATTAGGAGCGCCGGCGCTCGGCGCGCAGAGCGTCCAGACCAGAGGGGTCAGGCCATCGTATAGCGGATGGGCAGGCGTTTAGGTCCGCCGACAAAGGACGCTTCGGCGCGGGTAGGCTCGCCGGCGAATTCCAGGCTGGTCAGCCGCGGCAGCATTTCCTCCCACAAGATACGCATTTCAAGCTTGGCCAGATGCTGGCCAAGGCAGAGGTGCGCGCCATAGCCAAACGCCAGATGCCGATTGGGACTTCGCCCAGGATCGAACGCGTCGGGTTCGTCGAAGACCTCCTCGTCGCGGTTGCCGGACGGATAGCAGAGCATCAGCCAGTCGCCCTTGGCGATGTCGCGCCCGCGCAAGCGTGTGTCCGCGGTGGCCGAGCGCATGAAGTGCTTCACCGGCGTCACCCAGCGGATCGACTCGTCGACGAGGCCCGGTATCAGCGACAGATCCGCCTTCACCGCCGCGAAGGCCGCCGGAAACTGGCAAAGGCCCCAGATCGCCCCCGCGGTTGACGAAGAAGTGGTGTCATGGCCGGCGGTGGCGATGATCACATAATAGCTCATCGCCTCGAAATCGTTGATCGGCGCGCCATCCACCAGGCCATTGGCGATGACGCTGGCCACGTCGCCGCGCGGATGGGCCTTTCGATCGTCGGTGATCTGTTTGAAATAGGCGAAGAAGTCCGCAATCACCGCCTGCAGGTCGCCGATGCCGTCGCTGCGTTCGCCGTCCGCCGACTGTGAGCGGTTCAGCTCGGGATCGGCGGCGCCGAACAGCTCCTGGGTCAGCTTCAGCATTCGAGGCTCGTCGGCGGCCGCTACACCCATGATCTCCATGATCACCCGCAATGGATAGGTCAGGGCGACGTCGCGGACGAAATCGCATTCTCCGCCCAGGCTGGCCATGTGATCGACGTGAGCGCGGGCGATCTGGCGAATGCGATCTTCGAGGGCGCGGATGTTCTGCGGCAGGAACCAGGCCTGGGTGAGGATGCGGTACTTGGCGTGGTCGGGAGCATCCATCTGCACCAGGGTGCGCACCAGATGCGGGCTGCCGCCGGTCAGCTTGCGGACCTGGGCGTCGCCGTCGATGGAGGTGAAGGTGGTGGCGCGAGCGCCCGAGGCGAAGAGCTCGTTCTGCCGGCTGATCTCCAGGATGTCGGCGTGCTTGGTGACCACCCAGAACGGGCTGAACCCCTCCAGGCGGGCCATGCCCAGCGGGTTGTTTTCGCGCAGCCACCGAAAGGCCGCATGCACCGGCGCGTCCTCGGCGTAGGCCTTGGGTGAGATCACCGTCTGGGCGATGTCGGCGGGTATGTCGAAGTTCGACTGCATGGTTTCGCCCCGATTGGATGGCTTAGCCGCCGAGCAAGTCGGCTCGGAAATAGAGACTATCGACCCACGTCTCGCCTACCCGTGCGGTACGTTTGGCCATACCCGTCTGCACGAATCCATTGTTCTTGAGCAGTCGGATGCAGCGCGCGTTTCGCGGATCCACGTCGGCGAGCATCTCGGCCGTCCCCTTGCCGACCTCGTGGCTGATGATCGCCCGCACGGCCTCGGTGGCGATACCTATTCCCCAGACGACGGGGGCGAAGATTAGGCCGATCTCGATATTGTTCCAAAGCCCGGCCTTGCCGACGATTTCATGGTTGTAGATGACCACGTGATCGTCGCCTTTTCCTTGTTGCGTGGCGACGATAGTCCTTTCGACGAGATACTCGGTTTCGGCCAGGGTCTGGTGAGGCGGAGTGGACCAGAATTGCATCGCTTGCGGGTGGGCGAAAATAGGATGCAAAGCCGACGCATCTTCACACCTAAAGTGGCGCAGCGTGAGCCGGGCCGTTACAATATGGTAATCTTCCCTGGTTTGGACGATCGACATCGCACCTGCGAGTTTCGATCCCCCAGCAAGTAAGCGCAACGATGAAGTTCCTGGCGCCCGGAGCGCGGGCTTCCAGCCCGCTGCTTTTTTTAAAAACGACCAAAAGGACCGGACGCGGGCAAGTGCGGGCTGGTAGCGCGCACTCCGAGTCGATGGGATCGCTAGTCTTTCACCACCATGCGCATGAAGGTGGGCAAGCTTGACGGCTGTGCGATTGGAGGCGTTTTCAGAGGAGCTCGGCTTTCCCTCAATTGGCGTCAAGAATGAACCTCGCCTACGGTCCGGAATACGATGCCTTTCGCCATCATGTGCAGGCATTTCTGGAGAGCAACCGCGAGCGCTTTCCAGGTCCGGGCGCGAGCCGCGCCGATGTGCTGGCCTGGCAGAAGCTTCTGATCTCGCACGGCTATGCGGCGCGCACCATACCCACGGCCTACGGCGGCTACGGCGCTGAGCCGGACATACTGAAGTCGCGGATCATCGCCGAGGAGTTTACCAGAGCCCGCGCGCCAGGCGGACTTGCCGGCCAGGGCGTTTCGATGCTGGTCCCGACGCTGCTCGAGGCGGGCAGCGAAGACCAGAAGGCCCGGTGGATCGCGCCGACGCTCGCCGGAGATATCGTCTGGTGTCAGGGCTATTCCGAACCGGACGCCGGCTCTGATCTGGCGGCGCTGACCACGCGCGCGGTCGAGGACGGCGACGACTTCATCATCAGCGGCCAGAAGATCTGGACCTCGACGGCGGCGCAGGCCGACATGATCTTCGCCCTTGTGCGCACCGAGCCCGATGCGGCCAAGCATGCGGGGATCAGCTATCTGATCTTTTCGATGAAGACGCCGGGGATCGAGGTTCGCCCGTTGAAGACCATGACCGGTCACGCTGAATTCAACGAGGTGTTCTTCACCGATGTGCGCGTGCCCAAAAGCCAGGTGGTCGGCGGCCGGGGTCAGGGATGGGCGGTGGCCAACACAACCCTAAAACACGAACGCGGCATGCTGGGCGATCCGAACGCCGCCGAGATGCGCCTGGCGGCGATCGTCGATCTGATGCGCGAAGAGACCGTTGGCGGCGAGCGGTTGATCGACAACCCGCTGATGCGCGACCGGCTGATGCAGCTGCAGGGTCGCGTGCTGGCGATGAAGTTCAATGCCCTGAGGCTGATCACCGCGCAGCTTTCCGGCGAAAGCGCCGGCTTGGCCGGCTTGGTGGTCAAGCTTCAAGGCTGTGAGATCAACCATCAGCTCGCCGCCCTGGCCATCGATGCGCTGGGCGAGCTCGGGGTGCTCTATGGCGAAAGTCCCCACCTGCGCGCTGGCGGGTCGTGGCAGCAGCGCTACATGTTCGACCTCGGCCTGATCATCGGCGGCGGCACGGCGCAGATCCAGAAGAACATTATCGCCGAGCGCGGTCTTGGCTTACCACGAGAGCTAAAACCGGCAGAGACCTGATTTATATGGATTTTTCTCTCTCAGACGATCAGCGTTCCATGCAGGCGAGCGTCAGCGGCACACTGCAGCGGACCGCGACCCTAGACCGCGTCCGCGCCTTCGCCGACGGCGATCAGATCGTGGGCGGGCAGGTGTGGCGATCCTTGGTCGACCTGGGCGTCGGCGGCCTGCTGATCCCGGAAAAGCACGGCGGCCTCGGCCTTGGCCTGCTGGACGCCGCGCTGGTTGGTGAGGCGCTGGGCGCGAACGTCACCCCAACGCCTTTCCTGGGCAGCGCCGTCCTGGCGCCGCTGGCGTTGATGAAAGCGGGATCGGCAGCCCAGCAGGATACTTGGCTGCCACGACTGGCCGCCGGCGAAGCCAAGGCCGCCATCGCCATTGGCGAAGCGGTCAGCGGCGCGCGCGATGGGGCGGGTGTAACCGCGCGGAACGGGCGGCTGAGTGGCAAATCCCTGTTCGTGATCGACGCCGCCCAGGCCGATCTGATCATCGTCGCCGATGGCAACGGACGTTTGCATTTGGTGGCGGGGGACACGCCGGGACTTCGCAACACGCCGCTGACGTCCATCGACCTGACCCGCCAGCTCGGCGAAATCGCCTTCGCCGATTGCCGCGCCGAGCCGCTCGACCAAAGCGATGGAGTCCTTGGCCGTCTGCGCGACGCGGCCTGGACCATGCTCGCGGCCGACATGCTGGGCGCGAGCGGCGCGATGAACGACAAGGCCGTGGCCTACGCCAAGGAGCGCAAACAGTTCGGTCGCCTGATCGGCTCATTCCAGGCGGTCAAGCATTTGTGCGCGGAAATGGCCGCCGAACTGGAGCCGTGCCGGGCCCTGGTCTGGTACGCGGCCTATGCCTTCGACGCCGCGCCTGCCGAAGCCTCGCTCACCGCCGCCCACGCCAAGGCTCATCTGTCCGAAGTCAGCCGCTTCGTCGCCCGCACGGCCACCGAGATCCACGGCGGCGTCGGCATCACCGACCTCCTTGGCCTGCATTACTGGTTCAAGCGCGTCGGCCTCGACCGCCAACTGCTCGGCGGTCCCGAGCGGGTGCGCGCCATGGCCGCCGCTATGCAGGGGTTGGGGTGAGCGAGCGGCAATACGGAAGGCCTCACAATTGACGTGGCGGCTACATCAGAACAGCTCTCTCACCAAGCGTCGATCCAGCGCAGTTTCTTGCCCGTCCGCGGCGGGGTTGGCGGTAGGGCGCGCAAGGCGCCGACGATCCAGCGGCGGGTGTCGGCCGGATCGATGACATCGTTGATGCCGAACGTGGAAGCCCGGTTCAACGCCTTGCCGGATTTGTAGGCGGCGGCCACCATCTCGTCGAAGCGCGCCTTGCGTTCGGCCGGGTCGGCGATGGCGGCCAGTTCGTTGCGGTAGCCGAGCTTGACCGAGCCTTCCAGGCCCATGCCCCCGAACTCACCGGTCGGCCAGGCCACCGTAAACATCGACGCCTCGTAGCTGCCGCCGGTCATGGCGATGGCCCCAAGCCCATAGCTCTTGCGCAGGATGACGCTGAGCAGGGGGACAGTGAGGTTCGATCCGATGATGAACAGACGCGAGCAGTGCCGCACCAGCGCGGTCTTCTCGATCTCGGGCCCGACCATCATCCCCGGCGTATCCGAAAGGCTGAGCACCGGCAGGTCGAACGCCTCACAGATCTGCAGGAACCGCGCCGCCTTGTCAGCCCCGTCGCTGTCGATCGCGCCGCCGAGCACCGCAGGGTTATTGGCGACCAGGCCCACGGGCCGCCCCTCGATGCGGATCAGGCCGGCGATCATGGTCATCCCGAACCGCGAACGGATCTCCAGGAACGAGCCTTCGTCGGCCAGGGTGCGGATCAGCGCGCGAATGTCGTAGACGCGCAGGCGGTTCTCCGGAATCGCGCCGCGCAGCAGCCGCTGATCGGCGCAGGACCAGTCGGCGAGGCTTCCCTGAAAATAGGCCAAATATTGCCTGGCGACGGCGACCGCAGCCTGCTCGTCGTCGACCAGGATATCGATGACGCCGTTGGGCTCCTGCACGCTGACCGGCCCGATCTCCTCTGGCCGAAAAACGCCGAGGCCGCCGCCCTCGATCATCGCCGGACCGCCCATGCCGATGTTGGTCCCCTTGGTGGCGATGATCACATCGCAGCATCCGAGCACCGAGGCGTTGCCGGCGAAACAGCGGCCAGAGGCGATGCCGATCGTAGGGGCCACGGCGGACATCTGGCCCCAGAGTTCGAAGCCTCGTACCGCCCCGCCGCCCTCGGTGTCGCCGGGGCGCCCCCCTCCCCCTTCGCAAAAGAAGATCGTCGGCAGGCGCCAGCGTTTCGCCTGCTCGATCAGCCGGTCCATCTTTCGATGGTTGTAGGCGCCCTGCGTGCCGGCCAGCACCGTGTAGTCGTAGGCCATGACCGCGCATCTGGCCGCCTCGTCGCCGAAGAGCGCGCTGTTGACGCGGCCAATACCGGTGATCAGCCCATCGGCGGGCGTCTGCTCGATCAGCTCCTCGACGCTGCTGCGCCGACGACGGGCCGCGATGGTCAGCGCCCCGTACTCGACCAGCGACCCTGGGTCGAGAAGCGCTTCCAGATTCTCGCGCGCCGTGCGCTGGCCTGTTTTCCGCCTGCGGGCCACGGCCGCCGGCCGCGCCTCGTCGAGCGTCCGGCGTTGGCGATCGAGCACCGCGGCCAGATCGGGGCGGACAAACTCGAGATCGATCGTCTCGCCGGCGGCACTCGCCTCCTCGCCGATGTCCGCTTCTTCGATGAACGCCATGGCGTGGCCCTCGAATACCGTATCGCCTGGCAGAGCGGCGAAGGCGCGCACGAATCCGCTGACCGGCGCTACGACGACGTGCTCCATCTTCATCGCCTCCATGATCGCCAGGGGCTCACCGGCGCGAATTACGGCGCCGACTTCGACCTCCAGACTGATCAGGGTCCCTTGGAGCGGCGCGCGCGCCGCGGTGGTTCCCTCGGGCGTCGGAGCCTCGTCACGAAGCTCAGGCGCCGCGGGCTCGTGGGAGGGCCTCGCCGCGTCGCCGCTCTTGCCATGGGCGAGGACCGCCAGAGGGTCGCCGGCATCGACCCTGGCGCCGGGACCTCGGGGCGCCGCGGACGAGGCGGACGCGGGGCGCGCAGGCTCGGCGGCGGCAAGTGCGGCGCTTTCGTCCTCGACGAAACGGGTGTGGATGGCGCCATCGGCAAAAGCGGGGTGGGCGAGGATGGCGCGCAGGAAGTTGATGTTGGTCCCGACGCCTTCGATACGGAATTCGCCAAGCGCACGGCGGGCCTTCAATGCCGCGGCGGCGAGGCCGCCCGCGCCGACGTGGACGACGAGCTTGGCCAGCAGGGAATCGAACCGGTTGCTGGTCGCGTATCCCGCATAGCCGAAGCCGTCGACCCGGACGCCGGGTCCCGTTGCCGGCTCGTAAACCGTCAGCACGCCGGCCGAGGGACGCACCGCGCCGTCCGCCGCCATGGTCTCAAGGTTGATCCGCGCCTGGACAGCGACCCCGTGCGGAACAGGAACCTCCTTCTGGGTGAGGCCGAGGTCGGCAAGCGTGCGGCCGCCAGCGATCTCGAGCTGCAGGCGGACCAGATCGAGGCCGGTGACTTCCTCGGTCACCGTGTGTTCGACCTGCAGGCGAGGGTTGGCCTCGATGAAGGCGAAGGCGGGCTCGCCGCCCGGGTCGGCGCTGACCAGGAACTCGACCGTGCCAAGGCCGCGATAGGATACGGCCTCGCCCAGGCGGACCGCCGCGCGCCAAAGGCGCTGGCGCAATGCCTTGTCGATCCCGACGGCGGGGGCCATCTCGATCAGCTTCTGGCGGTGCCGCTGAACGCTGCACTCCCGATCCCAGAGATGCGAGATCGCGCCGGACCCGTCGCCGGCGATCTGAACTTCGACGTGCCTGGCGCGCGGCAGCAGGGCCTCCACGAACAGCTTCCCGTCGCCGAAGGCCGCCGCGGCCTCCGAGGCGCAGCGCGCATAAGCGGCTTCCAGCTCTTCCAGCGATGTCGCCGGTCGCATGCCGCGGCCGCCGCCTCCGGCCAGCGCCTTGATCATCACCGCGGCGCCGGGGCCGAGGCTGGCGAAGAAGGTGCGCGCCTCCTCCAGGCTGGTCTGGCCGCTCGTCCCGGCGAGCACGGGGATATCGAGCGAGCGCGCCAGGGCCAGGGCCCGGGTCTTGTCGCCAAACAGCGTAAGGCTCTCGGGCGCCGGCCCGACGAAGGTCAGTCCGGCAGCCTGACAGGTGGCCGCGAAGGCGGCGTTCTCGGCCAGGAAGCCATAGCCAGGATGGACGCCATCGCACCGCGCCCGGCCTGCCTGCGCGATGATCTGCTCGCCATCGAGGTACGCAGCGGGCCCGGTTCCGTTGAGCGCGATCGCCTCATCGGCCGCGCGGACGTGAAGGCTGGCCGCATCGTCCTTGGAGAAGACAGCCACCGAGGCGATGTTCATCTCCGCCGCCGTGCGGGCGATGCGGATGGCGATCTCGCCGCGATTGGCGATCAGCAACCTTTTCACTCGCCTCTCCCTTCGGGCGCATCGGATGATGGGCTTGCCAGTTTTGCCAATGTGCCTGGGCGCGCAGGTCAGCGCCAGCCACGTGGTTCGGCCAGGATCGCGCGCCGGGCAAATCCAATCGCGCCGTTCGGCCGGCCCCTTTTTCGCCGCGGGCCGAAACATTGGCAAAGGTTAATCGGCGGGTCACGCGGCGGACATCGCCGCCGGCTTAGCTTCCGTGCACGGCGGGGCGGCATTAGAAGGAACAGCACATGACCCGACCCGCGATTTCCCTGGCCGTCCTGGCCGGCGCCGCACTCGTGGCGAGCACGGTTGCAGCCGCGCCGGCGCCCGCCACTTACGCCGGCCGCCAATTTGCCCCGATGGCCAGGATCACCATGGCTCAGGCGCGCGCGACGGCCCTGAGAGCCCGGCCGGGCATGATTACCGATCAGGAACTCGAGAAGGAAGCCGGCGGCAGCGGCCTGCGTTACTCCTTCGACGTCAAGCGCAACGGCAAGACCTTCGAGGTCGGCGTCGACGCCAAGACCGGAGCGGTACTCGAGAACGGCGCCGAAGGCGCGCACCCGGATTAATGCGCTGGGCGTCCGCGTCTTCGGCGACCGATGGCGCGGGCGCCCGTCCGTATCTGCCGCCGCCGACGTCGCGAGGGCTCGACCGATGAAACTGCTGCTCGTTGAAGACGATGGTGAGGCGGCGGCCCATCTGAAGCGCGCGCTGGGCGAAGCGGGCCATACCGTCGACGTGGCCAGGTCTGGTCGCGATGGACTGCTGCTTGCGGCGGGTGAGCCTTATGACGTGATCGTTCTTGACCGTATGTTGCCCGAGCTGGATGGGCTGGCCATCCTGCGCACCATCCGCGCGTCCAAGGTCGAAACGCCGGTCCTGCTGTTGACCGCGATGGGCGGAATCGACGACCGGGTGGAGGGCCTCGAGGCCGGTGGAGACGACTATCTGGTCAAACCCTTCGCTTTCGCTGAGTTGCTGGCGCGCGTGAATGCGCTCGCCCGGCGGCCGCCGCCATCCACCGTGACCACGAATCTCCGCGTGGCGGACCTGGAGATGGATCTGCTCGCCCGCACCGTCACCCGTTCGGGTGAACCGATCGAGCTCCAGCCGCGGGAATTCCATCTCCTGGAATACCTGATGCGGCACGCCGGCCGCGTGGTCACCCGCACCATGATGCTTGAAAGCGTCTGGGATTTCCATTTCGACCCCAAGACCAACATCGTCGAAAGCCACATCAGCCGCCTGCGCGGCAAGCTGAACCGGGACCATGGCGTTGAGCTGATCCACACCGTCCGCGGAGCCGGCTATCGCATGACCGGACCCTGAAGCGCCGGTGTTTCGCTCCGCCAGCCTGCGCCTCGCGGCGCTGTACACGGCCGCCTTCGCGATATCCGTTGTCCTGCTCGGCGCGATCACGCTTTTCACCACGCGCGCGGCTCTGACAAGCCAGTTCAATAGCCGCATACGCTCCGATTCCGCCGCCCTGGTCGCCGAATACCGGATCGAGGGGCTGAGCGGCGTCGTGCAGGCCGTGCGCGAACGCGACGCCACGCCAGGGGCGCTGGACTATGGCTTGACCTCGCCGGCCGGGGCGGCCATCGCCGGCCGGCTGGCCGGCATCCGCACCCAGCCTGGCTGGTCGGTGCTCAATTCGAGCCAACCGCGCGAAGACGCCGAGCGCCTCAGCGTCTATTCGACCGTGCTGCCGGGCGGCTACAGATTGCTGGTCGGCGACGAGCACGGGAGCATCGATGCCCTCGACGGCGTGCTGCTTCAGAGGTTCGTCCTGGCGTTTCTGGGCGTCGTCCTTATCGGCATCGTCGGCGGCATCGCCCTGAGCCGGGGCGTCAACCGCAAGATCGCCGCGATCGCGGGCACCGCGGAAGCCATCATCGACGGCGACTTGCATCGCCGCGTTCCCATTGAGGGCTCCGGCGACGACCTCGATCGACTGGCGGCCACCCTCAACCGCATGCTCGACCGGATCGGGACTCTGATGGAGAGTCTGCGCCAGGTGTCCACCGACATCGCCCACGATCTGCGCACGCCGTTGACGCGGCTGAAAGGCAGGCTCGAGGCCCTGGCCGGGTCGCCGCGCGTCGGTCGGGCGGAAACGCTCGAGAGCGCAATGGCCGACCTGGACAACATTCTGGGCACGTTCGCAGCTCTTCTGCGGATATCACAGATCGAAAGCGGCGCGCGGCGTGCCGCTTTCCGCTCCACTGACCTGACGCAACTGGCCAGAACGGTCGTCGAGGCGTTCGCACCATCGGCCGAGGACGCCGGCGCGGAACTGCGCCTCGATGCGGGCCGCCCTCTCTTCGTCGATGGCGATCCTGCATTGCTCACCCAGATGCTGGTCAACCTGGTGGAAAACAGTCTGCGTCACGCGGGGTCTGGCGCGGCCATTGTGGTGCGCTGCGCGCTGGTCGCCGATGCGTGGGTGATTTCGGTGATCGACAACGGGCCAGGCGTGCCGCCGGCGGAACGCGAGCGCCTGTTCGATCGCTTCTACCGTCTCCAGTCGAGCCGTTCGACTCCGGGCAGCGGACTTGGCCTGGCTCTCGTCGCCGCAGTGGCCAGGTTACACGGCGCCAAAGTCAGCCTGCACGATGCCCGCCCAGGCCTCGAGGCCCGTGTGGCCTTTCCGGACTCTTCAAAGCCCAGGCCGGAACATTGACATTCGACAATGTCGGAGCCATCGGCCGGTGAAGCAGCGGCCTCTAAATCGCTCGCGGAGCGGACCCATACCGGGAGCTAGAGCCATGCAACCCGGCAAGGTGGTCGGCGGCGCCCTATCGTGCGGGCTGGCGCTTTGGCTCTGCGCCTGCATCGGCTACAGCCCGCGGCCGCTGGCGAGCGGCCCCGCTCTCGCCTCCGATGTTTCCCGACTGGGCGTCGACGTCTCGCGCCTTCGCCTCCGGGCCCTGAAGGCGCATCGTTTCGATCCTGCCGATGGACTGGATCCCACCGAGGTCGCGGTGCTCGCGGTTCTCAACAGCCCCGATCTGGCGGCCAAGCGCGCGGCCTCGAAAGTCGCCGCCGCGCAGGCTTTTTCCGCCGGGCTGCTGCCCGATCCGCAGATCGCGCTCAGCGCTGACTTTCCGGTCAATCCCAAGGGTCTGGTCACCGCCTATGGGATAACGCCGACCATCGATCTGATGGCCCTGGTCACCCGTTCGACGGCCCTGACAGCCGCGCGGGCGTCGGAGAAGCAGGTCGATCTCGATCTGTTGTGGAGTGAGTGGAGCATCGCCCAGCAGGCCAGGCAGCTGGCCGTGACGGCGCTCGGCGACGAGGCGAAGAGCGCTGTGCTGAAGGTCATCGACGATGGTCTAACTAGGCGCTATCGCCAGTCGAGCCTCGCCTATCAGCGTCACGACGAGACCGCCCAGGTAAACAGCGTCGATCTGGCTGCGAAACTGGACGCAGACGCGCAACTCGCCCTGGCGCTGCACGATGCGCTCAAGGCTCGCGGCGATCTGAACGCCCTGATCGGCTTGGCGCCGGGCGTGAGGCTGGACCTCGTCGCCGGCGCGCCGCCCGTCCATCTTCAGCCGTCGGAACTGGACGCCGCCCTGGTCTCGCTGCCGTTGCGACGGCCCGATCTGCTGGCCCTGAGGGCCGGCTACGAGGCGCAGAGCGCCAACCTTCGTAAGGCGATCATCAGCCAGTTCCCGTTGATCAATCTTGGGTTCAGCCGCCAGCGCGACACCGGCGCCATTCTGACCAACGGCGTCGCGGCGACCGTCGTCATTCCCATTTTCAATCGCGGACGCGGGGTGATCGCCGTCCAGTCGGCAAGCCGCGAGCAGCTGGCGCGGGAATATCAGGCGCGCCTCGACCAGACCGTCGCCGATGTCGCCATCGCGCGCCGGGACCTGGCGGCCGACCAGGTGAATCTTGCCCGTCTCGAACCAGACGTCCCCCGGCTGGTGTCGATGACCGACAGCGCCGAGGCGGCCTATCTGCGCGGAGATCTGGACAGCGCCGCGTCGTTGGCGCTGGAGGAGTCGTCGTTGAGGGAGCAGGCGGCCCTCCTCGACCTGCGCCTGGCGCTCGCGCTCGCCGACATCAGCCTGGAGACCGTCCTCTTCCTGCCCTCCGATGAAAGCGCGCGCCCATGAGACGGCTGAAACCCTGGCAGACCGCCACCTTGGCCGCGGTGGTGCTGGTCATCGCCGTCGTCGCCTGGCGCGGCCTCGGTACGGCCAAGGCGCCGCCGGAACCGCCGGCGCCCAGCGCCCTGGTCTCCCTGGCTCCGATCCGTCAGGCGACCATCGAGGACAGCGTCAGCGCCTATGGCGTGATCGCCGGTTCGGCGGCC
>Ga0208849_1000309_pt1 | contig 47812 bp, 42 predicted proteins | sample NGESurdeep072012_10_FD_184470 | JGI IMG/M metagenome (GOLD analysis project Ga0208849, IMG submission 184470) | Arctic peat soil microbial communities from Barrow, Alaska - NGEE Surface sample 53-3 deep-072012 (SPAdes) | ecosystem: Environmental > Terrestrial > Soil > Wetlands > Peat ... | reverse complement strand
GAAAGTGCTGTGGATAAAGGCTTTTTGGACTAAAATGGACTTACGCGGAAGGTAGCAGACTGAGCGTGCCGAGAATTTGAAGACCGTGCGGACCACCAGATCCGTACCATCCCATAAGGGTTTTCACGACACCGGTTCCGTTTTGAGTTGCAATTAGGTTGCATATAAGGTGAGAGAGGACGCGATCTTGGCCGCAGACCCCCCTCGCCCCTGGAACCGACAAGTAGTCGATCGCCCTTCTTAGCGCCACGCGCTGAAGCGTTCAGCCGGTCGCCAGCAACTCAACGCCTCCCGCCCCACAGCCTCAGCAAGAGCGACGCCTATTTTGCGTACCAGGCGTTTGGATCAAGCTCGCGCTTGAAAGAGCGGCCCCAGACGCCGAGTAGTAGGCCCTCGACCGCATCGCGCGTCGGATTCGAGCCAGCACTCCGCCAGATTCGCTCCACAAATCGTGAGAAGGCCGGTCCGAAACCCATAGATAGGTCGATCGTCGTACTAAGATTCTGGATGGCCGGCAGGCTTGAGATCGTTCGAGTCTTTGGACCGGTTGTTTGAGCCACCACGATAGTTACGTTCGCTAGAGGACCGAAACGCTTTCGCCTATAGAGTCGGGCCGCCAAATTGTAGACCGTGGCCAGTAGGTTCGCCAGGTCCTCAACGTCGTTCGAGAACCCTTGACGATATCCAATCTTGAGACGCCCTGAAATCGCGCCGCTTCCGTCAACCTCAATTACGAAAGGCGCACTCCGAAGCACGCCCATGTCGCCCTTTGCCTCCGCATAGAAAATCCCATTTTCATCCGGGACAAAGGAACCTTCCACGGCCGCAGTTACGACGCGAAGGTACCCCATCACAAACTCGTCATCGTCGCGCCCATGTTCGACATTGGCTAAGGCATCGTGTACGGGCGCCATCGAAACAGCAACATGGCTACCCAGTTGGTCTGAATGCCCCGGCCCGTTGACAACGTTCGGGTATGCGGGAGCTCGTATCCAACGCTCGCGTTTTGTTTCAATTCCATCTCGGCGCCGGAGGAGCATTTCGATCTCCGGCAGGCTCAGCCGATCATTTCGTCGGCCGCGCCGAACAGGAAACTGATGATTAGGAAGCACCTCGTGCGGCGCCAGCAAGCTCGCCTTAATCCGAATGATAGCAAAGTGGGGAGCAGTGCTCGTCAAGGGGACAATATCGAACCAAAACCCTGGGCGAACGCGATCAATCAGAGTATTATTTATCCGAAGCAGCGCCCTATCCGAAAAATCGAGAGCACTTACCGTCGGCTCGAGCTGGCCATTCGTTTTTCCGGGATCGACAAAGCCAATGACTATGATTCCCCCATACGCGTTCGCAAACGCGCATGCGGACTCTGCCATTTTGTCGAGGTCCGGGAAGATTTCTTTGAATTCGATGCGCTGCGATTCAGAAGCCGCGGCTTCAAGCCACTTGAGCGCTTCCGAGTGAATGAGCGTGTCGGCGTCGGCGCTATGTAGATCGATCATATTGGGCGACGAGATGCAATCTGAACGCAGGCCTCTTGACTTTCGCTTGGTGCTTTGGCTTTCATCAGATCGCGTCGCGCTTTATTAGGTTCTTCTGAACATCTGAGCGTTTACTAAGAGCGCATATAGTGGGTAGCCAGGTATTCGACTAGCGCCGGAGTTGGCGTTGCGCGAATCATGAGCCCTGCAGCAGCACTGGGTGCAGAGAGCAATATTAAACCGCGGTGCTCAAGTTCAAAAAAGGCGTGATCTACGAAGCCTTGGTTTAATTTTGTCGAGTCGTGCACGTCACGATTACTTACGAAGCTGCCGAAAGTCTGAACAGCATCCGCAACAACGCGAATGTTTGCCTCGTAATCGGCCGTGCTTCCTGTGAGGTACTCTTTCTCGCCTCGATGCGTTACCCGGTAAGCCTGCGCGTTCGTAGCGATTCCTCGCGGGTATTCTTCGAGATAGCCATTGTGTCGCAGGAGATCGAGTGCGTGCTGGGCCTCAGCCGCTGAGTAGCCGTCGGAATTTGTTTGTTCGACATAATCTTCACGAGACACATATTCGGATGCCTCGCCGGACAACTTCGTTCTCGCGGCTATCGACAGCAGCAAAACCTCGAGTGTGTTCATTACCTATTTTTTTCCTCGTATGGCTGACGCTAGGTCGTCGCGCTATTTCAGGCCGATATGTCGCTGCTACCTGAGAAGTAACAGGTCCGAATCGAGGCTTTTCGCGGTTTGGGCAGGCTAGCCAGACGCCGGCTCCGCTCTCTAGGAGGTGTTGGTAAGTGGCTTGGCATTTGCTTCAGCAGGGGCCGGTATCGAACCTATGTTCGAGGGCAGCTCGATACTAGTGGGCAAGCGCCGGTCAATTATTCAGACCTTACCGAGTTTATGGTCAAGACCAATAAACTACCTAATTCTGTTATAATTGCTCCCATGGATCCGGTTCGCAATCCCTTCGGACCCGGCGCAGGCATGCCACCCCCGGCACTGGTTGGCCGCGAGGAACTCCTCACGTCATTCTCGGTTACGCTAGCCCGCGCACGTGCCGGTCGGCCCGTGAAGAGCCTTCTTGCGACGGGTCTCCGTGGCGTCGGAAAGACGGTGCTTCTCAATCGGTTCGATCGCATCGCCCAGGACGCCGGCTTGCAAGTCGCCTTCATGGAGGCCTCGGATGACGGATCCTTTGTAACCCTCCTGGCAAACCGGATTCGGCGGATCATACTCGAGTTAGATCGCCTTGGTGCGCTTTCCGAAGCAGCGAAGCGCGCGATGCGCGTGTTCAAGAGCTTCACTGTACGATTTGGTGCGGAGGGACTGGCGTTTGCAATCGATGTCGACGCCGAACGAGGTCAAGCTGACAGTGGTGACCTCGCTAGCGATCTCCAAGATCTCTTCGTTGCGGTCGGTGCCGCAGCGAAGGACCGGAACACGGGCGTCCTTCTCGCGATCGACGAGTTACAGTATCTAGACGAGCGCGAACTGGGGGCTCTCATTATGGCGGTCCATCGCACGAGCCAGCTGGAACTTCCAGTCGTAATCGTAGGTGCCGGACTTCCGTCCTTACCGGCTCTTGCCGGAGACGCTAAGTCCTATGCTGAGCGCCTCTTTGACTTCCCCCAAGTCGACCGACTCGCGCCACCCGACGCTGCGCAAGCGATCGTTGAGCCCGCGCACCGCGAAGGGGTTGAGTTTACCGCAGACGCAGTGGCCCGCATCGTAGCCGTCACGCGCGGTTATCCGTATTTCATTCAAGAGTGGGCCTACCAAGTATGGAATGAGGCTCCCATCTCGCCTATCACGCTAGCAGATGTGGAGCGCGCTCAACCAAGGGTTATCGCCCACCTCGATGAGAGCTTTTTCAGAGTTCGTTTTGACCGTTTGACACCCAAGGAACGCCGCTATTTGCGGGCGATGGCCGAACTGGGGCCTGGTCCGCACCGGTCTGGTGATATAGCGGTCAAATATGGTGCAAAGGTAGAGAGCCTTGCGCCCATGCGCAACACCCTGATACATAAAGGGATGATCTACAGCCCGGCTCACGGAGATACCGCGTTTACCGTCCCACTATTTGATGAGTTCATGCTACGCGTCATGCCGGCGGGGTGACAAGGCCTTGGGCCGCAATCAGAGTCGGTCTACGTCTGACCCATCCGGCTGAACCAAGCAAGTCCGCAGGAATGCGACAAGTCCCGCCTTGGCGATGCGTCGCGACTTTCCAAGCTTCACCGAAACCAACTTGCCCTTCTGCAACAGCGCGTACAAATTGGAACGACTAACCTTCGCGAATTGGCAAGCTTCCTCGATCGTCATGAGGCCATCATCTAGGGCTCCTGTTTCCACTATTGCACCTCCGAGAAGTCCCAGCGTACGCCACCGAGGTTTCCGCGTTGTGACCAAGGATATCGATGCTTGGCTCGCCGATCGTGATGGGATCAAGCCTCGACGCGAACTCTTGCGACCGGTCGCACTGACGACGAAAATTCGCTTAATTTTGAGGACCGACGTTGCCGGGACATTAATCCGCGATTATCGCTGTAGCAATGCGGACGAGCCACCTTCGGCTTAATTGGCGCGTGTATACGCCGCCTTTAGCGCAACCTAACGGACGCGATCGCGCGCGCCTACCAGATGGGCACCGTCGGCCGTGGGTCGCTGAGGACCGCCTTGCGGACAGCACGGCGCACGAGTCGCTCGAAGGTCTCCGCGAAGCCGGCCAGGGACGCCGTCGCGTCGCCAGCGGAGCCGAGCAGCGCCAAGTCGGGAGCGCCTTGGTGCACTATCGAATTGCGCATGCGCGCCGCCCGTATCATAAACTCCCGTACGGCGTGCTGGTCGAGGCCAAGGTCAGCGGCATCGATCCAATTAGCCGCGCGCTGTGCGCGGTCATGCGCATTGTTCCTGGTCGGTCCGGCGTCGGGAATACGGAAGAAGGCCTCGGCAGCGATGGCGACATCAACGATCACGTCCTCATCGTTTATGCGCTGCGCGAGACCAGCCAGACGATCAATCGGAATGCGCAGTCCTGAGCCGTGCTCGAATTCAGCGTCAGCCAGGGCCGCCCACGCGTGGGCTAGCACGCTGCTATGATTCGCCGCGAGGGTCGCCTTGGGAAGGTTCTCGTCATACGGCATGGACTGGCTCGCGGGCCAGCGCGTGAACATCCCGCCGTTTACCCAGCCGCTCTGCTCGGCGACAAACGCCTGCGGCGCCACGCGCCCGTCAGTAGTCGCCGCTAGCGCGCGTTCAATGCGAAGCGTATCGACCGCCGGTTGTGCACCTAATCGGCTTCCTTCGGCTGCGTCGGGCGTGCCGCCAATGACCTTCCGTGTGCGCATCCTGCGACGCAGACCAGCTCGCATGTGCTCTGGAATTTGCTCGCGGCTGTAGGGATCACCGAACCGATCACGCAGGACGCCGCGCTCGACGAGCGTCGCAAGTTCTTCGTCGGTGAACCGTCCGAGTTCCACCTCGGGTTCGAGTTCGAAGGTTCCGTGAGTGTGAAGCAAGCCTGCAAGAGGGACGAGAACGATGAACTCAGTGCTATCCGATTCGAGAAAAGCCGCCAACGACTCAAAGACGCGATCGAACGCGACGTCTCGGGCCTCAATCATGTCGCGCCCAGCACGCCATAGCGCCACGAGACGGTCGGTCGGCCACAGCGAGAACGCAATCTCGTTTAATACGACGACACGCATTCCGAGTGCTGTTCCGACGGGCTCTTGCAGGTGGCGTCGAATGACCTCGTCCCGCTGCGACGCTTCGATCACTGCGCCCCACTCTGGTAGGAACAGTAATTGTGCCTCGAGCTTCTCGGGCCAAATGAAACGCGGCAGCGGCCTCCAGGAGCCAATGGCGTTGCCGCCGCGAGGGACATCGCGATACGGGTTCGAGCGGACATGCCGGATTTCGTCGCGCAGCACATTCCACGCAGCATTCGCCCAGAGGTGTAGCGTCTCGCGAAACTCGGTGTGATCAGGCATATGCCGCATTGTTCGCGATCGAACAGCGTTCATCCGTGAGCCCGTAGAATTCTTCTACAAACCTATTTGACACGATGCCGTCTTCTGGCTGGATTTACTCTGGCGGAAGAGGTCGACAAGGTATGGAATAAGTTGAGCGGCAAGATGAACTCTAAGGCTGCCGCGCTTAGAGTAGAATGAGACGTGCGGAGCAAGAGAGGCGCGATGGTCCGAGTCCCTGCCGAGTTGCATATCGCTACCGGTACAGATCACAGAGAGCCCGGATACCTGAGATACGATTCCGACGGCGCGTCCATCGCCTTTGAAGCGCAGCGACCAGCCTATTCCGAAGACTATCCTGCCGGGACGAGCCTACTTGGGGCGAGCCTTTTGGACAACCGGACCGTGCGAGTAACGTGGCGGCGAGGACAGTCAACTTTGCATCGTCGTTTCATCTTCGGAGATGCGGACAAGGCGACGCAATTTGCGGCATTCTGTATGTCGCACGCTGAACAAGATGACGGCTCGGTCATCGATGAACAATCAGAAAATCATACTCCGACCGACAACGACTCAAAGCAATAGCGCAGCGCGCGATATTATACGCAGATGTGGAAGGATCTCGAAACCAAGACAGACCTTGTAAACCACGGGGGTATCGCTAGGGCAATTGTAGGCCTCATTCGTGAGCCGAACCTCTCTCCGATGACTATTGGCGTCCATGGCGACTGGGGATCAGGAAAGTCGACCGTTTTGGAAATGGTGCGTGCCGAGCTCGTCGGGCAGCCGAAGATCGCCGTGCTTTCATTCAACGGCTGGCTCTTCCAGGGCTTCGAAGACGCGAAGATCGCGCTAATGGAAGCGATCATTGGCGAGCTGGAAAGGGACCAGCGTTGGAGCGCCAAGATCAAGAGTGGTGCTGTGAAACTGCTAAGGCGAGTGAATTGGCTCAAGGTCGCGCGCAAAGTTGCGTCGGCGGCTTTGGCGATTCCAACCGCGGGCGCTAGTCTGCTCATAGATGGAGCATTGGAAACGGTCCGCGGTGCTGTTTCGAACTCATCTGATGACGACGCGTGGCTGAAGGACGCAGAATCGCGCGATGTTACACGCCAGATCCATGAATTTCGGGACGAATTTCGCCAGCTTCTCGTCGTTGCCGAAATCGAACAGTTGGTAGTAGTCGTCGACGACCTGGACCGTTGCCTGCCGTCTGTGGCGATTGAGACGCTCGAGGCTTTGCGCTTGTTTATGTTCGTGGAGCGCACAGTCTTCATAATTGCAGCGGACGAAGCCTTAATCGAGTATGCGGTTCGCCAGCATTTTCCAGGTCTTCCATACGCGGAAGGGCCAGCCGCTTTTACTCGAAACTATCTTGAAAAACTAATCCAGGTTCCGTTCCGAATTCCTCCGATGAATGCCGATGAGGCCCATGCGTACGTCGCGTTGCTGTTCGTGGAAGCAGCCATGCGAGGCAAAAGTGGCGAGTTTGAAATGATGCTCACGAAGCTCGTCTCATCTCGTGGCGATGCATGGAGCCCCATCCGTGTCGATGCCGCACTCATAGAGAAGAATCTTGGCAACGGTGTAAAGCTGGACAATAACGTTCGAGCCCATCTTCTTATCGCGGACCGGGTGGCGAGGCCGCTCGCAACCGGATCAAAGGGTAACCCGCGGCAGATTAAGCGCTTCCTCAATACACTGATGCTGCGCATGCGACTTGCAGATGCACACGGCATGTCAAAGTCGGTCAACGAAGGCGCCCTAGCGAAGTTGATGCTGCTGGAGCGGTTCAATCCCGCCCTCTATCGCGCGCTGGTTGAGGCTGTCAGAACAAGTTCCACCGGAATGGTGGCAGATATAGACCGAGTCGCTAGTGAAGAGGAAGCAAAGAAGGCACGCGCCTTGCCGGAGACGCTGGCAAGAAGCACGGCATTCTATGAATGGGCACATCTCGAGCCGACCCTGGCCGATGTGGATCTTCGACCGTACCTGTTCGTATCGCGAGAATATGCACCAGGCTACGTCGGTGAATCGGCATACCCCGACTTGCCGACCGCGTTAGTCAGTCGGTTTCTAAATGCGACACAGTTCGACGAAAGTACGCTAGAGCGGGAACTCCGTTCGCTTAGCGGCGAACGCGCCGAACGTCTTCTGGACATCGGCCTGACCGAATTGCGCGGAAAATCTCAACTGAAAGAGCTAGATGGAGGGCCACTTCGTGGCCTTGCGGCGTTGGTTCGCGCGCATCAGCACCTTCAGGCAGGCTATGTTGATGCGATTGATGCTCTTCCGGCGGAGAGTATCGGCGCGTTCATGCCGCTCTATATGCGCGGAGCTCTCACCGACAGCAGTGCGATCGCAAAGTTTTCACAGACAGAGGAACGCTGGACCGCCGAAGGGGATCGGCTACTTAAGGAGGCAGTCGTAGTCGCGCGCCGATCGGGACGATAATTGGGATCCTCTGCCGGCGCCGATCCCGTCACTGGAAACCATCCGCTAATTCCGGCATGGATACCAGATGAGCATCCAGCTACGGATCGGGATGGTGATATTCCCTCAGGCGCAGCCGACAACTCCTCGCCAACCATCAGCCCGAATAACGGCGCTGCTCTGACACAGCAGTTTTCAGGCCCGCGCAGTACGATGACATCAGCCATTCGTCTCACATCCACCGGATCGTCGCGCGGCGGCTCATCCGCTGGAGGTGCTAAAGGCGGACGACGTGGCAGGTCCGGCGGTCGTGCCACGCCATCTGGCCAGATTAGCAAAGCAATATCGCAATATGTCGGAGCCCGCGGCGGGCCAGCTGGTGTCGCGCAGCGACTCGGACTCGCCTCGGCCGTTGGCGCGCGGCTATTTGAGGCGCTCGATCGTATTGCTCGTGACGGCTTCGATGCTGCGTTGGCCGCCCTTGGGTTGCGACTTGACGAGCGATCCGCAGGAGCCGTTGCGGACGCGTTGATGACCCTAGTGTGTGCGGAAGCCGTGGGCGCAATAGAAGGGGTACTAGACGAGAATATGGCGCGCTGCGCTTGTGACGAGACGTTTATTAGCCTCTATGAGCAAGGTATCAGTCTAACGTCCTTGACTCCAGAGGCCGTTCCAGAAGTTATCCGATCGTTTGCGATCAACGCGGCTAGTCTACTGATCACTCGCGACATATTCACGACGGTCATCGATTTGCCACGCACGGAAGAAGAATCGCGGACTTTACAGACGACATTAAATGCAGTGATCGAATCGTCGATGCGCCTAGAATTGCCCACCACCGGCACGGGTAGCTACACGGTCCGTGAGGTAAGAGACGCGATAGGGCGCTCATACCGCAACGCGTTCCAGATACTGAAGGCAGCGCTTTGAGATGACTTTCGGCATCGTCACGGTCATCGGCGAGGACCCTGCGTGTACAACGCTACCCGTCGACCATCAAAGCGTTCTTCGCATCGGGACAACCTCAAACGCTGACATCTCACTCCGTGGACTAGCCGCTGACCTTGAGAAGAGCGGAATAGCCCCCTCTCTTGTTGCTCGGGACCTCCTTATTCTCGCAACGACGATCTTCGCGGCTGACACACGCATTCAACGTGAGAATGGCGACGACGGATGGACTCGCGAGATCACGCTGTCAGTGCCGGTGAGTGATCCAGCTCGCTGGAACGGTGCGAAGGCCGCGATAAAGCGTGCGCTGCGCTTCTTAACCGGCGATATCTGGGAGCTCGACTTTCGCAGTTCTGCGACGGCGATCAGCCTCTCAACGAATCGAGACCCTGCCAAAACACCGGGTGGCGCAGCTGTCTCGCTATTTTCCGGCGGCCTAGACAGCTTTATTGGCGCGCTCGATTTCGTCAAGGCTGGCGGTCCATTGGTGCTAGTTGGACACTACACGGACGGTTCAACAAGTAAGCCGCAAGATACAGCATTCAAGCATGTCTACAGCCTAATACAGGCGGCGCAACATGTGTCGCTCTTGCGTGCATGGATCGTGGCACCATCCGACGTGTTCGGTAGTGGCAATGATGATCGACAGCGATCGCGCTCATTCTTGTTCTTCGCTATCGGTGTGCTAGTGGCCGAAGCGATCGAATCTCAAGAGCTCATCGTTCCAGAGAATGGATTGATTTCGCTAAACGTGCCGTTAACTGATCTTCGGATCGGTTCCTACAGCACGCGGACGACCCACCCGCACTACATGTCTCTGGTTCAAGTCGCATTGGACGAGCTTGGTATTGCGGTCCGCCTCCGCAATCCGTATCAATTCAAGACCAAGGGCGAGATGCTATCGGAGTGCGCAGCTCCTGAAGGTCTGTTGAAGGCCGCTGCCACCACAATGAGTTGTGCACATCCCACGGCAAGCCGCTGGCTGCGCAAAGGTGCACCGCCACTTCAGCACTGCGGTCGATGCACGGCTTGCTTAATACGACGCGCCGCACTCCTTCGTGGTTTCGGCGACGATCTGACGTCTTATACCGAGGTCGACTTGCACGCTGCCCCGTTGCCCAGCAATACCGCTCGTGGCAAGGATGTTCGTGCTGTGCGCCTTGCTGCGCGCAGAGTCGTGGATAACCCCGGTATCGCAGAACTTCTCATTCTGAAACCGGGTCCGTTGCCGGGGTACTATGCCGAATACGCGGACCTCTATCGTCGTGGAATGAGCGAACTCTGGACACTCTTAGAGCGTGTCGAGACGCGAGGTGCGTATTAAACTCTTGGATGCGCACTGCCATCTAGACCTCTACCCCTCGTACGAAACAGTTGTTACGGAGTGCATCGCAAATCATGTCCGGGTCCTAGCGGTAACCACGACGCCTCGGGCATTTGAGGGAAATCTTAGCCGAACGAACAGGGCACCAATGATTGACGTTGCGTTGGGCATCCATCCCCAGGTCGTGGGAACGCCCAACGCTGACATTGCGTTGTTTCGACGCCTGCTGCCGATGGCACAATTCGTTGGTGAGGTCGGGCTCGACGCAAGTCCCGCACACTATCGGACATTTGCAGACCAACAAGAGGTATTTGCCGAGATAATACGCCTGTGCGTGGAAGCAGGGGGCAGGCCAATGAGCGTGCACGGCGTGCGATCCACGAAACAAGTTCTGTCGTTGATAGATCGGCACGACCCGGCGCGCAAGAATCGGTACGCGCTGCATTGGTTCACTGGCGTCGCAGCCGAGCTCCGCGCGGCGTCTGGATGGGGATGCTACTTCTCTGTGAATGCGGCCATGTTCAGAACTCCTCGCGGGCGGACACTTATCTCTATCATGCCGCCGGAATCCGTGTTGACCGAAACTGACGGACCATTTGTTCTCCTTGGATCAGAGCCGCTGCGGCCCGTCATGGTAATCGACGTGCTTCGGAAATTGGCTGCAGCGTGGAATATTAGTCATGAAAACGCTGCGATTGAGGTAGCAAAGAACTTTGAGCGGTTTTCGCGATCGCCCTGAACCAGACGCGAGCCGGTGCTCCCAAAGGTCGGCTCGTTGCGGATGCGTTGCGCCGCCTGGCCCCACTGTAATGAACGGAGAACCTGTACATGGATCTGGATACAGAGTTCGCATCAGATTTTTCGATGAGGAACTACCACTCGCTGCGCAGCGATTTGTACGCGGAGCAACCTGGAACGAAAAACTGGACGCTCCTGATCGATGCCTTCAAGAGACGGATGGATGAACGGTTTCTGCGACCAGTGGCGGAATTAGCTAGCTACGACGATATGGATCCGCTGCCGATGCGACCCGGCTTTGCCATTCTCGCGTTGGATTGTCTTCTTATCGACACGTTACAGTCGTTTCGCGAGGGGCGGGTTGGAACGGGCGATTCAAGTCCTGCGCACTCCTTCAAGGCGTTCCTCAGGAATGCCCCAGACTTCGGAGATTTTGGACCTAGCGACCGAAGCGAGTTTTTCAGCTACGTTCGCAATGGGCTTCTTCATAACGGTGAGGCACGCGAAGACTGGAAAATACGCATTGACACGAGCACTCTCCTAACTAAAGACAAGGTAACAAAGTCGCGCACGATCAACCGCCAATTATTTCATGCCGGTGTACTGAAAGAGTTTCAGCGGTTTAACCAGGAGTTAGGCGGGAGCGACCCGGCGGTTCGAGTTCGTTTTTTGCGGCGAACTGATGCAATATGCGCGTGGCCTATTGTGCCTTTAAGACACATGTATTTTGCGTATGGCTCAAACTTGTTAAATGAGGAGATATTGAAGGATGCACCGGAAGCGGAGCCTTTTTGCCTTGCCTATATCCCTCGCTTACGCCTTGTATTCAACAAGCATTCTACCGAAAGGGGGAGCGACGCCGCGAACGTTCTTGACGACTCGACTGCGACGGTATGGGGCTATGTATATAGACTTAGCGACGAAGGCCGGAAAGGTCTACGCGAGCGAGAAGCCGGCTATACGGAGAGATCGGTGGACGCTGTATTACTTGCTAAAGACGAAACACCGTCGGTGGTCAAGGCGTTCACGTTTGTTGCAAAGCAGGCGTGCCAGGTCGCATGCGGGGCAGCACCTTCATATCTCGATGTAGTTGTCGCTGGTGCGTTGCAGCGAGGCTTACCCGAGGACTACGTGAGCTGGCTTAGGGCACAGCTAAACTGAGCGAAGGTGACCTCCCGAACAATCCTAGACCGGAGAATGTCGTCTTGTGGAGGCGGCGCGAGCGGGCGTTGACAGCCGAAAGTCGCCGTAACGACCGCATCGACCGATTACCCCATAGCCACTGGGATAATGTCCATTAAAGGTGATAGCTGCGACAGCTGGTGATAGGAAATGCGTCTTCCGTGAACCTGAAGCCATCTTTCATTGTCCAGATAGGCTTTGCTATTCCCAACACATCGCTTTGCCTGATGGGCCCAAAGTAGCGTGAGTCCCAACCGTATTGCTCCGGCGAATAGAGCCACACGTCGCCCTGTCGGAGACGATAGCGACCGTTCGTAAGGGAGACAAGCCTCCGCCGGCGTCTATCGACCAGTGCGCGTGGGCGTGTGTTTATCAGCCGACCGTTTAAAGAAAGCCCGGATCCGTCGAGCTCAATTTCGTCCCCGGCAAGTGCGATTGCATATTTCAGGACCGGAACCGAACCCTCGGTGCACTTGGAATCCGGAATTAATCCGTAAGCCCGAGGAAGATAACCATTCGCAATGCCAAGCCTCTGCGCGACTGGCGGCGGACATGCGATCACGATATCGCCAACGTGAACGGTTGTCGTTCGTCGAAGCAAGTAGAAACCGATCGGCATGCTTTCGGTGAGGTTAAGTTTCAGTACACTGCTCGCGATCAATAGAGCGAACGCGGTAGCGATACCAGTCTGTATCGCAACCGCCTGCCACGATGCGCCGAAGCACAAGCGACGACGCTGACCAAACGCGCAAATGAAGCTTCTGAAGGCGCGAATCCAGTTGCTCCCGGCCATCGTCCGGTCAGCCGCTATTCCGACGACGTTTTCGGAGTGCGCTTTTCTTGGATCTGCCTTGGCCGCGTGACCTTGGCGCTCCGAGTTCTTTTCCGTAGGTAATTCTTTAGCGTCGTAATGCTGATGTTGATAGAACTTCCGTTCAGCGCAAGCACGATGTCCTCGATTCTGCTACCTCGCTTCAGTGCTTCCTCAATATCAGCGCGAAGCGACCGGATAGTGCGCTCGAGCGTTAGGTTCTTTGGCGACTCGCTCGCTTCGAGTCCCTGCAGTTGTTTCTTGGCTGACTCGACGTGAGTCGCACCGTAACGCTTGGCCAAACCTCGTCCTCATTTCTCGCGACGTTTAAATCCCACGGCGGATAGCGCTCGTCTAGGTTGGCCGGCCATATTCTTTCGGTGTCCCCCTTGTCGCGAAGAGGCGGGTGCGGGAAGTGCCTCTTGCATGCCGCTGCGGCGACATGCAAGAGGCCCGAGTCGGGGACGTGGGCTGCTCGGCGGCCTGCGGCCTTCTCGCCCCCAAGAACACTCTCAGGGGCTCCGCCCCCGAGACCCCCGCGAGGTATTGCTGATGAGCGCACGAGGAAGTGAAACCAGACAGCGACGGTGCAACCTCTCAGTTCGAGTTACGCCGGCCGACTACACGACGATAACGGCAAAAGCCGAATCATGCGGCCTTCCGATCGCTGAGTTCGTTCGGCGGTGTACGCTCGGTCGCAGGACGCCGTCGCGCGTGCACCTCCAGATTGTCGAGGAGCTTCGCCGCCTTGGCCTGCTGCAGAAGCGGCTGTTTTCACAAGACGATGCGAACGGCGATCGCTACGGCCAGCTGTTCCTCGAAATCCAGGATGCTGTCAAGCGTGTGGGCGACCCGTGATCGCCAAGATCATCCCGCGGAAAGGGCGCGGCATCGCCGGCGCCTCTGCGCTCCTTGACTACATCGAACGCGACGGCGTGAAGGGTGGGGACCGCATTGCCGCAAGTTTCGATGGGGCCGGCAACCTCATTGGATACACGGTGCGAGGGCGGACCGCGGAGATTAAGGCGCTTGGCGAGAGCGGGGACCGTCGGCACTATATCAGCCGCGCGCCGCGGGTGGACATCGAGACTGGCGAAGTGCAGACGCTCGAGTATCCGATCGAAACTCAGGGCGTGCTCTCGGTTGAGACCGCCGCCCTCGAGTTCCAGGCCGTAGCAAGCCGGTCGCGCCGGATCAGGAACCCGTATCTCCACGTCGTTATCTCCTGGCGGGACGGCGAAGAGCCGACCAACGCTGAGGTCTTTGCCTCCGGTCGTCACGTTCTAGACTCGCTGGGAATGGGCGAGCACCAGTACGTGGTCGCCATCCACCGGGATACCGATAACGTCCACGCGCACATCGCTGCGAACCGAGTCCACCCCGACCGCTACTTGGCGCAGCATCTTTCGATGAGCTACGTGAAAATCGATCGCGCACTGCGCGAACTCGAGCTGAGGTACGGATGGGAACGGGATCGTGGTATCCACGAAATCCGCGAGTGGGAGGAACGAGAGCCCGAGATCGGGCGACGGCTACGGCGCGAGCGCGAAACCGCTCGCATCATCGATCGGGCGGAGAAGGTCCGCGTATGGGGCGGCGACCGTCCGTTTACCGAATGGGTTCGGGATGCCGCGCCGGCGCTCCGGACCGTTCTCGGCCGCGGCAGAGTGACTTGGGCCGACGTCCATGCCACACTCGCAGACTACAATCTCGAATTGCGCGCGAAGGGATCCGGGCTGATCGTCGTCGACCGGAATGATGCCAAATTGGTTGCGAAAGCCTCGCACATCGGTCGGCTCGCTTCGCGTGGGCACCTCGAAGCTGTCCTGGGACCATTTCAGGAGGTCGGCATCGAGCGCGCGCCTCTCGGATCGCCGGGAACGACGCCGGCGTCCGCAACGGAGCGTGTCATCGGACCAGGTCGCGAGCCGAATACGTATCGACGCGACCCAAACCGGCGCGCCGATCGGCGCGAAGAACGGGCGAGCGCGCGCGAGCAGCTGTACAGTGAATTCCAGAAAGCGCGGGGCGCTCGTGGACGCTTTGCCGCCGCCTGGGAGCGCCAGCGAGTCCGTGAGCGCGCACGCTACGGGGAGATCACGGCGCAAAAGCGGAGGGAGCGCGACCGCCTAGTTCCACATGTCGGAGCGCGGGCTGCCCGCACCATCGCGGCGGCAGTTGCGGCCCACCAGCGCGAAGAGACGAGGGCGGTCAACGGACGCGAGCGTGAAGAGCTGCGCGCGACCTTGCACGCTGAGCGGACCGTTTCATGGCGCGAGTTCGTGACCGAACGTGCCCTAACCGGCGATGAGGCTGCGATTTCCGCCCTTCGCGGCTTACGCTATCAGGCTGGTCGCGAACGGCATCGCAGCGAGCGCGACGGGTTCGCATCCCGGGGGATGACGGGAGACCCTCGACCTCGGGCTTTCGATGGACTCGGCTATCAGGTACAGCGCTCAGGTGCGGTTGCGTTCTACCGAACGAGCGATCCAAAGCGGCGCGAGATCTTCCGCGACGACGGGTGGTTCATCGCCGTTCGCGAGTTTGGCGATGCCGAGATGACCGCCGCTCTGCGCTTGGCAACCGAGAAGTGGGGGCGCAGCATCACGATCAGCGGTTCTCGCGAGTTTAAAGAGCGCTCGCTCGCGATCGCCATAGAGCTTGGGATCGAGGTTCGCAATCGAGAACTGGCGGAGCGGCAACAGAAGATGCGGCACGAGCGAGATGGTCGGCTTCAGCACCTTGCGCGGCAACCGATGACGCTAGATCGGGATGGTCCTGGCTAGCGCTATGACCCGTCGCGACTCGTGGGTTATTCGTCTCCCTGGTCGATATGGCTCACGGCGTTATCAAGCGATCGCCCAGACGGCGTGGTCGATCTGCGTCGACTGTCGCGAACAAAATGCTTGGTAGGCACTCTCGGATTCGCGAGGACTCGCGACCGACGATTCGAGCCTAACTGCGTCAAAAAGAGAATCTAGTCGTCCGCAATACGGTGGTCGTTCCCCTTTTTAGAGTCTCGGAAGGTTATCATATTGCGTTAAGTGTCAAGCAGTGAATGGAGTTCTTTGAGATTTTCGGGTGCAATCGGAGAGGCTCCGGTTTTGACAATGACGGTAGCAAGTCGCTCCAACGGCTCTTTCCAGGGACGGTTGCGTCCTAAGGAACCAATATAGAAATTAAGCGCACGATGCCAAGAACGAGCCTCATGCGCTTTGCATTCTCCCTTGAGCCACAGGGCGAGCGCGTGTTCCGTGCAGCTAACCAGAGCTTCAGGTATGATGCACAGCTGACGTACGAAGCTGATGAATTCTCTATTCGTTTCCTCGGTAGACTCATTTCTCTCAAAGTCGAACCACACGGCTCCCGTCCCGCCATATTGACCTGAGCGAAATGCTATCGCGGCAGTCTGGTCTAATGAACCCACTACGTACACCGTGATGTCGGCAAATGCATCATGTAGTAGGTTATACGGGTCGGAATCAGCTACTTCAGGACCGTTGACAACCGCCTGCATGTCCGCAACGATGCTCTGAACCATAACCTTGAGATCGGGGATATTTAGCATTGAAGCGGCTTGTATTGCTTTTTCCCCAAGGGCCTCAAGGTTTATTAATTGCTCAGAAGTCGGAGCATCGGAACCCCCGCCTGAGCTCCGTCTACTCTGCGGAAACAATCCCTGTGCTCTCTCACCTGCCCCAGCCAGGAAGAAGCCCAGGTCGTGGGCGGTGCCAAGCCGAGCAGGGTTCATTAAGACCGATTCGATTTGCGCTTTCAGTTGCTCGTTCTCGGTATGAAGCAAACTGAGTAGTTCTTTATTCTCTCTCAGCTTGCGCCTCTCACGAATTGCGTTAAGGATTGCTTCCACCGCAACCGTCCCGCCAACTCCTAAGAGACTGCCTCGGATTAGATCAGTTCCCGGCGCCAACAGACCAAAGGCCAAGATCGTGAGGCCCACGAGAAACTCGCCGACTGCAAAACCATCCGACCAAGCCAACTTTTTGTGACGAAGGAGCCAGTACGTCAGTAGCGCGCCGATGATAAAGGCGATTGCGATTAATATGATTGCTCCGTGACTATTGACGGCGTTCCAATAACGAGACAAATAGACGCTGCTTTCTGACCATTGCAGGCGGAATCGCCAGTTATGCGATCTCAGCGCGACCGTCGGATTGCTCGGGCATTGCTTAGCGGCTACGGGTTCAGCGCTTCACTAGTCGCCATCCTTCGGCGAGCCTGCGGAGAACGTCATCGCTAACGCCCTCATTCTGGGGCGTGGGTCTCCCAGCTCGCGGGGGCCGGGTGATTATCTGGCTTTTCCGCGCACAGCGCCGCGCAACGTGCAGGGCGACAAGGAGCGGGGCGCAGGGGGACGGGGGACGTGACTGGCGCGATCGGGCCGCCCAGCAGCGGGGTGGACGTCTTGCGCGGTTTCCTTCTACGAAGCTTCGCGATGCGATCGCGTCTGAAGACGCACGCCACCTTTGTCGGGCGGAGTTGGTTGTGGTTGCCATGATCGTCGGGCCGCGGATCATCTTCGACAAGTCGTTTGTCCAGGGCCTCAACGGCCATCTCATCGACGAGATGACGCTGTACTTCACTGCGACCTGCCCATCGACGCTCATCAGCGAGATCATCGCCGATCTGAAGCTGCCCCTCTTGAAGGACGGCCGCATCGGCGAGGACATTGTTCGGCAACTCGCGGTGAAGATGACCGGAGCACACGGCGCTCAACCGCCGCCGCTCCGGTCACTCGTCGTTGGGAGCCTGCGCGGCCAAAACCCGCCGATGAACGGCGTTACGTTGCCGGTCATGGTCGGCACGCCTGGTGTTCGTTCGAACGCGACCGGCACGCAGCTGATGGTTTCGCAGATCCCGCAGCAACAGATGTGGGTTCGCTGGGCCGCGGGCGACTTCAACACCGAAGACGAGTCGGCGGCAGCGGCGTGGCGTGCAGGCATTGATGCGACCGACCTTGAGGTCGATCGCGAGCGGTGGAAGCCGCTGGCCGCGCAACTCGGCAATCCGAGCACCCTCAAGGCCGTCGTCGACGGCGTAGATCGCATCATGGCTGACCGCAGCGCGAGGACCCAACATGACCTCATCCATGTCGCCCTGAACGTTGTCCGCGGGACCGCAGGCGAGAAGGTCAGTGCCGGGACCTACTTCGTTGCGCGGCAGATGGGCACGACGATCACCGAGTATGCGCCGTTCGCGGCGCACGTCGCGCGGCTCTTCCTCTGCTTCGCGGTCGGCATGGCACGCGGGTTCATCGGGACGCGATCAACGAACACGATTGACCTACAGTACCTGCTATACGCACCATTCTGCCGGGCGTTTATCTCGAACGACAAGGTGCACCGCATGCTATGGGAGGCCGGCGCCGTGACCTCCGAAGGTGAGTTTGTCGCGGGCGACCTCTTCCGGTCCGACCTCAAGCAGCACAACGACCGGCGCCGTGCAATGACAGAGGACGTGTGGGCGGACCATCGGGCCGCGCACGGCCAATGGCCGGAATCCATCGAAGGGTCGATCGTCTCGGCTCTTTGGGAGCGGCACTGCCCGAACTGGCCGCGCGGCGGAGACAGCTCGACTGTTGGCAAGACCATCGACGATCTCGACCCGCACACACGTGATCTCATCAGGCGGGCCATCGCGATGAGCCGGCAGCCCTAGGAAGACCTCCACCATGCGACCGCGGAACCATGAGCACGAATCGAGGCGCGCCGGCCGAAACTATTGACTCGCCGATGCGCGCGCCCGGATTCGCGGAGTACCAGGGCCGCGGCTACCAAGGCATCATCAACATCGTCCTCGGCCCGCGCTTCGCGCGCCGGTCAACCTCTTCGGCGTCGGCGATCTCTTGTTTCGGTACGGCGAGAATCTTTCGGACGAACTGCTCGAAGCCGTTAGGCTTGGGTTCGGATTTTGCCATACAAACGGACGTTGAAAAAAGTGAAAGGGTGACCCTGTGAACCGGACGAAGGACGCAGTTGGTAGCGGGAAAGGTGCCCGTCGGCGCCGCCATCGTTTCGCGGATGGCAGCCTCGGTAGCGTTGGAAGCCTCCTTCGTTTGGAGGCTCCAAGGCGAGCGCGGTGTGGCGGTGCGTTACCAGGCGGACGGTTCTTGATTACAGGTCAGGGCCGTCCGTTTTTAATTCTCAGTAGGCTTGCTTGTCAGCCAAAAGTGCAGTAGTGGTGGGCTTTTTGTGGCATCCTCGTCGTTTCTCGTCGGGGGAGGAATCTCCACAAGAGCGGACTTGACTTAATGTCGGATTCTGTCCTCCTACGCCTAGACGGTACGTCTAGAATTCGCCCTAGGTTCCCCGTTCCCAGGGGTACCGGAGACCGGGAGTCCTGGGTGGTGGACCTCCGTGCCAAGCGTTATCGGCCCGAGGCACCCTGGGACCTTAATTGCGCGAAGTAAAGTAAATCCCGTGACAAGGCTAGGAGGCACAAGGGGAGTCTCTGAGGAGTTCAGCCCCGGCTATAAAGCACTCGGGGCTTGATAATGTGAAAGCGAGAGATCACGCTCCACCATAACATTGAGGATGAAGCCTTCCGCGCTGTGCATCGTCGGCATTTGGTTTAAGTTTTGGCCGACGGAAAGCGAGCTCAAAGCTGAGGCCCGTTGTCCTGTGGCCTGACCGGCATTGACGATAACGTTCGCTCCACTTCCCGATCCCCGCGATTGTACGAGTTGCGTCGCACTGTCTAGGATACTCAACAGGACAACGTTCCCGAAGAGCCGCGCTGTATGGAAGTCGACCTTGCCGCCGAGACCGGCCACGCCCTGGAGATCAACACCGGGCATGCTTCCAAGCTCGATCGTGTGGCCATTCGGGAGTTTGATCGAATCGAAGCCGACGAACAACCGTGCCTGGCCGTTCGTCATGCCGCTCGCATAGGCGCCGACGAGCCGCGAACCTCGTGGAATAAGCAGATACCGATGCGTGGAATCGTATACGTCTTGTCGTACCTGGGCAGTTACGATCCCCGGCACCGTGGAGTCAATCGATGTGTACGTTGCGGCGGGGATGATCGTGCCTCGCTGCAAGACGTACTCGCCAACAGGCGCTGAGTCAGCGCCGACCGTTGCGCCTGCCGGCGACATACGGTTCGTACTTGTCGCCGCTGGAACAGCATCGAGCTTGACCGCCAGATCGGCTTTGCGGGCATCCGCGGCGACCTGTCGCCGGGCGTTCGCGAGAGTGTCGGCATTGTGTTGGGGTTCGATCGCAGGTCGCTCCGCAGGCGACGACGGCTGCTGTACAGCGGGAGGGTCTGGAACAAACGGTTCGACGGCGTTATCCGCAACGAACGCAGGGTTCGGATGAGGACGAGGGGCAGGCGGGGACGTTGGCAATACGAGGGCGTCGCTCGCCTTGACGATTCGCTCGTCGATCGTACTGACATCGGCGGCTCGCGCCGCCGGTAGTGCAGCGAGCGCTGCAGCCGGCTTGTTCGAGCGGATGAGCCAGACGACGAGAAGACCGATGAGCAACGCCGTTAAGCCGGCGGTGAGGAGTACGGTGCGGCGAACGGTCACGATGCCGGCGTCCTCTGGCCGAGCCCCGTTTACGAGAGTTTCCGCGCTGGGATGCCTCATGGTGACTTCCTATCAAAGGTAGTGCGAAGCTGCCTCCGGCCGCTCCCTCGAATCAGCACGAGTCTTGCCGAAACCCCGTCGATAATGAATTGGCGATGGGTGGGATCGTATGAGTAGTTCGCGATCTCGTCGACGCCGTTATCGAGGGTGTACGGCATCGGCAGGTCACCTTGCCATTCGGGCGCGTTGATGTAGGTATGCTTGCCATCATTGCAGATCTGCACGTTGCGAAATTCATTAGCGCCTCCGGCGGCGTACGCCGAATCAAGGCCTTGGCATGTGTAGGTCGCGGCGATCGCCGCGTCCAGCTTCGCGCGGTCTTGGGCTCGCAGCGAGGGGGCCGCCGTCCTGCTCGGATAGGTGAAGCCGACGTACTCCGCCTGCCGATCGGTCGTACTCACAAGCCGAATATGATAGGAGCGCCGGTCGGTCAACACGGTAAGTGTCGTCGCAAGCTTGGCCGCCGTCGGTTTCACCACGAGATGGGGAATGTTGCTGGCGTCCGACACGCCATCGGCGAGTTTCCAGCGCAGCGTGTCGGATAGGAACACTCGCCGAATCGTCTCGCCTGCCTCGAACTCGATGTCGCACGAGTCCCCTACGCCTACGGAGATTGTCGGGATACTCCCATCGTACGCGTAGCGATGTGAACCATCGGGGTAGCGGATCGAACCACCGCTGCCTTGCCCGATGGCCGGCACGATCGCAAACGCGGCAAGGAAGAGAACGGTCACAAACACTCTCATACCTTGCACCTCAATTGATCTTCTCGGCCCAGTTGAGATCGGTGATAAAGAGGCCGAGCGGATTTGCGTAAATGCCAGCCTCGTCGATTGGACGTGCCAGCGCGATGGTGAATCGCCCACGGAATCGTTTTGGAGCCCCGATTCGACGCCCGTCGGAATCGCGCGTATCCTCGGTCCACTCGCCTTCGTATTCACGCGTCGACGCCCCAATCGCCGAAACGAAGTTTACGGCGACCGCAATCCGCTTCTGAAACCCCATCGTTAGCGGGTCGCTCCGCAGGTAGAATGACTTGAGGAAACTTTGCGCCTGCGATCCGTTCATGACAAACGCCGCGACGCGACGCTGACGCTCGCGCGTTGCCATCGGATCACTCGAGACCTCGCGGACGTTGCTCAGCCAATCCGCAAGCTGGGCGCGAACCGAGGCCTGGCTCGGCGCGTCATTCGTCTCGGGACCGCGACCAACATACGTGATCTGACCCTGCGCATTGTCGTGGACATACACAGGGACGAATTTGGCCGTGGTCGCGAGGACGACGTTTGCCAAGAGCGAGAGGCACAGCGCTGTGGCCAGCATCGCTGCGATCCTCCGCGCGGAAATCGCGGTCAGCACGTGCTCCGAAATTCGATCGATGTACGCTCGTTTTGCATCTGCGTACGGGCTGGCAACGGGTGTCTGTGCCCTGCCGTTTTCGGCAAAGGCCGAGCTCTTCGTGCTCACGTTTGCTCCTCCGTAGGGTTAGCTCGCGGTCTGCTGGGCGGGGATTCTTCGCGGAAAGGCCGGGAGCGTAGGACATCGCCATTCCAGCGCGATCGTGATTTCGTGTATCAGCGGGTGCTCGATCTGCTCGATCACGGTCTCAGACAATCCGACGACGCGAGAGATCTTCGTACCGAGCGCGCTTCTCCGAATTCGGGAACGCCGGGTTGATGCCCAAGAATTCATTTTCCGATTCTCGCGCGGATAGCGGCCGCTGCCGCGACGGCGTTCTTCGCGCCCGCGTCTGCAGCACGTCCGAACGACCCAAAGCCGCCGGCTGCTTGCGAGGCGGCCCCGCGGACAGCGCCTGCAACCGACGCGACCGATGACGCGGATAAAACCGGCGAAACCCCGACGAGATTCGCCACGAAGCCCGGCGCGAACCACACGACCAGCCCATAAATCACGGTTATCGCTGCCATCGAGAAGTAGTCCGAAACGCCATGCTCAGCTGTCGTATCGGACCACGCGCGAACGAGATCGTCGCCGAGGTTACTGCCGAGACCGAGAATCAAGTTGATGACGAGCAGCTTTGTGGCGACCGCCAACACCATGCCGAGATATCGCTCAGCCCATGGCAATGTCCATCGACTCCCGATGAACCCGAGGAGAAAAGCGCCCGCCGAGACGACAATGTAGGCTTCGACCCACGCCAGCAACAGAGCGCAAGCCGCCACCGCGAACGCGAGGTTCACCGAAGCCTCAGCGACCAATGATGCCGCGGCGAGCATCGTGAATTTAATGGGGTTCAACGTGGGCGGAGGGTTCAGCGCGTTTCCGAGGTTGAAGCCGTAATGGAGCACGGCATCCGGCGAACTCTGTTCGAACGAGTAGCCGGAGATCGTGGCTCCGATCGTTCCGAAGTCGTAAAGGGCATTGTTGACGACTCCGGGCGCAACGGTAAAGACGCCTATTGCCGCTCCAACCCAAATGAGTCGGCGTGTGATCGACGCGATGAAACCATCCAGTTCACGCGTGCCGAGGAATATCTCAATCAAGCTCCAGGCCAGTTCGGTGCCCACAAGAGCGACGAAGATCTTCTTGGCGACCTCAATTGCGTTCTGCGTCCACGTGACCGATTGTTGGTCAAATTTATCCTTGACATCGTCAAGAATTCCGGCGGCGGCAGGGGCAGTGCACATCGTGATGATGAGCATCGCGACGGTTCCCGCTAGCCAAAGCTGGCCGCGCCGTTCACGCAGCACTCTTAGAGCCGATTCTGAAGCGCCGACATACCGGACGGATAGAGTTGTCGATACGCCTCGTCGTAGCGTTTTTGCTCTTCCAGTGCTGCGACGGCGGTCATGGCTCGCTGTTTTTGGATTTGCGACACTAACTGCGCGACGAGCATATTCGTCGTTTGGGTGGCCTGGAGCTGTCCCTGGGCGCCGTTGCTCATCTGCTGGAGCTGCTCGATCGTCGCTAGTTCGGAGTCCATCTGCGCGAGCTGCTGGGTCGCAACTGTGGCCCTCGAGCCGCTGTTTGCGATCACGCTACGGATCGCGTTGACCTCTTGCCGCATCTGCTGCCAGTTTTGCGAATACGTGCGCAAGTTCCGAAGCTGGTACTCAAGTTGCTGGACTTGATTTTGGATTTGTCTCAGCTGGTTGAGACGCTGAGCGATCAGGACGAGGCCGTTTTGTGGGTCGTTCACGATGAATTGCGCGGAGGCCGGCGGAGGGAGCAGGCAGAGCATCGCCGTGACCACGATCGCGAGGCGTGAAGTGTTCGTGCTCATTTCGAGTTCCTTACAGAAGAAAAGAGGCGAGTGTTAGGCGTGGCCTTATCACGCACTCGTACTCTCCTGTCGAGCCTCGCCTATCAATTCTGTTTGAGCTAGTTCGCGCCAATTGCGGGCCGCAGCGTTGAGTCCATAGGTCTCAAAGACGCGCGCCGGATAGTCATCTGTATGCCGCAGCGTGAGAGATCGGGTCAGCCGCACATCGTTCATGCTGCCGGCGCCGACTACCGCGAGTTCCTCTTGTGTGAGGGCTAGATCGATCATCGCGCAGCCGTCGGGTCCGTGAAACCAGTATTCGCGTTTGGGAACCGCCGCGGCGAGCATGGCGATCTGGTGATCCGACAGGCCGACGCGGCGATAGAACTCCTTGGTCGCACCGTCCGCCTCGACGTTGGGCAGAAGAATCTTCGTCTTGCAGCTTTCGAGAATCGGATCGCAGAGCGGGGAAGCAAAGACATCGCTGAGTTGTTGGGTAACGAAAACGACGCCGGCGTGCAGCTTGCGCAGCGTCTTGAGCCATTCGCGCAGCTTCGGCGCGAAAACGGGATGACTGAGGTACAGCCACGCTTCCTCAAGTGCGATTAGTGTCCGCGCGCCAGTGAGCCGCTCTTCGATCCGATGGAAGAGGAGTAGGAGAACCGGTACGACCGCTTTTTCCTTAAGCGGCATGATGTGCGAAAGCTCGTAGACCTGGAAACGGCTCTCGCGCAGCGTGTCGTGCTCCCCGTCGAGAAGCGCTCCAAGCGATCCACCGAGCGTGTATTGTTTCAGGGCCGCGCGTAGCCGTCCGTCCGGGTCGGAGAGCTTTTGTACGAACGTCGTGAGGGAGCGCTTCGGGGAGAGCGCGAGGAGCTCCAAGGCGCGCGCGATCCGCTCGCGATCCTCGGGTGTCACTCGCTCGCCGCCGAGTTCGACGAGCGTCTCGATCCAATCGACGGCCCAGCGACGCTCCTCGGGACGATCGATGTCCTTCAGCGGGCAGAGTTCCAGTCCCGACCCGTCGCCGTTGATGTCGTAGTGGTCGCCGCCGAGCATCGCGCACGTTCGATGCTGGCCGTACTGATAATCGATCCCGAAGACCTGATCGCTTGGGCCTTTGATGAAGTTGGCCATGAGGAAATTGACGAGACTCGTCTTTCCGTTGCCGGTCGGGCCCCCGACGAGCGCGTGCATAACATCGTCTTGGTGCAGGTCCAGCGCGAAGTAGTCGCTCGACCGCGTCCTCACAAAGGCGACGGGTGCAATGCCGGCGGGGCACATGCTGCACGTAAGCTCGCGCCGTCCGCCCCAGACGGTCGTCGTTGGGAGCACGTCGGCGACGTTTAGAGAGTGGAGCATGTACTTGCGTATATTGTGGTAGCCGTCGCCGGGAAGCGTTCCGAGGAACGCGTCGACGGCAAGCCAGTCTTCGATGCGGTTCGGAAAGCCCGCGTTTCGCAGTGTCGCCTGCATCTCGAGCGCCCAGGCGTCGACACGATCCTCGTCCTCATCCATGAGCACGATCGAGCCGGAGTACCAGACGTACTTGACCAGCCCGCGATCGAGCGCGCGCTGCGCTTCGTCGACGTCGTCGACCATATCGTCGGCGTCGCGGTTAATCCGGCGCGGCCCGTCGGTGAGAATCTTTGCCGCGAGGCCCGTTCGTTTGCCGAACCAGTCCGCGAAGCTGCGCCGAAGAATCTCACGTGCCTTATGCGGATCTTCGACGATCGCGCGCGACGAAAAACGGTGCGGAATTCCGAGCCGCGCGATCGTATCGAGCATCGTCGGCCACGATTCATGCGGAAAGCCGGAGATGGTGATCGTTCGCAGATGTTGTTGGCCGATTCGCGGCCGAAAGCCGCCGTACAGATCACGGCTTGCTAGGAACGCGTCGAGCATCACCGGAGTCTCTGGGGTGTTGATCGGCTCAGCGGCGCCGTTGATGCAGAAGTTGAGATGCGCGAGTAGCTCGTCTTGGCTGGAGCGCGACCCTTGACGATCGACCGTCTCGCCGTCCTTGAGTCGGTGTACTTCGGGCGCGATCGGACGCAGGGCGTCCTCGATCTGAAGGAGGCCGGCTTCGAACGCCGCGATGGCGGGTTCTAAATCGTAGTCCCGCGCTCTCCGGTTCGTGAAGAGCCAGTTGCCGGCGCGCGCTTCGAGATCGTTCGGCGGCAGATAGGTCACAACGAGCACGTCGCGACTCTCGAAGCGCGCACCCTCGCGCTCGGCTGCGGCCCGACGCGACGCGTCGACGACACGCTCGGTCGCCGTCCGGAAGTACGCCTGTGGTCCGATGGGCTTGGCCGGGACGCGAATCTTGTCGTAGTGAAACATCCAACCGATATCGCTCTGCACGAAGGCCTGATTCAGGTAGGCGATACGCTGCGCAAGCTCGCTCGCACTTTTGGTAGCGGCGTCTTCGCCTCGGATGCGCCAACCGGCCATGAGCGCGCCGTCTTTGTTGAGGATAACGCCCGGTGCCACGAGGCTCGCATAAACGAGCAGATCGGCGACGCCTTTGCGCCGGTTTCGTGACGCCGCGCGCACGGAATAGAAGCGCCGCTCGTTCTGAAACTCTATAATGCCGATGGAGAACACGGTGCAAATGGCTGCGAGGCTCGCAACTAAGACGAGGGGATGAATGCCTTGCATCATCGCTGGTGTCGCCGGCTCTTGCTATTGGGTGCGGCGAATGACGGGAGCGCCGGATAGTAAGCCTGGTAATTGAAGTGGCGCGAGACCGCATCGCTCATGCGCGGATCCTTCTTCGCGAGATAGCGCAAGACGACGAGGGAGACAAGCCAGAAAACGAGCCCTGCGGCGATCAGGCTCAGGCGCCCGGTCGCCATCGGTAGCGCGCTGATGCCGCCGGACAGCACGACAAGACTCCGCTCGCCGCCGGCGAGGAGCTTGTCGCGGACGAGCGATTGGTGAATCGTGAGTTTGCGGGGTTCGTCGACGTTCTGCTCGGCCATCAAGACTAGAAACTCGCCCCAGTGACCCCGGCGTTCGTCATAAAATTACCGGCCGCGAGCACGATGGCGCCACCGATCAAAATGAAGACGACGTTGCGGAACATGCCGCCCCAATCTTCACGGTGCATGAGATGCTGGCCGACGATGACGACAAGCGAAATGATGACGATGGAACCCGCGATGGCCTCGAGCGCGAGCCCAAGATTGGTCACCGGGGCAACGAAGTTCCAACTCCCGGCTCCACCGGTCGTCGACGCGGCGGCCGGGTGCTTTGCCAATAAGACGACGAGGAACGCGATAATGGCTGCGGGGATCGCTTTTCGTAGCATATGCTGCCTCGGATGCATGTGAGTGAGGTCTCCCGTACGGCTAGAGGTACTCGAGCTGATAGTCGCCGCCGACGGTGAGCCCGCCGACGGATGCGACCTCGGTCACCCGACGAGTGTCGCCCGTGCGCTCGATGAACACGAGCAGATCGATCGCACGAGCCACGGTCGACGGGACGGCGGGATGGCCCGCGATCCGCACGAGATCCTCAAGGCGGGTGAGTGCATCGCGCGCGCTGTTGGCGTGAATCGTCGAAAAACTTCCGCGATGGCCCGTGTTGAGCGCCATGAGGAAGTCAAACGCGGCCTCGTCGCGCAGCTCTCCGAAGACGAGCCGATCCGGCCGCGCGCGCAACGACTCCTTGAGCAGTTGCCGGTAGCTTCGCGTCTCCGACTTGATGAGGTGGACTTTGTTGCGCGACGGGCTTTGTAACTCGCACGTATCCTCGATGATAACGAGACGATCGCGCGGCGTCGCTTCCGCCGTCGCCGCGAGAAGAGCGTTGACGAGCGTTGTCTTCCCGGAACCCGTGCCGCCGACGATTAAAACCACCCGACGGCCTCGGACGGCCATTTCGAGTAGATCGCGGTGCGCTGGTGCGAGCATACCGCGCGCAACGTACTCGCCCAGGGTGAAGATGCGGCTGGCCCTTTTTCGGATCACAAGGACCGGAGCGCTCTGGGTCGCGGGCGGCACAAAGGCCTGAACGCGACTACCGTCCAGTGGCAATTCGCCGTGCAGGGACGGGTTGCGCCGGTCGACAGCTTTTCCAAGGGCGGATGCGACCGTGGCGATCGCGTTCTCGACCTCGATCGGATTCATGTGTAACTCTGTCTCGCGCAAACCGCCGACGAGCTGATCGATCCAGACGGCGCCGTCTTCGTTGACCATGACCTCGACGACGTTGGGATTCGCGAGGGCGTCGCCGATCGTCGCTCCCAGAACCCGCGCGAGTTCCGCGTGCCGGCGGCGATGGGCCTCGGCTTCAACGTCGAGCGTGCTTTGATAGGAGAGGCTCATGCGAAGAGCGCCGGCATTTTGAGAACGTCGTCGAAGGCGGCGCCTCCGATGGTGAGCATCGCGATGGCTTCGTCCGGCTCAAGCAGGCGAAACAGCTGAGGATTGATGACGCTACGCATGGTCGGCGAGAGCGACGATCCCTTCGTGTGACTGCGAGACGTGCCTTCCCGGCTCAAGCCGGTGCGAACCGTTCGCGACCTTTGACGCGATTCAGACGCAAGCTCGACCTCGACCTGGCCAAACAAACGCGTTACTCGGTCGATCGTCGCTGCATCTTCGGTGCGGAAGCAAATCGTCTGGCGGAAGTTCTGCAAGAGGGCATTTGCCAGATCGTGCTCGCCGATCGCCGCATAAAACGAGCTGACCCCCTGCGCGGAGATGATACCGACACAACCGCTCGAGCGCGACTTGTCCCAGAAGTTGAGATCGCTGAGCCCGGTCTTCGAGCAGCTAACGATTTCTTGATACTCGTCGCACAAGAAGACAATTGTCCGGTCCTGATTCCAGTCGAGCCGCCGACGCCGTGCTTGCATCAGGTTGAAGAATCGAAGTTTGACGAACGTGTAAGCAGTCTTCGCTCCGAGCCCGAACTCCGCAAGCGGCAGGTCTACGAGGAATACCGCGCCATCGAGCAGGGCTTCGATCTGCACACACTTGGGCGAAGGCGTACAAAAGGCGTCGACGAGTTCGGGCTGCGCGAAGGGCGAGAGAATCTCGGACGCTTGGGCGAGGACGTTAGACCTGACCTTTAAATCAAACCTGTCAAAGATCGTCGGCACGTAGTCAAAATAGCGCTTGAGCCGACGCAGTTCTTCATTCATGGAGGCTTCGTTGAGCTGCAGAACGCGACGCTCCACGGATTGCACCATTTCCTCGCGCCAGTTCGGATAGAAGAGCCAACGATAGAGACCGTTCAGCGAGTAGTGCTCGGGAAAGAAACTGAGGACCCCGAGTACGTTGCGCGACAGTTCGGTCGCGGTCTCGATCCAAAACTTGTCATTGACGCCGGCGGATAAAATCAAGGCCGACTTGAGAAATGAAGCCGCCACCTCCGGAGTGAGCCCTTCGAGAAGGTTCATCGGCCGCGAGCCGGCCCCGATGGTCGTAACCGGGCGTCCCGCTGTGCGTGCTAGCTCATCGAGGGTTTGAGAGTAGTCGCCTTTGATATCGAAAGCGAGCATACCGCAGTCCTGACGCAGCGCCTGACTCGCATACCGATTGACGGCGCGAGTCGTCTTGCCGGCACCGATACCGCCGTAGATGGCGATGTTCTTCGCCGCGTCGTCGCCCTCGAGGCACAGTGGCGTCTTCGGAGCCACCGAAGCGCCATGCCCGAGACCTTGAAGTTTTCCGGTGGCCGTACCGATCTCAATCGCGAAGCTGTGCCGCTCTGGATCGAGGGCTGGAACGCGCGCGCGCCTCCGCTCACGGACATGGCGCAGTAAGATCGCTGCCGCCGTCGACGCGATGACTCCGCCGATCGCCGCCACGACGATCGTTGCCAAGAGTAGCTGGTGGGCATGGTTGAGCGCGGCCAGCGTTGCCTGGTCGCAGGGCGTCCGCCTAAGCGAGCGCGCCCAACACCGGACGTCTGCCCGAGCCAGCCATACGGCGCCCGCCCATGGGACGTAGACGTTCTGCGCGTACGGGAAGGTGAGCCCGCGAAGCCACGGTGTACCAAGCGCTGGACCGAAGCGATACGACCACGCGAGGTACTGCGTGGTCGCCATGAGTCCGGCAGCGAGGATGAAGAGCGCGGACAAGGCCCCGGGAATCAGGTGCGCCGAGTCGCCGTGCCGTCCAGTCCTCGTTGCCACAACGACGACATTACGTGGCGTTCGTTACCGGCCAATGATTGATGAATGTCCGAATAGGTTCGCGACGTAAGGCCTTCACAGCGAGCCACCGCGCATGCCCTTCAGCTGCGCTCGGCATGAGAACATCGGGATCGGGAACACGACGCACGGCAGTTGGTCAAGGCTCATGACTGATGGGTCGCGGCCCATGTCTTTCAAGAGTGCCTCTGCGGCGAGGTGCCGTAGCTGCGCAGGCAACTTTGAACCTGGGGCGGTGCCGGCGAGTCGATAGGCAAGCGAAAACGATCCCGCCAGGACAATGTACCGCTCATAGAGGGCTTGTTTCTCTAAGTCGCTCTTGCCAACGAACTCCGGCGAGTTCGTCATTACCCATATCAGCGCTTGCATGCCGAACTGTCTTGCAGTTGCGTCGGAGAAGCGATCTCCATTGAAAATGCGGTAAGCGGCTTGAAGAAAAGCCATACGGGCCGACGGAACGAAATACTTGGCGGTGCTGCTATCGGTGTTGTAGTCGTCGATCACGGCCATGTAGAACGCAAGTATCTGTTTCTGTCCCGGCGGATCTCTCGGAGCGCCCGCGGCGGCCATCTGCGCAAGACGTCCGTACGCATAGCGAGCCTGCCGCTTGAAAAATAGTGGGTCAATATTTACGCGATGGCGCTCAGCGCCGTGGCCGAACGCCCGTTGCCTGATTAGGTCCGCCTCAAGTCCCCACTGCTGAACGTCGTGTTGCCATTGGCGGCGCTGAGCGTCGTTGTACTCCTCCATTCGATACGCATGCCGGATGAACGACGTAAGGTCGCCCGAGTCTGCGAGAGAGGCCGACGAAGTGACAATCAAGGTTGCGGCCACGAGAGCAGTGGCTCCTAGAATTCGCACGAGATGCCTCAATCGGCAAGGGGGATGGCGGCGAGGAATCACCTCAGGAGGCGCCATCCGGAACTCAACTCTAGGCGCACATGATTGCGTCTTTATGAAGCCGGCGTTACGGCGGCTGGCGACGTGATGACAACGAGGTGAAACCGTACTCCGCGCTCGGTTACCGGACCGCAAGTGTTCGCAGCGGCTTTGCACCACAAGCCCGACCTGCACACATAGACTGGCTTGATCCGTGGGCAGGGACCTTGATGGGTATGAGTCTTAGGGGTATATTTAGCCCATGCCAAAAGTCCGCCTCATGGGCTACCGCAGCGAGCGGTGCGATCACGAGTGGTTACCACGCGACAAAGGTCAGGAGCCCAGGGTCTGCCCGAAATGCAAGAGCCCGTATTGGAACGTCAAGCGCGGAACCAACCCGCGGGGCCGTCCTAGAATAGTGTCAGACGGTCAGGGCGTCGTTATCGCTGACCAGAGCATCCGGCTACCGGGCGAGGACTGATGCACCGTGTCGCAACGCTTCATTGCTAAGGGCGCACCATCGGACGACGGAACCACGATTCAGTTAGTGCAGGTGATACAAGACCAAGACGGTCGATATCGCCCGGAACCTTTGCTAGACCCAATTCCAGTAGCTGAAGTCGAAGCTAAGATCGCGGAATTGTTGCCAAGTTTCGATGGGCGTTGGAAGGGGCCGCTTCCACCGCGGCTTTTCTAGGCGTAATGCCTTGAGACAAGCGGCGAAAGGCGTGAAAAGGCCGCCGTGCCGCGACGAATCCCTGATACTGGCCAACAGCATTTAACTATGCTATGCTGCCATAGAGATGCCAGTGCCGTCGCCTCTTAGGTATCCCGGCGGGAAGCGCCGCTTAGTTCCCGCCGTAACAGCGTTGCTCGAAGCCAATGGCCTGAGAGACGTTGTGTATGTTGAACCTTTCGCAGGCGGCGCGTCAATACCACTAGCGCTGCTCTTTCAAGAGTACGCCTCAGTCGTTCACATCAACGACCTAAGCCGCGCTGTTTTTGCTTTTTGGCATACCGTATTGCACGATCCTGAGTACCTTTGCGAGCGCCTTACTCGCGTGAGACTTTCGATGGCTGAGTGGCGTAGGCAACGAGCGGTTTATGAAAACATGCCCTCTGCCGACTTAAAAGAATTGGCGTTTGCGGCGCTGTTTTTGAACCGCACCAATCGGTCCGGAATAATCGGAGGCGGCGTAATTGGCGGAAAGAAACAGACGGGAGAATGGGGACTTGACGCGCGATTCAATAGAGACGATTTGAAACGCCGCATACGCAAGATCGCTCGTTACGCGGGCCGCATCAAGCTTTATCAAATGGACGCCCTCGAGTTCACCCGCACTGTCGTACCAACGCTGGGCCGCAACACGTTTGTATTTTATGATCCGCCCTACATCGAGGCGGGCGGACGGGGCCTATACCTGAACGAATACGAAGTCCGCGATCATCAGCGCCTAGCGAGCCACGTTCTAAGACTAAAGCAGCCATGGATTGCGACCTACGACTACGGCGCAATTCAGCATGGAATCTACAAGGATCAGCGCCGCATCGTCTACGATCTGGAGTACGTCTCGCACGAGAGATACAAAGGCCGCGAGGTCTTGTTCCTCTCCGACCGATTGAATGTTCCGCGAATCCCTGACTTACTGGGACGACGAACTCACGCAGTCCCAAGTCTTTGCAGGCTCAAAGTGCCGCGCGCCCGATCTCTCTAGACCGACCAGATAGCCGCGAAAAACGGCTGCAGGCTGTTCCAGTGACTTCGCAGATCACCCGCTGCCGGGAACATGGCGGCGTTATGAACGTAATTGTTCATCAGAGTAATCGAGGCTCCCATGTAGGAACCTTGTTGCGCTGCTTGACGTACGGGCTTTATCTGCTGCGAGTCGATCCTTTTCCGTTGTAGCAGGTGCTCGCCAACCACACGGAGTTTTTCGCCAAGTTTTGGATTGGCTGAGAGTGGCAGGGCTTGGTCTTTGATGTACCAGTCCACGCTTAGTTCGGCAAAAACACGGAACAGAACAGCGACCGCGTTCGTGTAGGACTGCAAACTGAGCCGGCGCAACTCGCCTTCGATCTCTTTGGTTCTAGCGTCGTAAACCTGTAGAACACAGTCTGAGGGGATTAGGAAATCGCGGGTCGGACGCCGACGCGCTGCTGGTTTCCGTTTCCCCGACCGCGCGGACTTGGCGGAACCCGGCGGCACACCGGAACCTTCCGGCTTAACCGCGAGAGTTTTCGGAATCTTTTTCGCGTATCTCTTGCGTTGCTCAAGCTTATAAAGGTCGCCGACGCTGACTTGTCGGTCGATCAGGTCGCGTACGACCCACGCGAGAACTCTTGCGACGCGGCTCTTGTCGCCAGCGATAAGGAGTTGCTTTTTCTCTACCCGGATACCAAGTTTTTCGCGGACGGCCGGAGTGTCGACCAAACGTTTGAACGTCGAGGTATGAAGTTTTTCGCGAACCTCATGCGTTAGTTGGCCAACAGCCTCAAGAAAATCCAGTGCCTCCCTCCAAGCCTCACTTTCACCGAGTGCGCGATTGCGGAATCTGGACTTTTCGTCTGGGCCCCAGGGTACGACCCCGGCTCCATCATTTTCGCCCGTGTGCCTCAACGAGAGCCAGTGCTTCGCCTCGTCGCGGTTCTTGTAGATTAAGCAACGGACGACATCAACGGGATTCTCAAGGTATAGAGCGCTCAGTTTCTTAAGCGCCGTCAAAGTAGCCGTTGGCACTGCACCCGAGAGAACGTCTGGGCTTTCTAACCCTTTCAGGGCGCAAAGCCGCCGATTGCCCTCAAGTACCATGTAACGCGGCGGATTGTCCTTCGTCGGCGTAACCATGAACAGTTCCGAGGGATTTATGCCGTTTTGTACGATGTCGTCGGCGAGTCTAAGGAGTTTGCGATCCTGGTGTGACGCTATCGCCCGCAGCGCGACGCGCTGACCCGTGTTCGGTTGCGGCAAGCGTGGATTTTGCTCGTCAACGAGCAGGTCAGCGACCCTGATGGACCGTTCATCCGCCATAGCCATTGGGTTCCGCGCGGGTCGACGATCGCCTAGTCCGTCCGGGCTATATCAACCTACCCGGGCCTCTTCCAACAGGCGCTCTCCCGCACCGTCACCGCCTGCCGTAGCGACAGGCAGCTCCCGAGCGAACCATGCGGGGTGATATTGCGGACAACGCGCCAGCTTCGTGTTGCAAAACGAGTGCGCGAGCCGCAGGTTACCGATCGCCGTCTCGTGCCCAAACTCGCCGCCCTCGCTGATCGGTACGATGTGGTCGATGGTCGTGGAGGCAGGGTGGTCCGGGGGAGCCGATGGGTCGAGGGGCGTCCTACAGATGCCTCAGTCCGCCCCAACCCGGGCAAACAAAGCCCGCACGATAGCGGCGCTGATCGAACGGTCAAACCCGTGGTAGCGCCTCACTGTGCCGCCGGAGGGCGAGGCCGCAGACGCTCCAATTCCGACTGTCCCACCTCACTGGCGACCAACCGAACCCGATCGATAGCTTCGATGACTCTTGGGTTTGCTAGCGTATTCCGGACGACAGTCTCGACAAACTCCGCATTCCGAACAGCCTCGCCTAGCCGCTCTCGAACGGCGGCCTCGACCGCGTCTATCACCGGGTCCAAGTCGGCGCCGAAGTTCATCGCCTCGTCAATCTGGATCAGTACACTCGGCGATGTAGTCTCTACGATCCGTTTCTCGACCTCGCCAATCGTGGCTTCGCGAATCCGTCTAGCCGTATCGTCTGAGGTCGCTGCGATGGCGGCCTCGCGCATGCGATCATTATCCATAGGGTCCGATATTTCGGCGTCCGCCGGGCCTCCGGCCCCCCGCGACAAATAGCGCCTTCGGCGATTTCATGATGAAAGCGTTCATTTGACAAGGCCCGTACCACCCGTTAAGGTTTCCCCATGTCCAAGAACACGACGCAGCCTCGTTTGGCATGGTCCGTTATCGAGGTCCCGTTTTGGCCTCAACCTCAGTACGAAGTTAGTGAGAAGCGCCAAGACCCTGGGCAACTGCCCGAGGGGAAGCGGATCATTGCTCGTTTTGAAGCCCGCGCCGACGCTGAACTTTTCCTAACGCTCAAAGCACCTGCTTAGCTCAAGGGGAGATCGGGGATTAGGCGGGGGCCCTTTTTGTGCAGGTCGGGCTTGTGGTGCAAAGCCGTTCGCAGCCGACTATTCAAGTCTATGCAACGTTCACAATTATCGGTGACGTAAAACGCTTAGTCACTTGGCGGTAGGCAAGAAGGGAGATACCCAATCATGGGAAGGCTGCGACCGAAAACCGCTACGGTCCGAAACCGAGTCGAGCATGAAGGCTGAGCGCCTCGAGAGCGCCCGGTTTCAGCCGCACGATCGACTGCGGAGCCGCCGAGAGAATTTCGTTTGCGATCAAGTCGCGAAGGATCATCGGCCTGTCAAGATGCCCCACCAACAAGAAGTCGATCACCTTCACTGGTCGGTCTACGTCCGCGGCCATCAGCACTTGATCAACATCACTGTACACGGAGCGTCGACCGGTCAAGCGCAATAATGCGCCAGCGTCGCTTGCTTCTTGCATCCTCTCGACGATACCGACCGTCCTCACTTGACCGGAACCGGGCGCATCGCCGGATACGTAAAAAAGCAGGATGCTTCCGGGCAGAATCACCTTCGTTTGGGTGCGACAGAGATAAACTTTTCGGATGGTGTTCCCGGGAGTACGGTCTACGCCGCCTTCAAACGGAAGTTCCGGCTGCACTTCGTTCTCCGGGTACAAGACGCGGTACCATCGCGGTTGAATGGGGATGCAATAGGCGTCCACACGCTCGTCAGCGACGAAGCGTGGGTAGTACTTCACGTCAAGGCCTATCACGTCGAGACCGACCTCGGTTAGCGGCCCAGTCCCTAGCTGTTTCTCAAGTATCGCCTCGCCGTTAGCTCTGTCGGACGTGTGTCGGAATCCGAAGTGCGTTAGCAGGTCGATAAGAACTGCCTGTGTGCTCGGGAAAGCTGTGACATAGATCAAGTCGTAGCGATTGCGCTGTGCATACCAGAGGACTTGTTTTAGAAGGTGCTCGCCGAACTTTTCGCCACGGAACTTTTCGGAGACTTTGAACGTCGCGATTTTTAGAATCTTGTCACCCGACAATGTCGCGTCAGACTCGGCCCGTGGTTCCTCGTCCTTTCGGATCAGGATGCCGGCCGTCTCGCCGGCAACCTCTAACACCCAGCACGGGCGGTGCTGCACTTTGCGAAACCAAGTATCAAAGTCTGGATAATCTTCACGGAGAGTTACGAAAATAGGATCTTCCGGATTCAGTTCATAACAACGTCGATCAACAAGATATGGCAGGGCGACGGCTTTCGGATCATACGTGCGCCGCAACCATTCGACCGCATCCTGGACCCGAAACACCCGGTCCTCCAGGCCCGCCAGCTGTGCCCGCCGGTGAATGCCATTGTCCTGCGTCACCAAGAAGTCAGCCACGTTGCGGTCGACCGCGTGGAGGAGCGCAACATCGCAACGATCATTGTCGCTCGCGATTGATCCATAACGCCTGACAAGAGTGGCCTCTGGCGGGAGCGGGATGCCCTTGAGCATCTCGAACTTCCCCAGCTTTGACAGCGTCGTCTCTCGACGATTTGTATCACGGTCCCTGCGTATATCCGCCTGCGATGCTTCGTGGACGAGGATCCGAACGTTGTGCGCCGAGCACCGTCGCATAATTTCGGCGAACTCGGTCGCGACTGGCCGTTCGTCTTCCAGCGGGATGACGATATTAGTGTCGATCAGAAATGATCGACGGTCCGCCATTTACGCGATCAGGGCGCAGTATGCCATTGAAGCATATCGGTACGATTGCGGCGCCGTGAAACCGAATCGATCCCGTAGCACCGTTGCCGGAATCGACGTACGGAACGGGGTGATCTCTTCTAGCGCAATTACAAACCCGTAGTCGAGACCGTCAAAGTACTGTTTGAAGTCACTTTTTGAGATGCATGCGTCTGCGCCATAAACTCTCCAAATCGCCTTTACGCGGATTTTCTGAACGTCCGCAATCCTCGCATACCCGATCATGCTCTGCACCGGAGCGGAGGCATAAATAAAGGCGACTGCTCCTATCACGGCTTCGGTCGCAAATCGCCTTCGTAGCTCGACGGTCTTTCGTCCGGCAAATATCTCACTAGCATATTGTGGCTTAATGCTGAAGATAATATTGCGTTCGACTACGTCGAGCATTGGCTGGATACCCCGGTCGCCACTCTCGGTTTCCTGACGGTCAGACACGCAGGAGAACCGGTTGGCATCGTGCCGTCGCCTCGTTGGCCGCAGCCCCTAGATCGGGCATTCCGCATCCAAGTCATCCCCCACAGCGAACGCAAAATCTCGCGCTTGCTAGATGATCACTAAAGCAGCAAATACCACGGCGTCGAGGCGCGAACCTCCGACATGGTCAGCTGAGGCGAAACGGGTGGAAGTCTAAATCGATGGCTGCCGTATGTGTCTCAGAGGAGCCGGATATTAATGTGGAATAGCGCCGGACTCAAGAGACTTCATTCTTTGACTTCATCGACTCAATTCAACTCTATTGCCGATGAGCACTAGTTGTGCAGGGCGCGCGTATCGTTGCCCTGCCAGGTCGGCGCCCGTATTACCGGAATCGGACCTTCCTAGCACGATCGCGTTCGGCGTGCCATTCCCGGTTTTTTAGAGGTCCGCTTTGTATGACGACTCGGAGCGCGTTGTCTGATAACTGCGGCTTCTGCAGCACTCTCGCTACTCGATAATTTGGCCCATCCACCTTAACGGCTACCAGGTCGCCAACATCAAACGGGCCCTTCCCTGGAGGGTCTATCAGCAGCCCGTCGAGTTCTTTCAGATCGTTGGATATAATAAGTCCGCTCTTGGCCCCAAGGGGCCGATTTCCCCTTCAGTTTTTTCGCTCGGCGCATGCGGTGCCAGAGGGGCCGGAAAGAAGGCTGCTCGCCCGTAAGCGTAATCGTTATGGCAATCCCAAATCGCCCAGAGTATCGATTCAAACTTGGAGCATTCATACGGTAGCTCGCGGTCGCCGCTTTGATCGAGCCGAGGACGGACATAATCCGTCTGCTAGCAAAACGCCGATTCGAAGTCTCCATCAGGCGTTCTCAGTGAGGTCTCCCCGTGCAGCCGACTTACCTACCCATCGCGACGATCTTTGGCTACCAGATCCGTTATACCGTTCCGCTGTTTCAGCGACCTTATGTGTGGACTCTTGAGGAACAGTGGCAGCCGCTGTGGGAGGACATTGCGACCGTCGCGGCTCGCGTCTTGACGACCCCGCCCGATGAGACGGTACGCGGTCATTTCCTTGGCTCAGTCGTGTTAGACTTCGTGCGCCATCCAACAGGGTCGATCCAGCGTAGGGAAGTGATTGACGGTCAGCAACGCTTGACCACTTTGCAGATTCTCTTAAAGGCCGGCGCGCATGCGCTCGCGGAAATTGGGCAAGCAGTTCAAGGCGAAAATGGACAGCCCGCTACACGGGCAGCCGACGTAGCCGCCCGCCAGGTTCTCATCCTAACCGAGAACTCTGCGTATGCGGACGTCAATGAGAAGTACAAAGTCTGGCCGACCAATGAGGATCGAGGACAGTTTGGCCAGGTGATGGACGCCGCAAGCCCCGCAGATCTAACCGGCACTTCGGGGAAGATGGCCGAGGCCTATTTCTATTTTCTCGGTGAGATGAGAACATGGTTGGCCGCGGGTGAGCCGGCCGTTCGCGCAGCGGCGCTCGCTGCAGCAATGAAAGACCACGTGCGCCTAATCGTTCTAGATCTCGACAATACGGACGAGCCACAGGCTATCTTCGAGACGCTTAACGCGCGTGGCACACCACTATTGCCCGCGGACCTCATAAAGAACTGGCTTCTCTGGGAAGCGGCCAGTCAGAAGCTCGAAATCGCCAACCTGTACCATCAGTATTGGCAGTCATTCGATCAAGCTCACGATTATTGGCGCAAGAAAGTCGGAACAGGACACGCGGCTCGAGCGCGAGTCGATAGCTTCTTGCAGAACTGGCTCACCGGCCGCCTGCGGGAAGTCGTTTCGTCCTCGCACCTCTACGATGCATTTAGGCGTCACTTCGATTCTCCGCAATCACCAAACTGCGATGTTCCTGCGCTGATGCATGACATTCGGCAGAATGCCGCCCGCTTCCGAGTGATCGATGATGCTGAGGGGCGAAGTCGCTTCGCTACATTCCTGCGCCGCTTGAAAGCAATGGATCTCGTCGTAATGCATCCCTTGCTCATGTACCTACTGGGACGAGACGGCAGTTCTTCCGACGATTTCGATGCTGCTGCCGCAAGCCTTGAGAGCTTCCTGGTCCGCCGGCTTGTCTGCGGAGCTCAGACACGAGGCTACGGTACACTCGCTCTCAGTCTCCTCAAGGCAATTGCTGACGCATCGCCTCTGGAGCCCGCTGCCCCAGTGATCACGAGCTTCCTCGCGAACGCAGAGGGTGCCGCAAACCAGTGGCCTGACGATGCTGAATTTAGGCAGAGTTGGACAACCCGCCGATTCTACGGGCAGATCCGGAGGGAGCGCGTAGTTATGATCCTAAGCGCACTTGAGGAGCGCCTCTGGCACGAAGCAAGGAAGACGGAGCCACTGCAATTCGATTTTAGCCAACTACAAATTGAACACATCATGCCGCAAACCTGGGGGCAGCATTGGCCGTTGCCAGATGATGATAGTATGCGACAGCGTCGCGAACAGTTAATGCAGACGATCGGCAACTTGACTTTGGTGAGTAACAAACTTAACCCATCGATCTCCAACGGGCCCTGGACATCGCCCGACGCGACCGTTACGTCAAAGCGTGCGGAGCTTAGAAAACACACTAAGCTCTGGCTAAACTCCCAGTTGGTTGATGGCCACGAGACGTGGGATGAAGATCTGATTGAGAAGCGAAGCCAAAGTCTCTTTGAGATTGCCTGCCGCGTTTGGCCGGCTCCGCCGCCTAAGAGTCGCGTTGGTGACTTGCTTGACGTCATTCGGCCCGGCGGTTGAGGTCAATGCAACCGGGGATTATGCTCGCCTACAAGACCGCCGTCTATTACGACCGAGTTCTCCAAGTCTTCCGACCCATCTCGCTTCATGCCACCCGCACTACCGACGGCTGGATGTCGAATGGGTTCGCGAAGTGCGTGATCGGTGCGACAGCTCGAATACTTCGTTTTTCTTCAAACAGTGGCACAAGAAGGACACCGGCCGCATTCTCGATGGGCGGACTTGGGACGAAATGCCGAACCATATGTTGGCGACGGGATAGCGTGGCGGAGCCGGGGTCTGCCGCTCGAAGCAGTAACGATAAAGTGACAGCGAGACAAAGCCAATCGCGCGGATATCGGTTCAATTATCAATGTGCTGATTCTACGACATGCCGTCGCGCCTCAATCGGCGCCTGCGCATTCCGATCCGCGGTCCCTTTTCTCTCCCGGAGTACGTCGCCTTGACGCAGACCGTAATTGAGAACCCAATTCTCAACTCCCCCTTCGCCGAGCCGAATCTTCATTGGCGTTTCGGCGAAGATGGTATCACGAACGAAATTGTAGCATCTCGACGAGTCAGTTCGTACTTCATTCCGATTCCGCCGCCCAAAAACAAGAAACAATTAAGTCTCGAGACATCGTGGACGAGCGATCGCGTCAAAGAAAACGAGTTCATTAATCAGATACGCCACGAAGTCGCCAAGTGGCGAACCGGGGGGTACGCCGGCGTCACGGCGCCCACGCGTTCCCTTTTGGAATATTGGACGGATCCCGAGCGCGAAAAGAAATTGTTTTTCTGCCAAATTGAGGCGCTCGAGACTGCGATATTCCTAGGAGAAATCGCGACGCGGAGTGATCCGTGGATCGCAACAAAACTTCGCGAAGAGAACGACATGGCTAACCGAGGTCTTCCCCGGGTTGCCACAAAGATGGCGACCGGATCCGGAAAGACAGTCGTCATGGCAATGATCATCGCATGGCAGGCTCTAAATAAGATCGCGAATCAAAAAGACGCACGATTCAGCGATTCGTTTCTGATCGTTGCGCCAGGCATTACCATTCGGGATCGACTCCGCGTCCTCGAGCCGAGCGCGAGCGACAACTACTATCTGGAGCGCGACATTGTATCGGCCGACACGCTGTTGATACTCCAGCGTGCTCAGGTCGTGATCGTGAATTATCACTCGTTCATTCAACGCGAGCAATTTGAGGCGCCTACATTCACGAAAGAGGTGCTAGCTGGGGAATACGACGGCAAGGGCCTATTTAAGGAGACGCCGGCCGAAATGGTGCGACGGGTTTGCCGTCAGCTAGGAAACAAGAAAAACGTCGTCGTCATAAACGACGAGGCGCATCATTGCTACAGAGAGCGCCCTGAGCCGGAGGAAGGTGCCGCAGACGTCGAAGATCCGAGCGAGGCTAAACGAAACGCGGAAGCAGCGCGCGTGTGGATCAGCGGTCTGGAGGCAGTGCGCGAGAAGATCGGGATCCGAGCCGTATATGACCTTTCGGCAACGCCGTTTTTTCTGAGCGGCTCAGGCTACAAGGAGGGGACTCTTTTCCCCTGGGTAGTCTACGATTTCTCACTGATCGATGCGATCGAAGCAGGTATTGTTAAAATTCCTCGTGTGCCGGTCTCGGACGATCAGATGACCGGTGATAGCCCTACATACCGCGATTTATGGAGGCGCATCAAGGACGACTTACCAAAAAAGGGACGCAACCAAACTGCCGCTGCGTCGTCCCCGCTGCTTCCCGCCGACTTGGAAGGCGCATTGCGCAGCTTGTACTCGCACTACAAAAAATCGTTTGAAATATGGGCTGAAGCCGAGCGCGGTACTCCACCGGTATTCATCGTGATTTGCAGCAACACCGCGGTGTCTAAGCTCGTGTACGATTGGATCGCGGGTCACGATACGGCGTCCGGCGCAGTCGCTACAGGTAAACTCGAACTGTTTTCCAACGCGCAGAACGGTCACTGGATTCATCGCCCCAACACCTTCTTGATCGATTCTGCGCAGTTGGAATCAGGTCAAGCCATGAGTGAATCGTTCAAGCAGATTGCCGCTCGTGAAATCGCAGAATTCAAGGCTGAATACCGTGATCGCTTCCCCGGTCGAACAGAGGAGGGGGTCACGGACGAAGACCTTCTGCGCGAGGTGATGAACACGGTCGGCAAAGCTGGGAGGCTGGGAGAGCATATCAAGTGCGTGGTTTCGGTCTCGATGCTTACGGAAGGTTGGGACGCCAATACGGTAACGCACATTCTCGGCGTACGCGCATTCGGCACGCAACTGTTGTGTGAGCAGGTAGTCGGTCGAGGGCTCCGCAGAATAAGCTACGAGGCCGATGAGGAAGGGCGCTTCGACCCAGAATATGCGGAGGTTTACGGGGTTCCGTTCAGCTTCATTCCGACCGCAGGTTCGACTTCGAAGCCGATCATAGAAAAGGAGATTCATCGCGTTCGCACCATGCCTGGGCGCGAGTCGCTCGAAATCTCGTTTCCACACGTCGCCGGTTATCGCTACAGACTTCCGGAAGAAAAGTTGGAGGCACACTTCGGCGATGATCTGCGCATGACGCTCTCACCGGAACAGCTGCCTATCAACACGAAACTCGAGCCCATCGCCGGCGAGTCGGTCATCCATAGCCTTGATGAATTGAAGACACTTCGAATGCAGAGCGTGGCATTCGCGCTGGCACAGTACCTACTGGAAGCAAAGTTTCCTGACCCGGACGGCAATCAAAAGCCTTGGCTGTTTCCGCAACTCGCAGTGATAGCAAAACAATGGTTGGATACCTGTGTGATGTGTAAGAGCGGAGCCTTTCCACAGATGCTTCTGATTGCTCAACTCGGGCGTTACGCCGCAGAGAAGATCTATCAAGGCATCGTGTTGGGAACTATCGGCGCGAAGCAATTGCTGCCAATTCTACGGTCCTTTGAGTACACGGGCTCCACAATGAACGTGTCCTTCAATACTACGAAGCCTGTCTACACTACGGATCCGGAAAAGTGTCCCGTAAACTACGTCGTTGCCGACACGGACTCGTGGGAGCAGAAAATGGCTGAAGTGTTCGAGGTCGGACTGCGCCGCGAGGTTTATTCTTACGTTAAGAATCAAGGCCTTGGATTCTCGATCCCCTATACACTTGCAGGTTCCTCCAAGAACTATGTCCCGGACTTTATTGTCCGCTACGACGATGGGAATGCCGCGGATCCACTGAACCTCATTGTTGAAGTCACGGGCGAACGCCGACCGGACAAGGCGATCAAGGTCAGTACCGCGCGCAACTTGTGGATTCCGGCTGTCAACAACGATGGCCGTTTCGGACGCTGGGCGTTTATTGAGATTCTTGATCCATGGGACGCGGAAGCGCTTATTCGTTCCACATTTCCCTCAACCGTTGGAGTCTAGAGCATCTTGCCAAGGCCCAAATCGAAGAAATCTGCCGCGGTAAAGCTGGACGCGATCAAACATCCGGATGAAGTGCGGACGAACATTCCGACTGTAGAGCTGGAATCATTCGCCTCTGACGACGTAAAGAAGGCGAAGACGCTTCTCTATGATCGCGACCCGTCGTTGGATCCGCAGCTCGTGTGGAAGGGCAAGGACGATCAGGATCGTTTGGCGCTCGCAGTACCGTCGTTGCCAATCTATATTCAAGAAAAAGTCGCGCCACGCGCCTTAATCGAAGACCTTCGCGCCGTTGCGCGCAAGGCATCGGAACCGCAGATTAATCTCTTTGGTGACTTCAACGGGCTCGAATTTGAGAAACTCGTAGACTTTTACCACCATGAGCAACACTGGACGAATCGCATGATCCTGGGCGACTCCCTGCGAGTAATGGCCTCGTTGTCCGAACGAGAAGGGCTCAAGGGTAAGGTTCAGCTGATTTACATGGATCCTCCGTACGGTATTACCTTCGGTTCCAATTGGCAGGTTTCGACGAAACGCCGGGTCGTTCGCGACAATCCAGACGACGTAACACTCCAGCCCGAGCAGATACGAGCGTTTCGCGACACCTGGGAGTTCGGTGTCAATTCCTATCTCAGTTACTTGAGAGACCGACTCACCGTCGCCCGGGACCTACTGACGCCAACGGGCAGCGTCTGCGTGCAGATAGGAGACGAGAACCTGCATCTGGTGCGTTCGGTTATGGACGAGGTATTTGGCTCTCGGAACGCACATCCGGTCATCTCTTTCCGTAAGAAGATGATGCCCATGATGAAAGATCCCGGTTTTGAATCGGTCTGCGATTACATCGTGTGGTACCAAATTGGTCGCGAAAGTACGAACCGCGAAAAGTCATCAATCTTGACGCTCAATCCGCTATTCACGATGAAGTCCGCCGAAGGAAACGCGCCTTGGAAGTGGGTTGAACTTGTAGGTGGAGATCGTAGGCTAATGACCTCGGAGGAGCGCCAGAATCACGCTCTCCTGCCGAACGGAAGTCGAGTATTTCGCGAGATGCCGATGAAGCCACGCGAGTATCGTAAGAACCAAGACTTCATCTTTGAGTTTCAAGGCACCCCATATGCGCCACCAAAGAACGAGTGTTGGTCTACTGATCGGGGCGGCATGGAACGACTGGCGCTTGCAAAACGGCTGATCCCAAGTGGAGATACGCTCTGTTACGTCTACTATATCGACGACTACCCGGCAAGTCGAATCGTCAACATGTGGGGCGACACTGCACCTCCGTCCGACATGCATTACGTTGTTGAAACGACACCAAAGGTAATCGAACGCATCGTTCTCACTTGCACAAATCCCGGCGACCTCGTCTTAGACCCGACCTGTGGGAGTGGAACGACCGCGGTCGTCGCGGAGCAGTGGGGGAGACGATGGATAACCGTGGACACCAGTCGAGTCGCGCTCGCTCTTGCGCGCACCAGGTTGATGAGCGCGCTATATCCGTACTATGTCCTCCGTGATTCGAAAGCCGGCGTCATCAAAGAGAGCGAAGTCACGGGGATTCCGCATAGCGCTGCGATGCTCTCGGAAACCAAGGATGACCTCCGAAAGGGGTTCGTTTACTCGCGCGTCCCGCACGTACAGTTAGGGTCGATCGCGCAAAACCCAGAAATAAAGCCGGGAATGACGGATCAAGAAATTACGACGGTAATCAAGCGCCATGCAGATAGCGAGATTCTATTCGACCGTCCTGCCAGGGACGACAAGACAGTTCGGGTTACTGGCCCATTCACGGTAGAGAGCCTGTCGCCATATCAGGCGCAGTCGATTGAGGATGACGCGACAACCTCCGTGAGCGACGGAGAATCCGGCTACGTCGCACGAATCCTCGAGAACTTGAAAACAGCTGGCGTTCAGAATACGAAGGTCGGCCAACGCATTGACTTTGTCACGCTAGAAATTTGGCCCGGAGAGTTCGTCAACGCCATCGGCACATACCGAAACGGCGATAGCGCGGATCGCGTCGCGGTGTGCATTGGCCCTGAAAGTGGCACTATCGGCAGCGAAATGGTACGCGAGGCGGCGAAAGAGGCGATAGACGTCGCCGATGTACTGGTCGTCTGCGGGTTCGCCTTTGACGCAAGCGTCGCGGAAGACGCCACGCAACTCGGACGGCTCACCATCTTGAAGGCTCGGATGAACAACGATCTTCAGATGGGCAACAAACTTCTCAAGAAAACTTCGGCCGCGAACCTATTCATGGTCTTTGGCGAACCAGATCTCGACGTAATCAATAATGGCGATGGCACTGTCGAGATCGAGGTTCGTGGACTCGACGTCTACGATCCCTCGACGAAGGAAGTGCGCCCGAGTGGCACGGACGATATCGCCTGTTGGTTTATCGACACCAATTACAACGCCGAGAGTTTCTTTGTGCGGCAGGCATATTTTCTCGGCGGAAACGATCCCTATAAATCGCTTAAAAGGGTTCTCAAATCTGACGTTGACGAGCTGGCCTGGAAATCACTCTACTCCGCCCGCAGTCGAGCCTTCCCGAAACCAGAAACGGGGCGAATCGCAATCAAGATCGTCAATCACTACGGCGACGAGATTCTCAAGGTCTACGACGTGAAGTGATCGCCGGCCGAAGCGCCGTAGTCGCAGCGCGAGGCTCGTCTGCCTGACTCAAGGGTCGCGGGTTCAGGCCCGATTTCATGGTGATGACGAGCCCGAATGACCGAAAGGTCATTTATCGCTTCGACTCGTCCTTCTGTGAAGTTGGCGGCATTTTGCAGTCGCACCACTTGGTCCGCATCCCGCGACTTTTACCCGTCCCGATCGGCTCAAACCCCCCGAGCGAAGCCAGGCAGGCGTTGCCAGGATGCGGTGTGTGTCCGCACCTCGAGCAGGCGGCAGGCGCTTCCCTAGGAACCGTCGCTTCCGTACCGGGACACGAACAATACTTACGACGCTTGCCCGTTCCGAATGGCTCGAATTCGTCGGTCGGAGTTTCGCAAACCCGGCCTTGGTGCGGTCGGTGCCCACATATGCAATCTTCGCTGTCTTTCTTGGTCATGTAGGTACCTCAAGAACCCGGCGCAGCCGAACCGTCAGCAAAACCGCCCATGTGCCTTAATCATCACGCTCATTTGTCCCCGCCAGTTTCCAATTTAACCGCCGAAGAGTGGGCGCAAAAGTTCGTCTTGACGTCTCGCAGCTTCGGCCTGCATTGAAGGCGTAACATGGCTATACAGGTCCATCGTGATCGCGATCGTTGAATGACCGAGACGCTCCTGAACGACCTTCGGCGGCACCTCGAGTGCAAGCATCTGTGTCGCGGCCGTATGGCGCAGGGAATGAAACGAGGCGCCCTTGACGCCGGCTCGTCGGAGGATCTCTCGGAAACCGTCCGTGACCTTGTGTGGCGTCCACGCGCCACCATCGTCGCCGGGGAACACGTACGTCGTGCCAAGTCCCGCCGTCGCCGCCTGCTCAACGCGATGACGCCGGAGCATATCAACGGCGCTCGTTGACACGTCGATCACGCGTTCCTTACCGCTCTTGGGTGACTTCTCGCTAATCCCGCCCTGCTTGGTTTGCACGAGCGACCTTCGTATCGCGACGGCGTTGCGAGCGAGGTCGATGTCGCTCCACCGCAAGCCGAGGAGTTCGCCGCGTCGCGCACCAGTGGCCAGCGCAATTGCGATCAGGACGCGAAAGCTGCCGGAGGTGGCGGCGATGATCCGCTTCAGTTCCTCATTGGAAAAGTATCGTCGCTCCTTCGGTTCCACTTTTGGTCGGTCGGCGATTGCGGCGACGTTCTGCCGGACCAGACCTTCACGGAGCGCGCCGGCGAGGACGCGATGAATCAAACGGTGATGATGCAGCACAGTTTGACCGGTCAAACCGCCGCGTCGCCATTCTGAATATCCCCGGTTGAGATGGAGTACCGACAGGCGCTGAAGCGCAACGCCGCCCAGCACCGGGATGAGGTGCGTGCGCGTGATCCCCTCGTATCGCTGCCAGGTGGTCGCAGCGTAACGCGATCGCGACGCCTCCAGCCAGCCGACAAGGTACTCGCCGAACGTCGTGCGATCAGGCGCCACGAAACTGCCATCCGCGAGCTGCGCAAGGTAAGCCGTCAAGGCTCGATCGGCGTCTCGTTTACTGCCGGTGAAATTGAACCGAAATTGCCGTCGGCCGCCGTCCGCGTGCGGCGGAAGACCGATCAATGCTGTCCAGCGATCCTGACCCTTTTTTGCGCCGCGCTTCTTGACGCCAGATTTCTTGAGTCGCGCATCCATTGGTGACCCCCTCGTTTGGAGTCACCTTATAAGTCACGCTAATGGCCCAACCCGGAAAGAGGTTGCAATTCAGTTGCATCCGCCTCCATCCACCACCGTTCGCCGACGTTTGGCCGCTGTCGAAAAGCCACGTCGCTCCTGGACTTTCGCTCGTGAACGAACGACTGCGGACATAGGCGGACGCCGCGTGAATCGCATTTGAAGACCGTGCGGACCACCAGCTGGCACGGCGAAAGAAGCGTTGCCGAGCGATCGTCCGGCTGCATACCCGGACCGCGCGTCAGGCGTCGATTGT